>Ga0247737_1000203_pt1 | contig 20738 bp, 16 predicted proteins | sample UWRJL028104C2_FD_180937 | JGI IMG/M metagenome (GOLD analysis project Ga0247737, IMG submission 180937) | Plant litter microbial communities from Arlington Agricultural Research Station in Wisconsin, United States - UWRJ-L028-104C-2 | ecosystem: Environmental > Terrestrial > Plant litter >...
ACACCGAGAAGACGAAGATCACTGAGATCCGGCTCGACGGCGGCGACGGCGACGTCATCATTCGGACCGCCGCCGCCGGCACCGAGACGAACATCAAACGGATCATCAAACGCAGCACCGGTGACCCCGGCGAGTCCTACCGGGTCGAAGGCAGCGCCCTGCTGATCGACACCTCGTGCGGGCACAACTGCTCGGTGTCGTACGAGATCGTCGCTCCCGCCGGGGTGCGGGTGCGCGGCGAGCTCCGGTCGGGCGACGTCCAACTCGACACCGTCGGCGACACCGACCTCAAGCTCACCTCGGGCAATGTGAACGTCGCCGACGCGACCGGCCCGGTGAAGCTGCGGGCCACCTCCGGCGATCTGCGGGTGGTGAACGCGAAGAGCACGGTCGACATCCAGGCCACCTCGGGCAACATCATCGCGACCGACGTGGCCGGCGCGATGAACCTCAAGGTCACCTCGGGCGACATCGAGGCGGCGCTCAGCGCGCCCAACTCGGTGACCGCCCAGACCACCAGCGGCGACGTCCGCCTGCAGGTCCCGGCCGGAAGTTACAAGATCACCAGCTCGGCCGGCTCGGGCGACACCGAGGTGCAGGGACTCACCAGCGACCCGAACGCCAAAAATGTGCTCAACCTTCGCACCGGAAGCGGGGATGCGATGGTCGTGACGGCATGATCGGAGCATGAGCTTCTATCTCCCGCTCGGCGACGACCACTACCGGCCGACCCGCTCGACCGAGAGCCCCTGGGACACCGAGATGCAGCACGGCGGCCCGCCCGCCGCGCTGCTCGGCCGGGTGCTCACGGTCGACGGGCTGCGCCTGGCCCGCATCTCGGTCGACTTCCTGGGCCCGATCCCCCGCCGTGACCTGCGCATCGAGGTCTCGCCGAGCAAACCGGGCCGGCTCACCACGCTCAACGAGGCCCGCATGATCGTCGACGGGCGGGTCGCGGTGGTAGCCCGTGCCTGGCACATCGCGCCCGGCCCCCGGCCGCCGATCATCACCCCCACCGACCATGCCGACCCCCTGCCCGCGGCCGACGGCGACGACGGGTTCCCGCACTACGACGGCTGGGGCTACGGCGAGGCGATCCAGTGGCGCGCGACCAAGGGCGAGCTGGGCGTGGCCGATGGCGAGACGCACGTCTGGACCAGGGTGCGGATGCCGCTGATCGACGGGCGGGAACTCGACGGGCAGGACCGGGCGCTGATCGTGGCCGACTCGGCGAACGGGATCTCGGCGGTGCTGCCGATGACGGAGTGGCTCTCGATCCCGCCCTCGATGACGACCACACTGCTGCGGCCGGCCACCGGCGAGTGGGTGCATCTGGCCTGCCGCACGGTGCTCAGCAACGACGGGCTCGGGCTGGCCTCGGGCGATCTGTTCGATCTCGACGGCGGCATCGGCCAGGTGGCCCAGCCACTGGTCATCCGAGCCCGCTGACAGCTCAGCGACGGGTTGTGCGGGCCAACTCAGGGGCGCCGACCGGGGCGGGCGAGACCGGGGCGACCCGGCGTGCCCGGCCGGGCACGAGCGTCGGACGGCGTCCGGCGGCGATGTCCTCGACCCAGCCGACGAGCAGGACCATGATCCCGAGCAGCACCGAGACCACGGCGAACCGCCACGAGATGCCCACCCAGCCGTGCACCGGCAGCCCGGTCGCTTCGGCGAAGCGCACCACGACCACGATCACCGGCACGTGCCACAGATAAATCGTCAGCGCGCGGGAGTTCAGCACGGTCAGGGCGCGGCGGGGCGCCACCTGCGGGGTCACGCTGAGCGCCACCAGGATGAAGGCGGCCGACCAGAGCGCGTTCGCCAGGGGGATGTCGTTGAGGTCGAAGCCGCGCGGCCCCGGATGGGTCAGCGCCCACGCCGCGCCGGACGCGCCCAGCACCCCGACCAGCCACCAGCGATAGCGGGCCAGCGCTCGCCCGCGAACTGGCCCGCTCGGAGCCGAGCCGACCTGCCCGCTCGAAGCCGAGCCGAGCCGACCATTCGGAGCCTGGCCTCGCCGGCTGAGCAGCCCGTCGTGGTGGGCGAAACCGAGCAGCCACGCTCCGCCGTAGAGGGCCAGGTCGCGCGGAACGGCGTGCGGGGTGATCCCAGCGACGGTGAGTACGGCCAGGGCTACGTACGGGAAGGCGATGGTTGTCAGCGGAAACCGGCGGAACAGAGGCAGCAGCAGCGGCGAGAGCAGGACGAACCACAGGAAGTCCCGCAAATACCACATCGCCGCGAGGCCATCCACCCAGAAGCCGGTGGCCGGCGGGTCCTCGACCGGGAAGGCCCAGAGCAGCACCTTCCAGTCCCAGGCCATCCCGGTCAGCATCATGATCGGGACGGCGACCGCCACCAGCACCCAGAGCGAGGGCAGCAGGCGGTGCAGGCGGCGCTCGACGGCGATCGGGCCGTAGCGGTCCAGCGAGGCGGCCATCATCGAGCCGGCCAGCGCGAACATCACCGACATGGCCGGGAAGACGACGGTCAGCGCCACCCAGCCGGTCGAGTGGTAGACCACCACCCGGACGGTTGCGACGGCGCGCAGCAGATCCAGGTAACGGTTACGCATAGGACTCGCTGTTACCCAACCACGAGCTAGAGACGCAAACTCGCGTGAACTATCTATATTAAGATATCGCGACGTTTAGATCATCGGCGCTCGGGAATATCTAATGATCAAAAACCCAGTTTGCGCAGCTGACGTGGGTCACGCTGCCACTCTTTAGCGACCCGCACATGAAGATCGAGATACACGCGGGTGCCGATCAATTCTTCGATCTGCACGCGAGCCTTGCTACCAACCTCCTTGAGCCGGGTGCCGCGCGTTCCGATCACGATCGACTTCTGACTGTCGCGCTCGACGTACAGATTCGCGTAGATCTTGGTGAGGCTGCCCTCGACCATCATCTCCTCGACGAGCACCGCGATCGAGTGCGGCAGTTCGTCGCGCACGCCCTCCAGGGCCGACTCGCGGATCAGCTCGGCGATCAACACCTGCTCGGGCTCGTCGGTCAGCACATCGTCCGGGTAGAGCTGCGGCGACTCCGGCAGGTGCTTGATCAGCACATCGACCAGCGTCTGCACCTGATGCCCGGAAACCGCGCTTACCGGCACGATCTCAGCGAAATCATGCAGCTCACTCACCGCGAGCAAGTGCTTCGTCAGGGTTGCCGGGTCGACCAGGTCGACCTTGGTCACCACCGCGACCACGGTCGCCTTCAGCTCGGCCAGTTCCGACGAGATGAACCGGTCGCCGCGCCCGACCGGCTCATCGGCCGGGAAGCAGACGCCGATCACGTCGACCTCGCTCCACACCTCGCGCACGAGGTCGTTGAGCCGCTCGCCGAGCAGCGTGCGCGGCCGGTGCAGACCCGGCGTGTCAACGAGCACGAGCTGCGCGTCGTCACGGTGCACGATGCCCCGGATCACGTGCCGGGTCGTCTGCGGCTTGCTCGACGTGATCGCGATCTTCTGCCCGATGATCGCATTCGTCAGGGTGCTCTTGCCGGCATTCGGCCGCCCGACGAAACACGCGAATCCGGCGCGATAAACGTCGTCCTCACGCGCGATCCGCGAGGATTCCCGATGACGGTGCGTGCGCCGACCTTGATTACTCTGAGCGATTCCTTCGCTCTTTTCCGGCGGACGAATGGTGTCAGTCTCAGCGGATTTCAGCAATTCGGGGCCAGCGGGCAGAACCCCGCTCCCCGGGCGGGGCTTGCGCACCCGGCCGCTGTCCGCTTGCTGCCCCACGCGGCCCGCCGCGACTGCACCGTCCCGGCTGCCCCCAGAGCCATCGCGCCGTGGTGCGGCCCCACCATCACGCCCGCTCGCGGAGCTGCCGCGGGGCCGTGCGGCCCCACCATCACGCCCCGCGCTGTCGCGCCGCGGAGCGGCGGCCGCATCACGCCCGCCGCCGACGCCACCACGAGGTTGCGCCCCCGCCGCATTACGCCCGCCGCGACGCTCCCCCGACGAGCTCTCGGCCCGCCGAGCCGCCCGCCGCTCCTGCCGCCGCAGCTCGTTCCGTTCCCCGGCGGTTAGCCGCCGCTCGCTACCAGCGGCGGACGAGGACGAACCAGTGGCCGAGGAGGAAGAACCGCTGGGGGAAGACGCAGCAGACGTGGGCCTGCGCTCACCGCCCCGCCGCCCCTCACCCGCCGCTGACGCCTGTGAGTTCCTGCGCTCGTCCGCGGTCCGCCGTCCGCCGTCCGACGACGTGTGGGAGGAAGACGTGCGAGAGGAAGACGTGCGAGGTGCGGCGGAGCGAGAAGGCGCTGTCCTCCGCTTGCCGCTCGAGGAGGCCGCGGCGGAACCGTCGGCGTCGGGGCGGGGCTTGTTGTCGGTCATGCCGTAACCGTGCCGCGGAGGGAGCCGGTCGGGTCGGCCACGTGGATCGGGGCCTCCGAAGCCAGATCGCGCACCGCGGCCTGACCCGCGGACTCCAGTTCAGCCGTCTCGGTCACGACCGCCGCCGCCTCGATCAGCTTGGCGCCCGCCGCCACCGCCGAGGCCACCGCGAGCTGCAGCGCCGTCACCGACAGACTGGGCAGCGACACTGTCGCCGCCGCGTAGGTGCGGCCGTCCTGGTCGCGTACCGCTGCTCCTTCGGCCGCACCGACCCGGGCGCGTGCGCTCCGCGCCAGAGTGACCAGTTTGGTGTCCTCGGCGCTCAAGGCGGTGTCCGTGTCAGGCATCAGCGGTCAGTCTTTCCTCGTCCTCGGTCTGCGTGTCGTTCTCGGTCTTCTTGCCGGACTGCTCCGCCGGCTCGACGCGGCGCACCAACACCGAGTCGATCCGGTTGCGCCGGCCCGTCGTGCCCTCGGCGACCAGGTGCAGGCCGCCGACGTCGACCGTGGCGCCCGGGATCGGCACCCGGCCCAACGTCTGGGCCAGGAGGCCACCGACCGTCTCGACCTCGTCGGCCGGCAACTCGACCCCGAAGATCTCGCCGAGGTCCTCGATCGGCAACCGCGCCGTGACCCGCACGGCGCCGTCCTCCAGATGCTCGACCGGGGGGCGTTCGACGTCGTACTCGTCGGTGATCTCGCCGACGATCTCCTCGAGGATGTCCTCGATGGTGACCAGGCCGGCTGTGCCACCGTACTCGTCGACGACGATCACCAGGTGACTGCGGGCCGCCTGCATCTCGGAGAGCAGGTCGTCGACCGGCTTCGACTCGGGCACGAACGTCGCCGGACGCATCAGGTCGGCCACCGCCTGCGCCGCCGACGCGGGGTCGCCGTTCTGGGTGCGGCGGATCACGTCTTTGAGATAGAGCACGCCCAGCACGTCGTCGACGCTGTCGCCGATCACCGGGATGCGGGAGAAGCCGGAGCGCAGGAAGAGGTAGAGCGCCTGCTGCAGGGATTTCGAAGGCTCTATCCACACCATCTCGGTGCGCGGCACCATCACCTCGCGGGCGATCGTGTCGCCCAGCGCGAAGACCGAGTGGATCATCTCCCGCTCGCCGTGCTCGACGACACCGCGCTGCTCGGCCAGGTCAACCAGTTCACGCAGCTCGACCTGACTGCCGAACGGGCCCTCGGGGAAGCCCTTGCCCGGCGTGACCGCGTTACCGATGAGGATCAGCAACGAGGCCAGCGGGTTGAGTACCTTGCCGAGCCAGCGCACCAGCGGCGCGGCGGCGCGACCCACCGCGTACGCGTGCTGGCGCCCGACCGTGCGCGGCGCGACGCCGACCACGACGAAGCTGACCACGGTCATCGTGCCCGCGGTGACCAGCGCGGCCGTCCAGCCGATCCCCCAGCTGTCGACGGCGACCAGCGCGACCAGCGTCGTCGCGGTCAGCTCGGCGAGCAGCCGCAGCAGCAACAGCAGGTTCAGGTGGCGCACCACGTCGGAGGCGACCGCGGCCAGCGCCGAGGCACCGCGTTCCCCCTCGCGGGCCATCTCGGCCGCACGTGCCGCGGAGACGCTGCCCAGGGCGGCGTCGGCCATCGAGGCGAGGCCGGCCAGGAAGACCAGCAGCACCGCGAAGACGATGAGTTGCACGTCGGGCAGGCCCGCCGAAGCGGTGCCTGCCGCGAGTAGATCGGCGGGCGCCACGACTAGCCGGCCCGTCCGGCCCGCCAGCTCTGGAGGAGACTGTTCTGCAGGGCGAACATCTCGCGCTCCTCCTCCGGCTCCGCGTGGTCGTAGCCGAGCAGGTGCAGCACCCCGTGCACGGTCAGCAGGTGCAGCTCGTCGCCGGCGGAGTGCCCGGCGGCCGCAGCCTGTTTGGCGGCCACCTCGGGGGCGAGCACGATGTCACCGAGCAGTGCCGGCTCCCCCGTGCCCGCCTCGCCGGGACCGTGGTCGACGCTGCCCTCGTCCATCGGGAACGCAAGCACGTCGGTGGGGCCGTCGCCACCCATCCAGCGGTGGTTCAGCTCGGCCATGTATTCGATGTCGACGAGCAGGATCGACAGCTCCGCGAGCGGGTTGACCCCCATCTCGTCCAGGGCGTGCCGGGCCACCGCGAGAATCGCGTCGGTGTCGACCTCGACTCCCGACTCGTTGGCGATCTCGATGGACATAGTGGTGCGTCTATCCCTTGGATCAGCGCCGGCGCCCGGCGCGGCCACCACTGGCGGCGCGACCGGGAACGGCGTGGACGGATTGGGTGGCGGTCTCCTGCTCGGCGTCGTAACGCGCGTAGGCGTCGACGATCTCGGCGACCAGGCTGTGACGCACGACGTCGGCGCTGGAGAGCTCGGAGAAGTGCACGTCCTCGACACCGTGCAGGATCTCGCGAACGATCTTGAGACCGCTGGTGGTGCCGCCGGGCAGGTCGACCTGCGTGACGTCGCCGGTGACGACGATCTTGGCGCCGAACCCGAGCCGGGTGAGGAACATCTTCATCTGCTCGGGAGTGGTGTTCTGCGCCTCGTCAAGAATGATGAACGCGTCGTTGAGCGTGTTGTGGGTGACGATCAGGTCGTCGGTCACATAGAGCGAGTCCTCCGCACCCACCTGGATGCAGACGGTCTCGGCCTCCCCGGCCGGCTCGATCTCGTCGATGAAGCGCGTGGGGCGCCCCCCACCGGCGATTTCGTACATCTCGGTCTTGCGGCGCAGCCGGAACGGCGACACCGTCTCCGGCAGCCGGATCTCCAGCACGAACGCGTCGTGCCGATACTCCACCGGCCTGCCCTTGGCCAAGCCCGGCCGACGTCCTGGCGCCGGGCGCCGGCGCCAGGAGGCGACACCGCCGAGCGAGCGGACCAGGAAGACCACGTCGTCCCGGAGCCGCTCGGAGCAGGTCGTGTACTGGATCCGGCAGTTTCGCCAGTTCCGGGTGACCGGACCGCCGGCGCTGTCGAGCAAGCCCTGGAGGACAGCCAGGCGTACCTCGGCGCTGTTCATCAGGTAGGTCTGCGGGACGAACTTGGTGGTCGACCCGGTCCCGGCCAGCCCGAGAACCCGCATCGTCGCGGTCAGCGGATTGGCGACGAGGACGCCGCCCCGGTGGCCTTTCCCCTGACGCACGACATAGTCGACGTCGTTCTTCCGGACGAGTTCGACGTCCGGGAGCGCAGCCTCGAGGGCTTCCGCGAGTTCGTGATCAGCGGTGCTGAAGGACGGCGTGGTGCTGGTTGTCAGGCACCCGTCGCCGAGCAGCAGACCGAGCGCGTACGGGTCCATCGGCACGTCCTGGGGGACGAACTCCACCGGCGCGACGAGCGGAAGCTCGTACCGGTGGGCGCTTCCGCGACGGAGCTTGCCGATCATGTCCTGGGTCTGGAGCACCCGGGACGGGCGGCCGTGGCGGCGATCGTCGACCGTATGCACGGTCCACAGGTGTTCGCCGCAGGCCAGCGTCGACGCGCCGTCCTGGGTCGTCACCCGATAGATCGACTTGCGCCCCTGCGGAAAGACGCCGAGCACGGGAGTCGGACGACCGTTCGAGCCCACGACCAGGTCGCCGACCGTCAAGTCGCCGATCTGTCGCCATCCGTCCGGCGTCAGCACGTTCGCGGTCAACGGTTGTGCGCGGCCCCGCATGTAGGCCAGCGGGGCGACCTCGATCGTGCCCGCGGCCATCAGGCGCGGGATCGACTCGGGGTCGAGCATGTCGTGCAGGGCGTCGTAGAGCGGCCGCAGGTAGGGGTCGATCTTCTCGTTGAGCGTGCCGGGCAGGAAGCCCAGCCGCTCGCCGGCCTCGACCGCGGGCCGGGTGAGGATGATGCGGCTGACCTGTTTGGCGGTGAGCGCCTGCACGGCTTTCGCCATCGCCAGGTAGGTCTTGCCGGTGCCGGCGGGGCCGATGCCGAAGACGATCGTGTTCTCGTCGATGGCGTCGACGTAGCGTTTCTGGCCCAGCGTCTTGGGGCGGATCGTGCGCCCGCGCCGGGAGAGGATGTTGAGCGTCAGAACCTCGGCGGGGCGCTCACCCGGCTCGCCGTCCTCGAGCATGGCCACGGTGCGGCGCACCGAGTCGACACTCAGGGTCTCGCCCCGCTCGATGAGCTCGATCAGCTCGGCGAAGAGTCGTTCGGCGATGGCGTTCTCGGCGGGGTCACCGGTGACGGTGATCTCATTGCCCCGAACGTGCACGTCACTGGCGAGGGTTCGCTCGACGAGCCGCAGGATTTCATCCTTGGCACCCAGCAGATTGACCATGATCTTCGGGTCGTTGACCGAGATCTTGGTCTGCACCCGCGCCGCGCCGCTGGAGCCCGCGCTGTAAGGGTTCGGCGTACCGGTCATAGGGCGGCCACGAGGGCCTCCGCACCTGCTCTCGTTCTCGTCGTCTCTGGTTAGATTCTCGTCGTCTCTGGTTAGAGTCGCCCGGGTGGGGCGGCGTACCTGAGGATCGTGCCATCGTATCCGCTCCGCACCCGAGTCGCCGATGCCATTTAGCGCGGGTCAGGCGGCAGATCCACCGTCGGACGCGGCTCCTCCGTCGAAGCCCTCCTGCACCCGGGTGACGCGGTAGGTCGCCCAGTGCATCCGGACGACGGTCCCCGAGTCGTTCCTGGTCAGCCGCAGCAGCTCGCCGGCCTCGCGGCCACTGACCGTACGCAGCACGTCAGGCTCTCCCGGCCGAGGCTCGAAGATCGCCGGCGGGGTGTCCGCCGGGAGCTCCGGCAGCCGCGCCTGCAACGCGCCGCCGTGCCACGAGAAGACGATCTGGGATCCCTCACTCCACCAGGGCCCGAGCACCGAGCGGTAGGCGGGTGGGGCCGGCGGGGCGATCCGCCACGGCGTGATCTCGGCCGGGTCGTGCTCGACGGCGAGTTCCAGCAGTTCGTGCACGAGGTCGTTGATCTCGCCCGCGGTTCCGGACGATCCGAGCACCGCGCAGCCGAGCCCGGCCGGCACGCCTTCGCCGCCGCGCCGCCCGTGCGCCCCGGCGAGGAAGCCGGGCATCGCGCCGTTGTGCCCGACGTGCACGGCCCGGTGACCCCGCGGTGTGATCATCAGCCCGAGTCCCCAGCCGAGCAGCCAGGTCGTCTCGTTCGTGGTGGTGGCGGGGAAGCGCATCTCGTCGAGCGTGGCGGCGGCGAGCACCTTGCCGTCGGGGTCGATCGTCTCGGGGTCGGCCAGGAAGGCGCCCCAGGTGGCCATGTCGCTCGCGGTGCTCCACAACTGGGCGGCCGGGCCGACGCCACCGAGGTCGGTCTGCGGTTCGGGCCGGGCGGCGTCGGAGTAGGCGTCGACCAGGTAGCCGACCGCGGCCTGGGCCGGTGGGTGCAGCGTGGTGGCGGTGAGGCCGAGCGGCTCCAGGATGCGTGCGGTGACCGCTTCGGCCCAGGTGCTGTCGCGGAGCGTGGCGACGAGCTGGCCGAGCACGGCGTATGCGAGGTTGGAGTAGTGGAACCGGCGACCGTTAGGCAGCACCCGCTCGGCGCGGTCGAGCTCGGCCAGCAGCCCCGCGGCATCGGGCGCGACCAAAGTGTCCCAGATGTCCCCGTACGGCTCCCGCTGAAACCCGGACGTGTGCGAGAGCAGCCGCCGGACGGTCGCGTCGCCGTGCGCCGGCACGTCGAGGTGCTTGGCGACCGGGTCGTCGAGGTCGAGCAGGCCGTCGTCGCGGCACTGGAGGATCAGGACGGCGGTGAGGGTCTTGGTGATCGAGCCGATCCGGAAGCGGGTGTCGGCGTCGAGCGGATGATCGGGGCGGCCGGAGTCACCGACGGTGAGGACCCAGGGTTCGCGGTCGGCACGGTGCAGCGCGACCGAGAGGGCGGGCACGCGGCCATCGGCCTGGGCCTTGCGGGCGGCCCGCTCGTAACGGGCGGTCGGGCGGTCGTTCTCCATCCGGGTGATCCTAAGGTGGCAGCGATGAACATCGAGAATGGGAGCGCTCCATGACGGAGGTCGAGCATCTGCTCGCGCGGTTGAGCCTTGCGGAGAAGGTGTCGCTGCTGGCCGGGCAGGACTTCTGGTCGCTGCCGGCGATCGAGCGGATCGGGCTGCGGTCGCTGGTGATGTCGGACGGGCCGATCGGGGTACGCGGCGTCGGCTGGGCGCCGGATGATCCGTCGATCGCGCTGCCCAGCCCGACGGCGCTCGCCGCGGCTTGGGACGTCGAGCTGGCCGAGCGGGCCGGGCAGCTCCTCGGGCAGGAGGCGCGGCGCAAGGGCGTGCACCTGCTGCTCGGTCCGACGGTGAATCTGCAGCGCACGCCGCTGGGCGGCCGCCACTTCGAGTGCTACTCCGAGGACCCGCTGCTCAGTGGCGAGGTCGCGGTGGGTTTCGTGCGCGGGGTGCAGCAGCACGGCGTGGGCACGACGGTGAAGCACCTGGTGGGCAACGACTTCGAGACGGATCGGATGGAGGTCGACGTCCGGATCGGCGACCGGGCGTTGCGCGAGATCTATCTGGCGCCGTTCGAGCGGGTGGTGGAGTCCGGCGGCTGGGGCGTGATGAGCGCCTACAACAGTGTGAACGGGCAGTCGATGGCGCAGAACGGACCGCTGCAGGACGAGATCCTGAAGCGCGAGTGGGGCTTCGACGGGGTGGTGGTCTCGGACTGGCGGGCCGCGCGTTCGACCGTCGGCGCGGCACTGGGCGGCCTGGACATCGCGATGCCGGCTCTGGAGAACCCCTGGGGCGACAAGCTGGTGGCCGCCGTACGGGCCGGCGAGGTGCCCGAAGAGGTGATCGACGACAAGGTACGCCGGATCCTGACACTGGCGAGCCGGGTCGGAGTGCTCGACGGCGGACCGGTGGTGACCCCGCCGGAGCATCTGGACGGCGACTCGGTCGCGTACGAGGTGGCCGCCCGCTCGTTCGTGCTGGTACGCAACGAGAACTACACCCTGCCCCTGGAGCCGGCCGCGCTGACCAAGGTGGCGGTGATCGGCGCGCTCGCCACGGACGCCCGGGTGCTCGGCGGCGGCAGTGCCCAGGTCTCCCCGCCGCACGTGGTCTCGCCGCTGACCGGCCTGACGGCGAAACTGTCCGGGGTGGACGTCGAGTACGCGATCGGCGCCGACCCCCGGCCGTTCCTGCCCGCCGCGCACGGCCCGCAATGGTCCCCGACCACGGTGACCTTGGGTGACTACTCGTTCCTGGTCGACCCGGCCGCGGTGCGCTGGATCGGCTCGCTGCCCGGCGGTCTCGACCCGGCCGACGTCGGCGAGATCTACCTCGCGACGACGTTCACGCCCGACGTCGAGGGCGAGCACACGTTCGCGGTTTCCGGTTTCGGCACGTTCGAGCTGACGGTCAACGGCGAGCTGCTGTACGAGGGTTCGCTGCACCCGCCGGGCGCCACCCGCGCCGACCTGCTGCTCTCCCCACGCGAGCAGCGGGTCTCGGCCCGGCTCGAGGCCGGGGTGGCGGTTCCGGTCGGGCTGCGCCAGACGATCGACCGCGGCCTGGCCCACTCGATCTCGACGACGCTCGGTCACCGCCCGCCCGCGCCGGACGAGGAGGGCATGATCGAGGAGGCCGTACGCCTGGCCGCCGGCTCCGATGTCGCGGTGATCGTGGTGGGCACGACCGAGCAGGTCGAGTCGGAGGGCTTCGACCGGGTCTCGCTCGCGCTGCCCGGCCGGCAGGACGAGCTCGTGTCCCGAGTAGCCGCGGCCAATCCGCGTACGGTCGTGGTCATCAACGCCGGCTCCCCGGTGCTCATGCCGTGGGCCGACGAGGTCGCGGCGATCCTGCTCACCTGGTTCCCCGGTCAGGAGGCCGGCGCCGCCCTGGCCGACGTGCTTCTCGGCGTCGCCGAGCCGGGCGGACGGTTGCCCACGACCTGGCCGCGGCTGGCGGAGGACTGCCCGGTGCTGGCGGTCGAGCCGCGTGCCGGCGTGGTCTCGTACGACGAGGGCGTCTTTGTCGGTTACCGCGGCTGGCTGCGTTCCGGGGTCGCGCCGCTGTACGCGTTCGGACACGGTCTCGGCTACACCACCTGGACCTATGACGAGATGGTGGGCAACGAGACGGAGGCCGTGGTCACGCTGACCAACACCGGCTCGCGGGCCGGGCGCGAGGTCGTCCAGATCTATGTCGGACCGTCGCCGGTCGATCCGCGGCGTCCCGAGCGCTGGCTGGCCGGCTTCGCGAACGTCGAGGCCCGTCCCGGGGAGACCGTCACCGTACGAGTCCCGTTGCCGCCACGGACCTTCGAGATCTGGGACGGTAGCTGGCGGCGCGTTGCGGGCGACTACCGGGTGATCGCCGCACACGCGCTCGACGATCCCCGCCTGACCGTCACGGTGGAGGGGATCTAGGCGCGCGACTGCCAGGCCGACCAAAGCGTGGCGTAACGGCCGCCCGCGGCGACGAGGTCGTCGGGGGCGCCCTCCTCGAGCACGGCGCCGTGCTCGAGGACCACGATGCGGTCGGCGCCGGCGGCCTGGGAGAGCCGGTGCGCGACCAGCAATGTGGTGCGGCCCTTGGTGGCGGCCAGCGCCGACTCCTCCAGTTCGCGGGCGCCCGCGCTGCCGGCCTCGGCGGTCGCCTCGTCGAGGATGGCGATCGCCGGGTCAAGCAGCACGAGCCGGGCCAGCGCGAGCTGCTGTGCCTGGGCCCCGGTCAGCGGGTGCCCGCCCTCGCCCACCACCGTGCGAAGCCCGGCGGGCAGGGCGCGGGCCCAGTCCAGGGCGCCGACGCGATCGAGTGCCGCCTCGACCGCCTCGGCCGTCGCGGACGGGCCGGCCAACCGCAGGTCCTCGATCAGTTCGCCGGCGAAGACGTGCGTCTCCTGGCTGATGGTCGCGACGATGCCGGGCGCGAGCTGGTCGACGGGCACCCCACCCACGGTGGCGGTGCCCGAGTGCGGGTGCAGGATGCCCGCGGCGATCGAGGCGACGGTGGTCTTGCCGGCTCCCGTCGAGCCGACCAGGGCGACCCGTTCTCCCGGCGCCACGCGCAGGCTGATCCCGCGCAGCACCGGGACCCGCTCCTCGTACGCGAAGGTCACGTCGCACAGGGTCAGCTCGGGGGCGGCGGGCTCGCGGGCGCCGGCCGCCGCGACCGGCAGCGTGCCGACGCCGACCAGGCGGGCCAGCCCGGCCCCGGCCGCCTGGATCTCGTCGAAGGTGAACAGGATCATCGAGACCGGGTTGAAGAGGCGGTGGAACAGTACCGCCGCCGCGGCCGTCTCGCCGACCGTCACCGAGCCGTCCCGGACGAACCCGAAGCCGGCCACCAGGATCGTGGCCAGGCCGAGCAGCTCGGCCCGGCTGATCCGGCCGACGAACCGGGTGAAGAGCGCGAACACGCCGACCGAGAGGTCCCGGGCGCGCGCCGAGGCGTCCTCGATGGCCAGCAGGTGCCGGCTTTCCAGGCGATAGGCGTGCACGGTGCGTACGCCTTGCAGGCTTTCCATCAGCAGCTGTGAGCGGGCGCCGACCGCGGCCCGTTCGGCGGCATACATCGGCGCCGAGCGCGGCAGGTACCAGCGCAGCGCGAGCAGGTAGGCGGGCAGGCTCGCGATCCCGGCCACCCCGAGCCGCCAGTCCAGGCCGAACATCGCGGTCACGCTGAGCACCCCGAGGAACCCCGCCGAGATCACGGTCGGCATCACCTCGGCGGCTGCCGTGCCGACCGCGGCCACGTCGGCGCCGACCCGGGCCAGCAGGTCGCCGCGTCCGGCCCGGTCGAGCGTGTTCGCGGGCAGGCGCAGGGCGACGCCGACGACCTCTTCGCGCAGGTTGGCCAGGATCCGCTCGCCCAGGCGGCTCACCAGTGTGCTGGTCGCCCCGGCGGCGAGCCCGCCGAGCAGCGCGATCACCGCGACGAGCACGCCGATCGGCACCAGGGTGGTGGAGGCGGCACCGTCGCGTACGAGATCGACCAGCAGGCCCAGCGCGGTGACCGGAACCACCGAGGCGGCCGCCGCGACGAGGCCGGCGGCGACCGCGAGTGCCACCTCGAACCGGCGGACGCGCAGTTGCCGGCAGAGCCAGAACCAGGTCTGCCGGTGCGTGGCGATCGGAAGCGCGTGGGTCACCGCAGCACCGCCGTCCGGTAGGTGTCGTCGGTGGCCGTCAGCCAGGCGTGCGTGCCGGTCGCGACCACCTCGCCGTCGCGCACCACGATCACCCGGTCGGTGACCGCGAGCAGCGCCGGGCTGGTGGTGATCAGCAGCGTGGCCAGCGTCGAGCCGGGGCCGTGGCGCAGGGCGCGGATGCCCCGGGCGATGGAGTGCTCGGTGACCGCGTCGACCGCCGTGGTGGGTTCGTGCAGCACCAGCAACCGGGGCTGGGCGAGCAGGGCGCGGGCCAGGGCGAGCCGCTGCCGCTGGCCGCCGGAGAGCGCCGCGCCGCGGTCGGAGATGGCGTGGTCGAGGCCGTCGGGGTGGGCCGCGATCACGTCGTCGGCCGCGGACGCGCGCAGCACAGCGGTCAGGTCGTCGCCGCGGCGCTGGATGAGGTTCTCCCGGATCGTGCCGCTGAAGAGCTCGGGCAGGTGGGGCGCGACCAGCACGTCCGGGGAGCCGTCGTCGAAGAGCGCCACCAGCGCCCCCGCGTCCGGCTCGACCACCACTCCCACACACTCCCCCGCGACCGGCGGGATCGGGTTGTCCCCGGCCGGCGGCCGGGGAGGCCGGACGTCGAGCACCGCCTCGATGCGTTCGGCCGAGGCGCGTGACGAGGCGAACCAGCCGGGCGCCGCGGAGAGCGTGGCGAACGGATCGCCCAGGAAGGCAGCCAGGCCGATGACGGTCACCAGTTCGCCCGCGGAGATCCGGCCGCTCAGCGCGAACCAGCCCGCCAGGATGGCGATGCCGCAGGCCAGCAACGTGCTCACCGTGTCCGAGGCGGCCTGGAACCAGCCGAGGGTCTTCGCGGCCCGCAGGGTGGCGCCGAGCGACTCGCGGCTGACCTCGCGATAGCGGTTCGCGGCGGCGTCCTGGGCGCCGATCCCGCGCAGTGGCCGCAGCCCGGTGACCAGGTCGGTGGCGAGGGAGGAGGCCCGGCCCGCGACCTCCTGCCGGGCGGCGACCCGCCGGATGATCCGGGGAGCGGCGCGTTGCAGCGCGACCAGCACGACCGGAGTTCCGATCAGGACGACCAGACCCAGCGGTACGGAGATCAGGCACAACCCGACCGCGCTGATGGCCGTCGCGACCAGCGCCCCGACCAACCGGGGCAGATAGTCGAGCAGGTACGAGGTGGTGTCCGTGTCGGTCGTCGAGATGGTCAGGACGTCCCCGGTGCGTACCTCGGTGCGCGGGTCGAGCACCTTCGCCGCCACCGCAAGCCGCAGCCGGTGCGCCTCGACGGCGATGGCCCGCATGAGCTGCCGCGCGCCGGTCCGGTAGGCGATGGTGAGCACGAGGAACAGGACTGCCAGCACGCCGACCCAGCAGACCAGCATGCCGAGGTCTCGCGGGGCGACCGCCCGGTCGACGATCACCCCGATCAGGATCGGCACGAGCGCCTCACAGCCCTGGTGCAGCCCGATCAGCAGGCTCCCGCACGCGACCCGGCCCCGGTTGCGGAACAGAGCCCGCCAGAGCAGGTTCACGCCCGCCGACACGCGAGCGTCGGGAGGCTGCCGTCGACGATCGGAACTCCCGGGCGCGTACCGGACCCGTTCGCGGCCGGGCGGGGAGACACCGGGAATACAGAATCGAGACTCATCAACTAGTGACCTTGGCCCGGGAGATCGGCCAGGGCAAGACCCCGGGCCCCGCCGGCCCCGATCAGTACGCGGCCCGCGAGTCGGCCGACATCACGATGAGTTCATTTGTGATCAAGATCGCTTTTACACAGAGTAGTTTCCCCCTAAAGTATGATGGGTCCAGTTATTCCGATAAGCCCGTTAGGACGCCTCCGAATGTCGCTGTCGCCCTACGAGCTCGACGACCGCGCGATTGCCCGGCACTGTGCCGCCGCACTGGCCGCGCACCCCTCCACCGGGCGCTTCACCGCTCTCGCGGTCGGTCCGCACGACCCGACCGCCGACGTGGCTCGCACCCTGGAAAAACAGCCCGCCACCGGCCATGACCAGCACAGCTTCTTTCTGCTGGTGCTCGACCGGCAGACCGGCAAACCAGCCGGAACCGCCCGGGTGATCGACGGCGGCGGCCGGACTCTTGACGACGCTCCCGAGCTGATCGGCCGCGACCTGTCGGACATCACCGAGGCGCACGAACTGCACGACGGCGGCCGGATCTGGGACATCGCTACTTTGAGTAACCTTACCGGATACCGCGAGGGCAAGGCCGGACTGATCGTGACCTCGCTGCTGGCTCGCACCCTTATCCGGGCCGGGCAGCGGGCGGGCGTGCGCCATCTGGTCGCTCTCCTCGACCAACGCGCCCACCGCACCCTGACCCTGCTCGGCGTCCCCTTCGTGCCGATGGCCGGCTCCGACCCCGCCCTTCGCGCGGTCTACGCCCCGTTCGCCGACTTGGAACCGGCGATGGCCGAGCAGAGCCGCCGCCTGAACCGCCTCGCGGGCTCGTTCACCGGCGAGATCGAGGCCCGAGGACTCCACCGCCTGCTGACCCGCCGCCTCGCCGCCAAGATGTCCGAGCAGGTCGCCACGGGCCGCGGTCTCGACGAGCACATCCTGCTGCCCGGCCTGGATCGGCGGCGTTATCGCGGGCTCCGGACGAAACGCTGAGCTCACCAGCGGCCGAGGCGGGCCGAGAGCACCGACAGCGCCGCCACCCCGGCGGTCGACGTCCGCAGCACCTCACGCCCCAGCCGTACGGCCGTGGCCCCGGCGGCGACGAACGTCTCGCGCTCCGCCTCGCTGATGCCGCCTTCCGGCCCGATCACCAGCACGATCTCGCCGGACGGGGGCAGCGGGGCCGAGCTGAGCGCCGTGGTCGCCTCCTCGTGCAGCACGAACGCCGCCCCGGGCGCCAGACGGGCCGCGATCTGTTTCGTCGAGCAGTCGGGTTCGCCGCCGACCACCGGCAGCCATGCCCGCCGGGCCTGCTTGGCTGCCTCGCGAGCGGTCGACACCCACTTGTCGCGCGCCTTGGCGCCCCGATCGCCGCGCCACTGCGCCACCGAACGGGAGGCGGCCCACGGCAGGATCTCGTCGACCCCGATCTCGGTCATCGCCTGCACGGCCAGCTCACCACGGTCGCCCTTGGCGATGCCCTGCGCCACGACCAGGCGGGGGTCGGCCGCGGGCACGTGCTCGCGGGCGACGATCTCGAGGTCGACGCTGCCCCGGCGCACCTCGGTGACCCGGCCCGTGACGCTGCCGCCCCGGCCGTCGGCGAGGATCAGCGTCTCGCCGGCCCGCAACCGCTGCACGGTGGCGGCGTGATGCCCCTCGGGCCCGTCGAGCGTGTGCGACGCGGCAGCGGGCAGGGCATCGACCAGGAAGAGCGGGGCGGACACCCCCGCACGGTACATCAGCCGTTACCTGATGCGCTTTGGTGCGCATGCGCTTTGGTGCGCATGCGCTTTGGTGCGCATGCGCTTTGGTGCGCATGCGCTTTGGGGAGCGCACGATCGATAGTCCGACGGGCGGCACGGTCGACGTCGGTGACGAACGGCTTCTCGCGAGATGCTGAGCCCGATCGCTTCCGATCGATGAGAATTCCGCCGCTGTGTATGTATCAGAGCATGAGCACGATGCGACCGTCCGCCTCGCCCGCGGCCTGGCGGGACCAGGCGGCGTCGACCTCGGCGAAGGGCATGATCTCGTGCGACACGGTGAGCCGGCCCGCGGTCGCGTGTTCGGCCACCACGCCGAGCGACTCGGCCCGCTCCCCCACCGACAGCCCGTTGTTGGTGTAGCCGAGGATCTTGAGTGAGCCACCGCGCAACGTGGCCGAGTCGAGAGGCGCGGTCGCCCCGGCCGAACTGCCCAGGTTGACCAGACGCCCGCCCGGCCGAAGGACCCGCAGCGCGGCCGCCGCCGGCACGCCGAAGACCGGGTCGAGCACCAGGTCGACCAGGCCCGCGACGGCCCGCAGCCGGTTGGCCAGCGCGTTCGGGTCGTCGCCGGGCCGCAGCTCGACGACCTCCCCGGCGCCGAGTTCCCCGGCCCGGTCGAGTGCCGCGCGCGACCGGGAGACGGCCACGACCCGGGAGGCGCCCGCGAGCAGCGCCAACTGGATCGCGGCCTGACCGACCACCCCGCCGGCGCCGAGCACGACCACCACCTCGCCCTCGACGAGACCCCCGGTGCGGGTCAGCGCGGCGTGCGCGGCCACCGCCGAGAGGCCGAGGGCCGCGATCAACGGCAGCGGCGCCTCGGCGGGCAAAGAGACGACGTCGACGAACGGGACCGAGACGGCGGCGGTCATGCTGCCGTCACCCGGACGCATCCCGGCCGAAGTGGCGAACCAGACCGGTGTGCCGTCGTCGCGCCGGCCGACCCCCTGGACCCCCGGCACGTACGGAGTGGCCGGGGGTCCGAAGTAGCTGGTGCCGCTGGCGCAGAGCAGGTCGAGCGGCGTGATCGGCGCGGCCACCACGTCGATCGGCACCTCGCCCACGCCCGGCACGGGCGGCCGTCGCCGCTCGATGGACGGCGGCCGGCCGCACATCCGCAGCACGGCCGCCGGAATCATGTGGCGATGTCCGGGTAGGGCAGGTCGAAGTGGGCCAGCCGGGCGCCGAACGCCTTCTGGTACTGCAGCGGCTCCGCGTTGTCCCGCTCGAACATCGCGATGAAGAGCGTCAGCGTGAGGAACGGGTGGGCGCCGAGCGCGAACAGCTGGACGTGGTCGTGGGCGATCAGGGCCGCGCGTTCGTCGTCGGTGAAGCGCAGCCACGTGCTGGCCTCCCCGGTGTGGCAGTTGAGCACAGCGTTGGCGCGCTCCGCCTCCCACCAGGTCACCGTGCCGTTCGGCTCGTCCCGGTAGCGCTCCACCAGCTCCGGATCACGGTCCACCGTGTACAAGAACTTGTTCAACAGGTACTTGCTCATGCCGGGACTCCGTTCGGGTACCAGGTGAAGTAAGCCTCCATCGTGTGGAACAAATCAAGAGTGTCGACGTAATCGGCTTTCGCCCCGGCGCCCGCGACACCCATCATCAGCATGAAGTCCATGAAGCCGTGGGTGGCGTTGCCCGGTGAGTGCAGGCTGTCGAGCGTCACCTCGCGCAGGCAGTTGTCGAGGTCGCCGGTCGCGATCCACTCCACCGCCCGGCGGTCGAACTCCGGGTCGGGACCGTGCGGCCCGAACTGCCGCGGGCCGCCCAGTTCGAGCGAGAGATGCCCGGTTCCGATGACGGCCACGCGCAGGTGCGACGGCCACTGCTCGACAATCTGCCGGATCGTCTCGCCCAGCTTCACGAACCGCGACGGCTGCGGCAGCGGCGGCGCGAAGATGTTGGTGTAGATCGGCACGATCGGCAGGTCGGCCTCGGGCCGCAGCGTCACGATCGGGCAGGTGATGCTGTGGTCGATCCGCAGCTCGTTGCTGAACGCCAGGTCGAAGCCCTCGTCGAGTCCGGCCCGGAGGATGTGCGCGGAAAGGTCCTCCTGCCCCTTGAGCAGCATCCGCGGCAGGCCGAACTCGCGCTCCTCGTTGTACCAGTTGGCATCGTAGAAGGGCGCCTTGCCGACGAGGAACTGCGGCATGTTGTCGAGCCAGAGCTGGTGGAAGTGGTCGGAGCCGACCATCACCAGTACGTCGGGGTTCGCGCGGGTGAGCGTCTCACGGAATGCCAGGATCTTGCGTTCCCACTCGTCGGCGAAGGGCGGACGATCCTCGCCGGTCGCCGTGCTGGCCTTGTAGTAGAACGGGTGATGGGTGGAGGCGATGACCGCGACAATGCTGGCCATGTGTTCGGGCTCCTCAGGGTTCGTAGACGGCGTTACGGTCGACGGTGCGGTAGATCTCCATGCCGAGCGGCCGGCGGCGCTCCTCGGCAAGGTGTCCGAGCAGCCCGGCGGCGCGGGCCAGCAACGCGAAGCCGCGCAGCAGGTCGGTGGGGAGTCCCAGGTCGGCCAGAGCGGCCCCGCACACCCCGGCGCCGTTGAGCGGCAGCCGGCGCCCGAGCACCTCGGGGTGCACCCGGCCGATCGCCTCGAAGAGCTGCAGGTGCGGGCCGCGCAGACCCTCCTCCTCGGCGATCGCGATCAGCACCGGCGTCCGCGGGTCCTGCTCCTTGTGCACGGGGTGGCCGAGGCCGGGGATCAGGCGCTTCTCGGCCTTGGCCTGGCGCACGGCCGCCAGCGCGATCCGGTCGTAGTCGCGCTCGGTGCCCGCGTCGACCAGGGTCTCGGCCAGGAATCGTCCACAGTCCTCGGTCACCCCGAGGAAACGCGATCCGCCACCGAGCAGTCCGGCGGCGAGCGCGCCCTGCAGCGACTCGGGCGCCGACAGATAGGTGAGCCGGG
>Ga0247737_1000205_pt1 | contig 20729 bp, 16 predicted proteins | sample UWRJL028104C2_FD_180937 | JGI IMG/M metagenome (GOLD analysis project Ga0247737, IMG submission 180937) | Plant litter microbial communities from Arlington Agricultural Research Station in Wisconsin, United States - UWRJ-L028-104C-2 | ecosystem: Environmental > Terrestrial > Plant litter >...
ATGTTTCGCACCCGGGGTCTGGGTCAATGGACATGCAAATTGATACATAGAAGGGAAAATTCGAAGCAGTGCGAAAATGGAAGTATAGAGGATAGCGAGCGGTTTTTTCGATGCGAGGTGAGATTCGGCGTGGGTAGCCTATTGCATTGACAAAGACGAGCAAGATGCACTTATGGAAGACAAATACCTTCCTGGCTACACTTATCATCACCATCCAGAAACACAAATCTGACGGACATCTGCTGCAACCGAAGCTCTTTTGCTAAGTCTAGCCTTTCTTCAGTATGCCATGTTGAATGCTTACCGGCACGCTGAGTTAACTAAACATTAGGTCGTGGTATCTGAACAGCTTCTGGCACGGGAAGCGAAATATATGCAGATGCTGGACTGCAAGTAAATAATCACCCAAGCTACACCACGTTGACATGGACACCATACACGCCAAGGACGGTGTTGTTTGCCGCAGAACCGAGTAGCACAGCAGCACAGTGGGTTGCTGTCAGACTATATTGAAGTATGTGCCTGTGGCTTGGTTGAGGTTACTATCCATCTTCATTCCCAGCCGCGTCCCGCTTGTCAACCAACGGCAATCACCAACCTCCTCAATTCGAAGATCTCTCACTAGTCTGCCAGCCATCTTCTTTTCCAAGTTTCACCCGAATCACATCGACCGCTCACGGGCATGAGTGGGTTTGAATGATTGATAGATGAGGCCAGGCGTGGGCTAGTTCAGTGGCAGCGCCCTTCAACATCGCTGGACAGATGACAGTAGTATCCAGCACAGAGTAATGACGTTCAATTTATCAATTCGTGAAGCCTAACCCAATGGTAGCCATTGTGCATTCCGTACTCTATGGAAATGAAGCATCGTTCGTTCATGTCCTTATCCTGTGTCTGTCTTGGTCTCGGCTTCTCCATTTGAGTGCACGTGTGAAGACCGTAGCGGCCGTCAGTCTTCACGATTGATTATGTTGCATCTTGGAGGAATTTGGCCAACTTATGGAGAGAGGTTAAGAGCTACATACAGTACCAACAGTCTTACGCTGGTCGCATCCAAGTCACATTTCGAGTATGAACACCTGCATAATCACAACCGGGTTGCGTCTGCATCCTCTCAATCTCATCTCTTTATCTGTATTTTAGCATCTGTATTTTAGCTTCTGCGAAACAACCAAGACGCCGTGATGACATCTGTGCATATTTGCGTCTCGGCATTCATCCTATCCTGGAGAGTACCGTGCTGCTACTGTAAGAGCAAGCGGAGCTCACTATTTACTGAGACCAGGTCGATGCTTAGGTTGTTGATTCCTGTATGTTAGGTATCGGTATGAGTGGGTATGGGTATGTGCGATGTCTATGATCCATCCCATGTTCCTACGTAGACTTGTACGAGTACCTAGCAGCAATCCGTCGGCCATACTCCATTGCCCCTCCGTTCCCTCTTTCCTCAACAACCTACTGTCCCTCATCTATCACCACATTCGTTGTGTCCAAATTAATTCCTAATAATTGTCCCCGACCGTCGTTTCGAAATTCCGCAGATCCGTGGGCGTGTGGTTTACGTTTGGTTGCGCCATTCGTCAGCCAAGCTGTAATTGGATTTTCCGTCCCGCGTACCGAAAGCATCAACTCCTGAGCCTCCCCAAGCCAGACAAGCAGCAACACCCACCACCATTCCACGGTCGCGAAGGAGTAGGAGAGCCGTGACAGTCATTTAGATGCGGAGGAGACCATCTGGATCGGCCGCAGAGGACGAAGGCGAAGATTCAGGTGCGAATGTCGACGCAATTCCTGTCCCTAAAGCCGCAGGGGTACGCACCGAATCTCAAGAGAATCACGATCCCAATCCAGTCCTACGTACGAACCCGCCGCCTTTGAACCCGGAACAAGCTATTCAAGAGCTCGACGGGCGGAGGGATACCGATCAGAGACCGTCAGCACGCAGAAGTCGCCTCCCGAATAACATGAATTGGAAGTCAATCGAGGAGAGAAATGGGCAGACGAACAAAGTCCGGCCTGCGGAATCATCTGTGATCAGTGTACCTTCCAAAGAGGCTATCGCAGACGATAAGATGGCCGAATCTCGACAGATAGCTCGCCGTTCAAGGGTTCAAAGTCCATGGTCATGTTCGCTTCTCACATTCGCTATAACCATAATATCGATACTCTCATTAACGGCTATAATACATTCGTTCACAACAAGACAATTAGATAGCAAAGGATGTCGCATGTCATTCATGAGACCTTCTTTTGCTAAACTTTCCGACTTCGACACAGAGCATACTCGTTTTGCAAGCAAATATTCAGTATTTTTGTATAGAGAAGGCCAGGTCGATGAGGATACAAAGGTATGGGCAAATCTAGGTCTATGCAGCAACATATATTAATTGACCTATTCTAGGTCAAAGGTGTTCCGGTGCTTTTCATCCCTGGAAATGCTGGCAGCTATAAGCAGGTGCGTCCTATCGCAGCGGAGGCAGCTACGTATTTCCACGATGTTTTGCAACACGACCCTTCAGCAATTGCTAGTGGTACCCGAAATTTAGACTTCTTTACGGTAGATTTTAACGAGGATATTACTGCTTTTCATGGCCAGACCTTGCTTGACCAAGCGGAGTATTTAAATGAGGCAATTGCTTATATCTTGTCCCTTTATCATGACCCTCGAAGGTCAAATCGAGACTCCGATCTTCCAGACCCTACTTCTGTCATCATTTTGGGACATTCTATGGGAGGTATAGTTGCGAGAACAATGCTGATAATGCCCAACTACCAATCGAATTCCATAAACACTATCATTACCATGTCCGCACCACATGCACGACCTCCAGTCTCCTTTGATGCCGATATTGTTAGGACATACAAGACAATCAACGATTATTGGCGACAAGCATACTCACAAAAATGGGCAAACAATAATCCACTATGGCATGTTACTTTGATATCTATTGCTGGTGGAGGACTAGATACCGTGGTTCCTTCAGATTATTCTAGCTTGGAGTCTTTAGTTCCTGATACGCACGGGTTTACTGTATTCACATCTTCTGTACCGGAAGTCTGGACGGGTATGGATCATCAAGCTATTCTATGGTGTGATCAGTTTCGCAAGGTTGTTGCGCGCTCCCTATACGATGTGATAGATGTCCACCGCCCTGCACAAACCAAGCCTCGAGCAGAAAGGATGAGAGCATTCAAGAAACGGTATCTGACGGGCATGGAGAGTGTTGCAGAGAAATCACTATCTCATCAGGAGCCAACCACATTACTGACATTAGAAGATAATTCAAATTCGATCATTGCTCAAGGAGAACGACTAACGCTTCGCAAATTCGGACAATCTCACAAACCGCGCGCGCATCTGTTACCTATCCCCCCTCAGGGCTCTCCTGGAGGGAAAAGGTTCACCCTTTTGACCAATCAAAAGCTTGACAGACCAGGCGACTCTGGGAAATTAGAGGTGCTTTTCTGTAGCGTGTTTCCTTTACACCCGGGACAGTCAGCAACCTTATTCTCCATGAATATGGACCTTTCAGGAGATAGCTCTGGATCGACACGACTCGCATGCAAAAATGCAGCGCCGGACGTTATATTGCTCCCAGCATCTACTAGGACAACTAAAAAGCCATTCTGGCTGGACGAAGAAACTGAGATCTCGCCGTTTTCATATCTTCAGTACGACCTCGAAGATATCTCGGACCACCAGTTTGTTGCTGTGGTCGACAAGGCTGTTGATCCAACACCAGGTTGGGTGATAGCTGAATTTAGTGACAACGTACAATCGCATCGCGTTCGGTCTCTTAGCCTTCGCAGGTTAATAGCATTCGGGATGAAGATCAAGCTTCCCGCAACACGGCCTCTTGTTACCGAGATCAAAGTCCCAGCGTTACACTCTAGCCTGTTGGCATACAAGCTCGAAATGGGAAATCAAATCTGTGGCGAAGAATCAGAACTCTTCACTCCTCTCTTGAGACAGTATATCTCTGAGCCAAACGAATCAAAATATTTTGTCAATCTCAAACAGGCCAATATCAACCTGCACGGTGTATCACCATTCATGCCACCTGCTCTAACACACAAAGCTGTCCAGGATGGTTTAAGTCTCCAATTCTGGACAGATCCAACCTGCAACTCAAGCATTAAGATTTCCTTGAAAGTCGATATATTAGGCAGTCTGGGAAAGCTCGTCATGAGGTATAGAACGGTCTTTGCGGCATTCCCCTTGCTGATTGTCGCATTGGTTCTAAGGAAACAATTTCGTGCATATGATGACACGGGGATTTTCATGACTTTCTCAGAGTCTCTAGATTTGTGCCTTCGCCAATCCTTGCCTCTGGTCCTCCTAGCACTTACATTTTTGTCCGTCTCACTGGCTCAAGCAAGCATGCAACCTCCGCAAACACGATCGGCCGGTTTTTGGGGATGGCGAGCCAATTCCACAGAATCGCAGATTGACTTCACGAAAAATGATCTTTTGGTAGGCTCACAGGATCCATTCTTTTGGTTCATGGTCCCACTCATAGGACTCGTATGTGTTGGCATTTGCGTAATGCTGAATTTTGCAACGCTTGCTATGACCTACATGTTCAGTGTTATATATGGATGGCTGAGTGTCAAGCCAGCATGGCTGCGGAATGGTGACCGGAGGAGGACCATTTCCCCAACATTTTCTCCATCAACACCCCGACGTCGACTTTTAACCACAGCAATACTACTCTTCCTAGTATCAACTGTCATACCATACCAGTTTGCGTATCTTGTTGCATGTTTGGTACAAATAGCGACTTGCGCACGCGCCCTACGGCTTGCTAGGGAAGCACGATCCAACACAAATCTTAATTTCTCCAATTATGCGCATTCGATCTTGATACTCATGTTATGGATCCTCCCAATCAATCTACCTATATTGGTCGTGTGGGTTCATAATCTAGCTGTCCACTGGCTTACTCCATTCTCCTCTCACCACAACGTTCTGTCCATTATGCCGTTTGTCCTCCTGGTTGAGACTTTGACTAGCGGTATGATGGTCCCACGTGTGACATCTCGCCTTCGCCACCTCACAAGCATATTCTTCTTCTGCATAGCTATTTATGCCGCAGTGTACGGAGTAACATACGCTTACATGCTACACTACCTTGTCAACTTCGTCGCAGCATGGCTTGTAGCAATCCACTCTTCATCCTCAGCCTGGACCATTTCAGGATTTAGCTCAATATTTGAATCAGAAGAAACCAATGAGCGCAAACGAAGCAAAACCCCCTGAAGTATTCTTTCGCCAACTCTACCATACAAGGTTACACACGATGCTAAACATCGGCCCTTCGAGCGGTGACCCCAACCAATCCATTTAAATTTCATTAGCAAGTTAGAATTTCACATTGCAACCGGCGTTCACCAAACCAGCATACTATCAAGCGCTATGCGCACATTTCTCTAGTTACATATCCTTCTCACCTCACCAACAACAATCATGCGTTGTCGGAATACTGCGCGGCTCGAATATGTACATAGGGGGTTTCAGATATTCTTGCTTTATTTCTGCCGCATATTATCTTTCTCTTTTCCCCGCGAATACATCAGGCGCAACGGGATACCCACCTTTTAATCGAAGTAAGAAAACCCCACAGAAGGTGTTTTGAATCAGGTCAGCCTTGGTGCTTTGGCCATACTTTAATGTTTATATGACGGCTCGAGCGGAGCGAACTTTGATTTGTGTGCGGTTCATATAGGATTAGTGAATAGCGATAGGATTGCATGTATATTGGAGGATTCGGATGACTGAAAAGCACGTATGGGGATATAATTAATGATGGGCCGGTCTCCGCTGCAAGAGGTAATATTATTGCACACTGGTTGGAACGAAGGACCTGGACATTTAGAAGGCACTACATATTATGTTGCAGGTCTCTTGGCTTAATGCGCTACATCAGATCGGATCAGATCAGACGCTTGAATAAAAATATTGGAGATGTGTATCTCAATACCTCAACTAGCTGTGCATGATTTTGAAGTGATAATGAGGCTATTTACTTTACACGTCGAGCAACTATCCACCAGTGCAAGGCAATCAGGAAGCCTGAATGTATAATATGGATCTCGAAGGACTCAATGAACCTTGACATGGACTGAACTTCTGTGTATAATAATACTGCAGAGCATAAGTGATAATGATCTTGTTAAGTTTCAAGTACTGGAAAGTATTATCGATTCTTATAGGATACAAGAAAAGGTTTAGGAAGAAACCGCAAATTTGTTACGCAAACCCCAAAGGTGTTAGAAACTCATTGCCCCATCGTATTCCAGCTTCAGGTTAAAATGATAAAACAATCCTTGATGCCTAATTTAATAGCATGAATTGACTTATAGTTCTTCATCACCATCATTTCTTTGGACTGGCGTGTCGGCCTTGAGAACTTTAACATCAGTCCACGCCTTGGTGACAATGGCTGCAGTTGCTTGATCAAACAAGCTAGCAGCATACTTAACCTATGAAGAAGTTTATATGGTTAGTCTAAACTGACAAGTTGATTGGAGATATGGTCGATTATAGACTTTAAAAGCTTACCGTGAGGTTTGCAAATATGCCAAATGCCTTCTTCGTATCTATACTTTGGAGGCTCTTGTCAAGCAAAGAAGCGTACCAGATCTTTCCAGCCCTCTCCCAAGAACAACCGCCTAGAGAAGTTGCGACAAGATAGAAAGCATGATTAGGGATACCAGAGTTAGTGTGGACTCCGCCAGAATCGCCGGACGGGGTGTTGGGAGAGTTAACATAACCATCCTAGGTGAGATGTTAGTGGTGATTTGATACATTGCGATCTGAAAACAGCTGGTCTTCTCTGCTTCATAGAACCTCGATAAGAGACTTACCATAGTGGCAGGTTGATTATCTTTTCCTATCAACGGGTTGTTATATGCGGTTCCTGGCGCTTTCATTGATCTTAAAGCAAAAGCATTTTCGAGGGATGGCAAGAAAATCCCCTCTCCAATTAGCCAATCAGCCTTGTCTGCAGTTTGCTGGCCATCTGGGTGGAAATATTGCTTGATCATGGAGCCAAAGACATCTGAAATTGACTCATTCAAAGCCCCAGACTGATACTCATATTCCAAATCTGCAGTATATTGGGTGACTCCGTGGGTCAGCTCGTGCCCAATGACATCGATGCTATCTGTAAAAGATCCTTTTTGGTCCAACATTAGCGGTATCCTATCAAGTCTTGTTTTAACTCAGAATGGAGATTCACACCAAATATTTCCCCGTCACCATCACCAAAAGCCATCTGGGTGCCATCCCAGAAAGCGTTGTCCATACCTGGCTCTCCAGGCTCGTCGTCATAATGAACACTACCGATAAGATGAAGACCCTTGTTATCAATCGAATTACGAGAGAATACCTTGAATGCTCAATTTAGTAGATTTTTTTTTTTAGCTTGGGTATACTTGGAGAAACTTACGGTATTGTAGAATTTCCAGGTGTCTCCGAAATAGTCATAGACCTCCTTGGCACTTTCATCCTTCATTTTTGCAGCTGTAGCACCTTCATTGAATAGAAGCGTCTTTTGTAGCTTGTCTGTCTTAGCAGAAGTATATCTGAAAGGGTATAGACATTAGTAGTGCTAATAATCAACATAATGGACCTGGTGGCTATACCACCACCATATGTCCAATCAATCTAAGAATAGTGGCCATGACAAAACTATTCATGGGGTCAATAAATACGTACATGGAACGAAAGAGCTTTGCAGTGGCGGTGGGTGCAGCTTTTTCTGCGTCAGCACGGGACTTGGAGAGCTTATGAATAGTTTGTAGGTTGTGCTCTGCACGGCTACGATAAAGTTAGCATCTTGGAACAATGATATAGATCTTGGTATCTGCTAGTGGTTGAGAATAGAAGCTTACTCTTTCTGATCTGAAGTGGTGGCTTTAGATTCTGCCATTGACTGGAAAATCTTGGGTGGTATAATAGACCGGCGAGGATATGGATGGCAATGGGAAGCAGGAGTATCATCATCACCATTAGACTCACCGGCTGATTGTGTAGTAAGTGTTTCATGAGCTTGAGGAGCAATAGCATGGTTGAAAGTAGTGCGTGATTGACGGACAGATTGAAGTCTGGAGATGTGATTGAGGGTTTTCTGAGCAGCAACTTTACATCCAGACGAAGTTTCATCTCGGCTGAGGATCTCTTGCAGAAGACCCGGAGGAACTATTGAGCACACGTAAGGTGCACGGTGACTGTTGTGGGAGCCTTCCTTGAGAATTGTTAGTATGATACAGTTTTAGATGTGTTCTGAGTAATGCGTCCAAATCATGTGAAGTTCTGATTCCGATGGTGAAAACTTCACAGAATGTCCCAAAATGTGACATAATCGGTATAGGTCAATCACCATCATTGTTGTGTTGCCGAATTCCTCCTTATGAAATGCCTCTTATTGGGAGCTGTTATAGAGAAGCTACAGATATTGGCACAACTTGGGCTTTAGAGGAAGCTTCCGCCAATCAAATATGATAGCTTTTGAAGGGTGGTCAGAGAACGATTGTAAAGAACATACTAATGTTTTCCCATGGATAGCCATGATAACTTGTTCTTCCTTGCCTTGGGGTAGGTCAGTAATGCTTTTGTAATTGGCGGGTTCATAGGGGTAGTAGGATCTCCAACCAAGGCGGCGGTAAAGACTCACTTGGACAATTTCTACTAAAGATTTTAGCTGTATGTTTTAGGATATTTGAGGTTCGAAATGAGTGATATTTGGAATTAGCAAAAGAACGGAGGGGGACCATGGTTATTTATGCAGAGTAGAGGTAGCTTAGGCAGAGGGAAGCTTGCTCTAAAGGAAGGCGTCAACCGTCATGTCAAGCCTCAGCTGAACCTCCCTCTCTAGCGCCTAGTTATTGGGTTCCGGGTTAGCAAGTGCTGTGCAGCCTGCTCAGCCATATAACGAAGTGACAGCGGTGATTAAGGCGAATAGAAACAAGCGTCCACCCTGTCTGCTTTACCTCTAAGCATAGATCGAGATTCAGATCAAGACAACCTAGCCTATCTGGGCCTCGAATTGTAAGACATTGCACTGGTACATTTACAATTTTGTGGCTAGACACCTCTTGTGTAATTATCAGTTCCTTTAGCTGTTGCTCCTACAGATATTTACTTCACTAGGTGCTGCAGGTATAACATCTCGATAGGTGATACCAATCAAGTCTATTCAATAGTGCGCTGTTTACAGATAATTGCATGCTTTGCTAAAGCTGTAACATCTAATTAACCACTGTACACATTTCACAAAGTCGCATATCAACTATAGATTAATTAGGACTATGTAAGCAAAGCAGGGATTCTGGAGGAGCAAGAAACAATAGAGCAAACCGGCTATTCATTGATGTAAAAGGACGCATGAAATGGCCAGTCAAGGTTCGCAGTTGCTGGATGTCGTTCTGCATCAATAGCTGACATGCCGGTGCTACTCTACCAATACCATATGGGTAAAGAGAAGTTGTCTGAGAATAGCCGCATTGCCATCCATTCCACAGAAAGATAGCAAAGACCACCAACACTTTGGTGGCGCTCCGAGCAATGCACCAGTATGCTGCAATCTGCAAGCAACGTCCTGGTCATGGGCCCGTACACACACGGTACAGGATCGAAGACAGTGAAGATAGGTAGACGACACTTGATAACACTATGCTAGCTTTGTCATCAGTACTCGTAAAGATCCAGCTATTTACAACTAAGCATTTCGGCTCAGAACCTAGACGTTACAGGACTGCTATTCTCGTGTTTGTTGGACTCTCGAGGGACACATACTTTGACCAGGTGATTATGAGCCTTGATAGTAGATAATGCAAGTAAGACAAATCCTGTTAGCAGGAAGCTTGTGGGGGGGCTATAATGGTGGGTGACACAACACCTCGACAGTCGTCTTACTTGCTGATTCGGTGAAATCTGAGACCGATAAACAGCCCAAAATTTGGAACCGACGTGGGAGCCAACCTCACCTCATCGGTATGGCTCAATGTTGGGTGAACCTCGCAACGCCATCCGATAGTTTACGCACATTCGAGCCTCTCACAATGGTGGGATGGGATACAGAGGCGATGGCGAGCAGAGGCTAGATGGGCCGTGAAATCTAAACATGCGAACGATACGGCATCTTGTAAGTCCGTAGGACTCCAGATAATTTATGCTCAGGTCGTTTATGTTGGAGAAGACGACGACCCAAGTACATCGAGAAGAGAATCGGCATTTCACGAAGCCGCTTTTCAGTTAGAGTAGCACAATAAGGCTTTGAAGCAAACTATTGTATACTTAATATACCATATCAAAATAGAGAAAGAGGCAAAGCTGGGATGTTGTTTTTGTCAAAGTAAAGTCACACGCCATAGGCTAGTAAATAGAATGCTTTCCAGGGTCAATTGTCCCAAGATTTAATTCCGCCACTTGACAAGGGTTTCTTGTCTGTGGATACCGGTAATGAACCGAATGATCATCGTTAATCTGGTAATCATATTTCTCCTGAACTCCTGGCCACCTGGCGACATCCCTTTATGTATCATATCTTCATGTTTTTCTAACTAACAAGTGCTGAACCTTCTTAGCTAACCTTCGCTATGCCATGCAATGAATGCACTAGAATATAAATAAACTAAAAGGCCAGATTTCAGTAAAGTAGAACTGAAAAGCCTGAGCTTTACATTTGCGGACCAAAACCGACCGAATTGTCTGCGTCCTACTTGAGGTGAAAATGTAGAAACTAGTTGCGAAGGTTCTAACCTCCCCATCGGAATCTGGTCGTCGCAAGACCACCCAAGCCGTCCCTTGGGGCCACGTTTCGGCGGCGATAGCTATTAGTGTAATCTTGAAGCAGTCTACGGACTTGCTTTGCATCGTGCCCATTTACAAGACAAGCCCTGATACTTGCCAGTAGCTTATCATTTTGTGCATCACTGACAGTCCCTGGTGGCAACAGTCTCACAGTTTTGTCAACCCAAGCAGCGGTTTGCTGGGGCAAAATTTCAAAGAGGCTAAGAAGAGCGCCGCTTCCATCTGAAAAGCAATCGTTGGGAAAGGTAATCATCATTCCTGCCATGATTGATTTTGTCAGACTTTCTCCGTTCGCTAATATTAATTGCTGTACAGCATGCTGGATTTCTGGTGGATTGGGGCTATTGCTAGAGCTAGGTGGATTGCTTCCACCATATCCAATTACATCTCTAATGTAGTGCAACGAGGCCGAGAGTGGTTCGCGTTGCTCTAATGCTAATGCCGCAATAGCTGCTTGGAAAATTGGACTGAATAGATCTGACTGAATTAACCTGTGAGGATAGTACAACCTGCATAACAATTAGTATTACCATTTGAGACACTATGGCGACGCGGGCTACAATTCGATAAGAGGGATTAGATATACATACAAAGCATCGATGAGGAGACGGTAGAAGTCCTCGATGATATCGGGGACATCTTTGGGCGGTAAGCTACTCATCGTTCTCAGGGTAGTCTTCGATTGTTCTTCAAAAAATGAGTATATTGCCTCCGTGGTTTGCTCATCTACATGATCTCGATCCTCGGAGAATTCCCGAAGAATGGCACTAGTCACCCACAGAAAGCAACCTTGTTTGGACGTCGCAAATCCCGTGGCGAGCTTGTTAGCCATGGTAGGGAGTAGGGGCGACATGGCAGTGCGGTATGATATGATCATATAGCGCCAGCTTCGGCAGATTCGTTCGCATATCGGTACAAAGTCGATAAACGAATCCAGGATTGTAGAAAGGACTGGGAAGATTTCTTGACAGTACTTGACAGCTGGGTTTTCTTGTCCAGGCTCTACGTATGGAGTCACCAGTTGGACGAAAAAAGTTATCAGCTGTAAGTGATCTGCAATAGCTAATTTTCCGGGCTCATCTGTTGCTGCGTTGGCCATGATCATCAATCTTGCCATTAGAGGATCGCAATACAACTTCAATAAATCGTAAATCTGTTCTGGCCGCTGGACTGCGACAACCGATGCAACCCCTTCAGTTAGTTCTTCTTGGCTAACACCTGGTAGCTTGTCGAGTGTTTGGTCATAGAATGTCTGTAGTGCGACTACCTGGCTACCAAGCTGATGTTTGCAATCGGTGCAGAAAAATTTCATGGCCATTGCAGCTGCGCGTACAATTTCTTTAGAATCGTCTCCGAAGGATGATACGATATAAGTGAATTGCTGTCCGAGGAATTCAGGGTGATTCGAAGTCCACTCTGTGTAGCGACCTAACGCCATGATTGTAGCAAACCTCAACTTCTCGTGGCTAGGAATCTGCACCAGCAGAGGTACGATCTGTGGTAGAATAATGTCCTCGTCTTTGTCCACCATTCGGCCCATAGCACGCATACTGAATATCGGAGCCTCAAGTTGTTGCCAATGTGGCACTGAGTTTGCGCTTGCCTGGCTAGCATAGGACCCCATCCATAATTTGATGCAATCTAGGACCTTGGTCAAGCATTCTGTTACACCCATAACCTCACAACAGTCTTTGAGAACATCTCCCATAAGATGTCGAAATTCTCGAAATTTCTCTTCTGCCTCTTTGTCTCCATCAAATAAATCCGCATCATTTGAACCATCCGCACTTGGATATTCAAGCTGCTTCATTGTGATATCAACAAGCTTCGAGTATATGTCAACATACTGAACACGAGATTGTATATACCTCTCTAAAACAATGTACTGCTTAAGCTCATACCAGAAATTGAAGGTCAGGCCAACAGTATCTCTATCTATGTCTCTATCCGCACATTCTAGAATGGCTTCTACAAGAGGGCGGAAACTTGTTGGCTCACGGGCAATCAAGATTACCCAGCATTCTCCAGCTTCGGCAAAGACACGGGTGATACCTTTCAATAGGTCCACGTCCTCTTTTTGAGCTGCCTGAAGAATTCGAGGTTGCTGAACAATGATTCGGGGAAGCAAATATTGGATCGTGGGGAGATTCTCATCAACATCCCGAGTTTCTTTGAAAATTGCACACAAACAATCTGTGGCTGCTTCGAATGATCGCTCGTTATCCAAGGCGCTAAATATAACATTTAATAGAGGAGAGTTCACGACATCTCCGACAGGAACTTCTCGGAGCCATGATGTAATAACCTCTAGAAGCTGGGGATTTGTAGCTGCGGAAGCTGGGGTAGAATTAGTATATCAAGTTTTAGTGAACATAGAGCAATAAATGTACCTGACGATTGCGAATAACTGACTAATAGTTGAACAACACTACCAGCATTATCACCCAATAACTCTTGTGTTCTTTGAGATAGCTCTTCTTCCTAGTGTGACGCATTAGATTATGATACTGGTATAACCTGGCAGAGCCAACGCCGATCGGGAAGTTCGTAGAATGGTGTAGTTCGGTCCACATACTGTCATATTGATTTTTCGCCCTTCGGTGACTTCTTCAGGAAGAACTTTGAGGAAATCTAAAATGCATGCATGACTGTCTGCATCATTCCCCAGAGTTGAAACAACTACTTGCACCACATCTTTCCAATCTGTCATCTGTATTGCCAAAATCGCCAAACATACACATAACTGGGTACGTATCGGTCGGGCGCCAGTAGCAAACTGCTTTAGAAGCTGTAAAAGCTGATCTCGAAGGGATGGCAAAGCTTCGCCAGGCAGTTGTTGCAGATCATAGGTAATCTACCAGCATTAGCTCGGAGCTGGCTATGAAACCTGTATGTGAACACACCTTGCCTCTAAGTGTTGTGGCTGCAAAGAGTTTGACTTCTGCATCAGCTTCAGACTGCAAAATCCCAATTGTAATCTTCCATGCTTCCATCTATTTAAAAAAAAAATTAGGAGTCTTTCAACAAGTTGGAGGTGCTTTTGTTCTTTCTCGTACCGATTTCTGAAACTTCTCCAAGAACTCATGTGCAGCTATTTTCTGCTCCCTCTGTCCATCGCGCATAGTCGCCATAGCTGCCAAGACAGGCGCAAACTCCTGCGACATGGTGCCGTTTGTTGCCATATCTGCCAGGTGTTGGTGGGGGAGGAGGGGCAGAAAAGAGTAAGGCTTGCGCCGCGCAGAGATGTATTCGTGGCTTTTGGATGCCAAAGTCGTTCTACTACTAGTTTAGGTGGTTGGCTGCACAACAAGAGAAATACAAGTTGTAATGTGAAACTTCAAAATGGCGATTTGTTAATATGGTGTTGATTGTTGATGGCTTAAAGTAGAAAGGAGCCGAAGAGCGCAAGCTGGTTATTGCCAAGAATATCTTGGCTTCGAATAATTTTAGGCGCCTTTGGACAAGGCTGCTTGCTGTCAACTCCAGCCCTAAAGAATAATCTCCTCCATCAAGTCAAACCACAACAATCCAAGACTAGCACGATACCCAATCTCGACGCGCATCCGGCTTTCTGGTCACCATTCAAATTTCGGTCTACCTATCATCAACATGAATAGAGGAGGTGGAGGTGGAGGGCGCAAAGTCCTTCTGCCACCAATCAACTTCATTTTCAAACTGCTCCAGCAGCGCTCGACTGTGCAGATCTGGTTATATGAGCAATTGGCCATCAGAATTGAGGGGAAGATTAGGGTCAGTGAATAGGCAGGCTTGTGATGTTGCTTCTTCAGTGTTAACTAGCTACAGGGATTTGACGAATTTATGAACCTTGTTATTGACGATGCGGTTGAGGTTAAGCAAGCAACAAAGACGACAGAGGAGAGCAGGAGATCACTAGGTAACTTCAAGTGCCATCTTCAAAGTCCCGACTGCTAACTTTGGTGCAGGCCAAATACTTTTAAAAGGAGACAACGTTTCCTTGATTCAGAGTCTCAACGGATAGTGGTTATTAATGGCGTTATTGGCTTAAGGATGCGACACAGCAAGGCAGCGAAAGTGAAATGGAGGATTTTGCAAGGTTATGAAAGGCTATTTGAAAAGAGTCAAGCATTACAGCTGTCTAAACCAGTTTGCTTTTTACTGAATGGACCCTCGATGACTTTTCCATTTCCTACAAATAGGCCATGGATAAGAGAATCGTGTTCTCCTGTCGGAACTAAAGGCTCGTTGTGAGATAGCGGCAAAAATTGCTCCTCCAGCGCAAGACCGTATAGTAATACATCAGTTTCCGAACCCATGAGTGAATCGTCTTCCCGTGATCTATATCTTTCTCTGTACCTGTGCAGAAAATAGTCATAGAAACCCTTGCCATGACCCAGACGTCGTATCAAGTTACTCGAGGGATCAATACAAAAGGCTACGCCAGGTACCATAATCAAATCGAGTGAACTACATCCTGGTAGAATCCGTGCTCGCTCATGGACAGTTTCAGGGTCGATTGAAGGTATTCCCCAGCTATCTCTTTTCAAGGAGTCATAATCTGAGAGGGATAGCACCTCTAGCATGTCCATAACCGATTTCGGCATGTTTGGTGAGGACAACTCTCGGGACTTTTCCAGATAAGGCACATAAACTCGCTTGCCAAGTGCTAAAGCGTCACGGACAATAGCGTCTGTCTGTATTTCACCAGAGGGCATCGAGAGATAGACTAGACACAGCATTAGCAAATTGAATGTGGAGGGTTAGAAGGAGGTCCTATAACCAGGGAGCTAGTTCTTTGACTGTTTTTCGAAGAAGAAACTCAGCTTCCTGGTGCTCTCTAGGTGCAAGAATCATTGATAGGGGTAAATCATCGTACTGCCTATAGATCGTGCGTCTTGATATGAATGAGAGTCTTTCACGAGTTTAAAAACGGCGAGGCCTGCTCAGGGTCAGTTATTAGCTACCTGAAATATGAATATTGAACTCACTTTGAGCAACTATTGACTCTTGACTTATATCAGCTATCAGTCTTTTGGTTGAAAGCCGCAAGGACCTTTTGGCAGCTTTTAAAGTTATAGCCATGGCTGATTTGTTTACGATATGCCTCCAAATCGTTGTTCCTATTCCTTGGAGTGCGTACTTGTCCGTTTTTGCCGCACACAATGCTTATGGTAGCCCCTCCCGATCCAAGCTTTGCTATTGGAAGGTCTGTATTGCAGCAGGCAGACAAGTACTGGGTATTCTGAATGTGAATAATCTACCCGTAGGCATGAAAAATGCTCAAGGTCAAATGCACGTACTTTAGTATTTTTGCTACAGACACATCAATCATAGTTCACCATGAATCAACTTCAATGGTGACAACAGTTTGGAATAAATGATTGATTCACGCCTTATGCAGTGGGGAAATCACAAGTATGTGACTTCAAGGTATTTGTTCTATTTGTTGTTTGATAAAGGTAGTTGCCATTATTGGTGTGGAGATATAGGGTTGACCGTGTGTGAATATCATTCTGCTGAATGTGTCAGGAACAAAAGTCCAAAAATAAGTTGGGGCAATGCGAGTACGGGTGACTAAGGGCCTTGGTATTTAGTGGGAGTACTGTCGTACATTCCCTAATTACGGCCTACATGTAACATCAACTCCTCAAGTATCTGCACCAAATCAACAACACCTTGAAATACACGTTTTCTGGCCTCATATTGTTTCAACCCATCTGCCGTTCATTATTGCTCCACGATCGAGATGTCCTTCCAATCGCTGCTTGTCGTTGGCGCATGTCTACTATCTTCCGTGAGCGCACAATTAGATAGCCAGCTTGTTGGCACTTGGTCTACCAAAAGTGGTACGAATTCAATTCCGCCCTCTCGGGGAAAAGCATACTAACCGCTGATTGTTACTTGATAGGCAAGGTTTTGACAGGTCCCGTACGAACATGATAACAACATTGACTACTTTGTGCTGATAGCAGAGTAGGGATTTTACAACCCTGTGGCAGATACATTCACCGGTAAAATCCTACCACAACCCGCAACTATTGCTACTCAACTAAAACATATCAGAACCAAGTCATCCTGGCATTAGTTACTCCTTCACTGCGGTATGAACACCCAAAGCGAATCCTTCGGCGGTCGTGGGCTACGCTTCCGTTTGCTTCAATCACATCGGGCGATTACTTCCTATAGAAAGTGATGGCTAAGCTTCATTAGTCTTGAAGCAAACAGGAGTCTATTGCCTAATAGATACTCTCCTATTTACAACTTTTCGTGACTGATAATTGTCCAGGATGGCCACTTCGAAAGTGCTTATTATCGCGCGATTGCAAACCCTGCGGACCCTAAATGTGCCCAAGGGCTTATTCAGTGGCAGCATGGAACAGTCGCTATGAATTCTGATCTCTCTTTGAGTCTGCAACCATTCGCTGTGGACGGTCGACAACTTCAGTCAAATCCGTGTAAGGCCAACAAGAAAGCGACATATCAAAGATACAACCAGTCGGAGACATTTAAGGTATGTGACCTGTAACTGAGTTCCTTTGCCACCTACTTACAGTCATTAGAAATGGCAGGTGTATACCGACCCTTACACGAAACTGAAAAGATTAGATCTGTACAAATTTGATGGAGCGCCCATGAACCCGATGTTTCAAGCATTTAACCCTCCTCAAATGCTCCCCACCACAACTCTGAATCCTACAGCAGCCGCAGCACCAACAGGAAAGGCGAAAAGAGGAGAGGAGGATCTCTATACGGTACCTTTGAACCAGAATGCGGCGCACATCGTCAGGAGAGACTCAACGCAGCCCTTTATTGAGCGAATAGATCTGAATATGATCTGGTGGGCTGGTGTGGGCATGACAATACTCGGAGGAGCGGCATATCTTATGTGATACCCCAGCAGGCGTGGCGTTTGGCATTTTTCATTACTGTTAAACCGTGAGGTATGTTTTAGATTAGGGGCGCATGTATCACCAGATATTTGGAGCTAAGGAGTCCGGATTTCAAGAAGTGGAGTTTAGCGAAATAGCATGTCTAGAGGATTCTAATTTAAATACTGCAATGCATAGTATAAATTCCAGTAATTCTGAGCATATAACACGTGAATCCACGGTTGGAACTATTTCGTTCGCCATGAGCAACATTATAAAGGCGATGTGGATGTTGCACATCCTCGCGTCTTCAATAGTTGTGAGGCCGCTTCCTAACCTCATCTTGACATCCAAAGTTGAGAACTGGTCTGCCTTGGTCATTCTAACAGAAAGACCGGTGCAGATTGCTTCAAATTTACTTCAATACTGGCCGTTACCTGGCGTTGGAAATTGCCAATGTCACAAAATATTTTATGTTGTTCCAGTAGATGACAGACTTCACACAGGGGGCTGATGGCTCAACACTTTGATAAATGAGTTTCATTTTTCCTACTCCGCTCGTTAAATAGAGCACTTCTCCCAATCTCCGCCAGATTTTGGAAAGCTCAAGCTGTTGGTAAATGCGCTTAGTGTACACCTCCCAAGATCATCACCTCCACAAGTCTTTAATGGCAGAACCCTATCATTCACAATTATTCTTACAAATTCCTCCTCGCTACCTACACAGCTCATCTTCTCAAAGTAAGCTCTGGCAGCGAACGGCACGGTCCAGCTAGCTGAGTACCCTTCCAACTGCTTAGTGCTTTGCATCGTCTCTTTTGTAAGCGGCTTCGTCTCGTTATACAATCCCATCGCTGAAAATATAGCAGTCATATCATTGTCATGAGTGAAATCCGCATATAATACCGCTCCCAGTGGGAATGTATCGTTTGAGCTGTCCATAGTATGGTTGGTACTGGTATGGTCATGTACTGGCGTGCCAGTAAGGCGAGCTATGAGCTCATTTGCAAATCCAATGCCTTGAGTAGCACCTAAAGTATTTCCCCAGCTGTAACCATAGTATTTGCCTAAAGATTGGTAATAATCATATTCTTGCCACTCTCTCTCTGTAAATAGTCCGCAGAAAGGACTTAATTTGCCCGTAGGAGAGTGCACTGTCTCATATGGGCAAAGGTCCATGACAAATATAGCTTCAGTGCTGCTCAAATTGGCTTCAGGAAGGTTATCGTTCAATCGTTGAAGAATTGGAGCGATGAAAGTATCAACCCATATTTGTTGAGCCTCACTTCCTGCAGTTGAATCTTCAAATGCAGTGCATAGTCCATGGTCGAGAGTATTATTTTGGCCAGCAGCTTCACTAATATTCATAATTGGGTATGGATAGTCGTCGTTCCGGTTTTTGGTGTTCGCCATGCGAGCATTGTGGAAACCTTGTGTCCAGTTTAGAGCCGACTGGACAACCCGATTTTGATCAGCGGACCTGATAAACGGTGTTATGGTCTTCGCAAGGTCTTGATATCGATCATAGAAATGGTGGCCAGAATTTACCAGCTGCTGTTCGCCAAAGGTTGAAAGTTGGTCTGCCCCAAGCTCATAGACATAGTCTCGAATGAACTTGAACTCCTCGGAATACGACCTTGCATTTCTGTGTATTTTTTGGACAGTTTCATAGTATCTTACTGACTTTGAGGAAGTCGGATCTCTTGCTCCATGTCGAGATAAAACTTGGGCAAATGTAATCTTACACTGATCGGGGGCTTCTATAGAGATCTCAGATGGCACAGAAAAGTACGGTGAGTACTGGCCCCAGAACTGAGATATTGATGGCGAGCATACAAAGCCGCTTTCCCAGGTATCGCAAGATTTGTTAGCTCTCGCATTGTTATCGAATCTAGATTTCTATTAAATGATGCTATACAAGAAACAATGGAAGCTTACGCAATAGCCCAAAACAGAATCAATGACACAGCCAAAACTCCTCCTACTATCAATGCTAATCTACTGCTAGAAGTCTTCCTAAAGCTCCGCAAATGATGCTCTAAAGTTAGAATTGTTGGGTGCTCTTCTCCCCTTGGTTGAAAGCTCTGGGAAGGGTTCTCGATTTCATCGTCGGAGTCTTCGAGAGCTTGGTACTTGAAAGAGCCCCCGTTTTCCGCGCTTCGCCCTGTACTGGCTGCACCGCGCCTGTCCTTCATCTTCTAGTTCTTCTACAGGAATATGTGTTCATACACCCCTGGATGAATCGGATCGAGGAAACATGGAATGGTTTGAAGCTGGTACAGCTAAAAGATTTATTGTATGTTCGAGATGTAACCTATGATTGACTCCAATCTAACAGTAGAAAATACTGGAGTCGGAACAATTTAATTGTTTGTGGAGGCATAGATCAAGTGACGGAAGTACAACTCCCTTCCAGTCAGTGAGGACATGTGGTCACGTGATACTCGGAGGCACGGCGTCATTGTGTGTTTGCAATTCGTCAGTGGAGCATACAGTACTTGTTACGCAATAAGCGGATTAATTGTAGTGAACTAATTGACCAGCGAGATCTGATATATAGCATCACGATAAAAAGCATGATCTTAATAAGGAAGAATCTCACAAGTTGAAAGCTACCTCAGCAACATATGTAATACTACAGTCTATACAGTAACGCTTATAGCATAGCGGGTATATCTATTCTACAAACGATTAATGATAGCACCAGCATATTCGTGTGTCTTCGCTTTACCACCCAAATCACCAGTCAAGGTCTTTCCCTCCGCAAGAGTGTCAAAGATCGCAGTCTCTATCCTAAGAGCGTGATCGTTCAAACCCATGTGTCTCAACATCATGATAGAGCTCAAGAGGAGTGCGGTAGGGTTGGCGAGAGCTTTGCCTTGAATATCTGGAGCCGATCCATGTACGGCCTCAAAGATCGAACATTCATCTCCAATATTACCAGAAGGAGTCAGACCAAGCCCACCGATCAGTCCAGCACACATGTCTGATAGAATGTCACCGTACAAGTTTGGCATGACCAATACCTTGTCGTTATAAGGTGTTGGGTCAGTGACAATCTTCAA
>Ga0247737_1000206_pt1 | contig 20678 bp, 29 predicted proteins | sample UWRJL028104C2_FD_180937 | JGI IMG/M metagenome (GOLD analysis project Ga0247737, IMG submission 180937) | Plant litter microbial communities from Arlington Agricultural Research Station in Wisconsin, United States - UWRJ-L028-104C-2 | ecosystem: Environmental > Terrestrial > Plant litter >...
AAGGAATCGGACCGCTTCTACCGCAGAGGACCCTGATCGTAATGTCGCACAGAATGCTCTCAAATCGCCCTTGTCGGGATCCGAGACTGAGCGCGATGTCAGGAAACAAGGTGTCAATGTCAAGAAAGCGACCGTTAGGATGTCTTTAGACAGCCAACGAGATGATTATGTTGATCAGGGCAACGACACGCGTGCCCGAGACGTGCATGCTGCCGATCGGAGTGCGGCGACGACGCTTTTGCAACAGTCCGGGGCAGGTAGACGTGAGCGGAGGAGGACCGTTACGGAGATCTGGCCTCGGTAGTTGATCCGTCAACGCTTTTGAATTTCATACTGTGTAAGTCTCAATTTACATTCGCTCTCGTCATCCCCGATCTAACCAATGACCCTGCAGGAGCGATTTTGACTTTCTTGTAAATTGCCCGTGGTCGGGTGTCGGTCCCTCCACGAACAATGGGCCATTCGACTTTCAACTTTGTCTTTCCGGACTGTTGATGTAAAAAGCTTCTGCACCTTTTGCTTCCTTGCCTATATTTATCCTCTTCAGTTTCCTGCCCATATTTCGATTTTTTGTGTCTTGGTCCATACCCTTCTCGTGTCCTCTGACTCTTGTCTTTTCTTCTTTTTTTCATGTTTGGGCTCCTGTTCACGATATGACCGCATGCCCGCACGCTGGTTTGATGCATGAAGAATGACGAGCAAAGGCTCGTTGCAACGATACCTCACTCAAGTATTGTATTACTTTTCAATGATGACTTCCATACCTTTATGTAGCTAACTAATAATGATCAGCGAACTCCCTCTAGATGTCATCTAATATGCCTAGGCCGCAGCACTTATTCTTGCCGCTCCGCGTAACACGAATCATTTGCAAAGTGAAACTATTTTTGGCTTCCAATGCCATCAACGCGCAGCATGGTGGCGTTCAAATTCGCCTTCCTTGAGTGTTGACAACCTAGTTTGGCGTCGCGTAGTCCTGCTAGATGTCCCAAACCTATAGATCCATGAGGTAGAGGTTATCGTAAGTCCGTATATTCCCTCTCCTTGAGTCATTCGTGCGTCCAAATCTCGACCATTCGCCTTTGCACCCGTTGCAATGTATTAGTCAAGTGTTGTGCGTCAAATATACCAGACTAGCGAAGAAGCACACAGTTACTCGGTTTCAACGGTGATGACCCCTAGATATTTGGATGGTCGTTCCCGACGATATTTAAAGCTCACGGCCCTGTCACACACATATATCCAGCGGCAGATGTGGCAGGTTCGAAAACTCCCGCTCTTTCCTCCTTCCACGTCGAACAAGTATTCTCAGACAACTGCTAGTAGGCCATGGATGCCTACGTCTGGGCGCGTCCATACCAGCAGATTGTTTTCAAAAGTCCAGTAACGGTTGAATTTTTTGAGTGGAAAGATTCGTGCGTCCTAGGTTTTCATCTTCGAGCTGTTGACAATGGACGTGTGCAACTGGATTCTACAGAGTCCCAAAGAACAGCCTCGCCGTACCCTTCTTCACTGCCAGTTTCTTCATTGTTGTCCAATGCATCCACGCCTTCGTCGCCGCTATAAGGCGCCGGAAGAGGACATCCACGGAAGAGCAACCCTTGCAACCCGGTTCGGAGGATCTTCTAGAAACACCATCGTTTTTGGGTTTCCAAATTAAACATCATGGTAGCTTGAGCATCTTCATATATACTGTCTTGCGTCTCCTGGGATGCATCGCACTTTTTTCGATCTCGATATTCAACGTAGTCCAGTGCCCAGAGCTACATGAGCACAGTGCAACTCCGTGGTTCAGACGTGTGCTGTCCAGCTGCCCAGAGCTGTTCATGACATTCACCTACGTAAGTTTTTCGTCTTTCTTGATATTGACAGCTCTGAATGCGTGAGTGTTCAGGCATATTCAACAATTCTGGCTATCATTTCTCTGACGGTCAAGAGCTTGAGCACCTTTGCGGCCAGATATAACATCAGTGTCCTACTCGTCGCGTTCTTCGTGTATTGCTATCGGGATCTCTGGCCACTTGCGACTTTATATGACGCTCCGAAAGACAGGAGTGAAGGAGTTTTGCTTTGGGTCAAGATTGCGTTGCTTGGGTTGACTGCCATCATCATACCGCTCTTCATTCCCCGTCGGTATACACCCGTCGACCCAAATGTTGGTTCTACGCTGTCCCTCCACTCGTTTGTATCTGACAAGTTCACCATCAGGATCCCATGCCAGAGACTAATGACGAGCAAACCTGCTCTCTCTTCTCTTTGATAACATACATCTACCTGGATCCCGTTGTTCTGCTGGGATATAGAGTTCCGCATCTGAAATATGACCAGTTACCTCCTCTGTCTGACACCGACTACGCGAGGAATCTGAGAAAAAAGGCATTTCCGGTGTGTTCTAATTTATACCCATCGAGTAATCTGTTCTAACCATCCTTTTCAGCATCTGGACCCTTATTCTGGCGCGAAAAAACGACATATATTCTTTGGCTTGATGAAAGTGTATCGTGAGTTGGTTTACTTATAGTCACCAGCAATTTACTCATGCTTCCACAGGCAAGGAGTACCTAATCCTTGCACTCACTATCATCGGACAGGCCGGCTTCTTGTTCGCTACTCCAATCGGCACGAACCAGCTTTTATTGTGCGCCACTATCCTTTTGGTGATGTAATCTCAACGAACGTCCTCTAGGTACATCGAGAAGCCAGAGCTGGCCACCATCCGCCCATGGTTCTGGATTCTATGCATGTTCAGTGGTCCTCTCCTTCGCAATCTGTGCTTTAATTGGTACATCTTTATTGCCACTAGGACGCTCGTTCGCACGGAAGGCCTTCTTACTCAGCTCGTCTTCGAGCACAGCCTGCGCATTCGCATGAAAGCAGAAACAGATCCAGAGAAGGAATCTCTAGTAGCCATAACAGCAGCTTCGACACCAGATACAGCGTCTGTCGCAGGCTCAGAGGCTGGGAGTAGTTCTGGAGATCGCGTTAGCGAATCAACAGCGGTCGGATCTCGTGAGGTTTCCAATAAATCACAGGCGACATCGACGGCACCGAAAGGCAAGAGCAAGGATACGTCTTCAATTTTATCCTCCAGTTCAGCTACCAAACTGGCCAAAAAGGAAGCGATCGGCGCTAACAACCTCATTGGTAAAATCAACAATCTCGTAACAACTGATCTTAGCAACGTTGTTGATGCGCGAGATTTCCTTCTGGTTGGTGGGTGGACAATTTTTCCAAGTTTGGCGTTCCCTACTGATTATCCTCTAGTTTTGTACGTCCCTCTTCAAATTACCTTTTGTATTATATTCTTGTATAAGCTACTTGGTTGGAGGTGAGCGTGCATTTTAGGGCATCTGTATAGAGCACTCACGACTGTAAACAGTGCTTTTACGGGTTTGGCCACCATGATCCTCCTTTTCCCCATTCCCGGCTTCATTACAAAGAAGATTCAAGACGTTCAGAGGGTAAGGATGAAGAAGGTGCGTAATGGACCGGCATTTAGTTGGCTCCTACCTTATATCTTGCCATATCTAGACGGACGCCCGCGTACAAGATGTGACGGAAGGTAGTATCCAGCGTTACAAATTTCAATATTGTTTTAATCATCACCTTTCACGCAGCCGTAAATGTACTCCGCATGATCAAACTCTTCGGTTGGGAGGGCCAAGTTTCCCAAAGAATTCAGGATAAGAGAACGGATGAGTTGTCGTCTCTGTGGAAGTTAAAGGTCCTGGAAGTCTTGAATGCAGTGATAAAGTACGCCACTGAAAGTCTTGCAGAGATGTTGCTAATGCTGATGATGACATTTCATGATAGCCACATTATACCGACGATTGTTATGTTGATCACATATGCAACCTTCACGGTCATCATGAAGCAGGAACTCACTTGTACTCGCTTGTTTTTAATATCTTGATTGCTTTCTGACTTGTCTCTATAGCTTCTAAGATTTTCTCTACAATGATTGTTTTCAACATGTTGAGGATGCAGCTCTTCAGGATCTCCTGGCAGATCAGTCAGAGCACTCAAGGTGACGAATTATATACCGCCTTTGATTGGTCTTCCTTGATGCATTATAACAGGCAAAGTGTCATTGGATCGCATCCACGACTTCTTACAAAACACCGACCTGCTGGACTCCTTCACCGAGTCACCTCAGGTCACTGCAGGGATATCTCCTCGAGAAGACATGATTGGTTTCCGGAACGCTGCCTTCTCGTGGTCGTTGGATTCTGAAGATGGATCATTAACACCATCTAGTCGTCGGTCGTTCAAGTTAACCATAGACGGAGAGCTCACCTTCAAGTCTAACTGCATCAATCTTATCATTGGACCCACGTAGGTCATTGGACGTTCCATTTAAAACCATGACTGAGAATAAAAGCTTACAGGGGATCTGGAAAGACCTCGATGTTGATGGGTTTACTTGGTGGGTACTGGCCCATTATTTTGACTACATTTGGCTGATCATCGATACAGGAGAGATGCACTTTATTCCATCAACGCCCGACGCCTGGTTCAGCCTTCCCCGTGATGGAGGTGTAGCTTATGCTGCTCAGGAATCGTGGGTTCAAAACGAGACTATCCGAGACAATATTCTGTTCGGGTTTCCTTATGATGAGCAACGGTACAAGAAAGGTAACACCACTCATGTCTTGTTTTGATATATCTCACTGGTCATTATCTCTTTCTTCAAGTTCTTTATCAATGTGCTTTGGAGAAGGATCTGGACCTGTTCGAGGCCGGAGATAAAACTGAAGTAGGAGAGAAGGGTCTTACCCTCAGGTATGTTTTCTTTGTCATTAGCGGCCTATCAGATATTTATTTTGCCAACAGCGGAGGACAGAAGGTTGCGATTTTTTTTTTCATTCATGTGGACGTTGACCCACACTCTTGCAGGCTCGCGTCACCCTTGCTCGCGCTATCTATTCACCAGCAAAGACCATACTGTTGGACGACATCCTTGCCGCTTTGGACGTCCATACGTACGTTTTCTTGCTAGTTTAACCAAATCGTCCTAATAGTATCATAGTTCCGCGTGGATTGTTGATAAATGTCTCCGAGGTGATCTGATTAAAGGACGTACCGTGCTAATGGTGGTACGTGCATCCGAGCTAACCAATGTACACAGGCTTGCAGCGTGTCTGACGTTTCATTTTCAGACTCATAATGTTGCTTTGGCAAGTCCTATAGCGAGGTACATTGTGACGGTCAACATCGACGGAACTGTTCATGGTCAGGAAAATGGACTCAACGACGCTCTTGACGAGGATCCTTTGCTCGCAGCAGAAGTAGAACAAGACCGCCAGGAGACTGAGATTGCCAAGCAAGAAATACCCTCCGCGGTCAAGGGCGAAGCACCTGGCCACGGTAAACTCATTGTAGCGGAAGAAATTGTTGAAGGCTCTGTCACATGGAAATCTTTCAAACTCCTGCTGAGTGGGCTAGGCGGAAACTATCCCATTTTGTTTTTCTCGCTTTGGGCTGTGGGAATAATGTCTACCGACTGGATAAGTGCTTTCCAAGTATGGTTTTTAGGCTACTGGGGCTCTCAGTACGAAACACACCATGCATCCGAAGTCAATGTTGCATTGTGAGCCATTTCTTCTTGTCGTAGGATGAAGCTGACAATCCACTAGTTACTTGACATTGTACACCCTCATCTTACTTGGCATGGTTTTCCTTTATGTATTCACCGATGTTCTCTTTGCCTTTGGGAGCTTGAGAGCATCGAAGGCCATCAACACTGCACTTGTTGACTCAGTTCTCCGGAGCACACTCAGGTGCGTTAAAGAAATTGGGCTCCTAAGTCTAACTCACTCGTCTGTATTCAAGATGGTTGGACGAGACCCCGGCAGCGCGGGTGATTGCGAGATGCACACAAGATATACGTGCAATTGACGGACCTATCCCTCAGACGTTTGGTGCTGTGGCCGAAATATCCAATACTATTATCACCAGGATTATCGTCGTAGTTGTATTCAGCCCGGTGTTCCTGTTCCCTGGCATTTCCGTCTGTGCTCTAGGACTATATTTGGGAAACATGTATCTAAAGGCCCAATTATCAGTTAAACGGGAGATGAGGTATGCTAGTCAGTTATCTGTGTCAACGGCTACTGACTACTAGGCAGCAACGCACGTTCTCCACTATTAGCGCACTTTAGTGCTGCTATTGCAGGGATAGGTGTGTAAACTATTACTTTTTTTTCTGACTCGCGAGGTATCATCCATATACCAGTTTCAATCCGGGCATACAACGCGCAAGATGCATTCAAAGCCGAGTCGTTGAAACGCATCGATCACTATATCCGTATTGCTCGGATGTCATATAACTTAAACCGTTGGATCAATGTGCGGATTGACGTCGTCGGAGCTGTGTTCACTGCAGCTCTCGCAACTTACCTCGTTTATGGCCGACCTGTCGGGGCTTCCAACACTGGATTTTCATTGAACATGGCTGTTGAATTTTGCACCATGATTCTGTGGTGGGTCAGAATCTTCAACGAGCTAGAGGTTCAAGCCAATAGGTGAGCATTGTATTTGTCTGGAAGCAGCGGTTACTGAGAGCATACGCTCCAAAGTTTGGAACGGATTCAAGGTTACATCGAAATTGATCATGAACCAAAACCTACGGAAGCCAGAAAGCCTCCTGCTGCATGGCCCACAAGTGGAGAGTTGCGTGTAGAGAACCTCTCCGCACGTTATTCCAAGGTAGGCACGCTGTTGCTACGCAGACATTGGAGAATCTGATTTTCTCTTCCAGGACGGACCTAAAGTATTGCACGATCTGTCGTTCCAGATTCGCTCTGGTGAACGAGTTGGGATAGGTACTTATTACGTACAAAAACTTGACCTTGTACTCATTGGTGTATTTTCTATAGTGGGTAGAACGGGAAGTGGAAAGGTTCGTCATTACTCATCCCTGCACAAAGATTCCTTCAACAATAGGTGTAGAGCTCCTTGACTTTGGCACTTCTTCGCTGCATCCTGACTGAAGGTGATGTTTACCTCGACGGCGTCTCCACCAACCAGATAAACCTGGATGCATTGAGGTCAAATATCACCATTATCCCTCAGACAGTGAGCATCTGTATCGACGATTTTAGCAATAGGAGCTTATCTAGATCGTCCTTAGCCCGAGCTTCTCAGCGGTAAGATTGTTTATAAACCCAGTTGCTCAAGACCCTCTGACAGAAGGCAAAAAAGGGACTATGCGGCGGAATCTGGATCCATTCGAACAACATGACGATGCTGTGTTGAATGATGCGCTCCGTGCTGCTGGTCTGTTTACCTTACAGGAAGAGCTTGGAGAGGCGAAACTGAGCTTGGACAGCAATGTTTCCTCTGGTGGCGGAAATTTATCAGTTGGCCAGCGCCAAATCATAGCACTTGCTCGAGCCATGGTTCGTGGCAGCAAAGTCCTAATCCTTGATGAAGGTCCGTTTCTAAACAAGTTTCATGGACTCACTTCGCTTATACATGTACATACAGCGACTTCTGCAATCGGTTCGTCTTTTCCGAATGGTCCTTCAAACAAGCTAAATGAGTTTACTAGACTACAAGACCGATAGCGTGATCCAAAGCACCCTGCGCCATCAGCTGGGTTCAGACGTCACAATTATCACTATCGCTCATCGTCTCCAAACTATCATGGATGCGGATAAAATCGTACGTATGACACTGGACACCAATTGCTTGTTGCTGACTGCCTAAAACTAGATGGTATTGGACAGCGGTAAAATCGTAAGTTGATCTCTAATTCTTCAAATCTTTTTGCTGACCATCTTGCATTGCACAGGCCGAATTCGATAGCCCCAAGATACTCCTCGAAAACGGAGAGGGACTCCTCAAAGCCCTTGTAGAGGAGAGTGGAGACAAAGATGCCCTCTACTCGATGGCCGATGCGAAAGCATCGACATCTTCTCACAAGTGACATAGACAGTTTGCGTTTGCCTTCTAGTGTGTATAATTTCTTCATCTACTCTACTCTTCTGTTTGGTTCGAATATTAATGACATACGACCTTGAGAATTCCATTGAATTTTGAGCGTAAGACTTTCAGACGTGTTTGCATAGTAATCCATATCCAGCGTTGTGAGAAGAGTGGCAGACCTCGCTGTGAGTATAGTAGGTGACACTACATGAAAGCTGGTTGTGTTAAAGCAAGAACGACGGAGAGAACACTATATAGAACGGTAGCTGGGAGATAGCGCTGAAATATTTTTGTAGCGATGCTAGATACAGTCCGTCTCGCAGTTACAGTAGATAAAGGATTGTACGATGTCTATGTGGATGGCTCCGACCAATTAATGAAGGCACAGATTAGAAGAGAAGTGTGAGTATGTCCGTCAGCAGATTAGATAGCACAGCAAATGATGAATGAATGTCTCGAATATCTAGCAAGTCGTGGCTGGGAGAGGGATACTCGCTGCACTCCAAGGGCTGAAAAGATAATCAGAGACGAAGTCAGATGAAACCGGAGGGACCTACTTTGGGTATGAACAGCCGGCGATTGGTCTAGAAGCAGGGAGATTTCCATGAGCAACGGGCGACAACAGGAAAGTCAGCAACATACACATAGGCGGGCTGGCTGTCTGAAGGGTTATTCCACCCCGTACCCACGACAGCGGATGGAGCCGCAGTGAAGGTAGGTGCAAAAAGTGTCTTGAGTGTCCCTGTAGGTGTGTAGGTGGGCAACTGAGTCCCAGTGAAAGAGGGTGAAATTATTGGGGGAGGGAAAGTGTGAGATGCACTCTGCACAGGGTCTAGTGTTCCTGCGCCAACCTAGGGGACGCGGATGGTAAGAAGCACAGGATCGCAATGGAAAAAGGGAGAATGTCGGATCAGTAAACGGGAATTAAAAGCCAAAGCAGGCACACTCACTCCTCCAGTGGCGGAAGATGGGTAACGCCCATCGAATGGTTGAGTAGAAGTCAAGATCTTGGCGCAGTGGCCTGAGGCTTCTCGTGGGTCTAGATGTGAAACACTAGGTTAGGCTCAACAGAGGTACATAGTTGTGAATATTATCACCTTTAGGTATCCATCCTTGTTGTAGACCAAGTTTGTAATGCCACATAGGACACGAAGATGTCCCGAGCGTCGTTGAATTGCCAATTTTCCATGTCCAAAAGAAGAAATCCTGGAGGGCATCCATGGAAGCCAATGCCACATTCTTGAGACTTGAAATTGTGGCAGGTGTGTATGCCTGTCGTGAGATCTATTCAGTTACGCGTCCGCCGGTTTGTCCATATCATACTCGACCCGTTCTGTCGAGTAATGTTTCGGAGGTGATCTATATTACTCACGCTCCAGTTGTCCCAAGTGACACAGTCAGGCGAACTCGGGGTAGATCCAATGCCATTTAGCCTGAAGGGATGATCGCCAACCAAGATTAGTTATCGATCGACGAGTCGGCGGGAACGGCGCGGCATACCATAGCCCACAGTTGTTAATGGCGGTCGAGAATTCACCACCGACTGTCACCCCAAACGCCTTTTGGGATTGATTCGTCGCGACAGCCCAGCCACTGAGAAATAGAAGTCAGACGGGATCGTGGACGCATTGACTGAACTCAATACGTAGAAGCATCTAAAACATACCATGGTTTGGCGGCCAATTGATCGGGCCTGAGAGACGACGACAACGATGGAAACCAGGGCGCTATTAAGCCAATGTATCATTATTGAACTAATCGGTTGACTCACGTTGATGTAACATCGTTCATGAACGCCAAGTACTATTTAGTGATAAATGTACCCCTCAGTTAGTCAATGCTGATCGCAAAAGATGCCGATTATAACGCACCGGGTGTTGATCCAGCACAACCCGGTCAGAGCCTGCGAGGAATCTAAGGTAGGCGCGAGAATTAGAACAATGGTCAGCTCGACTTCCAGAAAAGATCTGCCTGAGAACACTAGAAGAATATAACCCACCCTTCCCAGATAGCAGGCTATAGGTTATCAATATCAGAATCTCGAAACGAACGGACCGAGAAAAGACCGCTTACTCCTTGAAAACCTTCATGAATAGCTATGTATGGACCGGTACCAAGGCCACTGAAAGGAAGTGTCAGCTATTCAGTACTTGCTCCAATGAGGTTTGGGACAAATCAATTGATGAAAGTCATCATTGCGAGAAGTGGAATGAATGGAGTAGAGGAAAGGGTAACATACGATGCTTTCCGCATGGCCTCATACGCTGCGTAATAAAAGCTTTGAACGGGTTGCTGCCCGATTGTACCCCAAAGAATTTCGTTGACAATGCCGACTCTAACGTTACAGGTGTTAGCGAGCCGGAGGAGACTAACAGCTAGCGCGACTTACATCATGACAACATCGGAATACTGAGGCTGGCTCACAAACTGAGTAATCGTGCGAAGATAGGAGAGGGTTCGCTGTGCATTTGCGATGCCCATTACTCCATACATGCTATAGAACGAAGTGTGAGCAACCCATATAGGATAGAAGAAGCATTATGAAGTTGATAGGCTGGCGCCTTTATCGAACAGTGCGCTGCGTCGGTTGTGTACTCACAAGTTAACTTGACCGGCTAATCACGGGAAGGTAAATAAGGACGGAAACGGATAGATAAAGGTTGTTCAGTGAATTGAAAACTGAGGATAACCCGACGTACCCTTTCCTGAGTGATTCTATATCATCCCAAAGTCAGATGCTGGCTCAAGAAGATTATTGAGGTTGCATGCTTACCCAGCCATTCTGACTACCCGGCAAGGCATGTAGATCAAGATAGATACGAATCCCATACTTTCTCGCCCATTGGATACTGTGATCGGCGGTTGAGCAAATCTAGGCTAACTTTGATTGAATAGACCCACGCTTTGAGGAAGTATGACCATGATGTTCCAACAAGGAATGGTTCGTCGTTTATGGTTTCGATGGCCCAGAATCCGATAGGAATCCGTACCCAGTTAAGGCCAGCACCTGCGCAAGAGGGTTCAAGAGAAAGAAAGAGAGAGCTGAAGCAAACTCACCGGCAATGTCAGCAAAGTCTTGCTCGGTCTAAGGAGGCGTTAGATATTTGGATCAAGGACGGGCGCACATAGCTCACAATGAACGTCTTGTAATGGTTTTCCATCTTCGACGCGAGGTCTGCGCCCATGGCGAGAGACAGAGTCCATTCATCCAGAACTTCGATATTGGATTTTCCAACGTACTCTTCGTAGAGGGCAGGGCAAATAAATGGCTCCGTCACTGGCACAGATTAGCTCGAATCGTGCACATATATTCGAGTAGACATACCCAGCCAACCACTAAACACACATATACGGATATATCAACGGTCAACGCGCTTTTCAGAAGAGACACTCACCCAAGATTTACGCCTCGTATCACGTCTGAACCCCAAGTCCAAGTCTCTTTTCCTATCCTGGGGCTCCAGCTTTGAGCCTTTCCCCCAGGTGCAAAGGGGTCTTTGGGATTCAAGGCCCAGTCACCGCCAAATTTGTTACTGTAAGTGAATTTGGTGCCATCTTGCATCGTTACAACGCTGCCGTCTGTACCAGTCAAGAGATTTGAACTGGACCCTCCACCTCCACCTCCAGAATTCGAACCACCCGGGCCAGAACTAGAGCCATTCTTCTTACTGAGTGTCACGCCAACCCCTGCTGCAACGCCCACGGCAATAATCGCTATCGCGCCCAACACGATCCACAATACTCGGCGTCTCTTCCGCTTTTTCTCGGCGACTCTTCGAGATACAGCACGGGACGGAAGATTTGATTTTCCCGGGGGACTATTCAATGGTCCATCGTCGCGATACTGTATGTTTGGAGAGCAGTAAATCAGAAACTCGGACAATAAACGCGCCTTTGGTCACCACACCGCGCACGCACCATGTCTATCAATTCATCGTTCCAGGGGTCACTCTCGGCCATGGCGCCTGGAACTGGCGAGCGAGCAAGCTCGTGCTCATCCCTTGAGACTGTCTTGTAGTGGGACATAGTGAAGGTGGAAAACGAAATGGCAGCTCAGGCTCAGATCGAGTGCGGCCGCATGCCCTTAGACTTTGGCTGGACTTTGCGCTCCGCTCAGGTCCCCATTTTCTTTCCCCATTAGGAAGAAGCCGTCCTGCTCTCGCAATGAAGGCTAAGTAAGGCCTGTCATAATAGAACTCCAACATGTCTGGCTAAGATATTTGCTTTTAGAACTGCAGGAGGCTCGTTGCCCAAGTGATCAGAGGCGACTAGCAAAGTCCCATGAGGTTAGGAAGTCGCAATGGGCGTCAATGTCCATCACCGAGACCAGTAAAGGTTGCCTGTTTGCTTGCTGGTAGATATCTTCAGCAAAAGTATAAATGCATGATGGCTGTTGCTAAGTTCCGGACAGCTGAACACTAAGCCTGGATAAATCCACGCGTGCTACATGAATTATTCAACAAGCAAATTGTCCACCTTCAGCCTCGTTTGACCTCAGGTGTAAAGAATAGCGTTATCTTGACCCAATCCCCTATCTATGAAACGTGTCAGTCACCGCACTTCTGTGAAGCGAACTTCCCTCCACTGTCAGCAACGGTCAACTCAAGCCTTATGATATTTTTAGTACCCGGGAGATATCTTTAGTGAGCGATTGAGCGCTGAACAATCAAGCCTCCTAGGCAACCTCAAACAAAAGCACAGCCGAACTTAGTCTTTTTTTGTGATGAGTGGTGTGGTGAAAAGCTCCAAAAAGCTCTATGGTGACACCTGTATGCCCCGACAACTGTGAGAAAGCTTCCAAGCTTTAGCCAAGTCATTCTCAATGCCTAGGTTTTACTTGTTCTGAGTCCCGAGTGATCAGCTTCACAGAGGGAAGTTTTCCTACCCGGGCGCCAAGTCAGCGAGCAACAGCTAAGTATCATTTAGTACACTCACTGGGGCGTTTCATGCTCGGTAGAGTCGGACCGGATTAGGCGCCGATGGTGTTCAGGGCTGTGGGTTGAACTTGGTGTCAGAAATTTTAGCGCATTCGTCCAGGAAGTAACAATTTGCTAAGTATTCACCAATAGTGACCGCTAAGTTGAGAAGAAATCTGGCTTTTCTCTAGCCGTCCTACATGTAAACCGGCACTGCGGTCTGCCTTCGGGTAAACTTGCACGGCGCCCACTGACTACCGAGTCCTGGGTCCTGATTCCAGACTGCATCCGCCAAACTCGTCGATAATAATGTGGGTTCACATAATTGTTTTCCCAAGTTGCAATTGATTTTCGAATGCATACCCCAATCAGACCCTAAATTCTTCCATGGAATAGAAATGCTGCCAGCTCATCATCTCTTAACGGAGGTACGGGCGAAGCTCGAAAACCAAAACAAATCGCAGGATTCAAGGCACTACGAAGCAACTCGAATCCCAGTCGACGACTTCGATGAATTGCAAGTACCTATTTTCTGTGAATGATAAGACATGCCTATAACTACCCTTCCTAGATTCTCATCATCGCTAACCGGCGCCTGAGAATTCTACTCGGGGGGGTGGTCACTGGATGCTGCCGATGACATTGTCTTCTTCCATGCCACCTACATCGACAGCTCAAGCTCACCCGATGATTATCATTGTCGAAAGAAGGCCGTCCTACCTGTCCGCCTGTAAAAGATACCGTGACATAGGACTTTTGTCCTGTGTATATCTTTCCTGAAGCTGTTATCCTTGTCCAAACTTCGGCATAATCTATGCTTTATCATGTAACATCAACGCTTTTCCTCGAGGTTAGTGCGCATGCGCTGACAGTGTGGCACGTCCTGTCAGTAAAACAAACGCAGGTTGCTCCACTCGCTAATCAACAAGAGACAGAAACTGCCCGCCTACGCTATGATCGGCGCTTTCTATCACCGAACTTGAAGCCTTGGCCTGCTCGTGGCAATGAGTCCACCCTCGGAGGGCTGGCTAGGCGCCTATACTTCGGCTCAATAACTTCTATATTCGGTCACTCCCAGCGTGCCTGATTCTGGATTCACGATACAATAGCATACTGAAAACATCACGGTTCTCGGAAGTATATTGGATCTTGAGGTATGGTAGCTTCTGAGATGTAAAGCTTAACCGAATAATTATGCGTATCTCCGGGAGAATCCAGAGGCATGTCTGCTTTGAGATTCCACACTCGACCTTGTGATCTCCCTAGGCAATTGGCCGTCTTGCGACGGATGACATGGATGTCAAATGCGTCTATGACCATGGATCGTCGCTCATGACGGAGAATTATGCCTTTCTGATCAGAAATGTAGCACCAGTATCGTATCTGAGTTCCGACGGTCCATCACAATAACCGATAGCCAACTTGATGATTGCAAAGAATGCGAAGTGCGCATGCTTTAGGGTACACATCTTGGTTCTTCGTTTCCTGCCGACCTGAAATTTGTCTGGATAACGCTCTGTCTATCTTGGCATGAATATTATGAGCTTTACTGCCTCCCGCAGTGGACAAAGCTTAACCGTACGCACCGACATATGACCATTTTAAACCAGTTATTCAACCGTTAACATTCCGTCAAGGTGTAAGAGACTATTATCAAGTTCTTCAAACAAAAAACAAAAAAATAACAACTCGGAATAGATCTCTTGTGTTCTTGCATGGCAGAGACGCTCTTTACTTTAGTACCGCCCTTCAGGCCTTCAGGCCCAATATAGTAGTTCTCGCCAAAGTTGAATACTACTTTACCGATAGGCTCGCCCATAAATGCCATCTCAATTATCCTAATTTCGAAGATGAATTTCCTTTTGACACTGGCATTGGTTTAGGTCTTCCTTATCCTCATCGCCTGGGCCCAAAGAAAGAATATCTGTGATACGTTGTGTGAGTGAGCAATTGGTCATATTTTTTCAATCGGGAAGGTGCTCAATTCATGTGATGAAGTCTTGATAAAGCACTTGCCGTGCGCTCAGCGCAGTGCACGTTGAATGCCACGACTGCATTAAGATAGATAAATTTCGATTCGCCCGTCCAACAGCAATCAGGATAATCTAGACCAGTGTCCAGCATGTACATAGGGAAGAGACGCCCGCAGGGAAGACTGTTGGTCGCGATGATGTCAACGGCACGCTACCTATCACCCAACGGAAGCTAAATAAACGTTCCTGGGTGACATATCCCTGAAACCCAACACACTGGAGGGCGGGGTATGTTCAAAAAGGAAGGAGTCACCAACGAGGCGGCATATTTGATGGCTGACGACGAAGATCTCGGCGTCAAGGGTGCCGTATCGAGGGCTTAAGGCGGGGACAGCTAAATCGGCTAATATTCCATCTGGGATCGGGAAGAATGAGAATGAATTACTATTACTAAGACATACAACGTGCTCGAGGACCGTTAAGCCATATTATCCCTGTCCATCCGTCTCCGCTTCCGCTCTTGCTCCTCGATGATCAGCTTCTCCGCTGCAGTCATCGGGGCCGGTCGCTTTCTCTCATTAGCCACACTATCTACGTTATCTGTCGAGGTGGATGTTCCAGCTGTAGACCTGAAAACATTTGGCCGCTTTAGTGGATTGGTTTTCAGAGGGTTGACAGACTTGAGGGGATTCATCTTGAAACCTGTAAGGGCAACGGGCGCAGGCGGAGCAGTGGGCTTAGCTGCAAACGACAGGACGACCTTCTCAGAGTTCTCGTCGCGTTTAAGACCTTCCTCCACAGGAATTGGAGGTGAATTGGATTCGCGAGTTTCGGCTGCGGCACGTTCGATCTGCTCTGCGATTAGTTGCCGTTCGCGTTGCTCATCGGAAATCGTAGCTCTGTCCTTTTTCTGGGAAGCCTCCTAATTGATACATTTACAGTTAAGTCATTTCTTTTAGAGTCTATAAGCCCAGTGCTTACCGCTTTTGCAAGGGCTTTCGGGCTATTATCAATCCACGCAATGTACCAACCTTTCTCGGTCTCATCTACTCTTGCAATTCCGCTCCTCCCAAGATGCTTTATAAACTCTGTTAAAGTCACCCATCGTGTCGAGTTCATGTGGAGATGGTGTTTATCGGCAATGTACTCTTGATAAACTTGATTGGCCCTGACGCGCTTCGTTCCAAATCTGCCAAAGGTTTTTAAAAAAACAAATCCTTCAGTGTGCAAAAAATAATTGATCCGTACCTCCTTGAGAGTAGAGCCACGAATTCAGACTGAAACTGATTCGAGAAGCCAGAGATGTGGCTCCCAGCATGTTCTCCAACAACTAGCATTTGACGCAGGTGCGACTCTGATGCAGCATGACACTTGAATCCGTTCTCATCTCGGCATTGCTTCTCGCACACTTGACAATACCACCTCAGGCGTTGAAGGCCTTTCGATTTCATTCCGTTGGCAATTGCCTTCGGAGTGCCAGCTATAGAGAATTATCAACAGGGAATTACCAAGTAAAGCGATGTTTGCATACCTTCTGCTCGAGGCATTGTTGATTATGAGTTGTGTAGGTTAGTATGTTACAGGTTATGGTGGTCAAGGACAAAGGCCATATGATGAAGTTGTCAGCGTTGCTCATCACCGCGTGATGAGTCAGCAGATCACCTGACTTGTAGGCATGGGACCCGCGACTTCCAAAATGAGCATGAGCGCCGGAACCCTGTCGCACACAAGCGCTCAGCGCACAATGTTCCCAGAAGTGTGGTCAAACGAAGGAAGAGATTTACAGAATTCCACACGAGAAGACTCCTTAGCTCACTATTTACTGACGCTTGCTTCGTCGTGTTTATACGCTTATCATTTGCACAATATTAATGTCCTCACGCAAGTTAATAAACCAGTCATAAGTAGTATGATTGGGAGGGGAGACAGATTGTGTATATTTCATTCTAAAACCTCGGAGAAACTTCTTGCTAATTTCCATTCCATTCTCAAAGGCGGAGTCACCTACAGTAAGTATTATAAGTAGCATTCATATGGCTTGCCCTCCCTGCATTAGACTCTCCACGGGAGACCAAAGAAGTTGCGTCCCTTTGGATTACCGCTGGATGCTAGTGACCAAGCGTACATGTTTTTTGGGTAGAAACTTCCCATGATATTCGGAGAAGAGTATCCGATTCTCCATCTTCCCGCCCAGGCTCGCTTTGAGATGATCCAGTATGGATATATAATTTATGATAGCCGCATCTTGTCTAAGCAATTGTTCACAGACAAGTCACCCTTCACCTAGACTCAAGTAACGGCTGAGTCCGCTCGCAGTCGAGAAGACCGTTCTATGGGAGTCACTCCCCAATGCCCGCTTGAGTCGTCTGATTCCTGAAACCATACGACTGACAGACGGTGAGCCTGGTGTCTTCGCGTATGGGGAGAGAAAGAATCGACCTGACAGATAGGTGCTGGATTGCTCCGATATCGCGAGTGATCCTTCTCAGGTAAACGTGAAAATTCAAACATACGCATTGTAGATTGTACGATAGTATAACCGTGACAGAATCCCGAATGTCTGATGCTGATTTCATATTCGAATTCATCACTACCACGAGTTTATAACAGATTCGGTGTAGGAACCGTTCCTTATGGCGCAAATGAGCTCACCCTCGACATCATTCAGATGGTTTTCAGCTCTTCATCTATGATTCCACATGGGAAAGATGTGCATGAGAAACCGGCGGCTCTCTGTCGCTCAGAGCGGCGCGTATTAGTACTTCTGACACGCGTGACAGTCCCATGAGAAATTTCCATAGAATCGCTGTGAGCATACACTGCGATACAGAACGGAGTGACAGTCTGGATCATTATATCAAGCTGTATATATGACTATCTCGCTTCGTCAGAAGCTGGAGAAAGATTTCTCGCTTGTGGATGCGCACGCAGCTCCATGACCGGTCATGGTTTTCACACAGCCAATCATGCTGTAAGAAAGATACATAACATATGTTCTGTGGGTAATGAATGATTGCATAGACGGGGCATATTGCCACGCTAGATGTAGCTTACAACATGTACTCTGCTTTGCAGCAGGGACAAGTAGCGAGATGGGTATCTGCATTCCTCACGAGGCCTTGGCTTTCGCAGACTTACGCTGATTTTTCCGGATATATCGTCTAGCACTTGGTATACCGAACTGAATAATGTCAATCAGCCGTCATGCAGGGTACAGAAAACGCCAGAACAAAGGACTAAAACGAGGAAAATGGGGGTGCTGAAAGTAACGGAAGGATCGTACCTGAATGGTGGGATAAAGCACAAGGAGCGTAGCTCCGATCGTCCAGCCCCATTTCACCTCGGATGGAAGAGGATTAGGGAACTGCCCCTGGCTCCATTTCGTGATAACGAGAAGCTCAGTGACGATTGTAGCGAGGAGTAACCAAACATGTTGACCCATTCTCACAGCTCGTCTAGAAGACAGGTGGAGAAGCAGCATCGCGTGAGCTTGAATGTAATGAAAATCTGATTGAACCTTACCGCGGATCGTTAATGTACTGGAACAGTTCTCGGACAGCGGGCAACGCGCAAAGAAAAACGAAGGCGAGGCGTAAAATAATAATTGGATGATCCGGCTCCATCCAGAGCAAGCTCTACAAAAGAAGTAAATGTCAACGAAGTATTCGGTGCAACATAATCGAGCGAAGTGAGTACCTTGAGGTAAAATGGATTGAGTTCCGCTGCCAGGAAAACAGCGAGCAGTAATACAACCGTAATAAAGTGCAGAAAGTCTGTTGCCGTTCCCCATTTGAAAGCCGTAAAGTCATGGGGTGAGAATTGGCTAAGAACCCGCTTTGCTTTTGAGCGAATGCCTCGCGTTTGACGGAAACCCCGCCACTCATAAGGCTAAATGACACATTGATTGGCGCACGACATTCAGGAATAAGTTGGGATGAGGCCGTACCTTAACTTCGAGCTTTTCGCATACTTTCATGCCTAAGAGGAGACGTTAAGAAGCCGAGGTATTTCGGAACCATGATCAACTTATCCGAGCGTACCTAGATATGTTCCAAGCCAATTGCACACAAGAACGTCTAGAATCCACTTGGGCAGGACGTTAGCGAGGTTTATTCAACTGTACGGTTGAACGTACGTGGTCCCACCAGCACTGAGGCATTAAATTTTTTAGGAACAGCATAAAGGATTGGCTAATATCACGTACCTCCGCAAAGTTGGGTAACTGGTGCTGAAGGCTGTACTCAGCCAACTCAAAGGCGATACTCAAAATCTGAGAAATCATGTGTAAGAATTGTAATAAGGGCTATAGTAAAGCTTCCAACCCAGCAGAACCAGTAGTCTCGGAGAATCATAGCCTTACCAAACCAGCCTAAAGCATGGGCAATGCAGAAGATGTCGAGCGCGTTCTACACATCGTATATCAGTCTCGAGATTAAAATTGACTAATTAATGTCTTACCCAAAGTGTTTTTGCGTTTAATGAACAGTCTTCGGCGTAGCTCTTCTCTGGTAATGCCACTCCGAGGCTTGAGTCAATATAAGTCATCATATGACGTGCCGTATCGAGGTCTTGGAAGAGTAAGAAGACGAGAGCCAGCTCGTAAAGCAAATTCACGCCCAGAATGACGCGCCAAAAGGCTGGATGAGGTCTGATAAAAGGGCCGTCTCGGAATTGAATCATCGCGAACATGAGGAACGAGGTGATGGCTGCATAGACCCCACTGAAACAGTATTCATTGAGACTCAACCAAAATAAGATCATGTATAGAACATACATGCGTCTCTTGTCTCTTCCTTCCTCAAGAACATCTTGAGTCGTTGCCACATAAGCAAGGACGATCAAACCGCACGCAAGAGCCGACAAAGTTACTGGTTGGTAAAAGAATCTGATCAAGAGGTTAGCGCTCAATACAAAAAGTGATTGATACCACCCCAGAAGGGTAACTCACTCAACACTAGTGTCGTGCTTTTCTTGAAATGGTGTTATTCGAGTGTATGACTCTGTACGGTCAGCCTAATTGACAAAGAATCGCGTTCGAGCATGTCAGTGAGACAGAACTGCAATCAAACGTCGAACGCCACATACGTCGTACCCTATAGAGAAAACGAGTTTATCAAGTTAGTAGGCGTTGATCCACGTAGTCGCAACCAAGACTTGGATAAAGAAACATACATCGTACAGGTACTCCATTGAGACCTGGTACTGGCTCAATCTCCGCTGGTGGATCCGGAGACAAGACGGCATCGGAAGACTCGTCTCCAGGAGAAGTGGGAGACAGGTCGGCATTGTCGTCTTTGCGCAAAGCCATGATGTTTCCGATAAATTTGATTGATGTTCAATGTATTCTGAGAGCAGCAAAACGTTGATGTTTGGTGCAGCTCAACCAAAAAAATACTAATGAACTCACAAATTTCGGAGAGACTTTGGCCTTGACGTAGGTTGGTGATGCGCCTTACGATGACTCTTGGGTCTTGTGCAAACGGTGTTAGCAATACACCGGTGAATGTCCTGTCCAACGTGCTGAGGTGCAGGATCCGTTCATATCCGCCATCGACGTCACTGCGCGCTGCTTTGGTGGTGTTTGGCGATACCTTCACGTAAACAAATCATTATCCAATTTCTTCCAAGTTCAAGTTCAAGTTTTCAACTACCCTTCGAGCCGCTAAACATTTTTGTGTTTTCAAGTCTGGCATTTTATTCTCGGTGATCTAGAATAACTCTAGGCATATGGCCGAGCGTTGGCCTAGTTCTTTCAGGACCCCCGAAAGCTCCCTATGAGGTACCTGCATAGTCCGGATAAAATTGGCGAAATTTGGCCTGAGGTACCTGTCAATCCGGATAGAAACCCTGAAATTTTGGT
>Ga0247737_1000207_pt1 | contig 20655 bp, 14 predicted proteins | sample UWRJL028104C2_FD_180937 | JGI IMG/M metagenome (GOLD analysis project Ga0247737, IMG submission 180937) | Plant litter microbial communities from Arlington Agricultural Research Station in Wisconsin, United States - UWRJ-L028-104C-2 | ecosystem: Environmental > Terrestrial > Plant litter >...
AACTGGTCCGGGAAGGCACCGAGAGCATCCCCGGCCGCGGCCGACCCTCGCGCGCCCTGGAGCTCAACCCCAGGGCCGGTGTGCTCATCTCGGTCGACGTCGGCGAGGAACGAACCCGCTTCGCCGTCCTGGACCTGAACATGGCGATCCTCGGCGACCGGGTGGCCAAGCTCGCCCTCGGTGACGGCCCCGAGGTGCTGCTCGACCGGATCACCGCGCTGCTCCGCGAGCTGATCAGCCACCTCGGGCTCGATCAGGCCGAGGTGGCCGGCTTCGGCCTGAGCCTGCCCGCACCGGTCGACTACGAGGCCGGCCGGGTGCAGGGCTGGTCGATCATGTCCGGCTGGGAGGCGTACGACATCCGTCGCCACCTGCGTCGCAGCTGGCCCGTTCCGGTCCTGATCGACAACGATGTCAACCTGCTCACCCTGGCCGAGCACCGTCGGCACTGGCCCACCCAGCGCCACCTGTTCTTCATCAAGGCCGGAACGGGCGTCGGCAGCGGCATGGTCATCGACGGCGCGATCAACCGGGGCGCCCAGGGCGCGGCCGGCGACATCGGCCACGCCCATATCGCCGGCTTCGGCGACCCGCAGTGCCGCTGCGGCAACGTCGGCTGCCTGGAGTCCCTGGTCGGCGGCTGGGCGCTGGCCCGCGACCTCCAGGAGGGACACGACGCCCGGGACATAGCCGACCGGGTACGCCGCGGCGACTCCGCCGCCGTCGCCAGCCTGCGCAACGCCGGCCGCGTCATGGGCGAATCCGTCGCGTACGCCACCAGCCTGCTCAACCCCGACGTCATCGTGCTCGGCGGCCTGCTCGCCACCACGGGCGACGATCTGCTGGCCGGCATCCGCCAGGTCGTCTACCAACGCTCCCTGCCGTTGGCCACCCGCCAGCTCCGCATCGTCCCCACGAAGTTCAAAGCCCGAGCGGGCATCGCCGGCGCCGGCTACCTGGTCCGCGACCACGTCCTGAGCCCGGCCGCCCTCGACGCCCGCCTGGCCGTCGGCAAGTCCCCCTTCGCCGACGTCGCGCCCTGACCTGCCCGCTTCGCGGTGAACGTCTGAGGTGAGGCTTTCCCCGAAGATGGCCGGCGGTGCGTCCCTCCTGACGCGGGGATCGTGCGACCCGCTCAGACCCGTCACGGCCCGTAAGCCGGCGGAAGTTGACGCAGGTTGCTCATCCGATCCCGAAGGAGTGTCCGGCTACCACCGGAATTCGTAGACGCTTTGCAGCGACGGCGCTGAGCCCGCCCAGCGCAGCGTCAAGTTTCCGGCGCGGCGCGCGAGGGCCGGCACGATCTCCTCCGGCTCCTCCGAGTTCAACGACGTCACCGATCCCCGGACCCGATTCGCCTCGATGTCGAATCGGATGATTACCCGCAGTTCCTCGGTCGGAGTGCGGATGTCACGACGGAAGTAGGGGCCCCATTTCTGGGCCCGCACCCGGTACGAGTGGGTGACGACCGCGGACCGGCCGGGATAGATCGGGAATCGCGCGCCGCCGGTTTCGAACCGCACCGCGATCTGCTTATAGGCATCACGGTCGTGAACGACCTGGAAGTCCAGCGGCTCACCGGGGGCCGTGTCTATCTCGGCGTGAAACCGCAACTCGTCCCAGGTGATCGGATCGGAACTGTAATACGCCGCCGAGGCCGACGCGTTCACCGGATCGCGATCGACGTCCACGTAGGCCGTGTAGCGGTTGATCGGCTCCGTCCCGACGTTGCGGATCGTGCGCGCGACGGAGCAGTGGACCCACTCCCGCGAAAGGTGAAGCGAGGCGATCTCCTGGTCGACGACGGCGCCGACACCCAGGATGCTCAGGGCTTTCGCCGGGGACACCCGCTCGCGCAACGCGGCCCCGTCCGCCACGGCCGCCTCGACGATGGCGCCACCCGTACGCAGTACGGCCTCGGCTCGTAGCACCACCGCCTGGGTCGGCACATGCCGCCCGCACTCGATGTGGCTGATGTAGGAGGAGTCGTAACTCATCAGCGCGGCCAACTGCCGCTGGTTCAGCCCACGCCGTAGACGCCACAGCCGGAACAGCACACCGAAGTCGGTTGGTCCCGCGGGGGTCATCTGGATCGCCTCATCGGTCGGGAGTCCCAGTCTTCAATCCACGACGCTCCACTGCCAGTAGTGACAGATTCCCGACAAGGAATTGACAGATCAAGCACCGCCCCCGAACAGCAACCTCAACAGTTCCAGAGCGCGGCGCCGGCGCCGCTCGCCCTTGGACCACACATATACACCCGCCTTTACAACACTTTACAGACCGCCGGGCCGAAAGCATGCTGTCGGGACTATGCGTGAGGAACCGCAGGGTCCGGCGTCCGCGTCGGATCTCCTTCGTCCGCATTCACGTCGACCGTTCTTGCATTTCCGCAAACTCGTCGGAGAGCTACCACCCGCAGCATCCGCTGCGCAGCGACGACCTGCGTTTCTCGGCCTGGCGGGGACTCGGCCGCACGGCACTGCTCATCCGGGATGAGCATGGTGGCCACTAGCTCGGTCGCCGAGGTCGCCGAGGTCGCCGAGGTCGCCGAGCGGATGACCTCGCGCGACAAGATCTTCCTCGCATCGCACCTGCGGAAGCCCGCACCGGCGTGACGGGCGAGCGCGGTCAGACCTCGGTGCGCTGCGTCACCTGGGTCTGCGGAGCGATCTGCACGGTCCACGTGCGGGCGGTGCCGACGACCGACATGGCCTGGTAGAGCAGGTCGCAGCCCAGCCGCGGGTTGCCCTCGGCGAAGCCGCGGTTGATGAAGCCGACCGCTCGCGGGTGGTCACCCGCCTGCAGGGCGTCGTCGAGGCCGGCGAACAGGATCCGGGCGAGCGCGGCGTGGAAGCTGTCCGCATCCTTCTCACGCAGGGTCTTGACCGGCTCGCGCGACGTCGACGGCGTGACCGTGGGGGAGGTTGGCGCGTACGTCATTCGCACTCCTGTGGTGTCGGGGTGTTGCTCGCGTCCAGGGACGTCCGCTGGTACGTCGGCACTGGTCATGGACGCGGCGCCGACCCGTCAGCACAAAACGGGCGGGCCTTGGGACTGCAAACGGGGCGGGCCTAGTGGCGGGGGGAGGTGATCCACCTCCACTCTACCCGCACGTCACGCGAGAGCGCGGATCCGGGCTCGACGCCCGCCCGTCGTGGTCACGTCAGCGGCCGGCGACGACTGTCGGTCACCGCGCCACCCTCCCGGACCAGCAGCACCGGGCCGGGTCCGGACCGAGACCCATCGGGTACGACCGGCTCGTGGCCGTGCTGCGAGGCGCTCAGACGCCCGCCAGAACCGGTTGGCGCAGCTCGATGACGGTCCCGCTGCTGAGGCTGTAGCGGGCCGCCACCGCCTCGACGGCTCCGCGCCCGATCGCGTCGTCGACCAGGGCCGAACGCTGCCGGAGCAGCTCCACGGTCAGGAGCGTGTGCTGGTCGCCGACCTCGGTGGCCGTCGTGGCGCCGGCGTGACGGGCCCGCAGGATGTTCGGCGCGATGCGTTCGGCCACGTCCCGGATGAAGCCGGGCGGGACCTGCGCGCCGTCGACGATACGGGTCGCCGCGCCGACCGCCCCGCAGCCTTCGTGGCCGAGTACCACGAGCAGCGAGGCCCCGAGGATCTCGATCGCGTACTCCACCGAGCCGAGCACGGCCGAGTCGACGACGTGTCCGGCCGTCCGCACCACGAACAGGTCGCCGACCCCCTGGTCGAACAGGATCTCGGCCGGCACCCGGGAGTCGGAGCAGCCCAGGACCAGGGCGAACGGCGTCTGGGACTCGGTCGTCTCGGCTCGCCGGACCGCTCCCCGGCTACCGGCGGCGGTGCTGCGGTCCTCGACCCACCTGCGGTTTCCGTCCTGCAGCCGGGTCCACGGCCTCGATGCGAGGATCTCGTTGCTGAACATGGGAAATACTCCTGGTCTGGAGGAGGTCAGTTGAGGATCGCGCCGGTGACGGCGACCTGCTCGGTGAGGACGCCGCCGATCAGCTTCTGGGTCTGGTTGATCTCTTCGACGGCGGTATGGATCTGGGCCAGCGAGGCGGTGACCGCGTCGACGCGGGCCTGGATGGCGTTGACCTTGGTACTGACCTCGGTCGTGGCCCGCTCGGTCTCGCTGGAGAGCTCCTTCACCTCGCCGGCGACGACCGCGAAGCCCTTGCCGGACTCGCCGGCCCGGGCCGCCTCGATGGTGGCGTTCAGCGCGAGCAGCTTGGTCTGCGCGGCGATGGACTGGATCGTCTTCACCACCTGATTGATCTCGGCGCTGGCCTCGCCCAGCGCGGCCACCTGCTGGTTGGCCTCGACGGTGAGCTGCTCCCCCTGCGCCGCGACGGCAGCGGCCGACGTGACGTTGCGTTCCACCTCGGCGATCGAGTCGAGCAGTTGCTTGCCGGCGCTGTGCAGCTGCTGCGCCGAGGCGAAGCGCTCCAGCGCCTGACCCACCAGGAAGGCCGTGTTGCGCAGCGCGCTCTCCCGGCCCGGGTACATGATCAGCGTGCGGGTGGCGAAGAAGTCCATCGTGCCGACGATCCGGCCGCCGACCTTGATCGGCAGGCAGACGCCCGACTTGACCCCGGCCGCCTGGGCCGCCGGACGGCGTACGCAGTCGGTCAGCTCGCCGAGATCCTCGACGAAGACCAGGTCGTCCTTGGCCCAGGCCCGGCCGGAGAGCCCGACGCCCTTGGCGAACGAGGCCGACATCGTGACCCGGCGGAACTCGGCACCGGCGTCGCCCGACTCGATCGCGAACCGGAGCACGTTGTCCGTGTCGTCGAGCTGCCAGAACGAGCCGTACTGCCAGTCGAAGTCCTGCCGGATGGTCTCCAGCGCGGACTGCAGGGCCTGGTCGCGGCTGGTGGCCTGGGTCAGGTCGCGGATCACCGTGGAGACGGCCTCGACGTCCTGCGCCGCCTTCTCCTGCCGGACGCCCTCGTGCAGGCGGGCCAGCGCTCCGGAGACGAGCTGACCGATCGCCCGCAGAACCGCGAGCCGGCCCTCCGACGGGTGCAGTTCCTCGGTGGCGAAGAAATCCATCGTGCCGACGACGTGGTTGTCCTCGATGAGCGGGAAACAAATCCCGCTCCGAACGCCGGCGCGGGCCGCGACAGGTGCGCGTACACAGTCGGTCATGTCGGCGATGTTCCGCACGAAGACCAGGTCCCGGGAGCGCCACGTACGCCCCGACAGCCCCACGCCCTCGGCGAAGGAGGACTCGAGGGTGACCCGCCGGAACTCCTCGTTGACGCTGCCGCTGTCCTGCGAGAAATGCAGCGCCTTGCCGCTCGGATCCAGCTGCCAGTAGGAGCCGTAGGCCCAGCCGAACAGGCCGCGGACCAGTTCGAGCGCGGTGCCGATGGCCTTCTCGACGGAGGGCGCGCTCTCCATCGCCCGCAGGACCGCGGTGATCGCCTGGACGTCCGCCTGGGACTCGGCCAGATCGGCGTTGACCTGCTCGGCCAAGACCCGTTTGCTGCTCCCGAACACCCGAACTCCCTTCGCGAGAGCGACGCCGCGTCACTCAGTTGCCGCAAACTTCGACCATGCGCGGGCCAACTTGACACTTTGGGAGTCACTCTGTGCGTTTCATCCGGGTCGACCCAGCGCCGCGGGTCGTTGCCGGACGGCGCTTCACGCTACGGACGCGGCCGGTGGCGTTTAGTGGAGCGACATGCCCAAGAAGGGACCGTGCGCACCGCGATGGTCAGCCGGCGGGCGATCTCCTGGGGAAAAGGCACACCGCCGCCGCCGGAATGACGTGCCGGCTTCTGATTGCATCCCGCTTTTCGCCACCTATCGTGATCGTAAGGGTGAACACGGGGTGACGAGAGGCGGTCCGATGCGAGCCCACGGTCTCGAGGTTCGCACCACCGCCGACGGCAGCGTGATCGTCCACCCGACGGGCGATGTGGGCCTGGACCATGCCCCGGAACTGCGCCGGCTCGTCGTCCGCACGCTGCTGCACATCCGGCCTCTGCGGCTGATCCTCGATCTCTCCGAGGTCGTCACCATCGACCCGATCAACGTCGGGACGGTCGCCGCCGCCTGCGATCTGGGCGACGACTACCAGGTGGTCGTCCTCATCGACAACCCGCGTCCCGCACTCGCCGCCCTCCTGCGAGCGGCGGGGGTGCCGCAGCAGCGGATGCGCTACCTCGATCGGCCGCAGCCGGCGGTCCGGTCGGTGCGGCTGGGCGGCGCTGGGGTTCAGGCGATCTTTCGCCGGTAGGCCCGCATCGCGAAGGCGTAGGCCACGACGAGGACACCGGCGCACCAGGCCAGGGCGATCCAGATCTCGTGGCCGACGGGTTGCTGGTCCAGCAGCGCCCGGATCGTGTTGACGATGGAGGTGACGGGCTGGTTCTCGGCGAAGGCGCGGACCGGGCCGGGCATCGTGCCGGTGGGGACGAACGCCGAGCTGACGAAGGGCAGGAAGACGATCGGGTACGAGAACGCGGACGCGCCGTCGACGGAGGAGGCCGACAGCCCGGCGATCACCGCCACCCAGGTCAGGGCGAGTGTGAACAGGGCGAGAATGCCGGCCACGGCGAGCCACGCGAGCAACCCGGCCGACGAGCGGAAGCCGATGACCAGCCCGATCAGCACGATGGCGACCACGGAGACGGCGTTGGACACCAGCGAGGTCAGCACGTGTCCCCACAGCACCGAGGAACGCACGATCGGCATCGAGTGGAACCGTTCGAAGATGCCGCTCCGCAAGTCGAGAAAGAGGCGATAGGACGTGTACGAGATGCCGCTCGCGATGGCGATGAGCAGGACACCGGGCATCAGATAGTTGACGTAGTTGTCGGTGTTCGCCTGGATCGCGCCGCCGAACACGTACCGGAACAGCAGCAGGAACGCGATGGGCATGATCGTGACGGTGATGATGGTGTCGGGGCTGCGGGTGATGTGCCGCATCGTGCGTCCGAGCATCACCCCGGTGTCGGCGAGGGAATGCGTACTCATCGCTGCTCCTTCTTTCCGACGATCGCCAGGAAGACCTCTTCGAGGGTGGGTTGCCGTTCGACGTACTCCACTTGTGCGGGCGGGAGCAGTTTGCGCAGCTCGGCCAGGGTGCCGGAGACGATGATCGTGCCCTGGTGCAGGATCGCGATCCGGTCGGCGAGCTTCTCCGCCTCTTCGAGGTATTGAGTGGTGAGCAGGACCGTGGTGCCGCTCTCGGCCAGCTTCTGGATCACCTGCCACACCTCGATGCGGCCTTCCGGGTCGAGCCCGGTGGTGGGCTCGTCGAGGAAGATGACCGGCGGGTCGCCGATCAGGCTCATCGCGATGTCGAGCCGGCGGCGCATGCCACCGGAGTAGCCCGACACCCGGCGCTGCCCCGCGTCGGCCAGGCCGAAGCGGGCGAGCAGGTCGTCCGCGACCTCCCGGGGGCGGCCGACCCGGCGCAGCTTGGCGATCATGACCAGGTTCTCCCGGCCGGTCAGCATCTCGTCGACCGCCGCGAACTGCCCGGTCAGGCTGATCGACTCGCGCACCTGGTCCGGCTGGGCCACCACGTCGAATCCGTTGACGCTCGCCGTGCCGTCGTCCGGCCTGAGCAGGGTGGCGAGGATCCGCACGATCGTGGTCTTGCCGGCGCCGTTCGACCCGAGCAGCGCGAACACGCTCCCGCGGGCGACGTCCAGCTCCACCCCCTTGAGCACTTCCAGATCCTGGTAGGACTTCCGTAGTCCCGTGACGCGGATTGCCGAATTCTGTTCCATGCCGCGTATCTCCCTGTCACTGAGCAATCTGGCTGGTCCGGTCAGGAACGGCGGATGGTGACGTCACCGTAGGAGGTGCGGCCGCGCACCTCGACGGTCTCGTCGGCCTTGTCCGGCCCGGCGGCGTCGTCCAGCTGATTGCGCACGTGCCCGAATCCGGTGGTGAGGTCGAGCCAGGCGGCGGTGCCGGCGGCGATGCCGATCTCGATGGCGCCCATCGAGGTGCCGAGGACGACCGAGCCGCGCTTCACCTCGCCGACGCGGAGGGCTCCGTTGGCACTCTTCGCGTCGACGCCGGCTCCGGCCCGCTCGATGGTGATGTCACCGTTGGCCGCCCGCACCCGCACGTCACCGCCGACCGCGTCGATCGTGGTCTCGCCGTTGGAGTTCTTCACCACCGCGTCGCCCTCGACCTCGCCGATCTTGATCTTGCCAGAGCCGGTGGAGATCTCGGCGTTCCCGGCGACCCGGCCGACCAGCACCTGACCGGCCGACGTGCTCAGCCGCAGCGAGCCGGTGCGTTCGACGCTGACGTCGCCGGCCGAGGTCTTGAGCCGGCAATCGCCCAGCCGGCCCGCGCAGTGGAGGTCACCCGCTTGCGTCCCGGCGGACACGCTCGAACCGGCGGGCAGCTCGATGATGACGTCGGCCGACCTCGTCTTCTTGGAAAAGTCGAAAAGCCGCTTCGGGCCGATGATCCGCAGCGTGCCGTCGGTGCGGTCGACGCGGACCTGCTGAGCGGCTTCGACGTCGGACTCGTCGGACTCCTCACTCGGGCGGACCTCGACGACCGTGTCGGTGCGCTCGCTCGCGGTGACCCGCACGTTCCCGATGCTGAGCTCGACGACGACGGAGATCGGTTCGGACGTTGCGAAAACAGGCATGGCGGTCCCCACTTCATGGGTCGGTGAGTCGTCCCCGAGGGTCGGAGACGTGTCGGGAGGCAGAAGGGTCGAAGAGGCGGCGGGAAGCAGAACGGGAGGGTCAGCGCACCCAGCCGGTCACGCGCTGCGCGGCCCGCTTGGTGCGCGGCGGTGGAGCCTGGTCGGGGCGCTGCAGACCGGCGGCCGCCGCCCGGACCAGCCAGGCGTTGACCGAGCGACCCTCCCTGGCCGCGGCTTCCTCGATCGCGGTCTTGAGCTGCTCGGGCATGCGGACGTTGATCCGGGCGGCGGGACCGTCCTCGGCGACGACCAGATCGCCGTCGGGGGCCGGCTCGGCGACAGCGCCCGCGGGCTCGGTGGGCTCGGTGGGTGGCGGTGTGACGACGAAGCTCGGATCGCGCCCGCGCAGGCGCAGCTCGACCGAGCCGGGCGCCAGGTCCCGGGTGATCTCGTCGGCGGCGGCCGCGAGCGCCTCGAGCAACGTCATCCGGATCGCCGACTCGAGCGCCCCGGTCAGGCGCTCGACCAGCGCACGTGACTCGTCGCCACCGGCCTCGGCCAGGGTGGCGAACTCACGTCCTAGGGTGCTCACGTACGACGTCAGATCCATGTGTGCCATCGTGGCACACTGGTGGCACCACAGGCAAGCCATAGCGGTGCCAAAGTGGTGCCATCACACGTCGATGCGCGAACCCATGATCACCGTACGGTCGCGGGGCAGCCCGAGGAATTCGGCGGCGTCGGCGGTGATGTAGGAGGTCGCCGTGAAGAGCCGCTTCCGCCACGGCGCCAGAGTGGGCCGGCTCCCCCGGACCAGTTCGATCTTCGAGACGAAGTACGACGCCTGGTCCAGCTTGACCGGCACGTCCAGCAGCCGCAGCGCCGCCGGGACGTCCGGGCTGTCCATGTAGCCGAAGCGGACGTTGACGTGGGCGATCCCGTCCCCGGCGTACCCGAGGTCGTCGAAGTGGATCCGCTCGTCGTCCGGCACGTGCGGGGTCGGCATCGTCTCGATCGAGAGGATCAGGATCTGCTCGTGCAGCACGTGGTTGTGCTCGACGTTGGCGCGCAGGGCCAGCGGCGCGGTCTGGTTGCCGCGGTTGAGGAAGATCGCGGTGCCGGGCACCCGGGCGTACGAGCCGTTGTGGTCCCGCAGGCGGTCGATGAAGGCCCGCAGCGAACCCTCGGCTCGCTCACGCTCACCGGTGACGACCTGCCGGCCGCGCTGCCAGGTGGTCATCACGGTGAACGCGCTCAGGCCGATCAGCAGGGGCAGCCAGGCTCCGTGGACGAGCTTCGTGAGGTTCGCCGACAGGAACAGCAGATCGACCGCGAGCAGCGCCCCCGCCCCGGACCAGACCAGCCACAACGGCGTCTGCCAGCGAATCCGGGCGAGATAGAAGTAGAGCAGGGTGGTGATCGTGATGGTGCCGATCACCGCCATGCCGTACGCGTAGGCCAGGGCGGCGGAGCTACGGAAGGCGAAGACCAGGGTGAGCACCGAGGCCATCAACAGCCAGTTGATCCAGGGTACGTAGATCTGGCCCATCGCCGACGCCGACGTGTGCACGATCCGCAGCCGAGGCAGGTAGCCGAGCTGCGCGGCCTGGGCCGCCACCGAGTAGGCACCGGTGATCACCGCCTGCGCCGCGATCACCGTCGCCGCGGTCGCCAGCAGTACGAGCGGGATCCGGGCCCAGCCGGGCGCGAGCAGGAAGAAAGGGCTGCTGATCGCGTCCTGGTCGCGCAGGATCAGCGCCCCCTGCCCCAGATAGCTGAGCACGCAGGCGGGCAGCACCAGCAGCAGCCAGCCGCGCGTGATGGCCCGCCGGCCGAAGTGGCCCATGTCGGCGTAGAGCGCCTCGGCGCCGGTCACCGCGAGCACGACCGCGGCCAGGGAGAAGAAGGCGATCGAGAAGTGACCGGCCAGGAAGTCCACCGCGTACGTGGGGGACAGCGCCTTGAGGATCACGGGATTGCGCGCCACCCCGGCGACGCCGCACGCCCCCATGACCGCGAACCAGGTGATCATCACCGGGCCGAAGAGGCGGCCGATGGTTTCCGTACCGCGCCGCTGGAAGGCGAAGAGCACCACGATGATCGCGGCGGTGGCCGGCACGATGACCTCCTCCAGCCCTGGGCGGACCACCTTGATGCCCTCGACCGCGGACAGGACGGAGATGGCCGGGGTGATCATGCTGTCGCCGAAGAACAGGGCGGCCCCGAAGATGCCGGCCAGGGCGAGCGCTCCCGCCGCTGGGCCCGGCCGCGCTCCGCCCCAGCGACGCAGCATCGCGATGATGGCCATGATGCCGCCCTCACCGTCGTTGTCGACGCGCAGCACGAGGGTGATGTAGGTCAGCGTCACGATGAGCATCACCGCCCAGAAGATCAGCGAGACCACGCCGTACACGTTGCCCGCGCTGACCGGGACCGGATGCGGGTCGGCCGGGTTGAAGACCGTCTGGAGCGTGTAGATCGGGCTGGTGCCGATGTCGCCGAAGACGACCCCGAGCGCCCCGACCACGACGGCGAGGCGAACCACGTCCCGCGCACCGGATTCCGTCTTCACCAGCGGCCTTTCCTGCGCGTCGTCGTCGACTCGACCCTAGCCACGCGGGCGGACGTAAGAGTCGTTTCCGCCCAAAAGGAAGGCCCGCCGCTCCTGCTTCGTCGCGTACATGGCGGCGTCGGCCCGATCCAGTGCGGCGCCGACACCTCCCTCGGCGGTGACCGCGGCCCAGCCGATCGACGCGGCCACCCCCTCGGCCTCCAGCTCCCGGTAGATGCGGGTGACGACGGTCGCGCCGAACGCCTCGGTGCACTGGGTGAGGACGAGGCCGAACTCGTCGCCGCCGATGCGGGCGACGAAGTCGGCGTCGCGAAGAGCGCGGCGGGTGATGGCCGCGGCGGCCTTGATGTAGAGGTCGCCGCTCGCGTGCCCCTGGGTGTCGTTAATGATCTTGAGCCGGTCCAGGTCGAGCATCGCGACCACGGTGGGGTCGGCGAGGCGTCCGAACCGGGCCTTGGTTCGGTCGATGACGCGCTGCCAGGCTCGCCGGTTCGGCAGGCCGGTGAGGGCGTCGGTCTCGGCACTGAGTTGTTCGCGCAGCAGGGCGTTGGCGGCTTGGTCCTGCAGGCGGTCCGCGGCCAGGGTGGCGGTCAGGAGCTGGCCCAGCAGCGCGAGCAGCGGTTCGGCGTTGGCCAGGTCGGCGTCGTGCGTCCGGGTGTTCGGGTCGAGGCCGCAGATGGCGCCGAAGAGGGAGCCGTCGGGTTCGCTGATGACCGCCCCGGCGTAGGTGCCGATGTCGACCAGCTCGTTGACCCGGGCGTTCGCGTACTCCGGGACGGCCTGGGCGTCGCGGGCGACCGGCGGAGTGTGACCGGCGGCCATGTGGATGCAGTAACTGTCCTGCCAGGGGTGGCTGCCGCCTTGCTGAAGGCCGTACCCGTTGTCCGCGTCGAGGTACAAGTAGGTCTGCCGGTCGTTCTCCACCCGGGTGATCGCCCAGAAGGCCAGCGGCATCTGCTCGCGCAGGAAATCGAGAACGACCACGGCGGCTCGCTCGAACCCCGCCGCGGGTGGCGGGGGAAGTCGGTCCGGCTCCGAGGTGACCGGCGGCGCGTCTTCCAAAACCTCGTCCGGCAGGACGGCCAGGGTTTCGGGCGCCGCGGCGGCGGCATCGGCGGGCAGCGTGAAGGTGAACCGGGACCCGTGCCCCCCGGGATTGGCGGCCGCGGCGATGGTGCCGCCGTGCCGCTCGACGATGCGTTTGCAGATCCCCAGACCCAGGCCGGTGCCGCTGTAGCCCGCGGTGCGGTGAGCGCGATGGAAGTTGTCGAAGATGCTGACATACTGGTCGGCGGGGATGCCGATGCCGTTGTCGTCGATCGTCACGGTCACGACGTGATCGGCGACCTCGGTCCGGATCCGCAGGCTCGGGGTGACTCCCGGAGCGGTGTACTTGATAGCGTTGCTGATCAGGTTCTCGAGGAGCTGGCGGACCAGGACGGGATCGGCGTAAACGGTCCGCAGATCGTCGACGTCGAAGACCGGCACCGCCGTGTCCGCGCTCTGTGCCTGGTCGATGCGGGCGATGGCGATGCCGCTCACAACATCGCCGAGCCCGACCGTGGTGGGAGCGAGCACGGCGTCGCGGGCGGTGGTGTAGGCCAGCAGGTCGTCGATCATGCCGCGCATCCGGCGCACGGCCCGGCCGATCCGGGTCAGCGCGTCGCGGGCCGCCACCTCGTCGACCGGCTCGGAGCCCTCGGCGAAGGCCTCGATCAGCGATTCGGTCCAGCCGTCGATGGTAGCCAGCGGGTTCAGCAGGTCGTGAGCCACCGCGCCGGCGAAGGAGGCCAGTTCGTCGCGGTGCCGGCGTTCGGCGGTGACGTCGTGGAAGACGGTGACGGCGCATCGGGTGTCGTTCAGCTCGCCCCGCAGCACCGACGAGCTGACACTCAAGAGGCGCCCCGAGGGTACGCCGGAGTTACGCACCAGGATGTCCATCCCGCGCACGTCGGTCCCGCCGAGGGCCCGCCGGTGCGGCATCTCGTCCGCGCTCAGCGGAGTCCCGTCGGGGTGGAACAGCCCGTTGAAGCCCGGCCAGCCCATCTCGCCGGAAAGGTTGGTCACGCCGCCGACGAGCCGTCGCACGGCCGGGTTGCGCAGCAGGAGGCGCCCCTGCTCGTCGACGACGGTGAGCCCCTCGGCCATCGAGTCGACGATGGCGGTCATCAGACCGGCCTGCCGGGCCGCCGATTCCTGCTCCCGGCGCAGCTGCCGGACCAGGGCGACGCGCTCGTCCCGGCCCAGGGCCAGGGCCAGCCCGATCACGGCGATCATGCCGACGAACGCCTGCGCGACCAGGGCTCGGGCCGCATGCGACTCGATCTTGGCGAAGACGCCCGTGTCGTGCAGCGTGAACAGCACCACGACCGTTCCGAAGACCAGGTCGTGCAGGACCACGAAGCTGGTGTGCAGGCGCGACCCGGCCCAGACCGTCATGACGATGACGCTGAAGGCCAGCGGCAGGGCGTGGTTGACGCCGAAGACGGCCCAGTAGCCCGCGGCCGAGAGCCCCACGACGACGGCGTACTCGAAGCGGCGCCGCGCCGGGGTCGCCGACCACCGGGCCCGGATCCCCGCCCCTCGTCCGGTCGGCGACCGGGCGTGCCAGAGGTAGCCACAGGTGAACCACACCGCGCCGATCAGCAGAATGCTCACGGTGTTGCGGGTCATCCAGACGGCGACCGCGGACCAGGAGTACGTCCCGCTGACCGCCCACATCCCGGTGGGGCCGATGAGCGCGCCCGCGGCGGTGCTCAGCAGCGCCGCCGTCGTCAGGCGCCACAACTCGTGAGTCCGGCTCAGCTGGTCCTGGCCGCCGGCGGCCCACAGGCGCGGCAGCCACCGGTGGATCAGGTAGGCGAACATCCCCGCCTGCACCAGATTCGCGACCACGAACCACGCGGCCAGGGCGACCGACGCGCCGGTGCCGACGTTCACCGCGACGGTGACCGCCGACAGCGCCAGGACGTCGAGGACGCGATAGCGCGAGCGGTACTGCGCGAGGAACCACACCGCCGAGACCCCGGCCGCCGGCCACACCAAGCTCAGGTTGGTCGCGTCCATCACCGTCAACCGCCCGGTGTAGGTCGCGACCACGTAGACGACCGTGAAGCAGACAGTGCGCACCAGCGAAGCCCGCAAGGCCGGAACCTCCGTCCCACCGGTGGTGGTGGCCGCGCGGCAGCGGTCCCCTCCCCCTGATCGGCACCGGTCACGAAGTGATGAGCAAACCCCGCCGTAAATGCGACATATGGTGCCGACATGCTGGGGGTAACCGAAGCGAGCACTGACCCGCCGCCGCCCCCGGGCGTGGGCGACGGCGACGGCGACGGCGACGGCGACGAGTCAGGCGTGATCAGCTGCAGGCGAAGACCCGGAACTCCCAGAGCGAATAGCCGTACGGGGTGCCGCGCTCGGTACCGTACATCCGCACGTACCGGGCGTCGCCGTCGAGCGCGTGGCTGGCCTGGCCGCCGGTTCCGGTGGCGGTGACCGCCGGAGTCCACGTGCTGCCGTTGGCCGAGGTCTCGATCCGGTACGACCGGCCGTACGCCGCCTCCCAGTTCAGCTCGACCCGGTTGAGCGTTCGCGAGGAGCCCAGGTCGACCTGGATCCACTGAGGATCGGCGAAGGCGGACGACCACCGGGTGCCGGCGTCGCCGTCCACCGCGTTGGCGCCCGGGAAGCCCGCCTCGACGGAGGAGACGGTGACCGGTCGGCCTTGGGAGGCCAGAGTGCCGGTGCCGCAGCCGGTCGGCGGCGGGTCGGTCGGCGGCGGGTCGGTCGGCGGCGGGTCGGTCGGGGTGGTGCCGCCGCCGCTCGCGTTGCCGCCGGACCAGTTCGTCGCGCCGCTCGCCACCGTCTTACCGGCGGGTAGGGCGAGCGTACGGCCGTCGGAGAACGTCACGGTCTGTGCGGCGTTGGTGATGTTCGAGGCTACGTACGTCTTCGCGCCGTTCTTGACGAAGACCTTCGCGAGGGGGTGGCTGGCCGTGACAGTGGCGTCGACCTGCCCGAGCGCGGCCAGGTTGCGGATCCAGTGGAACGTGTGAGCTTTGCTCTCCCCCTCCTCCGGCGGGTAGGAGGTGTTCGCCCGGAACCTCGACAACGCGCCGTCGGGATCGCCGAGTGCCAAGTATTGCCAGAGCATGTCCCGCCACAGCGTCGGCTCGCCGCCCTTGTTCCGGACCATCTCCGCGTACGTGCCGCGGACCGCCGCCGGGTAGTCGCCGAGATAGAACTGACCGCCTGTGATCGGCAGCATGTTGATGCCGACGATCATCTCGTGCTCGCCGGAGAACCAGGTCGCGTACGCCCCGCCGGAGCCCCACACGATCGCCGAGTAGTTGTGCCCCCAGCTCGCCGGGAAGTTCTCGTTGCGCACGTCGAACCAGTACTCGTTGATCGCCGCGGCCTGGGTCGTGTAGATCCAGACGCCGGCGTCACGCACCGCGGTGTTGCCGGTCGCCTGCCCCCACTGGATCAGCGCGTTGGCGAAGTTCTGCCCCTCGGAGGACGACTCCTGGTTGTTGCCCGCGCCGAACGAGCCGTGCCCCGACGCCCAGTCGTGCCCCTCGTAGATGTCGAAATCCCGCAGGTACGGGAACCGGGTGTCGTTGCGGTCGTAGTTGTTGGCGTCGCGGATCAGCAGGTCGACCATGCCGCCGTACCGCCCGGTGGAGGCCCACGTGGGGTCGAACTTGGCCAGCGTGGCGGCGGCCGCGATGAAGTAGCCGTAGTGGAAGTGGTGGTCGTTGAGTTCCTGATCCGAGCCGTACGAGGCGGGGTAGCCGATCAGCGTTCCCCAGTTGCGGTCGTAGTAGAAGACCCGCGACGTCTTGCCGGCCGACGCGGTGAACCAGTCGGTCAGGCGCGTCCGGATGACGGTCAAGGCCGAGTCCCGTACGGAGGTCAGGTTGAGCTGGTCGGCGATCTCCGCGATCCGCGCCGCCCGGCCCAGACCCTTGCCGGTCCAGTACGTGTCGTCGCCGCGGAAGTCGGCCGGATTGTTCAGCTCGGCGTTGAGGAAGTTCGTCACCGTGGTGAGGTCGGCGCCGGACGAGTCGCCCACCGCCGGGATCTCCGGCAGTACGCCGGTGTACTTCAGCGACGTGCTGAACTGCGTGCCGGTGACGATCCGCATGGCGCCACGCGGGGAGACGTAACTTTGCGTGAGCGGGGTCGAGCCGGTCAGGTAGCGCCACTGGTGCGGGTAAAGCGCGATGACCGTGCCGGTGCCGGTGCCCTCGCGGGCCGTGGTGGTCAGCGCGTAGGTGGTGTTCACCGCGCCGTTCGCCTGGTCGTAGCCGTAGGAGAGGCGGCTGCCGGTGACGTGGTTGTGCGCGTACGGGGTGAACCGGTCGGCCAGCGCGATCTTGTCGGCCGTGCCGGTGCCGCTCGTGGTCGGCAGCACCGCCACCGAGAGATAGCCGCGCCCGGCCAGGTTGGAACGGATCGTCGTACCGCTCAGCGACCAGGTCGCGCCGCTCGGGGCCCAGGCGACGTAGTCGTGCCCGCCGATCGAGAACCCGATCCGGTTGCCACTGTTCGACCAGGCGGTGGGCGGCCCGGTGATGGTCAGGACCGCGTCGCCGCCGGTCACCTGGTAGTACGAGAGCGGCAGGCCGCGCCCGATGGTGGCCCGCAGGGTGCGGCCGCCGCCGGTCAGCGAGGTGCTGACCGTCCAGTCGCTCCAGCCGTCGACCAGGGCCTGGGTGGCGGTGAGCCCGTCGATGCCGACGCGCACGTGTTCGGCGTACGGGAAGTGGTATTCGCCGGTGCCGGTCGCGGAACCGCTGATCGCGGCGTCGGTCTGGTAGGACAGCCCCATGCCGCCCGGGCCTGGCTGGTACGCGGCCGGGCCGGCGAAGAGCGGCGTCGAGAACTGGCAGTCGGTCCGCTTGTAGAGCAGCGACGACCACCAGTCGTTGGTCGGCACCGGACCGGCCGGGGCGGCGCCGGTCACGTACTGCCGGGGGTTGGTCGAGATACTGCCGCACCCGGTGGGAAGGCTGCGACCGGCCGGGAGGGTCTCGGCGTAGCTGCCGGCGCCGACCGTGGCGGCCGACGCGCTGCCGCCACCGATGACCACGGCCAGACCGCCCGCGCCGAGCGCGACGAGAGCGGCCGTGAGCAGGCCTTTGAGACGTCTGGAGAAACGGGAGTCTGCCATGGGGAGAGGCCTCCGTCGGGGAAAGGGGGATTCCCGAAGGGCGCCCGAAGGGGGATGAGAGCGCTCTCTGGGTATCGGCAGGCTACTCAGCGGCACGCGGTTTCGTCAATGTTACGTAAGTGAATACAGGCTGGTCAGGCTAGGATTTCTCGCCCCTGATGGCACCCGGAACGGTCGGGTGACGTGCCCCCGCAGGCGCCACTGCGCAGCATCCCGCCCTGGATCTGCTCGGCGTGTGTGCGGAGAACCAGAAGCGGGCCGACATTCGCATCCCCGCCCTGATCGGAACCCTGGCGACCGTGCGGTTCGTGTCCGCTGAGTCGCTGCTGGGGCCGCACTGGCTGGGGCCGCACTGGCTGACCCCGGTGCAGAAATCGCTTGCCGGCGTCCGGCCGGGCGGGTCAGCTCATCTGCCGCGAATCGCGTGCTACTCAGCGTCGCGGGCAATGCGATCAGCGCCAGGCAGACCTGGCAGCAGGGCAGCACCGGCCGCCGGTGGCAGGTGTGTTGTGTCTCGGTGTTGTTCGGCGCGTAGCAGCGCTCCGATCTGTTCCAGGATCTGGTTGTTGTGATGCTGCAGATGGATACGGATGTCGCCGGTGCCGGGGTGGACGGTGGCGATCCCGCAGTTGAGGCCGGCCTCCCCGGTGGGCAGGGCGAGCACGATGCCGGCCCGCACGCCGGGGACTATCCCGGCGATGTCCAACGCCTCGGGCAGTGGTTGCTCCAAGCGGGGCGAGTCGACGATGATCCGGGCGCCGTCCAGGGACAGATCGGCACTGCGGCCGGGCAGGACCATCCCTGCGGGGCCGATGAGGCTGACCGGTATCACGACGGGCTGCCGTACGCCCAAGCGGCGTTCGATGCCGACAATGGAGTTGATGATGCGGATGTAGACGCCAGGGGGTGCTGATCCCGGTGGGGTGGCAACGATCCCGGCCCCCTAGCAGCCACGACGATTCTGCGTCCATTGGATTTCCACCGGAGTGTCCACCGGCACGCTCGCCTTGCCCGTTTCCAACCGCAGCAGGTCGTCGGGGTAGCGGATGATGCGGCAGGTGAAAGCGGGGCCGTTCTGGAACCACACGTGGCACTTGTGGGCGTTCCACGGCACGGGCAGCGGCTGCCCGAAGGCGAGGTCGACCTCGCCTCGTAGCGTCCCGGGAGCAGGACGGGTCATCGAATACCATCCCTCTGCGAAGAATAGGGGAAGGTCGGGGACGGCCTGTCTCGCCACGATGCTCGGCGACAAGCCACCCGACCTGCGGGAAATACCCGTCCGGTCTCGCGATCAGTGCAGCGGCGAGCACCCACGGGAGGGCGATGCGGACGCCGCACGGATGGCGGCACGACATACTGATCCGCGGTTCGGATGTCGGCTGATTGTGGAGAAGAAGTCCGGCCCTGCCATCGGAACCCATCGGCTTCTTCCGGCGGCCGGACGAGTCGAGCACCGTCATGGTGGGTTACGGTCTCGTACCGGCGTCGCCCGGGATGGGCGCCGCCACGGAGGGCGTTACCCGGGCTGGCCAACGACGCTGTCCGCCGATTGTCGGTAAAGCCATCAACCGCCGACGCTCAGTGACAACATCGCTTCTCACCGAGTGCTGGAGAAGGCGGGTTTCGCTCGAACTCGTGTGACCGGCGAGGTTCCCGGTACACCTTCAGCACGCACGTTGATGCGCACTGGCTTGCCGCGATCCGGGCTCGGCCTGCCTCCACCGGTAACCCAGCGTAAGTGCGGCTGCCGAGTCGCTTGCTACGGCCGTGGAACCGGAGCGCCAGGCTCCCCACCTCAACCTATCGCACATTTGGCGTACCTGGCTCCGCTCCGCATCGGAATCCGTACCGGGCCATCGCGTCGTCCTGTTCACCCGCGACGCCGGGCCGGAACGCCGGGCCGGAACGCCGGGCCGGAACGCCGGGTTGTCGCAGGGCAAACCGGTCGGGCGGTCGGGCGCCGAGCAGGCGGAGATCGCCCGGTTGCGGCGGGAAGCCCTGTCGTGGTGGGCACGGCGATCGGCCGGGGCCCGGTGACCAACTCGTCCGCCGGGTGGCTGAACTGGCAGGGCTACCTACTCGGACCCTTCGTCCTCGGCGGCAAGGAGGGCGCGCGGGCCTTCGCCGGCCTGGGCATCCTGGTCGCCCTTGGTAATCGGCTTCGTCGGAACGGCCCTGGGCAGCACCCGCACGATCCGCCGCCAGGAGACCGAGCCGCTGCTCATGGCCGATCAGACCAGATAGCAGACATTCGGCCCAGCGAAACAGCACGAGGCAAGCACCCACGAAGGGATTCGAACCCCCTACCCCCGACCCCCGATTTCCGGAAATCGATGCGCTATCCCCTGAGCTAAAACCGTCCACCACTCTGCGAACAGCGACAGGGGGCACCTCGGAGGTGACCTTTCCTTTACGTCCCGTCGTCGGGGGATCAATTCCCCTTTCCCGGGTCGGCGGGGGTTGGTCCCGAAGTGCATGGTGCCGGCCTTCTTCTGTGGTGGTCTGTGCCGCGCCAGGGATGTGTTGTCGGGGTGTGCTGTGCTCCGTCGCCACCTAGTGCGAGGTTGTTGTCGCGAAGCGGCTTTTGCCGGTGGTGATGGCGCGCTGCCGCCGGCCGGGACGCGGCGGCAGGTAGCCGATGCTGTCGGCCGGGCGAGCGCCGGGCGGCGACCGGGCTCAACTTGGCCGGGGCCACCCAGGTGCCCGGCGGCTTCGGCGTGGGTCGGTACCACAGTTCCAGCTCGGCGGGCGGCTGCGGCCTGGTGGTGTGCGGGTTCGGCCCGGCGTGCGGCTGCGGCCCGGCGTGCCGGTTCGGCCCGGCGTACCGGTTCAGCCCGGCGTACCGGTTCAGCCTGGTGTGCGGGTTCGGCCCGGCGTACCGGTGCGGTGTGAGCAGCGGTTTCTGTCCGGCGTGCGGGCTCGATACGCGTTGCGGTTCCGGCCCGCCGCACGGTGGCTGTCTCGCCGGCCGGTACCGGGTGAGAGCCCCGCTGTCCGCTGCCTGACCGCGGGTCTCGCCCGTCCGCAACAAACCGGCCCGGCGCCCCGGGTGCTCCCAGGGCCGGCGGCGCTGGTGCCGGCAGTGCTGGTGCCGGCAGTGCTGGGGCCGGCGGTGCTGCTGGTGATCCCGGCACTCCCGGCGCGCTTGGTGCTGCTGGACGCTGCGTGTAGATCGCGTCGTCCGGCCAGATCAGCGGAGGCACAGCCTCGGCGAAATCATGCAGACCCACCTCGGCGCACTTCCCGGTGCACCCGTGCGACCGGCACAACTTCTGCGCATGCCGCCGAACA
>Ga0247737_1000210_pt1 | contig 20605 bp, 16 predicted proteins | sample UWRJL028104C2_FD_180937 | JGI IMG/M metagenome (GOLD analysis project Ga0247737, IMG submission 180937) | Plant litter microbial communities from Arlington Agricultural Research Station in Wisconsin, United States - UWRJ-L028-104C-2 | ecosystem: Environmental > Terrestrial > Plant litter >...
CGCGCATCGAACGCGAGGCGGAGAAGAAACGCCAGCGCCGCAACAAGATCTTTCTGCAGGGCGGCATCGGTGTCGCGGTCATCGCCATCGTCGTGGTCATCGTGCTGATCGTGGTCGGCAACCCCGGATCGTCGAGCGGCAACACCAGTAAGGCTCCGAAGAACCTGGCCGACGGCGGCATTCTGTTCACCGGGTCCGGCGGCTCTCTCACCGCCACCAAGACGCCGGCACCCAAGGCCTCGACCGTGGATGTCGCGCCGAAGTCGGCCGACAGCACCGCGGGCGTCGCCAACATCGTCACCTACATCGACTGGGCCTGCCCCGTCTGCCAGAAGTTCGAGACCGCCTACGGCAGCGATATCGCCGACCTCGTGAAGTCCGGCAAGGCCACGCTCGACGTGCACCCGATCTCGATCGTCGACCGCAGCTACATCAACAGCCGCTACGCGTCGCGTGCGGCCAATGCGGCCATGTGCGTCGCGAACTTCGAGCCGAACAAGTTCCTCGACGCGCAGACCGAGTTCTACGACAAGCAGCCGCAGGAGGGCACGACCGGCCTCACCAACAGCCAGATCAAGGGACTGTTGAAGGATGCCGGGGTCGGCACCGACGCGGTCAACAACTGCGTCGACAAGGAGAGCTACAAGAACTGGGTGACGACCATCTCGCAGAAGACCAGCACGGCCGAGTCGCTGCGTGCCGCAGACGGCAGCTTCGGCACGCCGACCATCTTCGTGAATGGCAAGCGCTGGCCGAACTCGGGCGACTTCCTCGAGTTCGTCACCGCGAACAGCTAGACGCGGCGAGCCAGGGCGGGCCGGACTCCTTCGGGAGCCTGGCCCGTCGCTGTTTCTTCCCTCAGCGCGCCGCCGGAAACCGGAAACCCGAGACCCCTCCGCCGTGCAGGCGATGCTGCACAACGGAGAGGGCTCGGGGTGAGGCGGGTGCGCCTAGAACCAGAGTGCGAGCTCGCGCTCGGCGGACTCGGGCGAGTCGGAGCCGTGGACGAGGTTCTGCTGCACCTTGAGGCCCCAGTCGCGGCCGAGGTCGCCGCGGATCGTGCCGGGCGCGGCCGTGGTCGGGTCGGTGGTGCCGGCCAGCGAACGGAAGCCCTCGATCACCCGTTCGCCCGCGATGCGCAGCGCGACGATCGGGCCGCTCTCCATGAACTCGACCAGGGGCTCATAGAACGGCTTGCCCTGGTGCTCCTCGTAGTGCTTCGCCAGCAGTTCGCGGCTCGCCTCGACGAGTTTCACGTCGACGAGCTGGTAGCCCTTCGCCTCGATGCGACGCAGGATCTCGCCCGTGAGGTTGCGTGAGACGCCGTCCGGCTTCACGAGGACGAGGGTTTCCTGAATGTCGGTCATTTACGACTCCTTGGTTTCGGTGGATTCGGATTCGGAAAGAGCGGCGGCATTGCGGCGATCGAGCCGCCGGCCGGTGATGAAGCAGTAGACCCAGATCGCGGCGAAGATCGCGCCGACGACATACATGACGGGCAGCAGGATGCCGAGGCCGATCAGGAAGCCCTGCAACAGCCAGCCGATCCAGATTCCCCAGCGGTAGCGCACGATCCTGCCATCGAGAAGGAGCACGACGACCAGCGCCGCTCCCCCGCCGAACGCCACGGCCGGCGGGAGGATGCGCAGACCGAACACGACCATGACGATGAAGAAGACGAGGATCGCCTCGAGCAGCAGAGTGATCGACAGCAGCGACTCGCTGGCTGCACGCCGGCGACGCATCCGCTGCGGCGTATCGTTCGGGGCCGAAGCCTCGGTCACCGCTTCCATCCCTCGTCGCCGGCGATCACGAGCGCGTCACCGATAAGGGTGATCGACCCGGTGATCAGCACACCGCGGCGCGGCGCCGACTCGGCCCACTCCCGCGCCTCGGCGATCGCGTCGGACGGCAGGTCGAAGCTCCACAGCGTCTCCTCGCCGGTGGACTCGCGCACGATCTCGCTCAGCTCGTCGGCCGACACAGCGCGATCGGAGGTGGACGAGGTGACGTAGAAGCGCGTCGCGATCGTGGCGAGCGCGTCGATGATGCCCCGGGCATCCTTGTCGTGCAGTACGCCGACGACCACCGCGACCTCGTCGAAGGTGAAGTAGGTAGCGATCGCCTTGGCGGCGGACAGCGCCCCGTCGGGGTTGTGGGCAGCGTCGATGATGACGGTCGGCTCGATGCCGATGACCTGCAGGCGCCCGGGTGAACTCGCCGATCCGATGCCCTCCGCAAGCACATCGCCGACCAGCGGCTGGCTACCGCCGCCCAGGAACGTCTCCACCGCGGCGATCGCCACGGCGGCATTCTGCGCCTGGTGGTCGCCGAACAGCGGAAGGAACAGGTCACGGTAGGTCTCCGCGAGCCCGCGCACGCTGATCACCTGACCGCCGACGGCGACGGTGTTCGAGAGCAGTTCGAAGGCCGAATCCTGAACCGCCACGGGCGCCTCACTGAGCTCTGCTGCTCGCTCGATCTCCTCCAGCGCTTCGGCGGGCTGCGCGGCGGTGACGACGGATGCCGCGGGCTTGATGATCCCCGCCTTGGTGCGGGCGATCTCGGCGATGGTGTTGCCGAGTCGCGCCATGTGGTCGAGCGAGATCGGCGTGAACACCGCGACCTGTCCGTCGGCAACATTGGTGGAATCCCACTCTCCGCCGAGACCGACCTCGATCACGGCGACATCGACGGGCGCGTCGGCGAAGCAGGCGAAGGCGAGCGCGGTGAAGGCCTCGAAGAAGCTCAGCGCCGGCTCGCCCGCTGCGGTGAGTTCGGCATCCACGATCTCCAGGTAGGGCTGGATGTCGCGGTAGTTGGTCACGAACGCCTCGTTGGAGATCGGCACACCGTCGATCACGATCCGCTCGTTCACCCGAACCAGGTGCGGGCTGGTGAGCAGCCCGGTGCGCAGGTCGTATGCCCGCAGGATCGATTCGATGATGCGGCTCGTGGAGGTCTTGCCGTTCGTTCCGGTGATGTGGATGATCGGGTACGCCCGCTGCGGATCGCCGAGCAGCTCGACCACCTTGCGCGTCGCCTCGAGCCGCGGCTGCGGGCTGGCCTCCCCGATGCGGCCCAGCAGTTCGGCATAGACCGCGTCGGCCTCGCGCTGGAACAGCGCGTCATCGTTCAGTTCCGGGTCGTCGGGCAGTTCGGAATCGTGGTTGTCAGACATGGATCTCTGCTCCAAAAATGGTGATCTCGACGAGCACGTCGCCGGCGTTAGCGTACTGCCCCGCGGTGACGCGCGAACGGTGCGCACCGACTCGCCCGTGCTGGGCAGCGTAGGCCTCGACGTCCTCCCCGCCGGTGCGGTAGGCGTTGATTTCGAGGGCCAGGGTCTCGGTGGCGATGGTCGGTAGGAAGCCGGCCACGGCATCCCGGTCGTCGTCAGAGGCGAAGTACAGCACCAGGTCGATGCGGTCGCTCACGTCGAGCCCCGCCGCCTTGCGGGTCTCCTGCACGGCGCGAGTGAGGTCGCGGGCGAGCCCCTCCGCGGCGAGCTCGGGCGTGACCTCGGTGTCGAGGATGACGAACCCACCGTCGGCCAGGAATGCGATGGCACTGTCGCCGGCCGGCAGTTCGAACCTCAGGTCGAACTCGCCCGGCAGCAATTCCAGTCCGCCGACGACGACGGTCTCGCCGCTCTGCGTCCAGTCGCCCGCCTTGGCGGCGCCGATCGCGGCCTGCACCTGCTTGCCGATACGGGGACCTGCCGCGCGCGCATTCACGGTGAGGCTGCGGGTGATGCCGAAGTCTTCCAGGCTGTGCTCGTCCAGCTCGACCGACTCGACGCTCTTCACGTTCAACTCGTCGCGAAGGATGTCAGCGAAACCGTCGAGACCCCGCGGATCGCGGCTCACCACGGTCAGCTTCGCCAGCGGCAGACGCACGCGCAGGCCGGTGGACTTGCGCACCCCCAGCCCGACCGAGACGACCTCGCGCACGCGGTCCATGGTGGCGACGAGCGCGTCGTCCTCGGGGAAGACGGATGCGTCCGGCCAGTCGGTGAGGTGAACGCTCCGGCCGCCGGTGAGCCCCTTCCAGATCTTCTCGGAGACCAGTGGCAGCAGTGGTGCGGCGACGCGGGTGAGCGTCTCGAGCACGGTGTAGAGCGTGTCGAAAGCGGCACGACCCTGCTCGGTCGAGACGTCGCCCGACCAGAACCGGTCCCGGCTGCGCCGCACGTACCAGTTGGTGAGTACGTCGGCGAAGTCGCGCAGGTCCGCGGCGGCGAGCGGGCTGTCGAGGGCGTCGAGGTGGGCGGTGACGTCCAGCACGAGCTGACGGGTGCGGGCGAGGAGGTAGCGGTCGAGGACATCCGTCGAGTCGGTGCGCCACGTCGCCTGGTACCCGGACCCGCTCCCTGAGCTGGCGGCGTTCGCGTAAAGCCCGAAGAAGTAGTACGTGTTCCACAGCGGCAGCAGCAGCTGGCGCACGGCCTCGCGGATTCCCTCCTCGGTGACGACCAGGTTTCCACCGCGGATCACGGACGAGGCCATCAGGAACCAGCGCATCGCGTCGGAACCGTCACGGTCGAACACCTCGGAGACATCCGGGTAGTTGCGCAGGCTCTTGGACATCTTCTGCCCGTCGTTGCCGAGCACGATGCCGTGGCTGATCACGTTGGTGAAGGCCGGGCGGTCGAACAGCGCCGTCGACAGCACGTGCATCACGTAGAACCAGCCGCGGGTCTGCCCGATGTACTCGACGATGAAGTCGGCCGGGTTGTGCGCCTCGAACCACTCCTGGTTCTCGAACGGGTAGTGCACCTGCGCGAAGGGCATCGAGCCGGAGTCGAACCAGACGTCGAAGACATCCTCGATGCGGCGCATCGTCGACTGCCCGGTCGGGTCGTCCGGATTCGGGCGGGTCAGCTCGTCGACGTACGGGCGGTGCAGGTCGACGTCACCGTCGGCGTTCAGTGGAAGTCGGCCGAAGTCGCGCTCCAACTCCTCGAGCGAGCCGTAGACGTCCTCACGCGGATAGTTCGGGTCGTCGCTCTTCCAGACCGGGATCGGCGAGCCCCAATAGCGATTGCGCGAGACCGACCAGTCGCGAGCGTTCGACACCCACTTGCCGAACTGGCCCTCCTTGACGTTCTCGGGCACCCAGGTGATCTCCTGGTTGAGCTCTTCCATGCGGTCGCGGATCTCCGTCACGCGCACGAACCAGCTGGAGACCGCCTTGTAGATCAGCGGATTCTTGCAGCGCCAGCAGTGCGGGTAGCTGTGCTCGTAGCTCGCCACGCGGAGCAGGCGCCCGTCGGCACGCAGCTTCTGCGTGAGCGGCTTGTTCGCCTCGAAGACCTGGAGGCCCGCGACATCCGTGATGGTGTTCAGGAAGCGGCCACCGTCGTCGACGGAGATGATCACCGGGATGTCGTACTTCGCGCAGGTGAGCTGGTCGTCTTCACCGTAGGCCGGTGCCTGGTGCACGATGCCGGTGCCTTCGCCGGTGGCGACGTAGTCGGCGACCAGGATGCGCCAGGCGTTCTGCGTGCCCCACGCCTCGGTGTCGGCGTAGTAGTCCCAGAGCCGGTCGTACTGGATACCCTCCAATTCGCGCCCGGCGAACCGCGCGGAAATCGCCTCGCGAGCGTCGGTGGCTGACGCATAACCGAGATCGCGGAAGTAGGCATCCAGGCTGCTCTCGGCAATCAAGAACTCGTCGCCGAGCAGATTGACCTGATCTCCACCCCGGTCACCGGGCAAGAGTGCGTGCGGAAGAACGACGTACTCGATGTCGGGGCCGACCGCGAGCGCAAGGTTGGTGGGCAGCGTCCAGGGCGTCGTTGTCCAGGCGAGAGCGGCAACCGCGGTGAGGCCGAGACTCTCGGCCTTGGCACCGACCAGCGGGAACGTCACCGTGACGGTCTGGTCCTGACGCATGCGGTAGACGTCGTCATCCATCCGCAACTCGTGGTTGGAGAGCGGCGTCTCGTCGTGCCAGCAGTAGGGAAGCACACGGAAGCCCTCATAGGCGAGGCCCTTCGTGTGCAGCGATTTGAAGGCCCAGAGCACGGACTCCATGAACGTGGTGTCGAGCGTCTTGTAGTCGTTCTCGAAGTCGACCCAGCGCGCCTGGCGGGTGACGTAGCGCTCCCACTCGGAGGTGTACTCGAGCACCGACTCGCGCGCCTTCGCATTGAAGGTGGCGATGCCCATCTCCTCGATCTCGGCCTTCTCGGTGATGCCGAGCTGGCGCATCGCCTCGAGCTCGGCGGGCAGGCCGTGGGTGTCCCAGCCGAAGCGGCGGTGCACCTGCTTGCCGCGCATGGTCTGGTAGCGCGGGAACAGGTCCTTGGCGTAGCCGGTGAGCAGATGACCGTAGTGCGGCAGGCCGTTGGCGAACGGCGGCCCGTCGTAGAAGACCCACTCCTCGCAGCCCTCGCGGCGGTCGATCGAGGCCTGGAAGGTGTCGTCACCCTTCCAGAACGCGAGAATGCCGTTCTCGACGTCGGGGAAGTTCGGGCTCGGGGTCAGCGCGTCATCCGAATCGAGCGGATAGGCCATGGGGTCTCCTGCGGTTGCGTCCTATGCGGGGACGACGATCTCCGCCGCGGTACCACCCCGCTTGCAACCGTCACGCCCCGTGATGGCGGGGAGTTTCGGAGCCACTCTCTGTGGGTTCTCGCGAACCCGGCCCGGTTCTAGTGAGTCGGCGAGCCGACCGTTCTTCCGGCGACTCCCCGGTGATGGCCGGATCGCAGTCGTTGAGTACCGATTGTACCCGACATGCCAGACTGAATCGGTGACGGAAAGCGCACCGAACAAGGCAGCGCCGGCGAAGACCGGTGGCTCGCTCACCGTGCTCGTCGCCCTCGGCGCGAACCTGCTGGTCGCGGTCGCCAAGACGATCGCCGCCGTCATCACCGGTTCGGCCTCGATCGTGGCGGAGTCCGCACACTCCTGGGCGGACTTCGGCAACGAGATCTTCCTGCTCATCGCCGACCGTCGGTCGGGGAGGGAACGGGACGGACGGCATCCGCTCGGTCACGGTCGTGAGGCCTACGTCTGGTCGCTCTTCGCCGCCTTCGGCATCTTCACCGCCGGCGCCGTGGTGTCGATCGCCAACGGCATCATCGACCTGTTCAATCCCGAGAACGCCACCGATTACCTGGTGGGGTACATCGTGCTGGGCGTGGCTTTCGTGCTCGAGGGCACCTCTTTTCTGCAGGCGTTCCGCGAGGCGCGGCGGGGTGGTCGCGCCCGCGGCATGGGCACGCTGCGGTTTGCGCTGACCAGTTCCTTTGCCACACTCCGTGCCGTCTTCGCCGAAGACGCGGCGGCGCTGATCGGGCTGGTGATCGCCTTCTTCGGCATCCTGCTGCACGAACTCACCGGCATTGCCGCCTTCGACTCGATCGGGTCGATCCTCGTCGGTGTGCTGCTGGGCGTGATCGCGATCGTGCTGATCGACCGCAACCGCCGCTACCTGGTCGGCGAGCTGCCCGATGCGCGGGTGCGACAGCAGGTGCTCGAACGGATGTTGACCGACCCCGACATCGATCGGGTCACCTATCTGCACCTCGAGTTCGTGGGGCCGGGCCAGCTGTTCCTCGTGGCGGCCGTCGACATCTCCGGCGACTTCACCGAGACCCACGTCGCCGTGCTGTTGCGCCAGGTGGAGCGCCGTCTCGAGGTGGACGAGCGTATCGAACAGGCGGTGCTCACCCTCTCCACGCCGGACGAACCCTCGCTCGAGGTGACGAGCCCCGAGGCGTAGTGCTGTCGCCGGGCCGGAGTCATCCATTCGGTAAAAAGTGTCGTTAAGGCGCGCTCATAGCAACACTTATCGCCGACTCGATGCGGGGCGCGGGGCGTCGGCTACACCGCGTCGAGGGCGTGGGCGACGTAGTCGGAGAGCGGATGTCGCTGCACGCCCGCGCGCGCCCAGACCGTCCAGGCGGCGGAGATCGCACCGCTGATCGCGTTCGCCGTGGCCAGGACAGTGAGTCCGTCTGGGGGTAGCCCCTGCTGCCGCGCGAGGAACGCGGCGATCACGTCGGCCCGTCGGGCGTACCGGGTGAGGCCCGACGAGCGGGTCTCCTCGCGGGTTCCCATCACGTCCTCCTGCGTGAGCGCGAGAGGTACCCGGTCGACGCCGATGTCGGCGACGGCGGCCAGGATCGTCGCACGCAGCGCGGGGAGAGCGTCGGCATCCGCAGCCACCGAGCGCAACTCGACCTCGAGCCGGTCGATCGCGGCGTCGAGCTCGCCCCAGAGCAGGTCGCTCTTGGCCGCGAAGTAGTTGAAGAAGGTGTTGCGGCTCACACCGGCACGCTGGGCGATCTGGTCGATCGTCGTGGCGCCATAGGTGTTCTCGAGAAACAGTTCGGCCGCGGCGTCTTCGATCAGCGCGCGCGACGAGGTGCGAGGTCGACCGGCGGCTCTCGTGCTCACATACCCTCCAACGGTGTAATACTGGACTCAGTCCAATAATAGTGCCGCGCGAATAGTGCCGTTCAGGAAAGCCCGCCATGAAACGACTCCTCCCCTCCCTCGCCATTCTCGCCGCCGCAGCGCTGGCGCTCAGCGGGTGCGCCGCCGGAAGCTCCGACTCCTCGAGCAGCACGCCGGTGAAGGGCGGCACGCTCGTCTATGCCTCCGGCGACGCCGAGCCCACCTGCCTCGACCCGCACGTGGGCGGCAACTATCCCCAGGCGCTGGTCGCGACGCAGTACCTCGAGTCGCTGGTCTCGAAGGACAAGGCCGGCAAGATCATCCCGTGGCTCGCCACGAAGTGGACCGAGGCCACCGACGGACTCAGCTGGGACTTCACCCTCAAGAAGGGCGTGACCTTCACCGACGGCACCCCGCTCACCTCCGAGGCGGTCATCGCCAACATCGCGCACCTGCAAGACCCGAAGACGGCGTCCTCGACCGGTTATCTGGCGCTGCAGAAGGTCACAAAGGTCACCGCCGTTGACGATCTCACCGCACGCATCAGCCTGAGCTCCCCCGACAGCGCCCTGCTCGATTCGCTCAGCCAGACCTGGCTCGCCATCGAGTCGCCCACCGCACTGAAGCGCAGTCAGGCGGTCAACTGTGCCTCGCCCGTGGGAACCGGTCCGTTCGTCGTCAGCAAGTGGAACCACCAGCAGTCCATTCTTCTGAAGCGCAACACCGCGTACACCTCCCCGCCGGCGGATGCTGCGCACTCAGGTCCCGCCTACCTCACGGCCATCGAGTGGCGCTTCCTGCCTGACTCCGCCTCGCGCTACGCGGCGGTGCAGTCCGGCACCGTCGACGTGATCGACAACGTGCAGCCAGACACCATCGTTGCCGCCGAGAAGCAGAAGAACCTCGTGGCCGTCGATGCCCCGCGCCCCGGTGCCTCCAACCGCATCGAGCTCAACTCGAGCATCGCACCATTCGACGACAAGAAGGTGCGGGAGGCGTTCATCCGCTCCGCCGATGTCAGCGGCGCGATCACCAGCCTGTTCTTCGACACCACGAAGCGCTCATATTCGCCCCTGTCCAGCATCGAGAAGGACGGCTACTCGGACCCGAAGCTGTTCGACTACGACCAGAAGGCGGCCGCGACGCTGCTCGACGAGGCCGGCTGGACGCAGAAAAACGCGGAGGGCTATCGCGTGAAGAACGGGAAGGTGCTCGAACTGGACTTCCCGGTGAGCACGAACCAGTCGATCCCCGCGGAGCAGTCGCTGTTCGAGCAGCTGCAGGCCACCAGCAAGCAGGCCGGATTCAAGGTCAACCTGCACCCGCAGGACCTGGCCAGCTGGTACGGCGCGCTCGGCAAGAACCAGTACAACCTGGTCAGCGCCCCGTACACCAAGGTCGGGCCAGACGTGCTGCGCATCCTGTTCGACTCGGCCGGTACGAAGCCCGCGCCCAGCGGCTACTTCGCCAACCACGCACAGATCACGGACCCCGCTCTCGACACCCTGCTGGAGAACGCGGCCGCATCCTCCGACGCCGCCGAGCGGAGCGCCGACTACAAGAAGGCGCAGAAGATCGTGCTCGAGGGCTACTACATCCTTCCGCTGTACGACCAGCAGAACCACTACCTGCTGAGCACGAAGCTGAAGGGCTTCCGGGCGATGCCGACGGTGTCGACCCCGGCCCTGTACGACGCCTGGCTCGCCCGCTAGTCCGCTCGCTGACCCGCTCACCGAGCAGCACGTGACCCTTCCGCTAGGCCCGACCGCGACCACGACCACCGCCGAATCGGTTCGGCGGCGGTCGTGGCTGCCCTGGGCCGCCGCCCGCCTGGGCGGCGTCGCGTTCGTGCTCTGGGCGGTCGCCACGGTCACCTTCTTCGCGATCCGGTTGATTCCCGGCGACCCGGCCGAGGCCATCCTCGGCGGGCCCGGGTCCCAGGCGAGCAGGGAGGCGCTGGCGCAGGCGCGAAAGGATTACGGGCTCGACCTGCCGCTCGGCATCCAGTACCTGCACTATCTGGGGCGCCTGGCGACCGGCGACCTCGGCACGTCCTATTCGCTGCGGAGCCCGGTGACGACGGTCATCGGCCAGAACCTGGGCCCCACGCTGCTGCTCGCCGTCAGTTCTCTACTGATCGCCGTCGTGCTCGCGCTGCTGCTCGCGCTCTGGTCGTCGCGCAGTGGACGGGTGGCCGCCGCCGCCGGCTCCGTGCTCGAGATCATCGCCTCGGCCGTGCCGCACTTCTGGTTGGCGATCGCGCTGATCCTGCTGTTCAGCACCGCGCTCGGCTGGCTCCCGCCGGTGAGCGTGCCGGGACCCGCCGGACTGATCCTGCCCGCGCTCACCCTCGCCATCCCCCTGGCCGGCTTCCTCGGGCAGGTGATGCGGGAATCGCTGCTCGATGCCCTCGCCTCCCCCTTCGTGCTCGCGGCGCGGGCCCGCGGCGAGGGCGAGAGCGGCGTGTTCTGGCGCCACGCCCTGCGCCATGCCGCCATCCCGGCGATCGGACTGGCCGGGTGGGCCTTCGGCTCGCTGATCAGCGGCGCCGTGGTTGTGGAGACGATCTTCGCGCGCCCGGGGATCGGCCGCAGTCTGCTGTCGGCGGTGCAAGACCGGGATGTCCCACTCGTGTTGGGTGTGGTGCTGATCGTCGCGGTGGGCTACATGCTCGTCACCACGCTCACCGACCTCGCCGACAGATTCGTCGACCCGCGGCTGCGGGAGCGATCGTGAAGCGGCTCAGCACTGTGGCACCGAGCGTGGTGGTCTCCCTGGCCATCCTGCTGTTCATCGGAATCGCCGCCGTCGCGCCGAATCTGCTCGCCCCGGGAAACCCGCTCGCCATCCACCCGACGGCCAGTTTCCTGCCACCGTCACTCGGGCATCCTTTCGGTACCGACGAATCGGGGCGGGACGTCTACACCCGCATCATCCACGGCGCCGGCGCCTCGGTGCTGATCGGTATCACCGCCACGGCGATCGGCCTCGGCCTCGCGATCGTCTTCGGCCTGCTCGCGGGTCTCGGACCGCGCTGGCTCGATTTCGGCACCACGCGTTTGCTCGAGGTGCTGTTCGCCTTTCCCGGGCTGCTGTTCGCGCTGCTCTTCATCGTGATCTACGGCCCCGGTGTGCTGACGTCGACGATCGCCGTGGGGCTCGCCACCGCGCCGGGCTACAGCCGCATCATCCGCAGCCGCGTGCTCGTCGTGAAGCGGGCACCGTACATCGAGGCGTCGCTCGTGCTCGGCCGCAGTCGGTTCTTCCGGGTGACACGGCACCTGGTGCCCAATGTCGCCGGGTCGCTGTTCGTGCTGGCGACGCTGGGCATCGGCCAGTCCATCGTCTGGGCATCGTCGCTCAGTTACCTCGGCCTGGGCGCGGTGCCGCCCGCCGCCGAGTGGGGCGCGATGCTCTCCGGCGGCCGCACCTACATCTCCTCCTTCTGGTGGCTCACCTTCTTTCCCGGGCTGTTCATCGTGCTCACCGCTGCCGCGACGACCCTGCTCGGGCGCGGGCTGCACGAGAGGGTGCGCTCATGACCGCGCTCCTGTCGGTCCGCAATCTCTCGGTGACCTTCGGCGCCGTGGCGGCGGTGCACGACGTCTCGTTCGATATTCCCGCCGGGGCATGTGTCGCGATCGTCGGCGAATCCGGCTCCGGCAAGAGCGTCACGGCTCGCACGATCCTGGGGCTCGCCGGTCGCGACGCGACCGTCTCGGGCTCGATCAATCTCGACGGCCCCGATCTCGACGGCCCCGATCTCGACGGCACGGAGGTGACGGATGCCTCCCCCCGGCGCCTGCGCGCCCTCCGCGGTCGAGACATCGGCTTCGTGTCGCAGGGCGCCCTCGTCGCGCTCGACCCGCTACGCACTGTCGGTCGCGAGATCGCCGACTCGCTGCGCATCCATACGAATCTCAGCCCGCGCCAGCGCCAGCAACGCGTGATCGAACTGCTCGAGTCGGTCGGCATGCCGGAGCCGACGCTGCGTGCGGGCCAGCGGCCCGATGAGCTGTCGGGCGGACTGCGTCAGCGCGCGGTCATCGCCTCGGCGATCGCCCTGAACCCGCGCCTGCTCATCGCCGACGAGCCGACCACCGCACTCGATTCCACCATCACCGCGGGAATCCTCGACCTGCTCGCCGGCCTGCGGGAGCGGGGAACCGCGATCCTGCTGATCAGCCACGACCTCGCAGTGGTGTCCCGGCTCGCGTCCCACGTCGTCGTGATGCGGGACGGGGTCGTCGTGGAGTCGGGGAGCACGCAGCAGGTGCTGCGGGAGCCGCAACATCCGTACACCCGCGACCTCATCGCGGCTGTTCCTGGCGGCCACGCCCACGTCGGGTCGCCGGCCGGCGATCCGGTGGTCACCGCCGTGGGGGTGACCAAGCGCTTCGGGTCACGGGTGGCCGTCGACGACGTCTCGTACGTGCTGCCCCGCGGGCGCACGCTCGGGGTGGTCGGCGAGTCCGGCTCGGGCAAGACCACGCTCGCGCGCCTCACCCTGGCGCTCGAACGCCCGGATGCTGGCGCCATCGAGCTGTTCGGGCAGCCCTGGACGGCGTCGCCCGAACGCGATCGCACCGCCCGGCGACCGCGCATCGGGGCGATCTACCAGGATGCACTGAGCTCCTTCGATCCGCGGCTGACGGTGCGGCAGATCCTGTCCGACGCGCTCGGCTCCGGCGCTACGGTCGGCGGGCGGGCGACGGAGGCGGAGCTCGTCACCCTGGTCGAGCGGGTCGGCTTGAAGGCGACCGTGCTGGCGCGACATCCGCGGGTCCTGTCCGGCGGACAGCAGCAGCGGGTGGCGATCGCTCGGGCCATCGCCCCGCGACCCGACATCATCGTCTGCGACGAGCCGGTGTCGAATCTCGACGTCTCGGTGCAGGCCCAGGTGCTCACCCTGCTCGACGGACTACAGCGCGAGTTCGGCCTCAGCTATCTGTTCATCACGCACGACCTGGGAGTGGTGCGGCAGGTGAGCGACGAGCTCCTGGTGATGAAAGACGGCGTCGTGGTGGAGCGCGGCGCGACCGAGGCGGTGTTCGCCGCCCCGCAGCATCCCTACACCCGTGCGCTGCTCGCCGCGGTGCCCGACCTCTGGGCCTAGCCTGCCGCGCCGGGTTGCTCACGCCGAGATCGCCGAACTGCGGGGCTGATCAGCCTCGAAGTGACCCCGGGTACCGCCCCCGAATAGGATTGCCAGCGGCACCACTGCTCGATCACAGCATGCTCGGCAGTGCGGCGCCCCGATGCCACCCGATCCGGGAGACCCCATGAGCGACGACACACCCACCGAGAGTTTCACCCCCGGCGAGTCCGGCGACCTCCCGACCAGACGCGAGCGTCGCGCCGCCGAGGAGGCCGCAGCTCAGGCTCAGGCGAGCGGCCAGGAGCCCACGACGCAGCAGCCTGACGACGCTGTTGCCGAGACCGCAGACGACGAGGTTGCGGCCGGCACCCCCGACGGCCCCAGCCCGATGACCCAGCTGTTCACCCCGCCGTCCGCGCGTGAGAGTGTGCTGCCCGACAGCTACTTCGCCGACATCCCGGCCGATTCGCCGGCAGAGCCCATTGACGCGCCTCATGCCGATGGCGCAGTCGCCGACGGCGCTCTCACGGATGAGGACGCCTCCACCGCGAACGAGATCCCTGACGAGGCGGCTGCGGGCGAGGCAGGCGGCACGGACGACGGCCCGCCCACCGAGCTGTTCGCCTTCCCGGGGCTCGACGCACCCCGGGCCGACGCGCCGCAGCCGGCCACCGAGGCGACCCAGCGCTACGACCAGCCCTTCCAGGGCTGGCCCGCCTCGCCATCCACTGCCGATGACCAGGCGACCCGCCGCTTCGATCAGGCCCCTGCCGCGTTCCCGGGAGCGGATGTCTTCGACCCGCTGTTCCCCGCGGGCCCGCAGTCAGCGCAGCCGGCGCCGGCCACCGAGGCCATGCGGCACGGCGCTCCGCCCACCGATCCGCCGCAGTCGAAGCGCACCCTGATAATCCTGATCGTGGCCGGTGCGGTGCTGCTCGTGGCGATCCTCGTGCTGGTGCTCCTGCTGCTCACGCGCACCATCGGCGGCGGCAGTGCCCCCTCGCCGACGCCGTCGGCGACCGTGTCGAACACTCCCACCCCCACGCCGACGCCCACGCCGACGCCGACCCCCACCCCGACTCCGACGCCCACGCAGACGACGCCGCCGGCACCGAGCAACCCGACCTTCGCCACGTTCAGCGCGCAGAGCAGTGCCGGGTGTTCCACCGACAGCGGCGAGGTAGCCCTCACCTTCACCTGGGGCAGCACCGACGCGAAGACCGCCTACATCGGCGTCGGCACCACGAACGCCAAGCAGAACCCGTACGCGAGCAACCTGCCACCGACCGACACCTACACCGAACTGAACTACGACTGCTCGCTCGAGAGCCAGGTCTACACGGTGACCCTCGAGAACGCGGCCGGTCTGATCACAAACCGGACGGTCACGATCACCCGGCAGTAGCAGAGCCATCCGGCGCCCGCGAGCGGGCCGGTAGAATGGGGCTCAGTCCCGTCACACTCAGGCACCTCACCATCGACTCGGTGCCGCACATATCGAACCGGAGTAGCCATGGCCGCCGCCATCCCAGACAAGCCCGCCCTCGAGGGGATCGAAGCCAAATGGGGAGCCAGCTGGAACGCTGACGGCACCTACCGCTTCGACCGCGACGGCGCGACGCGCGACGACATCTATTCGATCGACACGCCGCCCCCCACCGCGTCGGGCAGCCTGCACATCGGCCACGTGTTCAGCTACACGCACATGGACCTGCTCGCCCGCTACAACCGCATGCGCGGCAAGCGCATCTTCTACCCGATGGGCTGGGACGACAACGGGCTTCCCACCGAGCGCCGCGTGCAGAACTATTACGGCGTGCGCTGCGACCCCTCGCTGCCCTACGACCCCGACTTCACTCCCCCGCTGCACGGCGGCGCCAGTGCCGACGGGGCCAGCGCCAGCAGCAAGGCCGCCGACCAGCTGCCGATCTCTCGCCGCAACTTCATCGAGCTGTGCGAGCGCCTCACCGTCGAAGACGAGAAGCAGTTCGAAGACGTCTTCCGTCAGCTCGGCCTGAGCGTCGACTACGACCTCAGCTACCGCACCATCGGCGATGAGGCGCAGACTGCCGCGCAACGTGCCTTCCTTCGCAACCTGGCCCGCGGCGAGGCGTACCAGGCTGACGCCCCCACGCTCTGGGACATCACCTTCCGCACCGCCGTCGCCCAAGCCGAGCTCGAAGACAAAGAGCAGCCGGCCGCCTATCACCGCGTCGCGTTCCACGGCCCGACGGACGACATCTTCATCGAGACCACCCGCCCCGAGCTGATCCCCGCCGCGGTCGCCCTCGTCGCGCACCCGGACGACGAGCGCTATCAGGCGCTGTTCGGCACCACCGTGCGCACGCCCCTGTTCGACGTCGAGATCCCGGTGCTCGCCCACCACCTCGCCCAGAAGGACAAGGGCTCCGGCATCGCGATGATCGCGACCTTCGGTGACATCACCGATGTCACCTGGTGGCGCGAACTGAGCCTGCCCAACCGCACCATCATCGGTCGTGACGGCCGCATCATCGCCGATGCTCCCGACGTGATCGTGACGGATGCTGCGCGCGCAGCCTTCGCGGAGCTGGCGGGCAAGACGGTGTTCAGCGCCAAGGCGAAGATCGTGGAACTGCTGCAGGCCAGCGGCGAGATGGTCGGCGAACCGCGCAAGATCAGCCACCAGGTCAAGTTCTTCGAGAAGGGCGACAAGCCGCTCGAGATCGTCTCGACCCGCCAGTGGTACATCAGCAACGGCGCGCGCGACCTCGCCCTGCGCGACACCCTGCTGAACCGGGGCACCGAGATCACCTTCGCCCCCGACTTCATGCGGGTGCGCTACGACAACTGGGTGGGCGGCCTCACCGGCGACTGGCTCATCTCGCGTCAGCGCTTCTTCGGCGTGCCCATCCCGGTCTGGTATGAGCTCGACGCCGACGGCGAGAAGGCCGGTGTCATCGTGCCGAGCGAGGATCTGCTCCCGATCGACCCGTCATCCGCCACCGCCCCCGGCTACGACGAGAGCCAGCGCGGCGTGCCCGCCGGATTCGTCGGCGAGGTCGACATCATGGACACCTGGGCGACCTCCTCCCTCACCCCGCAGATCGCCGGCGGCTGGGAGCGCGACCCCGAGCTGTTCGACCTGGTGTTCCCCTACTCGCTGCGCAGCCAGGGTCAGGACATCATCCGCACCTGGCTGTTCTCCACGGTGCTGCGGGCCGAGCTCGAGCATGGCACCATCCCGTGGAAGAACGCCGGCATCTCGGGCTTCATCGTCGATCCCGACCGCAAGAAGATGTCGAAGTCCAAGGGCAACGTGGTCACCCCCGCCGCCGTTCTCGACGAGCATGGGGCGGATGCCGTGCGCTACTGGGCGGCGTCGAGTCGCCTCGGTACCGACGCGGCCTTCGATCCGCAGAACCCGAAGCAGATGAAGATCGGTCGTCGACTGGCGATCAAGGTGCTCAACGCGGCGAAGTTCGTCTACTCCTTCCCGGAGCCGGTCGCCGCGGACGCGGCGATCACGAATCCGCTCGACCTCGACCTGCTGGCAGAGCTCGCCGGCGTCGTTCGGACCGCGACGACCGCGTTCGACGACCTCGATCACGCCAAGGCACTCGAGGTGATCGAGCACCTGTTCTGGATCTTCTGCGACGACTACCTCGAGGTGGTGAAGGAGCGCGCCTACGGTGCGGCCAGCCCCGAGGAGCAGGCGTCGGCCGTGCTGACGCTGCGCGGCGCGGTGGATGTCTTCCTGCGCCTGCTCGCGCCGTATCTGCCGTTCGCCACCGAGGAGGTGTGGAGCTGGACCCACGAGGGAAGCATCCACGTCGCCGCGTGGCCGACCGAGGCAGAGCTTGCCGCCCTCGCGAACGGAGGCGGTTTCGCTACCGGAAGCAGTGCCGAACTCGAGCGCAGCGGCCTACGTCCTCTGGTCAGCCAGGCGCTGATCGGCATCCGTCGCGCGAAGACCGACGCCAAGGCCTCGCAGAAGACCGTGGCGATCAGCGCGACCATAGCCGGACCGGCACTGCTCGCCGCCGCGGCCGACGATTTGAAGGCGGTCGGCCGAATCCAGTCGCTGACCTTCGCCGAGGGCGACGAGGTCACCGTCACCGAGGTCGTGCTGGAAGAGCAGGCCGACTGATGCAGCTCGGAACGCGCTGGCCTGTGGGCGGCGAGACGCCCGCCCGACTGCCGGAGCCCGTCGTCGCCGCGATCCGCGAGGTGGAGGCGGAGGTCGCCGATCTCGACACGACCGCCTGGCGTTGGACGCTGACGTGGCTCGAGGGAAAGCCTGTCGTCGAGCTCGATGACGGCACGGTCATCCGGCTCGGCCCCGACGGCGAAGCGACCGCCGCTCGCGACTAGCGCAGCTGGAGCGCCGTCAGGTACTCGCGGTGCAGACGCGCCTCCCGCGCGCGATCGTTGAGCACGAGACGCAGCTGCTCCTCGTGCGGCACCGCGATCGTGTCGGTGTGGTGGCGCGCCCAGAGCAGGGCAACCAGGCTGACGCGCATCACGACGCGGTCGAACCCGGATACCCGAGGACGGTCGGCCTGGCCGAGAAGCATGGCGCGCAGCTCTGCTTCGGAGAGAGAAGCGCCGGCATGGTGGATGGCACGTGCGTCGGTGTGGATAGCACGTGCGTCGGTGTGGATCGCGTTGGGCGAAGCAGCGCCGGTTGTCGTTGTCGTTGTTGACATGGAGATCACCTCGGTCTGTTCGGTAGTGCGTGGAATCACAGTAGGGTCGACCGCCGACATTTCTGCGGGGTCGTCGTGGGGAGCGCGACGGGTCTCGATCATGGCTCTGAGACCTCGTCCGGGGTGATCTCCCCATCCGCAATCGGAAAGGCGTTGAAGTGGATCTGCACCGGCCGTGACCCGGGATCGTTGCGACCACGGAAGCGCTCGATGTACTCGTTCATGAACCCCTGAAACGTCTCGGTGACGCTCGCGAGCTGCTCCGCGGTGAGGTGCAGGTTGATGGTGGTGAGCTCCGACGCCTCCATCCACTCGAGCGGCATCGCGTCCCACGGTTGTTCGCTGAAGTCGGCGAGCAACTGAGCGCGGTTCTGCTCCCAGTTGCGCATCACCAGGCGCGCGGCGGACCGCGCCGACGGGGTGTCGGAAACGGTGCGCGGCGTCAGGTCGATCGCACCCGGTGTGCGCTCCCACCAGCGTTCCCGACCGGAACCGCGACCCTCGACCTCGCGCACGAAGCCGTGACGCTCGAGTTGGCGAAGGTGGTAGCTGGTCGATCCGCTCGACTCCCCCAGCCGATCGCCCAGGCCGCTCGCGGTGTGCGGACCGTAGGTGGAGAGCACGTCGAGAAGCTTGAGCCGCAGCGGATGCGCGAGCCCCTTGAGCGACTCGCCGTCGAGTTCGCGATGCGGCTGGGGCCGCACCGTCTCCACGGTCACGTCGGCAGCCTGCACGTCAACGCCCGGCTCGGCGTCGTTTCTTTCGCTCATGATGCAAAGCTACCATTGCAAATACTTCTTTGCAACATCTTCTTTGCAAGATTCTGTTTGCAAGAGATTCTTTGCACGAGATTCTTTGCACGCGTTGCTGTGCACTAGGTGCTGTGCGCGCGGTCCCGTGCAGCGCACCGCAGCAGCGCCCTGCAGCTACCCCACGAGTTCCGCCACGATCTCGGCGAACACCTCCAGGTGTCGCGCCACGTCCTCATCCGTGGTGCTCGGCGCCATCAGCGCCATGTTGTGGAAGGGTGTGAGCAGGATGCCGCGGTTGGCCAGAGCGAGATGGAGATAGTCCTCGAGATCGCCATCCGCGCTCTCGGCCGAGGCCGTTCCGGTGGTGGGATACGGCCGAGCGAATCGGTACTCCACCCGTGCCCCCAGCTGCGCGACGGACCAGGGCAGACCGTGCCGGAGAATGACCGCCTCGATGCCGGCCGCGAACGCGGTGGCCCGCGCGATCATCCCCTCGAAGGCCTCGTCGGTGAGTACGTGCTGAAGAGTCGCCCGCATGGCGGCAACCGAGAGCGGGCTTCCGGCGAGTGTGCCGCCGACGCCGCCCATGTCGATCAGGTCAAGATCCTCGCGCGCGAGTGCACGCTCCGCCAGCTCCGCCGAGAGACCGTAGGCGCCGCTCGGCACTCCCCCGCCGATGGCCTTGCCGATCACCACCACGTCGGGCTTGAGCCCCCAGGCTCGCGTGGCACCGCCCGGGCCGGCCGAGAAGGTGTGGGTCTCGTCGATGATGAGCAGTGCCCCATACCGCCGGGTGAGGTCACGAACCGCCGCATGGTAGCCGGGATCGGGGAGCACGATTCCGATGTTGGTCAGTGCCGGCTCGATCAGCACGGCGGCGACGTCCCCGTGCGCGAGCTGACGCTCGAGGCCGGGGAGATCGTTGATCTCCGCGACCCGGCTGGTGAGGGTGACATCCACCGGCGATCCGACGTTGCCGGGGCGGCTCATGCCCTCGCCGTCCGGCCCGACGACGATGAGCGACTCGTCGACGCTGCCGTGATAGCTGTACCCGTGGAACAGGATCTTCGGGCGCCCGGTCAGTGCCCGCACCAGTCGGATGGCCCAGCGGTTCGCGTCGGTGGCGGTAAGCGAGAAGCTCCACACATCCATGCCGAAGCGGCGGCTCAGTTCCGCACCGACCCATTCGGCGTCGGTGGTCGGCATCATCGTCGTGATGCCGCCCAGCGTGTCGATGCGACGGCGGACGGCATCCAGAACCGGCTGGGGCGAGTGGCCCGTCATCGCGCCGGTGTCACCGAGGGCGAAGTCGAGGTACTCATGACCGTCGATGTCGGAGACCCGACTGCCGCGGGCCGACTCGAAGTAGAGCGGAAAGCCGCCCGCCTTCTTGTTCATCCAGGTCATCGGCACCCGGCCGAACAGGTGACCGGCCTCCGCGTAGGCCGCGGCCGACCGCGGATTGCGTCGGGCGAACTCGGCGAGTTCTCGCTCGTGCAGTCGCGCCAGCCTGTCGCGGTCGACCATGGTGGTGCCCCTTCCGTCCTCTGACCACGACGCGCTCTCGCGACGCCGTCTTCTCACGACACTAGGGGTCGCACCATAGGCTGAGACCATGGCTGACCAGAATCCTTTCCTCGCTCCCAGCACTCTCCC
>Ga0247737_1000212_pt1 | contig 20538 bp, 21 predicted proteins | sample UWRJL028104C2_FD_180937 | JGI IMG/M metagenome (GOLD analysis project Ga0247737, IMG submission 180937) | Plant litter microbial communities from Arlington Agricultural Research Station in Wisconsin, United States - UWRJ-L028-104C-2 | ecosystem: Environmental > Terrestrial > Plant litter >...
TTTACGATACAGTCCAACATCGTTCATCCTAGTCGATTTCCAGATATCCAAGAATCCCGGCCTCCAACGTACTTGGGTGATCTGTAATAACCGAAGTGTAATTTTCTTGGGCAGTTGGAGCTCAGCAAACCGGCAGATGAAGGAACTCAAGAGAGGGCAGAAGACATTTACGATACGAAGCCAGGATCGGAGCAACATGCTCCAGTTCGATTTCTCTTATTTCGATGTAAGTTTTCGGGCTTCTAAACAGGTCAACGTTCTACACGTAAGTTCTTAGCTATTGCTTCGACCATTGCTGAAAAACCACACCAGTATCCCAAAATGACTGGCTTGTCCAATGAACCATATTATATAGCATTATTCGTATGTATCTTCCAAGCTAGAGCTTGCAGTTACCTTGAACTATGCTCTACAGACGCTCGTACAGGATACTCCGTGCCAGAGCATTGCAGGCAGAGACGTGTGAGCATTTGATTTGCGCGCCAGACACTCAATACTAATTCTCTGCCGCTGTAGAGTCGCCATGGCCCTCTTCGTGAATGACTCTTTGTCACGTCGCATCTTCAAGGTGAACCAAAACCATCGAGCTGCAGCAAAAAGCTTGGGCAGAAGAACTCGGTTGCTTGCCTATGAGCCCTTCCGAGCGAGTCAAGGTTGTCTCAGGCGATCACACCCCGACAAGCCCAAAGAGAATTTGGCAGTTGGGATCATTGGCGCTGGTGCTGCAGGACTATACGCCGCCATTATTCTGGATTCACTGGGAATCAAATACGAAATACTGGAAGGGTCAGAACGACCTGGCGGCCGACTCTTTACTCATCGGTTTAACCAACTGTGTGGGCCATATCAGTACTTCGTGAGTTCCTGCCTTCCCCTATGTTTGATGTTCCTCACTTCGATAACTAGGATGCCGGCGCCATGCGCTTCCCCGATATCCCTCTTATGTCGCGAACTTTCGACCTTGTTTGCAAGACTCTAAAAATCGATCATACGCTCATCCCAGTTATCATGTCCAACGACAACAATATCCTACACTTCAATGGGCGCCGCATCTCAAGAAAAGAATACGAGAAGGGAGGTACAGGGATCGACGCGTTTGGAATCGGACTCAATGACCCGATGAAGGATGGCTACATTCCTGAGAAGTATCTTCGCCAAGGCCATGGAGTTCTGTACGAGCAAGCGCTCAAACCCCTCCGGCAATATTTTGTGGACGAACCCTTCCCCCAGGCATTCAAAAAGTTGATGGAGCATGACAAGTACTCAGTGCGAGATTACATGTCGATGATTGGTTATCCCAATGCCGTTATTCGATGGATAGAGACAATGGAATGGCGCACAGGCATGTTTGACGCGTCTCTGACTGAAACAGTCCTTGCTTCTATCGCTTTCGACGATCCCTTGACCCGTAGCAAAGGTGTCGATGATATTAATTGGTATTGCTTTGAGTGCGTCTTTCGTTCTGATTGTTGCTACTACTGCATTGCTTAATGATTCTGTTAACAGTGGTGGATCCCAAGTGCTTGTCGATGCGATGTTACGAGCTATCACTGTCAAACCCAAGTACTTTCAACGTGTCACTGCTATCTCGGAACTAAAGGAGGACAATAACGAAACACTTTGCGTAACGACTGATGGAGGCGCTGATCCTAACCTCGCCGACACACCCATCTCCTCCCATAAGTATTCCAACATCATCTCTACTCTACCCCTTTCGGTCCTACGCACAACTGTTGACCTCGATGATGTTCATCTCTCTACCGGACAAAAGAATGGCCTTCGAGAACTCTTGTACTCTCCGTCGATCAAAGTTGGGATACAGTTCAGAACTGCCTGGTGGGAGAAGATGGGTATAATTGGCGGACAATCCTACACGGATCGGCCAACTAGATCCGTTGTTTATCCGTCTCATGGGCCAGGACTTGGAAACTCCAATAGATCGAATGTCCTTATTGCAAGTTACAACGGAATGCAAGACTCCCAGAGGCTCGCGGCGCTCATGCGAGGACGAAATAGCGCCGAGGAGAAGATCCTGTTGAATATCATCATGAAAGATCTTTCGGTAATTCATGATAAACCACTGACGGAGCTCTGGGAGGAATATGTGGATTACTTCGCTTGTGATTGGTACAGCAACAGCTTTTCGCTAGGTGAGTGGGCTTGCGTACATGGCCCATAGTACCACGTGCGCTGACGAGGTCGAAATGGCATAGGTGCTTTCGCTTGGTTCGGACCAGGTGAGTGCGGAGGAACGAATTGTAGCCTAGACGAACCTGACATGCTTTGCAGGTCAATTCAAGGACATTTATCCTCATATCACTACGCCAGCGTCCACGAAGCGACGCCTCTTTCTTGCTGGCGATGCGACAAGCACCTCTCATGGGTAAGATATGTCTTGTCGGCCTCGTTTGTTTGTCTAACTCTGGGACATGTAGGTGGGTTGCTGGTGCATTCAAGAGCGTATGGAGATGTGTACATCAGATGTTACTCGCCCATCCTGAGATAAATCCTATTCCAGGCGAAGACATTGTGGCGAAGTTCAAGAATCTGTGGGGTGCCTCAGAGGAATAACTAGATTTGATCCCTTGAAGCAAGAGCTACGCGTCAATTAATTATGGCTCTCGATTAGACACTTTGGCTGCAATGGAAATTCAAAAGTACACTAGACTGGTACATGGCTACAGAGGAATGGATGTACATATTGAGGCATATACATATAGAAAAGTAACATGAGCGATGCATAGACATGGAAATAAATAACCCATAGAAATAGACAGGCTTAGACCATCATACAGGAGTTGACAACTTTCGTTCTCTGCATTTGCCGAATCCAAATCAGCGCCGCTTATACTCTGGTCAATGACAATGGCACGTACGAGTTTCCATTCCCTAAAAGCTCCTCGAATCGTTCCCTAAACTGTTCAAGCCGTTGGTCGTGCTCGTGCCCCAAGACATGCCCGTAGTCCATTTTAAATGCCTCACATTCGCGAACGAAGTGTTCTAGATCCTTTACGCGCGCGATTGAGAGCTCGGGTTCGTTAGATCCTCGTGAACGAGCTAGGTAGGACGCGACGACAGTGGACAGACCACCAAGAATTGCAGTAGTCACTTGAGTCTGATGTGAGTAAGCGACAAGAGTAGCACTTAGCCGATAATCTTTTAGCAAAGATCGCAAGAGAACTTACTGAGCGACCACTGGTTACCGCACTCAACCCTGTGGTAAGCGAGCCAAGAAGGACTTGCAGGCCAATAGCAACATTAAGCACCCAGCCCGTTAGCTTCGCCTTTCGCGCATATTTGTCCTTCTCTGTGATGGCCAAAAGAAGAGTCGGTTCGAGCCGCTCGCCGACTGTTCTCTGTCGAGGTGATACAACCTATACACGAAGAAGGCGCGTATAAGAAGTATTCGAAAGCTCTAGGGAAAAGTCTTACCTTATCCTCAACTGTTGGTACCACCCAATCAATCGTTGATCGTCTTGTCATTGAAACCCCTCGATCCATGCTCATTGGTTTGCTCTGACCCAACATCTCCATTGTCGACATTCTCGGCACCCCATAGGGATTTGGGTTGGGCCCCATGCTCCGCTGGTTCATGGTATTGCTGCCCCACACACCCTGGTCTGATGTCAACAATGGCATAGATCCGGTCGTTGCACCTGGTAGTGGTGGTAGCGGAGGGGAGGAACGACTATCACTTGACGGTCGTTCATAATCGTCCATGTGAGTGGCTGGTGCTGGAAGCCCCGTCGAGGGACCAGAAGGAGGTAAGGGAAACACAGGAAACGCTTGGATTGATCCAGGAGACCCAGAGAGCGAGCGAGCAGTCGCGAGTCGGGGATCGGATGGTCCTGGTGAACTTGATCGTGGTTGTGGTCTCGTCGTGGTCGGTTCGGCCGAGTGCGATAGCTCGAGGCGAGGAGTAATATCGTGGTCCATCCTCTACGACACTGGTCGCGATCTTCTGAATGGGTGTGAGGGAATCGTCAGAACGCCGTGTAGCCTAAGAAAGAGAGATAAAGAGCAAGCGTGAGGCAGCAAGCAGGTGGTAATCAGGCAGACGAAGGCGAAACACGAGCCAGCAGACTGTGGTGTATGACATCCGTCATCGCGGCAATGCACTTTCATCGCCAGTATTCGGAGAGGAGCAGCAGGATAATGAATGGCATCAGGATGCCGTTCGGTTGCACATCCAGGGCATGAGAAGATATGATACCATCCGAGAGTCAACATCAATTGAAGGATTTGAACAAAGGGAAGGGAGCTGGAGATGTCCTCATTGCAAGCGCGTTCCTGGCGTACATGAGGCGTCAGATTAAGTGGCAGTGAGCCCTACTGAATGGTTTCAATTTGTCAAGCACAGCGCTTTCGGCACTCGTACGATAGCTGAAATCTGTGAAGGAATATCGTTGAATGCACTGAGTGAATTGGAGATTCAGGCGTGACCCCGCCTTTCACTTTAGCAACTGTGAGTGCCCATTCACGTTAATGTGGAGCCCAATGGATCGTCAGCTTGGACCTCGACACCCCCCAACAGCCTATATGGACCTTCAAGCTCGAGCTTGTACCTATGTCATGGTTTGACCATACATCAGTCAAGAGAGTCCGTATTGAGGATGATCGATGAAGCTGGGATGGAATGCGTACCAAATGTGACTTCGCTTGTCTAAAAAAGAAGACAAATACCTCCACCAGCGAGTATATTACTTTGAACTTTTTTCATAGTGAAGGCCAAACATATTGCGAAACCGCCACGCTTCGCGAACCAGACCTGCGTGTTTAACTTTGGCAGACGTTTCTGAAACGCTGATGAAAAACCTGAGCTTTAAAACAGTATGGGCCGCGGCAAGAACGCTGGTATTGAAGCTAAAGCCGTTTATCGTGTAGTACAATCGTTGATATAGCGTAAAGCAAAGTAATCCAGAAGTTGTGAGTTCCTGGTGAGCGCAGAGATGTACTATGCAGTACGGATTGGAAATAACTTTTCTCATCATGGGTAATGCTCCCACGATCCTTCTGGCTGCCCATGATGTCCACCACAACAGTCGCGTCCAAATGTCGTACGATACCCTTTGGCCACTGTCACAATGGAATCCGACAACCTCTACAGCACTGCGGTTTCGGAAATTCAATCTCTAGGAACTATAACCCAAGCAATATTATTTGCTGTCTCCGTTTGCTTGACACTCTTCGCGATATGGACGGTCAGGAACCGGCTGTCTAGTGAGACAGACGAGGAACTGGCGTTCGCGAATAAGATCGGAAAAGCAAGGGGATTTGCAGAAATGTGTGCAATCTCTGGCTATGCTCATGAAGAACACACCGTCACCACCCCAGACGGGTATCTCCTGCTGTTGCAGAGGATTATGCCAAAATGCTCTGCTACTCCAAGCGACGCGTCGAAGAGAAGGCCTGTGGTCTATATACAACATGGCCTTCTCACCAATAGCGAGCTCTTCATGGCCGTCAGCGACGCGAAAAGATGTCTACCTTTCGTCCTTGTGGATAATGGCTATGATGTTTGGTTAGGAAATAATCGGTACGTCCAAAATTTCCTCAAAATCTATCGGTTGGTGACAGTTGTTATCCGGCAGTGGAAACAAGTACTCTAGACGGCATACAACGTTATGCCCGACTTCTCGAGGGTTTTGGGACTTCTCAGTTGACGACTTTGCTACTTCCGATATTCCGTCCTCTGTCTCATTCGTACTCGACTACACACGCGCGGAAAAGCTAAGCTACGTGGGCTTCAGCCAAGGGTCGGCACAGGCATTTGCCGCACTCAGCATGAATGAAAAGTTGAACGATCAATTGAACGTCTTTATTGCACTTGCACCCATCATGCGGCCCAAAGGATACGCTTTCAAATTGATGGACATTTTGGTCAAGAAAGAGTGAGTTGCACGTCTCTTTTCATTTCTGCTCAGCTAACCCAACCACAGTCCGCTTTCAATCTATTGGTTCTTTGGGCGCAAATCCATGTTCCCTAAGGTCTCCTTTCTTTCCAAAACCCTTCCGACATTCTTCCTCAACCTCTGTGTCGACGTCGCCGTAGGCCATCTGCTCGCTTACTGCAACCATAACATCCCAAGGTCCCAGAAGATTGCGGGGTACCCTAACATGTACTGCGCGTCTTCGGTGAAGGCAGTCGTGCACTGGACACAAATCATGCGCGAGGGAGCTTTTGTGAAGTTTCAACCTCACGGAGCCGCCACACAAGATGTCGGGGCCAAGAGATACCCTACTGAAACTATCAAGACACCGATAGTTCTGATCCATGGGAACCGCGACAGTTTATTCGACCTGGAGCCCGCACTCGAGCACCTCCCGAAGGGCGTGAAGTGCGTGAAACTGGATGGATATGAGCATTTGGATGTGCTATGGGGTGGAAACGTGCATGTAGATGTGATCCCACGAGTGTTGGAGGCACTTCTTGTGGTCGACGACCTATTGAGTTAGAGGGAATAAAATATGTTTACTTATACTTGTATTTATCTCGCAATCTAGATCTATGATCATATTCACTGAGTATAACTTGAAATAGCTGAACCAGATTTACGACATGGTGGATCAGAGTATCTGCTCGGCTAGTCTTGACCAGACCAGACTCGCAATCAATTTTGCCAGACAATGATCGTAGATCTCCAGACTCTTGTAACTTACAGAAAGTCAGATAGGTGGCCTCGAGGCTCCGGGCCGATTCGGGGAGTCGTTGGCATTTTCTCCACTCTTCCAAAACCACCTCTACCTCGGCGGCCATGCTCTCTCTGAATCGCCCTTGCTGAGAAATCATCCCCACATCAGTTCATCGGAAACACAGATGTCGTGTTCGCGCTTTGTGAACTCTTACGTTATTTGAACTGGGGAGGAAGCCCCTTCCCATTCGGCTCTACTTGCAAAGCCCTTTTCGAACCCGCGATGGATACTATTGACTGTAACTATTGAACGAGGCGAACGGAAGAGACACAGTCACGTGCAAGCAGGATTGCATTGCTGATCTTCTAATAGTCCTCGCCCAGTTCCGCAAAGCACGCCTCCACTCCCACTTCCACGTCTCGGTCTCGGCTCTCGATGTGTCCCCTCTCGCACTCTAAGGTATCCATCGTGCTATTACTCCAGAAGGACTCTTGCATAACTTGATTCTTGGATCGCCCTCCGTCATTACTCCCTCTTCCACCAAGCATTTCGGTCCACAATGTAACACCCGATAGCGGAACCTGCTAGTTTCATGAAAACTTGCTGATATTTGTTTACATGTGCACCTGAATCTCAAATAGCACGCCTCCAAACGTGTTCCAAATCACCAAGGTTCAACGTTCAAAAAAAGTTCAAATATCACCCATGGCATTGAGCTCGAGCTTGAACTTCAGCCCGGGTACACGCTTCCTCGTACTTTGTGGGTTCTGCATGATATTTCCTGCTACCATTTTCTTTGCTGTCTCGACGCAGCTTTCGGATACCTTTGGAATGGCGTACCCAATTGCAGCCCCTATTTCGCACTTGACCTCTATTGTCACCAACGCACGCTTTTACACCTTCTTCGGACTCCCAAAATACACACTTGTGGCAGGTATGATACTTCTCATGGCTGTGGAGGCGTGGTCCTTTCATGGAACAGGTTGGTCTCCCTCTCGATGGAATCCAACCCTTGCTGCATCCTACCTAGTTTGGCCAAATGCGCCACCGACTTTTGCCATATTTATCCTACTAGAGGAGTGCCTCCTTCGGAGGCGGATACCTTGCTTGCTTACAAATCCATTTTCGGAAGAGCGAAAGGACCCCCGAAAGTACTGCTGAATGCCATATCCCAAATCCCAAAATCTGATCCGGACTGTTTATGGTAATCCTGATCCGGACTGGGCATAAGGCGTCCAGATTTTCCAAGTCTGATCCGGACTGGGCATATGACCTCAAAAAATCTCGATTTTTCGATTTTCCCCCCGTGTAGTAGACATCCGCAGCTCAGAGTATCGTTATTAGAAGGTACAGGTCTGTATTTACTCGTCAATTTCATCTACATCATCAGTTGCCGCCGTTCGAGCGGGAATTGAACGCTTTGAGCGCGTTTATGAGTGCCGTATTATCTTGAATAGCTCGAAACAGGTCCATGTCGGCAGAGGATATCTTCAGGCCAATGTGTATTACCTCAGGTATATGAACCAGTGATGACTCGGTGGGCAAGTAAGGTTTCGACTGTACATCTTTAGTTTGGAATATAGTTCTGTCGAACCTCAGGTGCTATCTCGAGGAGGCTGTCACAATAGTATATGAGAGCAAGGGGACATCGAGTGGTTTGCTGGGATATTTTCTCCCTTTTCCTATCCATGACTTTTATCGAAGGGTGGAGGCTTGTCCGTAATCTCGTCGATGGTGTTTATAGGAGCAGAAATCTTATGGAAGGTGAAAGCCAGTGAATTGGTGCAGCCTAGATGACTCGTAGACTCGATCCCAGCACTCCATCGGTATCAAGGATACTATGTACCCGGTGGGTAATTACAGGAACTGTTACCACCAGGCCCGGAAGACGCAACAAAAGACGGGTGGGGTCGAGCCTAGATGACTCGGAAGGATGATAATGGGGACGTCTCAATTTTTCTCTGGAGGTGGTTACGTGAAATTTTGTTCTTCTCTTGTCCTGTACATACTAAGAACCACATCATAAACTGTTATATTGCTCAGAGGTAAGATGATATATGTTTCGCGACGTGTTAGTGAGGCTCTGTGTTTGAACTTGGTTCGAACACTCCAACTGTCCAAAATTTTGATCCGGACTAGGATATGGCCAGTCAGTCGCCAGCAAATCCTGATCCGGACTATGCCTAAGACCTTCGAGGATTTTGGCCAAAATCTGATCCGGATTGGATATGGCCTCTCAAAAAATCTCAAAAATCTGATCCGGACTGGGATATGGCATTCAGCAGTACTTTCGGGGGTCCTAGAGCGAATATATCATTGTTCCATTTACTAGCTCGGGTTACTGTCAACATACACGTGATACTTCGGAAAATGGCGAAACCTCGGGAAAAGGTTAGGAACGCAATGCTCCACAATTATGACAGTGCAAGATACCTTGCAAGCAAGGTAATCTTTCGTAATTGCATTCGTCCTCGTTCATATCGTCCTTGCGCTCGTCATTCGGCGCATCAACAATACAGATGGCATGGAGGCGTTCGAAAAGATCACCCAGGATTTTCAAGATGTGATGCCTGCGACCAGGCGTGTTGGTCCCTGGCCTCGAGATCGAGAGTTGTATGATGCCATGAAGGTTGTGCTCACAGGGATCCAAAATGTCTGGCTCAAATTTTACCTGGCACTCACCGGGAGGGGCAGGGAGACGCGTCTTCCCTACGATGAAGGTTTCATACAAGACATGGCCGCCCCATTCCCGGTAGAGGAAATTGAAGTACGTATTACAATGAGCTCTACTCTATGAATTGTGACCAACTTTTTTCAGAGCCTGTTCCCTCGGATTCCTGATGGAACGGACGAGGTCGACTGCGCGGGGACTAAAGTGTAGTTTTATTGCCCGCATTCATCTGAACCACGGATCTATCCCATGTCTTCTCTTCATTACTGTCGTCGCTGTTGATTTTCTACTTGTAGTACTAGCGGTATTATTTCTACCACTGCCGCAACACAACTCCCAATTTATGGGACCCTAAATGCCTCAAAGCCTGTGCGCCACTCCGACCAGTAACACCTCATCAACACATAGGTCGAAAGGCTGTCCAAACGAACCAGAGGGTGTAAACGCTAGCACCAACAGCCCCTCATTTAAACTGGAGTCGGTCTAAAGCAAGTATTCAGTTTACAAAAGATATGTATGCGACGTTGAACGTACCCGATTGAGTCATGCAAACAGGAAATACCAGGCGCATCTCCATTGAACACTACCGCCAGACGACGGCCAGTGACTTGAAACTTTTAGATTGAGCGTGAGGGAGGAAGTTGCGATTCTGGATTGCGTCCTCAGAATCGTGGGAAAGGTGGATTGTGGAGAGGATCGAGAAGCACCAACTTGCTCATGTCTCATTTCCACTCCGTGCACAAATTCTGCTAGCGAATCTGATGTCAAATACCGAGTCTACCCCCAGCGACCACGTTCTCACCCTTGTTGAGGAATCTCCACATCGGTTCATCGATAATCTAGATGTTGTGCTTGAGCTCTGCGAGCTTTTATCTAATTTGCGCTGGAAAAAGAGCCTTTTGGCATTCGGCTCTACCTGCAAAGCCCTTTTCGAACCCGCGATGGATGTTCTATGGTATCGTTTACATGACATCATCAACTTATTAAAAGTCATTTCGAACTTTGTGCGAGTCGACAACCACTTGGTATATTCAATATCTAGCAATTGTTTTCACACATCTAACCCTCTAACCCAGACAATCGAGGGTCCCCTATCGGATAGCATCTTGACCAGATTTGACACATATGCTCGGCGAGTCCGAGTTTTGGATGGGGATTCTCTTCTCTCGGAAGCTTCCAAGTTGACTTCCATTGCGTGCACATATCTCACAAGTTTTCGGTGTCCACTGGTTCCTTATTTGCGAGAATTTCGCATCAGTTCTTGTGACGAACGCGACTGTGGAATCCTCCTGTTACTCGGGACAACGAAACTAAAGATTGTGGACTTGGGTTACGAAACCCATGGCGAAGGCGGACGTATGACAGAGGCTTTCCTCCATTCCATACAATGCGATAAAGCTCACGGCTTAGAAAAACTACGCATCTCCACAGCGCGTCGCAACCACGTTGATTTGATAACCAAATTCCACATGTTACAAGATGTTGAGCTCCGGTTCGATGAAAACACAACTGGAGCACTCCTCGTTGAAGGCTTCTCCAAGCTTTCGGCACTCCATCGCTTGTCTAGATTATATCTTGAATGGGATGTCGGTTCTGAGCATCACTCACTCGTCCCAGCACTGCGCCGTCACTCGATTACTTTCCAATCGCTTCATTCATTCGAAATCATGGTACCAACCTACATGGCTTTACTCCTCGTCCAATGCATGATGGCCGATACCTTGAAGCGCGTACAAGTCACGGTTAATTGTCGTGCATCTCCTCTGTATCAATCTACCGCCTTCAGACAAATAGTAGACGAATGTGGATTCATAACCCCGGACTTAGAGGAGGTCGACTTCGATTTCGACTATGACAACCGGTCGATTGGTCGAGAAACATGGGATGCAGTAATCAATCTAACACAGCGCTTCCGCCTACGGACTATCAAATTCGCATGGTTCGGGCTAGAAATTGACGACACCTACATACTCAAAGCCTGTCTATCCGGTTGCTTTAGCCATCTAGAAGTCCTCAACCTCGTGACATCTGGCTCAAGTCCATCTCCGACGTTCCAAGTCTTACGTTCTTTGGCCATCCACTGCCCACACCTCAAAGACCTCGACCTGACATTCACCGTTGAAGAAGAGCATTTGCCGTTGCTCATAGAGGAAATGGAGAACGAGCACTCATTATCACACTGCTTGAGAAGTCTCGTCGTTCATCTTAAGGACAAACCCGAAACTAAAAGGTTCCTCGCCAATTGGGAATCCATTCCCATTGTATCGCAGTACCTTGACTCCCTCTTCCCGTCCTTGGATTATGACAATATTCGCGGGGGCCCTCAATATAGTGCGTTCATAAAGGGCATCCGTCGAAGCCTCAAAGGACTCCAATACACATCCATACTGAATTCTACGAGATTGGTTGGATCTCAGGTTATAAACCTTTAGGCTCGAGGAGTTGGAAGAATGTTACTCGTTGGTGGGGAAGTTGTGGCATGGAGTTTGATGATTCATAGTCGCATAATGTAGCCCATCTCGCTCTCAGGTTCGAAGAAAACCATTAGTATACAGGTCCACCTTTCTTAATGTATCATTTTACTTTAGAGGAACTGATTTGATAGTCCAAGTTTAAATCTTCGTGAGGGGATCGCCAGTATTACTCGGAAATGGTAGTAATCGGCAACAAACAAACAGATGTTTCATATCTCCACAGTTGTATTCTGCTAGTGAATCTCATGATGGATACCGAGTCTTCCTCCGGTGACCATGCTCTCGCCCTTGTTGAAAATTCATCCCCACGTCGATTCATCAATCACCCAGACGTCGTACTCGAGCTTTGCCAGCTTTTATCCCATTTCTGCTGGAACGAGAGCCTTTTGGCATTCGGCTCTACCTGTAAAGCCCTCTTCGAACTCGCGATGGACGTTCTATGGCGCTCTTTAGATGAGCTGGTTGACTTATTAAGGATCATTCCGAACTTTGTGCTCGTCGATGACCATTTTGTATGTTATTCGATCTCTGCCAATGGTTTCAACTTCAAATTCGCGCATCTGATCGTTGAATCTAGACAATTCAGGGCATGCTCTCGGAGAGTATCTTGTCCAGATTCGACGTGTATGCGAAGCGAGTCCGACTTTTATCTGGGGATTATTTTCTCCCCAAGTTCCACCTGGACCCCTATGCGCGCACATACCTCTCAAGTTTCCGGTGTCCATTGATTCCTGGTTTGCGAGAAATTTCCATCTGCCAACTTTACAAACACGAGTGGACAATACTCTTGGCACTCTGCTCAAGGAAGGTAAAGATTGTGGACTTGGTCGATGAAGGCGCGAATAAATACGCACGTACGCACACGATAGGGGCTTTCCTCCGTTCCCTAGAATGCGAGGAATCTCATGGCTTAGAAAAGCTATGTATCCTCACGGCGCACTTCAACCACGTGGATTTGATAACCAAGTTCCACACGTTACAAGACGTTGAGCTCTGGTTCGCCGAAGGAACGACTGGAGTACAGCTTGTCGCAGGTTTCTCCAAGCTCTCGGCACTCAATCATTTGTCTAGACTCCGCATTGATTTGATTGTCGACAATGACTATATGTCATTTGCATCCCCATCACTGCCCCCTCACTCGGTGATCTTCCGATCCCTTCATTCAATCGATATCAATGTACCAACTACCACGGCTTTATTCCTCGTCCAATGCTTAAGGGCTGATACCTTGAAGTGCATACAGGTCCATTGCCATCAATATCCTCCACGTCACCCTAATATCTTCAGGCAAATAGCAGAGGAATGTGGATTTGTAGGCCCGAGCCTGGAGGAGGTCGACTTGAATTTTAGTGGTGACCCACCGATTCATCGAGAAACATTCGATAGAGTACTCGATCTATCACGGCGATTCCGCCTACGGACTATCAAATTCGCATGGTCCGGGCTAGAAATTGACGACACCTGTATACGCAATGCCTGTCTATCCGGTTGCTTTAGCCATCTAGAAGTCCTTAACTTCGTGACATACGATGCAATTTACTCTCCAACGTTCCAAGTCCTGCGTTCTTTGGCTATCCACTGCCCAGTCCTTGAAGACCTCTACCTGACATTCACCGTTGAAGAAGGGCATCTGCCGTTGCTCGAGAAGGAAATGGAGAACGAGCGTCCACTATCACACCGCTTGAGAAGTCTCAAAATAAGCCTTGAGGACAAACCGAAAACTACAAAGTTCCTCGCCAATGGGGAATCTATCCCCATTGTATCGCGGTATCTCGACTCCCTTTTCCCCTCCTTAGACCTGATTGAGGCTAACGGGATTATTCAATATGACGCGTTCAAGAGGGCCATCTGCCGAACCATCAAAGGACTCCGACATAGGCCCACAGTGGACTCGAGGCGATTGGTTGGGTTTCAGGTTACAAACCCCTAGGGTTGTGGAATTGAAGGGATCCTACACACCAGCGGGAAGGTTGTGGCACGGGGTATGGTGATAAACATATCATGTAACCCATCTCTCTTTCAAGAAAAAACTGTTAGCATAGCAGATCTGTTTTTCTTTGTATATTAGCAGATCCAATTCAGCATCTTCAAACTTGTCAATGACGGGATCGCCGCTTGGAATAGTGCATTTCATAGTCTAAGTATTTGCTTATATAGCATACATAGAATGTACGACTGAAAGCTAAACCCTGGTACGTAGCTTGTTTCCCGATGCTTGCAGGCAATGAAAGGTGTATACGCTGAGTCGGGTCTACCAATAACGCATATTCAGATATATGTAAGAATGGAAAGCAGACGGAGAGTGACTCGAGTTGGGACGCGGGTGTCCATGTTGCCGTCATTTGCCGCCAATGAACAGCAATCGTAAGAACAAAGGGTGACAAGTAGATTCGGAGGTGAGATCGGTGCGAAGTCATCTACGCAGGCGGCACATCTGCGTCAGGATCTCCGTCTGCGTCCATATCGGCATCATCTTGTTGCAGAATGGTATTCAGTGTCGGATTAGTAGATAAAGGCAGTTGGACAAACCATTAGCACCACCATCATGATTGAGATTGTTTGTGGCCTCATTTTCTTGTATCATGTCAGCATGCATCGAGACACCATAATAGGGAAGCTTACCTTTATTCGATCCGCCTAGACTAGAGTCATCACCGTTCACCGCCAGAGGTATTTGTTCAGCATCATCCTCCACAATCAAACCGCTTTCCAGGTCGGCCATTTCTTCGGAATCCTGGTTTGACGCTGACCTATCGGGAATGGAGCTGGAATTCGGCTTCCTCGATTGGAGGACGACTCCATCAAAGACTTCTTTCCCTTTGCTATTTGGAGCTACAGCAACGCTGGCAGGAGCGCTTTTCGCAGGTCGCCCTCGTCCACGTTTAGGCGCTGAGGCCTGTCTGTCGTCCTTGAGTGAAGTACGCCTTATCTCTGCACGTTGCTGTGTCGCAGAAGAGTTCGCAACATTCTCAGCGGCCTTTCTTCCCGACCGTCCACTCGCGCCTGTAGAAGTTGTAGTAGTGCCAGTTTTATGTCGTGACCTTGGTGTTGAAGAGCCCGATGACTCCATGAGGGCTTTCCCTACTTTGACGCGTTTTACGCCTTTATAACGAGTGTTGTACGTCCGCGATGAGACGACCAGCTCGCTATCTTCGTTCGAGTCGCGGTTTGAGTTCTCATCTGCACCTTCAACATCTGAACCTTTTCGCTTCGCCTGGGATGGGGTGGATGTCACTTGAGCCTCTCGAGGCTTTCGAGCCGCCCTGACGCTGTCAGATGCCTTCAACGAGAATTCAACTAGAGTAGAGATGATCAAAGAAGTCCTGTTAAGCGTTGAACAGAATGGGCAGCACTTGGGATACTGACAACAGGAATAGTAGCGACTTACGACCGTGTTCGTGGACAGAGTGTAGAAAAGAAACCATCTCATCCCGTTTTCCGAACCAGATCCCGCTTCTCTGTTCCGTAGACGTAATGAGCTGAGAACAGACCAGGCGAAGGCAATTGGCCTTCAACAATTCCCAAGGGAAGTGGTCGCTTCCCATTCTTCTTAGTCCAATGATGAGATGATGCAATAGTGATTTCCTAGTCTTTCTGAGCGACCGACCGGGATTGAGCTACGTCCAGGATGATGGTGAACGTTTGAAAGATGGTGTTTAAGCGCAAGCTCGACGTGGGTAGGCACCGAATGCACGTGATTTCAAATTGACGCCCGATAATTTAAAAACATTAGTTGCAGTTTTATGGAATCCATTCAAGTTCAGACTGATTGTTCACTGGTGAGTATATACAGGCATATGAGCGGTAATTTCTGCATGATTCCTATCGAACGTATCGAAGTGGAAACCCCACAGCTGCGTTCTATATCAATGTAGATGCGAGGTTCATAACATTCAGATTTGGGTATTCGGAGGCTTCTCTTCATTGTGTGGCGCTTCGGTAATTGATCATGACGATTACAGACACTTACGCCATGACACTGGCAAGAAGTGCCATTCGGATCTAAAGATTTTGGGAAGTCAGCTCAAAGAAACTGTTTCGTGAGTTGAATACATACAAAGAGACCGTAGCGCATCTGTCGAAAGTAGACTGCCCTACGAGAGTCGAAGTCGACTTCAGGATCAATTTCTGTTGTAAATTAATGAGCCGGGAACGATCGTTCAAATCTTACAGAAGCACTCACCGTTAACTCTTGGCAGAGGGTGCATAACGATCATGTCTTCTTTAGCCCTGGAGAGCACCGCATGATCTATTCTGTAGGCATCTTTAACCTGTGACCATTCAGTCTCGCTCTCGAATCTCTCCTTCTGCACCCTGGTGACATAGAGCACATCCGTATCGGCCAAAACTTCGTCTAGGCTCTCGCAGATTGTCACTGGGATCCCAGCCTTCCGTGCCGCAGAAATTACACTTGAGGGCATGGCAAGGCTAGCCGGAGAGACAAAGTTCAGACGCACAGAGTACAAGCAGAGTAGAGTGACTAGGCTGTGCACCGTCCGACCATTCTTGAGATCTCCTAAGAGGGTAACGGTGCGCCCGTTGACAGTACCCAATTCAGAACGAATGGTGAAGATGTCGAGGAGCGCTTGAGTGGGATGTTCGCCGATGCCATCACCGGCGTTGATGATAGGAACAGGGGAGTATTTGGCAGCCTCTTGAGCACTGCCAACTTGCGGATGCCTGATGACGACCGCATCTCCGTAACATGCCAAAGTGCGGATAGTATCGGCCAAACTCTCGCCTTTGACAATGGAAGAGGTCTCGGCAGTGACTTGTACAACCTGTCCACCGCATCGTTTCATGGCCGCATCGAAGGACGAGCTCGTGCGGGTGGAGGGCTCGTAGAAGATAGTGCAGAGCACCTTGCCCTTGAGAAGATCAAGGCTGCCGTTACGTTCTACCTGGAGGCGCATTTCGTTCGCTACCGCAAACAGATCGTACATGTCACGTTGCGTGAACTGCTTGACAGACAAGATATGTCGGCGATGGAAAGCTGGGTGCGGTTGGACGTGTAATAACGGTGAAGCAGGGCCGTATTGACTCTGCAATGCCGCCGGCTGGGTAAAAACGCCGTTTGGCATCGACGTCACGGGCGGATGTGAGGTACTTTCTTCCTTGGATGCAGCATGGGTAGCGAGCGAGCTGGATATGTCATGACCACCTTGTGTCGACGTCAACTCTCCGTCCAAGAAAGAGGTCTGACCATGGACAACGACACGATGAACGGCACCGGAGGTTTGCTGGACTGGCGACCAGCAGGTTAGAGGAGTTGAGAATTTGCTTTTACGCCCAATGACAACCTCGACGCTGGTATGACTTTGATCAGTGATAGAAAAGATATGCACTGGGTTGTCGTGCAAACGAATGCGGATGTCATCGAGAGTCAATCGACCTTCAGACACTGCGGTCAAGAGAAGCGGAAGTGTCTCTCCAACACCAGACCATGTCGACGCCGACTTGCCGATAGCGGCAGCGAGACGGTATGGGACACATCCAACAGAGAATGCATCTATGACATCGAGCGTCTTCCAAAGTGCTTTCTGAACTTCAGCTGATGGAAGGAGGCCGACGTCGGGGTATTGCTCTGCTGTGAAGAATAACGAGTATACCGAGACGTCGCATGTAACCTTGAGATGCTTGGCCTTGCTTAATGATATGAGAAGGAGGTCGTCAGTGGTACGGACATCAGTGATATGTACACTTCGGCCGTGAAGACTGGCCAAGAGTAGGATAGAGGCCAGTTCAGACCCTTTGGCATCTGTGACTATGACTTTATCTGCAGGCCAGGCCGCGAAATGACCCGCGACAACAGAAAGAGGGGTGGAAGCCGGAACGAAGAGGGACTTGACTTCCGCTTGTAGTTCTTCGTCCAAAAGCCCGATGTTGGTGGCGGTGGCGGTGATGCTCAGCGCAAAATTGCAATGAGCATGTCCGGCAATGTTGGCGCGTGCTTGTTCAAGAGTATGGCGGTCTACAATCGAATTTCCATCGCCAACGGAGGATATTAAAGCAGTGGTGAAGCCGGCGCTAACAGAGGCCTCAGTTGCATTGACGAGGTCTTGATTTCCGGCAATGGCAAGACCGGGGGCGAAAGCTCCAATACTAACAAGACCGGGGAATATATGAGTGAGATGCGAACTCTTCGAGTCCAGGCTGGAGACATCTAACGGCAGCTTGCGTACGAGAGCTTCAGCCAACATCTTGGCGTTCTTGACGTTGGTGATGAGTGGTACGGCAAAGTCTACGGCCATTCGTCGAGTGTGATATCCTTTGCTAGTGTAGCTGGCAGGTCGACGGTAATGGTTCTTTGACGGAAGGTTGATGTACATGTCGATGAGGTTGTTCGCCAGATGCTGTGTTAGAGAATATTCCGACTTCTGCTTCTCGCGACTTTCTTCTCCGAGGGTTTCCAGATACTGGATCAACGTCAGAGAATGGCCCAAGTAGAATATCAGACGTTACCTTGCAAGGAACACCGTGCTCCGTCAAGAAATCCGCCGTGCCAGATGTGGCGAAGATATTGTATCCAGCGGCACTCAACTTCTGCACTGAGGGTAGAATTTCCAGTTTCTCGCGATAGCTCCCGATTGAAAACAAGATGTTTTTCTTCGGAGGGACGATCCCGGTCGATATCAAGGCCTTGAGGTAAGCTTCATACTTGTCGTGTCCGAAGCAAGCCACCTCTCCAGTTGAAGCCATTTCCACGCCCAAGACTGGATCTGCCCCCGACAACCGACTGAAGCTGAATTGAGGCACCTTCACACCAACATAGTCAGCTGGGAGGCCAGGATCTGGATAGGACTCCACAGGTATGTCAAGCATAACTTTCGTCGCTAGCTCGATGGCATCAATACCCGTCACCTTCGAAACGAAGGGGAAGGACCTGGCTGCGCGAAGGTTACATTCGATGACCTTGATCTCGTTGTTCTTGGCGATAAATTGGATATTGAACGGCCCAGTGACGTCCAGAGCCCTACCGATCTTTGCAGTGGCCTCGACAATCTGCTTCACAGTCTGCGGGTCGAGATCTTGTGGAGGATGGATAAGCGTGGCGTCGCCAGAATGGACACCAGCGTTCTCGACATGCTCCGAGATGTAGTGCATGACCATCTTTCCGTCCTTTGCAATTGCGTCCATCTCGATCTCTTTCGCCTGTTCGATGTATTTGGAGATAACGACCGGGTGGTCGCGGGAAACCTCCGCTGCTTGGGTCAAGTAGTTGGCGAGATCATCGCTGGTGGAAACGACATTCATAGCAGCGCCGGAGAGCACATAGGATGGGCGGACAAGCACCGGATACCCAACCTTATCGCAAAAGTCAGCAGCGGCTTCGAAACTGGTCAGCTCCTTCCAGAGGGGCTGGTCGACTCCAATCTGGTCGAGCAGGCGAGAAAATTTGTATCGATTCTCAGCCGTGTCGATCATTTCAGGAGATGTGCCGTAGATCTTCACATTCTGACGGTAGAGTGGGAGAGCGATGTTGTTCGGAGTCTGCCCACCCATCGACAAGATGACCCCACGGGAACTTTCGACGTCGTATATGTCGAGAATAGTCTCCAAGCTGATGTTTTCGAAGTACAGACGATCTGCCTCGTCGTAGTCTGTGCTGACAGTCTCTGGGTTATAGTTTACCATGACCGTCGGTAGGCCTTGGTCTCGAAGGGTCCTTATCGCACGAACTGCGCACCAGTCGAACTCCACCGAAGAACCGATGCGATAGACTCCGGATCCGAGGACGATTACTCCACGATCCTTGAACTCGATGTCATGTTCGATGGCATTGTAGGTGGTGTAGAGGTAGTTGGTAAACGCTGGAAACTCAGCGGCGACGGTATCGATTTGCTTAACAAAGGGCGATATACTAGCTTCTTGACGAAGCCTGCGAACAGCGAGTTCGGTGGATCCAATGCAGCCAGCTAGCTGCCTATCGGAGAACCCGCATTGTTTAGCCTGGCGAAGGAGGTCGATTGGTATGTTGGAAACGGTACAGGTTCTGAAGAAGGGAAATGTAAACTTCGATGCCTGTTGCCAAAAACCCATAAAAAGAACTTACGAAATGCGCTGCTCAACTTTGAATATGTTGTACAATTTATTCAAGAACCACTTGTCGATATTCGTCATCTGCCAAATCTTGTCGACGCTATACCCTCGATAGAACGCGGTCGAGATTGCGAAAATACGTTTATCAGTCGGATTGACAAGCTCTTCGTCTATGTTCTCCACAAAGTCGTTCTTAGACAACCGACGTTTCATTAATCCATATAGTCAGAATTAAGGGAAGAAGACGCACTTTAGCAAATCCGCTGAACTGATCATCAATGGCCCTAATCGCTTTCTGTATCGTTTCTTCGAACGTCCTACCGATGCTCATAACTTCACCCACACTCTTCATGCTGCTACTCAGTAGTCGACTGACTCTGTTAAACTTCTTCAGGTCCCATCTAGGAATCTTGACGACGCAGTAGTCCAAGCTTGGTTCGAAACAAGCAGAAGTCACTTTTGTGACAGAGTTCTTGATTTCATTGAGAGGAATACCGAGACCAAGCTTGGCGGCGATGAAAGCTAGAGGATAGCCAGTGGCCTTGGATGCTAGAGCCGACGAACGAGAGAGACGGGCGTTGACCTATGGGGAATAATTCGTCACACTTTTATAATCACAACGACAGAAACACCAACCTCAATGATACAGTATTCCTGAGAGGTGGGGTTCAGCGCATACTGGATATTGCACTCTCCAACAACCCCTAGATGTCGGATGAC
>Ga0247737_1000213_pt1 | contig 20469 bp, 13 predicted proteins | sample UWRJL028104C2_FD_180937 | JGI IMG/M metagenome (GOLD analysis project Ga0247737, IMG submission 180937) | Plant litter microbial communities from Arlington Agricultural Research Station in Wisconsin, United States - UWRJ-L028-104C-2 | ecosystem: Environmental > Terrestrial > Plant litter >...
GGCAGCATCGATGGACCGGCTTCGGATGATCGGCATCGAGGCAGAGGAAACGATGCTGTCCGCCACTGACGGGGTCAATACCCATCGCGGCGCGATCTTCGGCATGGGCTTGCTCTGCGCAGCCGCAGGGTTTCGCGAACGCTATCGCCCCGGCATGTCACTAGGCGGCATCGTGAAGACGCTCTGGGCGACCGACATCCTCCGCGGTCCCATTCCCCTCCACAGTCACGGCACGGAAGTAGCCCGAAAGCATGGAGCTGGCGGGGCGCGTGTCGAGGCGGCCGCAGGTCTCCCATCGCTTTACGAGAAAGCATTGCCTGCCCTGGACGAAGGCATGTCGCTGGCGGACGGGCATCAAGAAGCCGCGCGCGTTCACGCCATCATGCGCCTGATCGCGTCGGTCGAGGATACCAACCTGCTGTATCGCGGCGGTCCGGACGGTCTTGCCTTTGCCCAGGAGGAAGCGAGGCGGTTCCTGGCTAGCGGCAGTGTCGGCATGCGCGACTGGCAATCAATGGCGATCGCGATACACCGCAGTTTCGTCAGCCGTCGGCTCAGCCCGGGCGGTTGCGCCGACCTGCTCGCCATGGCCCTGTTCGTCCGAGACCTGGAGCGATGATCCGAGCCCTGCTGTGCTCGGGGCAGGGCCGCATCGAACAGGGTATGTTCGATCGTCTCGACGTGAACGCGGAATCGCGAGCGGTCCTGAACTCGGCCGCCGGCCTGCTCGGCAGCGACCCAGCCGTTTTTGTGGCGGAAGCGGGGGAGGACGTCATCACACAGGATCGCGCAGGCCAGATCCTTTGCGTCAGCCGGTCTCTCGCCGCATTCGCCGCGCTCGGCCTGCGGGCGCCAACGATGGTCGCTGGATATAGTGTCGGCGAGATGGCCGCCTGGAGCATCGCGGGCATCTGGCGCCACGATCAGGCACTGAGGCTTACCGAACGGCGGGCCGAGCTCATGGACCGAGCGGACGAGGGCGCCGGCGGCCTGGGTTTCGTTCGCGGCCTCGACAAGATGCGTCTGGATCGCCTTCTCGCCCGGCATTCGTGCGCCATCGCCATTCGCAATCCCGGCGCGCTGTACATCATCGGCGGTTTGCGCTCGGACGTGGCGGCGTGCTGCGCGGAAGCGGTGCACTGCGGTGCGCTGGCCGCACGCCCCATCGCCGTCCGGGTCGCATCCCACACGCCGCGGCTGGCAGCTGCGGTCGCGCCCTTCGGGCGATCGCTGGCGGCGGAGCCGGCCAGCCCCGCCGAGGAGCAATTTCTGCTGGTTGGCGCAGCCACGGCGGCCGTGATCCCGGCTGCGACCGCTGAAACGGTGTCCGGCTTGGCGCATCAGCTCGCCTCCACGGTAGACTGGTCTAGCGTGCTCACGTCGTTGGTCGAACGGGGCGCGGCGCGCATGCTGGAGCTCGGACCGGGAGACGCCCTGGCGCACATGGTCAGGGCGAACTGGCCAGACATGGATGTCCGCGCGCTTGATGATTTCAAGACCGTTGATGGCGCAAGGCACTGGTTCGAGGCCGCGTGATGGTCACGACCTCTCATGACAGCGCTTGGGCCGAACCTGGAGACGATCGATGATCGAGATCATTGGACACGCATTGGTGCCGATCTTTTTTGTGATCGCATTGGGCTATCTTGGCGGCCTGCGCGGCCGGATCGACAATCATCACGTCGCAGAGCTCAACACGCTGGTGATGGACTATGCGCTGCCAGCTTCCCTCTTCGTCGCGACTGCGACCACCCCCTGGCAGCGGATGCGCGGCGAGGAAGGCATCGTTCTGTCGATCGCCCTCGGCATGATGATACCGTATCTGCTATGGTATCTTTTAGCTCGTTGGCGCGGCGTTTCGCGGCAGGAATCGGCAACCGAGGCGTTGACCGTCGCGCTGCCGAATTTTGCGGCGGCAGGCCTTCCCATCATCCAGGCAGTCGTTGGTACGGCCGGCACAGTCCACGTCGCCGTCGCGATCGCCGCCGGGTCAATCCTGCCCTCCCCCCTGACGCTCCTCATCCTTGAACTCAACAAGCCATCGGAAGACAATGTGCCGCGGTCGCGCAAGATAGCGCGGGCAGTCTGGCGCGCGTTTACGAAGCGAATCGTCATTGCTCCGGTCGCCGGGACCTTGCTCTCAGCTTCCGGCATCGCACTCGGCCCGTTGCTGACCTCCTCGCTCCAATTGATCGGCGTCTCGGCTGGCGGTGTCGCGCTCTTCCTGACCGGGCTTGTCCTCTCATCGCAGCCATTCAAACTGAACGGCAACGTCGCGATCGGAACCATCACGGCCAATATGCTACAGCCCGCTCTGGTCTGGGGGCTCACATTGGTACTGGCGATCCCGACGGATCAAGCCCGGATTGCGATCCTGCTCGCGGCAATGCCGTCTGGCTTCTTCGGGATATTGTTCGGCATCAACTACAAGAATGTCTCGGAAAATGTCGGATCCACCGTTATCGCCAGCACCGTCCTCAGTCTCGCCACGGTGGGTTTCGTGATCTATTTCTTCTTTCCCACCTGAAGCATTTCGCCAATCTCGCGCGCCGGGGTGCATGGCCCGAAGGCCGCGACGACCTTGGTGATCGTCGAGCAACTCCCTCAGACCCGGCACTCAAATCCGAGTCCGCTTCTCGGCAATCCGCGGTCGGTAACGGGATCGACCGGGGCTCGCATGCCGCCACGCCGTCCTACGGCCGCAACCATTGCCGAGATCGCCGAATGCGCGCGCGGCGTCACGCGCCGCTGATGCCTGCGAGCTGCATCGGGGGTACCAGAATCCAGGCGACATCAACGTCACAACTGGCCGCAGCTGTGCCGGACGGCCGCCCGCCAGAGACGAAACGGCTCACTGGTTGCGCGGTGCTGACATTGCCCACGCACCAGATCAACGCGCCGAATCTTCAAAAGTCGACGGACTCTTTCCGTCGGCCCGTGGTAGCGCGAACGCGGCTTCGGCTCCTGCCCGTCGAATTTCGACGCGCAGGAGCCCGGACCACCCTCGTGATCGCCCATATACCGGTGCTCGGGGGCGCGGCGAACGACCATGTTTTCTCCACGGCGTTCCTGACGTGCGTTTACGTCGCTTTCAACGACCCGGTCCGGTGCTGGTCGAGTCGAGGACGCGGTTCGGCATTCCTGCGTCACCCCGTTTGCTACTCAAGGGTTGCGTGCTGGCGGCGTACCCCATCGCGAGGGTGGCAGCGGCCTTCCGCACTCCCGGCGCAACCGTTCAGGAAACGCAGCGCAGATCGTCTAACAGCAGCCTCGCGGCAACGAGATCCTGTGTCTCAAACCCTTCTGTGAAGCGTTCATAGACATCGCCTAAAAGCTTTTGCGCCTTTTCCCGATGATCCTGTTCGCCCCACAGGCGCGCAAGGGGAATGGTCGCGCGCAGCTCCCACCCCAGCGCGGATTGCGACTGCGCACAGCGGATGGCGTCACAAAGGTATTTTTCCGCTTCGACCAAATCCGGCTGCGCTCTGTTCAACAGAAGCTCACCGCGAACACGCAGCAGATCGGCCGTCCAGATCGTCTGTCCTGCATGTCGTGCCTCGGCGAGCGCGCTGTCGATGATGACCAGCGCCTCGTCGGTCCTGCCCAAACGCGCCAATCCTTCCGCCAGGGCGCGCGACGCCGCCGATGTGACGATGTTATAATGCTCACTCCGCATCTTCTCGAGCGCAACCTCGAGGAGCGCGACACCGGATGCCACGTCACCTTTGGCAATGAGTAGCTCACCCTTCAAGGCAAGGCTGATCGTCATAAAAGGCGCCTGCGAATATTTCACTGCATGCGCTATCGCCAAGTCGATCGGTTCCTCTGCCCCGCTGAAATCACCGCTCCAGAGGAAGACCGGAATCGAGTAGATCAGCGCAAGGCCATAGGAGTGATGGTGCTTATATTGCGCCACATCGCTGATCGTCTGCCGCGCGACCGTCCCGGCCTGATCAGCATAACCACATAGCCACAAGGACCGGGCAAGCGCGAACCGGGCTCGGGTTTCGTAGAACAGGCCGATCTGGTCAGGTGCCAGCTCCGACGCCAGGGTGAACCCAAGCTGCCCATGCTGAAGCGCTGCCGCCTGATCGCCGGCGAGATGATGGGAGGCGGCGAGCAACCACTGAGCGACGACGCGCTCGACGGCACCGCCATCTTTTTTAGCGACCTCGGCAGCATCGATTGCCGCGGCAAGGGCCTCGGCAAATTCACCGCGGCGCGTCAGAAAGACATTGAGATCGCCAAGCAGGTAGAAATGACGGCGTCGCCTGCCCAATTGATTGGAGAGGTCGAGCCCGCGATCAATCGCCGCGCGCACGCCATGACCATCGCCCCAAGTGTACATGGAAGAGACGGCTAACGCTGTCTGAAGATCCAGTTCACGGTCGAGAGCGCGGTCGTCCTGGGGAAGCATGTCCAGCGCCTGCTGGCACCATCGATGGCACTCGAGAAACTGCGACAACCCAAGAAACAGCGGCGCTGCGCTGATCACCAGGTCAACGCCGGTATCGACATGTCCCGGCGCCGAAAAACACCAGGCGAGCGCCTTACGGACGTTCGAGATGTTCGGGGCATGCCGGGCCACCTTGCGACTATCGGCGACCGAGGTCCTGCTTGCTGCGTTCTTCAGAAAGCTCGCATAATAGCGTGCATGACGCGTCTCGACGGCTTCCTTGTCACCGCTTTCCTCCAGCCTGGCCGCTGCAAATACACGGGTCGTGTCCAGCAGGCGGTAGCGAGTCGGGTCCCCGCCCGGCGAAATGGCGATCAGCGACTTGTCAAAAAGGCTGGCGACAATGCCGGCGAACAGCGCCGCTTCATTTGCCGGGTCATCGGCAACCGCCTGTGCGGCCTCGAGGCAGAATGGGCCGACAAAGACGGAGAGCTGCGTGAGCACGCGCTGCTCCTCTGGCGACAGGAGCTGGAAGCTCCAGTCGAGCATGCCTTGCAAGGTACGATGGCGCGGAAGAGCGTTTCGCCTGCCTTCAAACTGCAGGGAGTTGCCGGCGGCCAGCAGTTCCGCAGTGCCCTGTATCCCGTAGATCGCAACGCGGCTGGCAGCGAGCTCGATGGCGAGCGCAATGCCGTCGAGGCGCCGGCATATATCCGCGACGATCGGTGCCTGCAGGTCATCGAGCTCAGCCGAGTATCCGCTCGCCGCCGCCCGTTCCATGAACAACTGGACGGCTGGCGAGGCAAGCGCCTGCTCGGCCGACGGCAGGGGCGAAAGGGGACTGTCCAGCGGCATCAGCAGATGGACATTTTCGCCCTGCACCCGCAGCACTTCGCGGCTGGTCGCGAGCAGATTTGTCGACGGCAGATTGGTGAAGATGCGCCCGGCGATCGCCGCGACTGCTTCGACGACATGTTCGCAATTGTCGAGGACGACGAGAAACCGCTTCTCTGCGAGAAATGCGTGAATGCAGCTCTCGGTATCGGGGCCCTGGACGATGCAACCGAGCGCCGAGGCGATTGCCATCGGCACATCGGCCGGGTCGGTCAATGACCCAAGGTCGACAAAGCTGATCGCATCGTCGCCAAAGGCCGGTCGGAGGGCATGCGCGACGGCGATGGCGACCGTCGTCTTGCCGATGCCGCCTGGCCCGACGATGCTGACGAACCCGCGGGACTGAATCAGGGACGACAAAGCCGCCACCGTCTCGCCCCGCCCGATCATCGATCGGGGGCATATCGGTAAATGCTTCGGGCCGGCTGAAGAATCCTGCTGCGCTGGCAGCTGCTGTGGCGCGTCGGGCTGCCGGATATCAGCAACGAAGCTATAGCCGCGACCAGAGACGTTGATGATGTACCGGGCATCATCGGTGCCATCGCCGAGCGCCTTGCGCAGCGCGGTGATATGAACGCGAAGGTTGGCTTCCTCCACAAGAACATCGGGCCACACGATCTTCATCAGTTCGCGGCTGCTCACGACCTGCTGTGGACGCTGGGTCAAGGCGATGAGAAGATCGAGTGCCCTGCCGCCGATCGCGACCCGCACGTCGCCGTTCATCAGCAGGCGGCGGCTGATCTGCAGGCTGAAGGGCCCAAACAGCAATACGTCGTCAAGCACATTCGAGGCAGTCGTGCCGTTATCCCCCGGCCGGGATTGCTCATCGAGCAGCATGTGTCCGGCAGACGTCTGGGCCTGCGTCGCCATATTCAGGACATTTCTCATGGCTTGAGACCCCTGATATCGTTGAATTTCGCGTTCGGGGTCTTCTTCACTTCCCCCTGAAATCGAGAACGCAAGCCGAATTCAAATCCACACCGCTGACTGAAAAAAAAGTTACGCAGGCGAGACGAGCGATCGATCGTGGCGGACCGATCCACGCCACGTTTCGCCTGCGCCAAAACCATGGCGGCGTGCCGGGAGACCATGCCGGATAGGGGCACGCCCGCATGGCAAACCGCAAGGCTAGCGCAAAGAGGCCCGGACGAGCTCGTGCGACAAAGGCTGCGATATCCTTGACGTCTCGTGACGATCCCTGGGCGGTGCATCTGGATGTCCATTTGACTCTCCCGTGATGCTGGTCAGTGTAAACCTGCCATGATCGCGGAAAATACCGAAACGGGGTGTCGCGGTGACACGAATGGGTATGTCAGCGAGGGAGACGAAAGGTCTGGCGACCGAATCTCTGGGCATCGAGCGAATAGGCGCCCGCCCCGATGAGGGTGAGGGCCGCCGCGTCGAGCGCATGGACCAAAAGGGACAAGAGGTCGGCCTGGCCGGCAGCGCTTGCCAGCATGACGAAGACGATCACTGAAAGTGCGCCGGCAGCTCTGGCGAAGAAACCGACGCCTATCATGGCTGCCAGCAGGAAGCAGAGAAACGCGCCTCGTCCATCGCCGAAAGGCGATGCGATCTTGGTATCTGCTAGGGACAACATGACTGATGCCCGCAAAAGGAGGAGCGATCCCCCTGCGAGACCATCCGGAAACGCCGAAAAGCTTATCTTCATGGTTAAAACTTATCGTTCGGGTGATCGGCGCGTAACCTTCGAACGGGTGTTTGAAATGACCCGTTCGGGGAAGGAATCATTCACCGCCCTTCCACCCCAAACACAGACCTGCCACGGGTGCAGCCGACGGTCGGCCGCTACTGGATTATGTCAACCGCGCGCGATCTGCGGGTTCCCCGCCGATATTCGAGCCAAAATGGATGGAGTTGCGTGGCCACTGCAAAACTCCTACTTTCTTGACCGCCTTGTTGAGGCCAAACGGCACGCACTGGGTGAGCTGGTGGCTGGCAGGGATCGGTACCCGCAAGAGGCACTATGACTGCTGGGGGTATGGATCGTAATGGCGGTGCCAGAGGGCTCGAGTTCGTGCGGCTGATAGAGCGACTGCTTGTGTCAGTCGTCTTCTGGACGATGTTCCTGAGCGGGTCGGCGTTGGCCCTCGAACCAGCTCAACCAATCGCGCAATTCAAGCACTCGGCCTGGAGTGCTGAGTTGGGTGCTCCCGCCGGTGTCCAGGCGCTTGCTCAAACGCCCGATGGCTTCCTCTGGGTCGGAGGCGATACGGGCCTTTTCCGCTTTGACGGCATTCGATTCGAAAGGATATCCCCTCGCCGCGTGGCCCTGCTGGATGAGGAACCGGTCAGCGCGCTGCTGACGGCTCGAAATGGAGATCTGTGGGTCGGCTTCCAGTCCGGCCACATCGCCATTCTCCGACACGGTGTGTGGATCGACCGCTCCTTTCATTCCAGCATCGGCTATATCCAGAGCTTCCTGGAAGACCGATCGGGCAATATCTGGGCGCTCAACATCAACCGTCAGCGTCCCGTGATCAGGTACGGCCAGGGACGATGGCTCGTCCTTGATCAGAAATGGGGCGTGAAGATCGGGGCCATCGATTTTCTTGCGGAAGCCGCGGACGGTTCTGTTTGGTTGGCAGACCGGCATGGGATCATGACTCTCCCGCGAGGCGGGAACGGATTCCGATCCGTCGTCGGGGTTGACCAAAGGGTCGGTCGCCTCGAATTTACCGGTTTTGCGACCGGTCCACGGGGCGATGTATGGAATTCGGGTCCCTCCGCCGGGACGCGCCGGATCTTTGACCCAGCGCACCGGGATGCGACGGTTCTGGCAACGCCGACGATCCCGGTTCGCACGCGAAAGCACTCAAAGCGCGTTTTCATATTCGACCGGAATGGCGCGATCTGGGGCGTAACCTACTCGGCAGGCGTGTATCGCATCGACCAGCCACAGGCGCTCTACGCCGGAGGTGCACCGACAGAGGAGATTTTCTCTGCCAAAGATGGTCTCACCTCCGACTACGCCAACGCTGTCCTTGAAGACCGTGAAGGAAATATCTGGGTTGGTACGAACGGGGGCCTCGATCGGTTTCGGCGCGCCAACATCGTCGCCGAAACCGGCATACCGCCGCTCTCGCGCTACAGCTATGCCATGTTGAGCGCCACGGACGGTGCCGTTTACATCGCCGACTCGGATCGCCTGTTCCGTATACCCGCCGGGGGAAAGGCCCAGGTCGTGCTCAAGAGTCTCGACAACCCGCAAGGCCTGTGCGCGGGCCCCGACGGGACTGTCTGGCTCATGGCCTATAATGGGTTTTACCGGACGGTGGGCGGCCGTTTCGTTCGCATGCCGCAGCCGTCGGAAACACGCGCTTATTTCAGCTGCGTCGTCTCGAATGACGGACATGTCTGGCTCAATCCCGTGAACGGCGGGCTGCTCCGCTATGACCAGGGAAGATGGGACAATGTCCCTGGCTATCAGGGTAAGGCACCGCCCTTGGTCCAGCAGATGATCTCGGCTCCGGAAGGCGGAATACTGGCCTATCTCCGAGCCGGGCCGCTGATCCGCATCGACGACAGAGGCGCCCATGTCGTGTGGAAAGCCAAGGACATCCCGGACGGCGGGATCACCGCATTCTATGCGTCTGGAAACAAGGTGCTCGCCGCAACCGCAACCGGCCTAGTGCTTTATGCAGGCGGCCGGGTAGCCGAGTTGCGACGCGACTATCCCTGGCTGCACGGCGTTGCCGGAATGGTGGACAGCCGTGACGGGAACATCTGGATTTCCTCGCGGACCGGTATCATACGCCTCGCCTGGTCAGACCTCGATCGCAGTTTTTCGGCGCCGGGCCCTGTGCTGAGGCCGACGATCTTCAGCTATGCCGATGGTCTGTCGGCAACCGTGCGAACCGGATTGCCGTCAGCCGCAGCTCGGGGCGGAGACGGTCGTTTATGGTTCGTGACAACGGATGGGGTGGCTCGGATCGATCCGGCACATCTCAACTACAACCCACTCCCCCCGCCCGTAATAGTAACGGCGCTGGCATATGGCGGGACCAGACTACGCGACCCGACGGCAGTCACCCTGCCTGCCGGAACGGCTCGCCTGGCGATTGACTATACGGCACTCAGTCTTGCGATGGCGGAGGGTGTGCGCTTTCGATATCGGCTGGAGGGAGTCGACAAGGAATGGGTCAATCCCGGCACACAGCGAGAGGCGATCTATACCAATCTTTCGCCCGGAAACTACCGGTTCAGGGTCATCGCCGCCAACCATGACGGCGTGTGGAACCGGACGGGCGCCAGCCTGGCCCTCACCCTGCCGCCGACATTTCTTCAATCACCCTGGTTCAAGCTTATGGGCGCCCTGGTGCTCGTCGCGCTCGTTTGGGCCGCCTACCAACTGAGGATCCGGCAGATCACGGCGAGGTTGCGCACGCGCTTCGAGGGCCGCATCAGCGAGCGGGAGCGGATCGCGCGGGAGCTTCACGACACCTTGCTGCAGGGCGTCCAAGGCCTTGTTCTCCATTTCCAGGCGGCCGCCAAACGATTGGCGAGCGGAAGGCCGGCACAGGCAACGATCGAGGAGGCCCTTCTACGCGCGGACGCGGTGCTTACTGAGAGTCGCGAGCGCGTGCATGAGCTGCGCCGGACGACCGGCCATGGGAACCTCGCAGACTCCTGGGTTGCGATCGCGACGGAATTTGCGTCGCTCAGCCCTAGCGAATTCGAGATCACGGTCGAAGGCGGGCGGCGGCGTTTGCACCCGATGGTCTTTGAAGAATTGCAACGGATTGGCGAGGAGGCTCTGCGCAACGCGTTTCAGCACGCCCACGCCCAAAAAATCGACGTTACCCTGAGCTACCGCGGTCGCGACCTTCTTCTTCTTGTTCGTGACGATGGCGCGGGCCTGCCAAGCGATGTACTATCGACCGGAGAGCGGAAGGGACATTATGGCCTGACAGGCATGCGTGAGCGGGCACGTCGCATCGGGGGTACGTTGTCGATCGTGAGCCGTGCTGGGGTCGGTACGGAGCTTTCCCTATCGGTGCCCGCCCGGGCCGCTTATGCCGATCGCAGCGCGCGTTGGTGGATGCCTGCTGCAACAAGAGCTGAGTGGGAGCAGTGAGATGCAAGCAGCAAACGCCGACAATCCTATCCGCGTCCTGACGGTGGATGATCATCCCGCGCTGCGCGACGGCATCGCGGCAATCGTCAATTGCGAACTCGACATGGTCATCGCCGGCGAAGCATCGAACGGTGAGGAAGCTGTCGAGGCATTCCAGCGTCTCCGGCCCGATGTAACGTTGATGGACCTCCAGATGCCGGGAATGAATGGGGTCGATGCGATCTCCACGATCCGCGCCGACGCGCCCAATGCGAGGATCATCGTGCTCACCAGCTATGTTGGTGACGTCCCAGCGGCACGGGCGCTCAAGGCCGGCGCTTCCGCCTATCTCCTCAAGACCACGCTGCGGACCGACCTCATCGACACGATCCGTGCGGTTCATGCCGGGCGCCGGCAGGTCGCCCACGAGATCGCGCAGGAAATAGCGCTCCACGCCGGCGACGAACCGCTCACGAAGCGCGAGATGGAAATTCTGCGACTGGTGGCCAATGGCCAGGCCAACAAGGAAATAGCCTGGAGCCTGTCGGTATCCGACGACACAGTTAAGGGAAATATGAAGAGTATATTCGGAAAGCTGGGCGTCAACGATCGAGCCCATGCCGTCGCCACCGCGTTTCGCCGTGGCGTACTTCACTTCTGAGACCTTCGGGCAGCGCGGCTCACCAAGGTTCATCGGTCACATGGCTGAATCGGCACCACGATACGCAGCATAAACCGCGGCCTCGAACTCGGCATAGCAGCGCATGTACCGCGGGTCGGCAAATGGCAGCATCTGCGTCATGAACAGGCCGGCAATCCCCTGGCCGGGATCGAACCAGTAGTGCGAGTTGAGCAAGCCGGCCCAGCCTTGCGAACCGGCAGACCGCCTGCCCGCTATATCGTGTTCGTTGCGAACAAAGCCCAGGCTGTGTCCGAGCACGGCATCGGGCATCGGGTCGAAGTCGGCCGACATGGGCGAACATGTTGTCATCGGCGCAAAACGCAGCCCCGCCAGATGGTCGGCCAGCATGGTCGCTGTCGCGCCTGGAGACAGAAGGCGTTTGCCGTCGAGCGCTCCGGCACCGAGGAACATGCGCAAGAGGCGCATATAGTCCGACGCCGAACCATAAAGCGCCTGACCCATGGCATAGACTTCCGGGTTGCTCGGCGGCTTGACCTCGATCGGGTCGAATGCTCCGTGCTCGCCGCGCATGACGACGGTCGAAAGGTGTTCATGATCTTCAGGCGCCAGCTCGAAGCGTGTTGTGGTCATCGCAAGAGGCTCGAAAATCTCTTCCTGGCAAAACTCGACGATCGGGCGGCCGTCGATCGCCTCGATCACCAGACCAAGCCAGTCGACACCCGGGCCATAGGCCCAGCGCGTCCCCGGGTCGCTCATCAAGGGATAATGCAAGGAGGCACGCGTCCCCGTGATGACACTTTGATGTCCGGTCTTTTCCATATATTCGGCCACCCTGTCGTTCCAGAGCTCATATTCCAGGCCGGAACTGTGGGTCGCGAGCTGCCGGATCGTCGGCTTTGATTTCGGCTGCCGCAGTACCGGGACAGCGTCCTCGAATCGGTCGAGCACTCGGAGCTTCGAGAACTCAGGCACGACATCTTCCACGGCCATGTCCAGATCCGCCAGGCCTCGCTCGACCAGCATCATCAGCCCGGTCGCGCATACCGCCTTGGTCATGGAGAAAAGGCGAAAAATCGTATCCTCGTCTGCCTTCGATCCCGGCCCCGCGTCTCCCGCTGCACCCGAGAACAAGGTCCCGTCCCGGTCAGCGACAAGCGCTACGACGAAAGGCAGGTCGCGGTCCCGGACCGCCGCCTCCAGCTTCTGTTGAAGTCCCATCTATACTACGCCCCTGCCCCTTGACGGCATTCAGAACCGAATGCCGAAATATGACTGACCGAGTCCAGCGCTGGCCACTCTCGCTCCGGCCAGAACGCCAGAGCAAAGACCGAAACGACGATTGCGCCGCGGCCCGGTCGGCACCTACGCCGTCAGCTTGTGCGGGACCTGCGTCAAGTCTCCGACTCAGCGGGGTGCCGCGCAGCTGCGGGCGCACGCCTGCACCTAAGCGAATCGCAGCAAATTCTTACGGCGATTTACTTTCGCGCGACCGCCATCGATGCGAGCCTCGTTGCGGTTGAAATCACATCCTGCAGGTTCGCCATCAGCCTCAATCCGGCATTCAGGTGCCTTCGGCGCACTTGCCACGGCTGACCTTGAAGCGGGCCACGGAGGCAAAATGAAAAAGCTGTTCGAACCCGACGCATCGTTGATCGGCCGGCCAGCCGGTCCCGACATGATCGATGCCGTCTCCCACGCGATGCTGGATGGTACCCCTTCGGCACTGCGCTATGATCTCGGCGCTCTCATCGGAGACACCGAGGTTCTGCACCGCCTGACCGACCTTGTGCGCTACGCGTCAGACGCCAGTCCGTATCGCTACATCCCGCAGGTCGTGCTCACCCCCAAGACGACCGACGATATAGCGCGAATCCTGGCCTATTGCAGGACGAATGATCGCAAAGCGACATTCCGTGCGGCCGGCACGAGCCTGAACGGGCAGTCACAGTCCGACGATGTCCTCATCGATGTCCGCCGCCACTGGCAGGGCTGCTCGGTGGAAGAGCAAGGGCGCCGCCTGAGAACGAAGCCCGGCACCATTCTCGCCCATGCCAATGCCCGTCTCGCCCCGTACGGCAGAAAGCTCGGCCCCGACCCTGCCAGCAACGGCGCCTGCACGATCGGCGGCGTTATTGCGAACAACGCTGGTGGCATGCGCTGCACGCTTGATCGCGACGCGTATCGCACCATGGTCGACTGCACTTTCGTTCTCCCGTCCGGCACGATCATCGACACCTCGTTGCCAGACGCGGAAGCACTTTTCGCCAGGCACGAGCCCAGGCTCGCCGCCGGGCTGAAGGCGCTTCGCGAGGAGCTGCTGGACGATCCTGAACTGACCGAGCGCGTTCGCCGGAAATATTCGATCCGGAATACACATGGCTACAGGCTCTGTGCTTTTCTGGACGCTGAGACGCCACTTCAAATCTTCAAGCGGCTGCTTGTTGGTTCTGAAGGCACGCTCGCCTTCATTGCCGAGGCAGTCATGGACACGGTACCGCAGCCCGAGGCCACTGGTGTCGCCTTTCTCATCTTCAAATCGATCGATGACGCGGTCGAGCTCGTGCCGAAGCTTGTCGCGCTCGGGGCGTCCGCGGTCGAATTGATGGTCGCGCCAGCGCTGACCGCGGCTAGCCAGGCGTTTGAGGGCACACCAACTTATTGGCGTCAGCTCGACCCCAACGCGGCTGCACTCCTGGTCGAGTTCGGCGCGGAGTCGGTTGATGCGTTAATCGCCAAAGAGGACCGGGTCCTTGAGCTCACGTCCCACCTCAAACTCGTGCAGCCGGTGGAGTTTACGAGCGTCGCTGAGGCAGTGGAGCTCGCCTGGCATGTGCGCGAGGGTCTGCTAGGGCTGGTGGGAAAGCTGCGTCCCCCGGGCACGATGATCATCACTGAGGATGTCTGTTTCCCGCCCGCCAGCCTGGCGGCTGCCGCTCGCGACCTGCAGGCCCTGCTGCAAAAGCATGGGTTCGTCCCATCGGTGGCAGGCCATGCAGCGCATGGCAATCTGCATTTTCTTCTCGTCGCCAAGCTCGACGAGGAGGCAGGCAAGAAGCGCTATTCGGCCTTTATGGACGAGCTCGTCGATCTGGTCGTCCACAAATATGACGGCTCCTTGAAAGCGGAACATGGCACCGGCATGAACATGGCACCGTTCCTCGAAGCGGAATGGGGCATCAAAGCTACGGAGATGATGTGGCGGATCAAGTCATTGGCCGATCCAAAGGCTGTGCTTGGCCCCAACGTCATCCTGACGCGCCGATCCCAGGTTCATCTCGAAGCGTTGAAATCGGTGCCGCTGATCGAGCAGACCTCCGATGCGACCCAGTGCATCGAGTGTGGCTTTTGCGAACCCGTCTGCCCAAGCCGCAACATCACGACGACACCGCGCCAGCGAATCGTCCTGCGTCGCGAAATGGCGCGCCAGCCCATTGGATCACCCGTCCTCAAGCAGTTGCAGGACGATTATGAATATGACGCAATCGAGACCTGTGCCGGCGACGGCACCTGCTCGCTGCGCTGTCCGATCGGAATCAACACCGGCGCGTTGATGCGCGAGTTCCGCTCCCTCGAGCGAAGCGAGAAAGCCGAAGGCGTTGCCCTTCGTGTGGCGCAGAACTGGCATATCGTCGAACGGCTGAGCCGCATGGGCCTCTCCGCGGCGGCGATCGTCCAGAAGATCGCCGGCACCGGACCACTGAAGGGTCTGACGGGCGTCGCCCGAGCGGTCATTTCGACCGACCTTATCCCGTCCGTCCCCGGCCCGATGCCGCGCGCCGCTCCGCCGCTCCCGGCCACGCTCGAGAAGGGCGCCGCCGCCGTCTATTTCCCCGCTTGCATCAACCGCATGTTCGGCCGCGACCCCGACGCGAAGGACAATCTTGGCCTGCCAGAGGCCTTGACCAGACTCTCGGCACGCGCTGGAAAACCGCTCTGGATCCCCAAGGACGTGATCGGCTTGTGCTGCGCAACGCCCTTCAGTTCCAAAGGCTATAGCCGTGCCCATGCCTGCATGGTGTCGCGGCTGGCCGAATCATTTTGGGAATGGTCGCAGGGCGGTCGCCTGCCGATCGTCGTCGACGCCGCCTCCTGCACGCACGGTATCGTCGAGGACATGGCAAAGCATTTGAGCCCGGAAGCGCAGGTGCGTTTTGCAAAGATCCAGGTCATCGACGTGATCGAGTGGTGCGAGGGCCTGTTGCCCGCGCTTTCCATTCGCAAGGAGCTCGATCGGATCCTGCTGCACCCCACTTGCTCGATGATGCATCTCCACCTGACCAAAGGACTGGAGACGATCGCGGCGACATTGGCGACCGAGGTCGAAGTACCTTTGGGCGCGGCCTGTTGCGGGACCGCGGGAGACCGCGGGCTGCTGCACCCTGAGCTGGTGCTCTCGGCGACGCGCGAAGAGCGGGAGTCCGTCGCGGAAAACCCGGCCGACGCCTATCTGTCATCCAACAGGACCTGCGAAATGGGCATGCGCCACGCGACGGGCATGCCCTATGAATCCTTTGTCTATCTGCTGGAAAAACTGAGCCGGGCTCCCGCCTGACCCTGATACGACGCCCGCCCCTCCAGCCACGCCGCGCCACGATATCGGGACGTTGATCGCGACGCTTGTGCCATCATCGTTGAGGCGAGCGGGAGCCGACGATGAAATTCTGCTTGAATCAGAGCTCGAAAACGCCGCGCCGCACGGCTTCTGTCACGGCATGCGTGCGATCGTTCACATCGAGCTTCGCAAAAATGCTTCGCATATGCGCTTTGACAGTGTCCTCCGCGATTGACAGCGTGAGGGCGATCTCCTTGTTCGCATTTCCGGCGGCGACCAGGCGCAAGATCGCGGTTTCCCGGTCGCTCAGCGGATCGACCGCGGCGTGAAGCGCGATCTGCTGGGCCACCCCTGCGGGTATATAGCGCCTTCCCGCATGGACCGAGCGGATGACATCCGTCAGTTCCTTGCGAAGCGCACTTTTAAGAAGATAGGCCGAGGCCCCTGCTTTCAGGGCGCGCGCCGCCTGTACATCGCCGTCATAGGTGGTGAGCACGATGATCCGGGCATGTGGCGCTCTGCTGCGGATGGCGATAATCGCGTCGATACCGCCCATCCGAGGCATCTGAAGATCCATCAACACGATGTTCGGCCGGAGGTTCACATAGGCCTCGATCGCCTCAACGCCATTTTCCGCTTCCCCAGCGAGTACCATATCGGGCTCAAGCTCGATGATGCCCGCGATGCCGAACCGCAGCGAGGGATGGTCGTCAACAATAAGGATGGTGATTGGCTTAGCCGCAGCGTTAGGCATCGGTCAGCCCCCAACCAACATATGAGCGAGGCTGCGCGAGCGCGCACGCCATCGGCCGGAATAAGCGGCTCGGGCAGGAATCGTGACCAGAACTTCCGTGCCCTTCCCCTTCCGGCTCGTCACAGTCAGTGATCCCCCGATCGCCTTAGCCCTTTCCCGCATTCCTCTGAGACCGAAATGACCGGGCCGCTCGCCGCTGGTCACGACATCGTCCGGCACACCAATACCATCGTCGGTCACACTGAGCCGCAGGTGTTGCCGGCCATAGGCGATCGCAAGATTGATCGCCTGCGCCTCGGCATGATGAAAAGCATTGCGAAGGGCCTCCTCGCCGATACTTCGTATTTCCTCGCAAGCTATGCTGTCCAGGGCTCGCGGCGTGCCCTCCTCGATGAACCGGAAGGTCGTTGCGGAGTTGGCGCTTAGCTCCCCGGCGGTCATCAGCAATGCGCTTGCAAGATCGCCGCTCCCCGTCGCGCGCAAGTCCTGGACCCGATCTCGCACATCGATCAACACCTCGTCTGACTTATCGAGAGCCGCATCCATCTGTTGGCGCAGCTGCCCGTTCTTGGGCATCCGGCCGGCCACCATCTGAAAGCGCAGGATGAGGCCCTGGAAACTCTGAAGCAACGAGTCGTGCAACTCCCGGGCAATCCGCTCCCGTTCCGCGAGCCGAACTTCCATCGCCGCCCGCAATTGCGCCCTCACGCGGCGGAGGTGAAACGAATAGGCCACCGAAGCGACGATGACAGCGGCCAGTGCGCAAAGGAGTTTGAACCAGAGCGACTGGACGAACGTGGGCGGGATCGTGAACTCGACAACCGATCCCGTTCTATTCCATACGCCGTCATTGTTAGATCCGATCACTCGGAACCGGTAGACGCCCGGGCCAAGATGACTGAAAAACATCTCACGCCGCGATCCGGCGTCGACCCAGTCCTCGTCCGATCCCTCGAGTTTGTAGCGAACCTGGACGCGCTGGGGAATCGACAGGCTCAAGACCGAATAGTCGATCTCTCCGCTGGACGTCCCAGCCGGCAGCGCCACCTTGCGGGCGTCACGGTAGATCTTTCCTCCGGCCTTTAATGCGCTGACAGCAATTGCAGGAGGAAGGCGGTTTCGAACGATGCGAGCAGGATCGACCCAGACGATACCGCTTGTGGTGGCAAACCAGATTCGTCCATCCCCACCGCGCGCAACGTTGTGTGCGCCGTCAAAAACGAATGATCCGGGAAGCCCGTCCTGAACGTCGAAAACGATCGGTGCGACGATTGCGTGCGGATCATCCAGCACCCGTTCGAATGCCGTGGTCGCCAAGCGCACCACGCCCGCCCGCGTCATCATCCAGGTGTTGCCTAATCCGTCCGTTTCAATCCCGGTGACAGCCGCCAGGGCCGGGACCCTTTCAGCACGAAGTGCGCTTAGCCGACCATCGCGCAACCTCAAAAGACCGTTCGGTCCGGCAAACATCAGATCTTTTTGTCGCCGCTGAAACCACCAGAAATTCTGAAGAGCGTTTGCCCGAACAATCGTTGCTGGTGCCCGCTCGGGAGTGTCGAACCGAAGAAGGCCATCGGACTGAGACATGACAAGGATACGCCCCTTTTCGTCCGTGCCAATAGATTGGAACGCCTGATCCGCAGAAGCGGGTGCTATTCGATGCCATCGATCCGCCGTGCGGTGGAAGATGCCGTCGCCGTCAGCGCTAATCCAAAGGCGGTTATCCTTGTCCACTGCGCAGCCGTAGAGCCGAACGGCCGAGTGCCGCGGCAGCAAGATGCTGGATCTGACATGGCCGTGGAGACGAACGACGCGATCTGGAAACACGGCCCAAATCGCGCCATCCCGGGCCTCGCACAGGGCATGAGGATCGTCGGGCATGCCGGGCAGACGCTCCGGCGCACCGTTTGGTCGAACTCGATAAACGCCGTCACGCTGGCCAACGTATATCACGCCGTTTCGGGCGGCGAGCAGGGCAAACGCCCAGGTTCCGGATCGCCTCAGTGCTGGCTCGATCACGACATTGGCGGTCCGAAACCGTTCCAAGCCCAGTGTAGATCCGACCCAGATATTTCCTTCCTTGTCCCCCGCGATTGCGGAGATATTGTCGGTGAGAAGGCCATCTTTGTCGCGGAAGACCTCGACGGCGGATTTGGCCTCGCCCACAGAAGCTGGCCCCCGAGCGGAAGGGGAGCGCACTCGGAAGATGCCGGTGAATCGGTTACTCCCCCAAAGATTCCCTTGTGCGTCGAAGAAGGTGAGCGCCCCACGGTCGAAACGAGGTGTGGGGTATGCCAGGCTTCCGGCAACTATGGTGCCGCCACCTGTCGCGATGACTCTGGTCCCTCTGTCGTCGGACATCCAGAGATTCCCGACAGCATCCTGGGCGAGCGCCGCATGTCCTGACGGAGTGATCGATGCGCGCTGGAAGCGCGACGCGCCCGGTGGAAGGAACATCACCGATTGGATTGTGGTAATCCAAAGGGTCCCGTTCCGCGCCGCCAGCATGTTGATGAGATATTCGCGTGGCATGCCCAGCGCCGTATTCACGATCTGCCATCTACCATGCGTGTAGCGCCCCAGCGACCCGTCAAGGCGGCCCAGTGACGCCCAGACGGCGCCGTCACGAGTTTCAGCCAGGCTAATGACGTACGGGCCAGGACTTTCCATCCCGGTCTCGTGCAGCGTGCCGGCACGATAGACGCTGATTCCGCCGGTCGAATCGCCTGCCCAGACGGCGCCGTCGTGCGCAACCAACAGCGAGGTGACCGTGCCGCGTGTCGGCTTCGGATGCTGGGGCGCTATCCTTTCGAAACGCAGCCCATCATATCGGTACAAGCCATCGCGAGAGCCGATCCAGAGATATCCGTCTGCACCCTGGATCAGCGCATTGACCGGCGTCGGGACACCATCGTCGGTGACCCAGCGGCTGTGCTTGTACTGCGCGATGCTGTGCGCTGGTTCCAGTGCGTCTGCGCGAGCGTTGAGCAACAACGCGAGAACGACGACCACCCATGAACAGCGTTTCCAGAGCGACCTCACTCCCTACCCCTTCACCTGCCCGATTCAGGCGCTCGGTTCGCTGATTCTAGTCACACTGATCGGCATGCGCAGCGCCCAAACGGGTAGTTATTGGTAACCCAATTGGACGTACGCCGGCCTCGTCGGGTGCGGTATCGTGTCGCTGATGACGCAGGTCCTTTTCTCGTATCCGGGCGGACGCGTCGGTTTTGCACTTCTGTTGATGCGTGCTTCGCTGGTCATCCTGGTCATCACGGTGAACGTAATTCCGATCCCGGCATCCTGGCTCGCAGTGTCGACGTTGCTGCTGAGCGCTACGCTGAGTATGGGGTTTGCGGTGCGAATCACTGCGACGCTCTGCGCCGTGACGATCGCAGTGACCGTCTGGCCGTTCGACAGCACGAATGACATGCCCTTCCTGGTCTGCGCGCTCAACGCGCTTGCCTTGGCACTAATGGGGCCGGGCTCATACTCGATCGACGCCATCGCGTTCGGACGACGAACGGTTCAGTTCTAACGTTGCTCTCCGCATTACACTGGCGAACGCCACAGACAATCGCACGGTCATCACGTGCTCAAGGTCGAGGCCTCAATCTTCCGTCGGAAGCCTCGCAGGTCATCCTCAACGAGTTTGCAAATCGTCGTTGGCCTCACTCGCCCTCGCTGGGCGGCGCGATAGCGAGCGTTGTTCTCGACACCGCGGTGCACGCCGAAACCGCCTGCCGATGGTTCGCCAAAACGAAACTTGTGTGGTGATTTGTGTGGTGATTTGGCTTGACCCATCGGCACCGACGGACCTAAAATTCGAAATCCGCAGTTTTCTGCGGATTTCAGGGGTATGCCGGACTGCATTAGTCGATCCAGCAGCGGTTTTGTAAACCGAAGGTCGCGGGTTCGATTCCTGCAACCGGCACCACTCCAAATCCTCTCATGTTTTAGCTCTAAAACTGAGATCCGCGGAATCTTGGAGGGTCAGAACTTATACATGGTTCGACCAACGCCGACCCGTTTGGATGGTTCTTGTGCCCCCGTTTGTGCCCCGGTTTAGTCGGTTTGCGTCCCCGCTTTTTTCGGTTTTCACACGGCTGAGGACCTCACTCGGGAGATCATTTACTTCGTGGGCCACCGCCGC
>Ga0247737_1000215_pt1 | contig 20401 bp, 22 predicted proteins | sample UWRJL028104C2_FD_180937 | JGI IMG/M metagenome (GOLD analysis project Ga0247737, IMG submission 180937) | Plant litter microbial communities from Arlington Agricultural Research Station in Wisconsin, United States - UWRJ-L028-104C-2 | ecosystem: Environmental > Terrestrial > Plant litter >...
TGTCCGGGTGGCTGATCATTTAATATGGATCGACTATGTAAAAGCGCTCTGACCTGGGGAAACATGTTAGGTTGCACCTACCGGTTGCAGGTAGATGTGCAACCGCATGCGCTGGGTGATGAAGGGTGCGCGATGAGTGAACGTCCGATCGTTCGCGGGTTCGTGATTAAGAGGGGCGACCGCTGGCTAGCCCCGCTCCCATCGAGCATGGGCCGACGCGGCAAAGATCACGATGACGAAGCCGCCGCCTGGAATTGGCTTCAAATCGAAGCAGCGAAGAGAACGCTTGGACTAGGCGCACAACAGCGTGTTCCCCGAGGGGTTACCGCGGCGGCTCGGAAATCAGGTCTACATAGAGATTTATCTACCCCTACCCCTATCGCATCGATATCTCGATGATAAGAGCCGATGCGTCGATCACATGCATCGATGTAGGGTGCCAGCGCACTAGCCGTATCCACCGGACAAGACAGGGGGCAGCGATCGAGTATATACACGAACGTGCTCTTGATATACTCGGGGCATGACGAAAACACTGATCGATCTTGACGACGAGGCGCTGGCTGCGGCACAGCGCGAACTAGGTACCACGACCAAGAAAGACACGGTAAACGCTGCTCTTGCCTACGTCGCCGAGCGGGCCGCGCGCAGCGCGCAACGCGTCGACCTGTGGGGCCAGGACATCGCCGACCGGGAGATCATGAAGGACGCACGGCGTTGACCATGCCGGGCACGCTCTACCTGATCGACACGTCGGCGGCGGCACGGATGTCAGTCAACCCGCACGTGCGGGCTCTCGTCGAGGGCCTGATTGATGACAGGGTGGGCGCAACGTGCATCACGCTAGATCTTGAGGCCGGGTATTCGGCACGCCCGAACGAGGTGGCGCACGTTCTGAAAAGCCGCGCGGAGCACCTGGTGCGGCTGGACATCACGGAGCAAGCCGCAGAGCGGGCACGCGAGGTGCAAATCCTCATGGCGTCACGCGGACTGCACCGGGCGGCGGGCGCGTTCGACCTGCTGACAGCCGCTATCGCGGAGCAGCACCGGGCCACGGTGCTGCACTATGACGCGGATTTCGAGCACATCGCCTTGGTCACCGGGCAGCAGCAACGTTGGGTAGCCCCGCGCGGCACGATAAACTGAGCGGTTCACTGTCATGTTGGCGTGTCGCTCGTACGGGTGATCCAATGGGGAAGAAACTGCAACTGGGATGTGCAACTGAGTTGCAGTCGGCGTCATCCGTGGTGTTCAAATTGGTCTTCATCATTACATATCGAACCGTCCGTGATGCGTAGATTTGCGCCGGTTCGTAGTAGGCGAAAGTGGGACAAAATGAGCGATCTGCTCGTCTGGATCGACTGTGAGATGACGGGTCTCGATCTGGGCAAGGACAAGCTCATCGAGGTTGCCGCACTCGTCACCGATGCCGACCTCAACGTGCTGGGTGAGGGCATCGACCTGGTCATCCACGCCGACGACGCGGCGCTCGACGCGATGCCGCCGGTGGTGCGCGACATGCACGCCAAATCGGGGCTGACCGACGAGGTCCGCCGGTCGAAGGTCACGATGGCCGAGGCCGAGGAAGCCGTCCTGGCCTACATCAAGGAGTTCGTCCCCAACCCGCGCAGCGCGCCGCTCTGCGGCAACTCGATCGCGACCGACCGGGGCTTCCTGGCGCGGGACATGCCGGCGCTCGACTCGTTCCTGCACTACCGCATGATCGACGTCTCCTCGATCAAGGAGCTGTGCCGCCGCTGGTACCCGCGGGTCTATTTCGGCCAGCCCGCCAAGGGGCTCGCGCACCGAGCGCTGGCCGACATCCGCGAGAGCATCCGCGAGCTCGAGTACTACCGCCGGACGATTTTCGTCCCGCTGCCGGGCCCCGACGTCGAGACGGCCAAGGCGATCGCCGCCGAGCTCTGACCGTGCCGCCGGCGACAAAGGGTGGCAAAGGGCGAGCTCAGGGGTCACCTGACCAAGCTGGTAACCCGCTCGACGAGAGTTGCGAGTGTGCCGCTATGATTGGCGGGCATCGGGGATTTCCTCGTGTGCGATGGTGGTCGTAGCTCAGCTGGTAGAGCACCGGGTTGTGGTCCCGGGGGTCGCGGGTTCAAGTCCCGTCGGTCACCCCATGTAAAACGGTAGGAAAGCCCCCCGAACCGGACACGGTTCGGGGGCTTTTTGCTACAGAAACGGACATCGGCGTGAGGTGTCGGGGCCGCTCGTAGTAAATCTTGTAGTAACTGCTAGCTGGCTTGTTCAACAGCCTTCTGGATGACCGCACCCATTGTCTCGGCGTCTCGGCGTCTCGGCGTCTCGGCGTCTCGACGTCACCGGCGACACAGCAGCCGTGACGATCCGCGGCCACCAGGCCGAGGTCGACGGCGACGCGGCAACGGCCGTTCTCCGCGACCGCGGCCTCAACCCGGCGAACTGGTCCGCAACCGGATACCGCTCGTCGGAATGGACCATGCCAAACGGCGACACCGGGATCAGCGCCCGGTTCACGTTCACCCGCACGGCCAACGGCGAACGGCCGCCGATCGCGGACCTCATCGCCGAGATCCAGCAACACAAACCGGCAGCCACGCGCCCCGACGGCGACCACGGATTCCTGGTCCTGCTCGGCGACACGCAGTTCGGCAAGATCGACGGCGACGGCGTTGCCGGCGCGCTGCACCGCACCGTCGACGGCCTCAACCGGGCGGCCGACCTGCTCACCGAATACCGGCAGCGCTTCGACATCGGACACGTCCACATCGCCTGGCTCGGTGACCACGTCGAGGGGTTCGTGTCCCAGGCCGGCGCCAACGTGTGGCGCACCCCGCTGACCTTGAGCGAGCAGATCAGGCTTACCCGGCGAGTCATGCTGCACGCCTTGGTCACCTTCGCACCGCTCGCCCAGCGGCTCACCATGGCGGCCGTTCCCGGCAACCACGGCGAAGCGGTACGCATCGCCGGTAAGGGACTGACCCGCTACGACGACTCCCACGACACCGAATCCCTGGTCGCCGTGCACGACGCCGCCCTGCTCGCCCCGGACGCATTCGGCCACGCCGAGTTCTACGTGCCGGCCACCGACGAACTGACCATCGTGCTGGACGTCGCCGGCACCGTCGTTGCGCACGCCCACGGCCACCAATGGCGTCCCGGCAGGCATTTCGACTGGTGGCGCAGCCAGGCATTCAACGCCGCCAGCGCCATGCACCGCGCTGACCTGCTCATCGCCGGGCACCTGCACCACGAATTGATCGACACCGACGGGCCACGCACATTCGTCCAGGCCCCCGCGCTCGAAGCCGAATCCACCTGGTGGCGCCACGCCACCGGCACACCAGGACACCCCGGACTCATCATCGCCGTCACCAAGGACGGCCACACCAACGTGAAAGAGGTAATCCGGTGACCACCCCCGCCGACTGGACCTTCCTCGACCTCGACGGCGTCGCCGAGACCGCCCGCCGAGCGGCCCGCAAGGTCGCCGCCGAGTACCCGGCCGTGGTGGAAGCCGACGACCTGTACCAGGACGCGCTGATCCTTCTCGCCCGCAACTCCGACCAGGTCCGCAAGCACCACGAGTCCGGGGAACTCGGCCTGCTCCATCACTGGCTGTGGTGCCGGCTGGTCGACACCGTGCGTCCGCTCGCCCGCCGGGCCAACCGATCCATCTCCTACGAGCGCACCTACCAGGAGGCCGCAGCATGAGCCAGTACGACCGCCGCCTCGTGGAACGCCTGCTCCCCGCCGTCTGGGACAGCGCCTATGCCTACGGCATGGCCGACAGGTCGGCACCCGACCCCGACATGCCCCGCGCCCAGATCGACCCGGCCCACAGCGGCACCCTCTACGCCCACATCGCCGACATCAAGGCCGGCTGGGCAAAAGCCCCGCTCAAGGACACCGAGCGGAAGGCGATCCTGCTGCGATACGGACTCGACATGCCCGAACGGCAGGTCGCTGCCCTCGAAGGGGTAACCCGCCAAGCCGTCAACTACCGCCTTATCCAAGGCGTCGGCCGCATCGTTGACACGCTCAACGGTAAACCGGCCGAGGAAGCCGAAAACGAATCTTGACCAGCAAAATTCCGCCCCGCTTCATCTCGCGATGGAGCGGGGCGGTTCTTCGTGTTTTGCCGTCGGTGGCTAACGTCGCTGATCAGCGTCGTCGCCGGAAGCGCAGGAGTTCCTTGACGATCAGAACCAAGACCAGCCCGGGAACGAAGGCGATGGCACCGGCCGCGTAGCCGATCCACGCGAGCCAGGGTCGATATGCTGCATCGGCACGGGCAATTTCCTTACTCGTCCGATAATTGCCTAGGTCGCCCACCCGCACTTCGGTCCCGATGTCGGATGATTTAAAGATGTCATTGACGATGATGCGGTCGGTGGCGCCGTCGACCCAGGTGATCGTTGCCGTGCAACTCTCCCAGTAGCCGAAGCCCTCATTCGAGATAGGCCCATGCTTCCGGCACGAGGTGACCTGGGCCTGTCCCTGCCGGCTGGCGTCGCCGAAGTCCTGGCCAGCGAGACGACTGAGCGTGACGGCGAGACCGAACAAACCGGCCACAACGACGAACAGAACGATGAGGAACAGCGCGGAACGCAGAGCGTTGCCGCTCTGGCGACGGTCGACCACCGCAAGAGCAGCGTCGTTCCCCGCAGCGTGGCGTTGCGCGTCCTCCCGGTCGAGGGCTGCCTGCTCCTCGGCGATCTCGGCGCGTCGTTTGGCGATTCGCTCATTTAGCGGTTCCATGACAAGCCCTGTCAGAGCGGAAGGTCGATGGGGAGCGGTTCCGGGTCTTTTCCGGTCAGGGTAGACCCTGCCGAACCGGTGTTCTGTGCGCTGTTGGTCTGACTCGCGCTACGGCCGGTCTCGATCACCACCCGGCTGACCGGCCCGGTCACGGCGATCTGCCCGTCGCTCAGGAGGTCGTAGGCGCCTTTGGCATGGGACAACCCGGACTTTGCCCCCATCCATCCCGTGCCATGCAAGTCGAAGGCTTCCAAACGAAATGCCTCAAGACGAGTGACGTTGCGGTTGGCCTGCCCGATCTGCTCGATGAGGTGTCCCATCTGGCGGGTCGCCACGCCCATCTCCTTGATCGCGGCGAAAAGGCGCTTGAGCAGGTTGAAGATTTTGGCGCTGGTCTTGCTGACCAGGATGGCCACTTCAGCGACGACCTTCGGGATGAGCACGACCGTCACCGCCTGGATGGCCTTGGAGATGCACGCACCGACCACCTCAGCGACGATGTCGCGGATCGTGTTGCGCATGACGCCAACCATGGCGCCGACGATCGTGGTCGCCTTACCCATGCCGTCCGCGATCTTGCCCAGGGCTTGAACGGACTGGGCGTGGTCGCGGGCGCGGCGCCGGTACGCCTCCGCGGACTCCGCCGCCCAGGTGGACGTGGTCTTGTTCACCTCATCGACGAAGAAGTCCACCGCGTCATAGATGCGCTGTTCGATGTTGCGCCAGGACTGAGCGTGTCCGTCGATGGCGTGGGGGTCGCCCATCAGCCTGTCGAGCGGCTCTCGCAGGAAGCTCACGTGCTCCATGAGCCAGCCGACCCCCGCCGCGAAAACCGCCTGCAAGGGGTCCATGATCGCGCCGATGAGTGACAGGCCGGTGGCGACGAGGTTGCCCCCAACACCGAGCCAGTCCCGGTGGATCATGCCGTCGACCAGCCCGGAGGCTGACTCGAAGATGCCGGCACCTTCGTAGCCCTTGGTAGAACTCTCCGGGCCGATCACACCAGCCCGGGTTAGGTAGGTGTCGCCGCTCATCCGGTTCCGTCCCGGAAACGCCGTGCCGCGCTGCTGTCCGTGGTGTCCGCGTCGTCGGCGACCGCACGGACCAGCTCGGCGAGATGGCCCGTCGCGTCCGCGCCCTGGCGAAGCTCACGCAGCGCCCAGTCCTGCACGGGATTTATCAACGGAACGAACAACTTCCCCGGCCACTCGCCGTACACCTCGTCGTGCAGATCGAGGTAGGCCGCACCGCTGGCCGCCTCGCCGCACATGGCCGCAGCCTCATCGACCATCCGTGCGTGGGCACGAAGAGCCACCGAGTCCAGCCTGATATCCGGCTGTGTCATCGCCGATCACGCTCCTCGCCCTCGTCGTCCGGCTCGGGAAACTGCGCAGCGTACGTATTACCGATGAAGGCAGCCGTCTCCGAGCCCGCGCCGAACACACCGCCCACGATGTCGGCCACCTGCTGCGCCAAAGTGGCCTGCGCACGCCGGCTCGTCGCCAAGATCAGCTCGCCCAGCTCGGTCGGCGAAAGGCGCATCGCCCGCTCGCTGAAGCGCAAGCCCGCCAGGCCGCCAGAGTGATCCACGGTGACCGCCACCTCGCCGCCACGCGACTCTGCGGATGCCTGAGCCTGCTGAAGGCGCTCGCCCAATTCGGCCGTCAGTGCCGCCTGGCGCTCACCACGGGCAGCCCAATCAGCGATGGCGGCTTCAGGATCCGCGGACATGCTTTTGCCCCTGTAGCCCGGTCGCGATGTCGAGCCCTACCGACGCGGGCAGGATTCCTCGGATGGTTCTGCCGCTTCCAGGGAGGACGCGAACGAGTGCAGAGCGGGGGACCGTGGTGCGCAGACAGCGAGTCGAGCGGCCGGCTCCGGCTCCACCCGAGCGGGCCGTCCGTAACGTTGACGTCCAGGGACGTGACGGGTCCAACTCTCGCTCCTCCCTACAGGCGCAAGTAGTGGTGCTGCGACGGTACCAACGTGCCGCGGTGTCGCGGGTGCCCGGCCAGCGGTAGACGTCAATCGGACATCCGTGCCGTTGTCGATGAGCGCCCGGCCGCCGTACACCTGGGTGGGGTCGCCCATGCTCGCCGCTACTGCTGTAACGCAGGTTCCGCATCGACGGTTCAGCCCAACCCTTGCCGAGATGAACCGCCGACCGGCAAGCGTGTACCGAGGTGGGGGTGGGCATGCCGCCGCCGCGCTGTCATCGCCGCGATTGCCCGGACTGTCTATGTTGGGACACAGAGCGCCGTGGATGGCTGACGCTGGGTGCAAGGTCAGATACAGTCAGCGCCGTTGATGCCGCAGCATCGTCGTAGGGGAGGAACTGCGGTGGGAGCTGTCGCGCGGTTTCTCGGACGCGCTGTCGCTGCACATCGCCAGGCCGCAGCCTTGTTGCTGGATGCCGAGGCCGTGGTGCAGGCAATGGCCGCTGACGGCGCCTCGGGCGTGGACGCTGACCAGGAACAGCGTCGCCTCGCCCGCCAACTCGATGACCTGGTCCGATCCTGGCTACCTGGCTGGCTCGGGCGCCCACTCGACGACACGATCATTGACCTGCCGATGGGACGCGACGCGGTTCCCGGCCGGCCGATGTACTTGCGGCTCGGTGACGCATATCCGAGCCAGGACGTCGTGTTCCCGGCGGTCGCCCCGTTCGTCGGCGGCGGTCACCTGACCATCGACACTGATGCCCGTGACCCGCTGGTGGCCGCCTGGCTCCGCGGGATTCTCCTGCGTACCCTGGCCGCACTGCCGGACGGCACCCTGCGCGTCCTGCCCGTGGATGGCGCCACCCTGGGTGTCGTTTTCGCGGCATTTCGGCCATTGATGGACGCCGAGGCGTGGGCATTTCCGGCGACGGACCTTGCCGGGATGCGCGCCGCACTCGACGAGGCCGAACGACAGATCCTCGCCGTGCAAAGCGGGGACCTTCCTGATCCGCCCGTGCTGGTAATCGCCGTCGCGGCACTGCCGTCCGGGGCAGGCCGCGGTGACTGGGCGCGCCTGTCCGCGGTGGCCCATGCGGGTCCCGCAGCGCGGGTCCATCTCCTGCTTGCCGGGTATCCACCGTCGAATCTGCACGGCGAAGCCGCGCCACGGCTCGACCACACAACGAGTGTGACCGCGGCCGGGAACGGCTGGTACCGGATGTCGGAGCCGCCGGGGCCGCACCTGCTGTCCGTCGACCGCTCCGGGCTACCCGCGGTGTTGGTGCTGGATGCGAGCGCAAGTGAAGACCTGGTGGCGCACGTGTGCGCCCGGTCGGCGGCCTCCGCGACGGTGGCACGCCGCACGGACTTCTCCTCGTTGATGCCGGCGCGGATCTGGCAGGAGTCCGCCATCCAAGGATTGCGGGCGGTCGTCGGCCGCGACGGAAGGCAGCCGTTCGAGCTGGCCCTGAACGACGCGACCCCGCACATGCTGCTCGCCGGGCGCTCCGGGGCCGGCAAGACCAACGTGCTGCTGATCATGCTGTACGCGCTGGCGTCGCGGTACTCGCCCGACGAGCTGGGCCTGTACCTGCTGGACTTCAAGGAGGGTGTCTCGTTCGTCGAGTTCACCCCGACGATGGCGGACCCGTCCTGGGTGCCCCATGCCCGCACCGTGGGTATCGAGTCCGACCGCGAGTACGGCCTCGCGGTACTGCGGGCGCTGTCGAGAGAGATCAACCGCCGGGCGGGTGTCCTCAAGAAAGCTGGCGTTACGAAACTCGCCGACCTGCGCACCGTCCAGCCTGGCGCACCGATGCCACGCCTGGTCGTCGTGATCGACGAATTCCAAGTCCTGTTCGCGGGCAACGACAGCATCGCCCAGCAGGCCGCCGCCACGCTGGAAGACCTCGCCCGCAAGGGCCGCTCGTACGGTATCCATCTGATCCTGGCCAGCCAGACGATCGCCGGGATCGAAGCCCTCTACAACAAGAAGGATTCGATCTTCGGGCAGTTCCCGCTGCGGATCGCGCTGCCCGGCGGGTCCGGCATCCTCGACGCGAACAACAACGCCGCGGACGGCCTGAGCGTCGGCTCGGCGATCGTCAACGACTCGGCCGGTGTGACCGAGGCCAACAGGGTGGTCCGGTTCCCCCAGGCGGACACCAAGTCCGTGGCGGCGCAACGGCAGGTGCTGTGGCAGGCCCGCTCGCCGGTGAACGATCCGCCCGCGGTGTTCGCCGGCTACGCCGAGCACTACATCGAAGACGATCCGCTCTACCAGGCTTTCACCCCTCTCGTGCGGCGGCGGCAGGCTGTCGTGGGCAAGGCGGTGGACGTCGGTCTGCCCACGGTCGGGTTCGCGTTCGATGCGGTGCCGGGGCGCCACCTCGCGGTGTTGGGTACCTCGGTCATCGGCGCCGACATCCTGCATGCCGCTGCGCTAGGGCTTGCCCGCCAGCACGAGCCCGGGTCGGTCCAGTTCGTGGTAGCGGGGTTCGCTGCGGCCTCGGACCAGGTAGTCGACGATCTCGTAGCCGCCTTGAAGACTGCCGGGCACGACTGCTTGGAAGTCGACGCGGGCCAGTTCAAGTTGATCCTGCATGAGCTGGCCAGCCCTGACCTGGAAACAGCCGGCCGCCCCAATTACCTGATCACCTTCGCCGCGGACGTGATCATCCCGATGCTGTCCGAACGCGGCCCCGACCGCACCACCGGGCTGGACGACTTGCGCACCGTGCTGCGACGTGGCCCCAGCCAGGGCATCCACCTGCTGAGCTGGTGGCGCATCGCCCGGCGCTTCGCCGACGCGATCGGCGGCTCCGCCGGCCGCGAGGACGTCGCGTGTCTCGTCGCGCTCAACGTGCCCGGCAACGAGCTGTCATCGCTGGTCGGGGATCACACCCTGACCTGGCAACCCCGACCGAACCGGGCACTTCTGCTCGATCGGCACGACCAGCGGCAACAGCTCATCGTGCCGTTCGTACGCCCCGGCCGCCACGGCGACCTCGACGGCGCGGCGCCGTGACAGCAGCCTGGGTGATCAGGACATCGATACGCCGACCAGCCGGCCATTCTGTCGGCGTGGGCCGACTCGGACCAAGGGGAGTACCCAACCATGTCTGCCATTAACGACGTCATCGGCGCGCTTCAATCGGTGGTCGACAAGCTCGACGACGCCAGCGGCGCGGTGGCTACCGCCAGCACGGAGGCGAATGAGGCGGTCGCCCAAGCGGTCGCACTTGGCGTGGCCGGTGCCGTAGCGGGCGCGACAGTCGTTAAGGATGGCGTGGAGAGCCTGGCCCAGCAGATCGCAGCCACCCTCGACGCAGCCAACCAAACTCTCACCACGGCCAGAGGAGTAGCCGACGGCACTTGAAGCGCAGGAGGCGGACCCCAGAGTGGCTCTGGATCTTCGCCCGCTTCCGCCAGCCAGCCAGCAGCGAACCAGCGCCTCAACCCTTCAGGTCGAAGAGGGCAAGGGAAGGCACCCCCGGCGCGCCCGAGGGAACGTTTCACCAGCGAATCGGTTGCCTGGTGGACTTCCGCAGGGGCCGCTGGATACGCCACCTTCGCAGAATTCCTGCCAGTGCTCCCGAAGGCCATCGCAGGCACCGCGCTAGCCGTAGGGGCCGCAATCTCAGCCTTCAAAGCATGGGACGCGAAACGAAAAGATGGGAAATGAACATGAATTTTGACGATCAAACTGAGGGCTCCTTGAGGAGAATTCTCGACGCAGTAGTGAAGTCAGACACGGAGGCTTTCGATACCGCCGTCCGATCTCTGAAGCAAGAAGATCTTGTAGCAGATGTGCTCGAATTGGGAGTTGCCGTCCTAAGCTACGCAATCTTCGATACTTACGACGGGAAACCGACCGCCGCCGATGTGGAGGTAATTGCACAGACGGTGACGGAGATGGAAGGCTGGGTCAATCTCGATCCCGCCGAGGTTCGGAAATACCTAACAGGAATCCTTGCTGGCAAGCCGCTCTCGGAGATCCTTGATCCCCAGAGTGCATTCTTTCTGACATTCATCATTGCCGGAAGCGTCCTGGCGGCTTCACCGAAGATCAGTGAGGGTGAGTGGTGGTTCAACTACTTGGATCGAGTTGAGGCGGCTATTGAGACTGCCTCCGGAAAGTGAAGCTTTCCGGTCGAGCGGCCCGCGCATCATCCACCTGACAGGAGTCTGGCGTGAATTGGGCTGGGTATGCTGACATGTCGCGCCGGCTGTCGGACCTAAGGCAGACAGAGGCGCGGCGTTTGGACGAGGCCGAGCAAAGCTCGTCTGCCGGCCGGTCGGCCGTAGCGCAATTACGGCAACGCGTCTCGGCTCAACAGGAGCATCTGACTGGGCTTGCGGCGAGGCTTCGCGAGCCGCGTCCCTCGGTCGGCGGAGTGGTGCGCACGGGATTGACGGATGTCGGCGAAGCTGTTCGCCGAGCGCGGGAGTTGATGGACACGGCTGACGTCGAGGCGCGTAGGGCCGAGGAGCGCGCCTATCAACCAGCGTTACTACCAGGAATGTCGTCAACGGGTCGTAATGCGCTGATCTATATTGCGGCGGCATTCGTAGCGTCGATCGTGTCCGGCGTGTTATGGGTGACAAGCCCCGATACCGACCTCGGGCGGCTTCCACTGTCGTTGGTGCCGTGGTCGCTCTGCGGGTTGCCGGCGATAGCGTTTTTCGCCGGCTACCTGACGATTGCGATCTTCGGTCGATCACGCTTGGACTCCGGTCGCGGGACCAACTATTCGAGACGCCTTGGTGGCCTCATCTGCTTCGGCGGCATGGCGGCGTTCTGGCTGCTCCTCATCGTCGCGTCGATGGGCTGACGGTTTTCGTGCCGCGGGTACTCCATGACGCTCCATGACGGGCTGCAATTAGTGGTCTTGCCGTTTGGTGTGCTTCTCAGCCTGTTCGCCAAGCGCAATCAGCTTCCGCAGATCCTTTGGAATTCCCCAATGTGACAACATGTCATGAAGATCCCGGGAATTGCACTTGAGTGCGACAAACCTGCCTTCGCCCCAGGGCGCGAGGTCTGCGATGTCGAGGTGATCACCACCGACCTGAATGCCGATGTCCGTGTCGGGCGGCAGCGCCGAGATCTGTAGTAATAGTTCGTCTCGCCTCATCAGGCAGCCATCCTCGTTGGTAGCCGTTCTAGCGGTTGTTCGGTGGTAAGACGCGGCGAACCGCCAAGGACTGATCTGCGGCGCCGCTCGGCCTACGGCCGACAGTTGATCGCGCCACGCTAGACGCGCGGCTTGGAGCCTCCTCCAGCGTCGGGTCAGAGGTGTGGTGAGTAGCCCGGCCGGCCGGAGCGAGGCCCGGCCGACCGGGGTGTTAATGATGCTGGCCGGGCGTAGGGGCCCAGCCTGGGGCGTCTCGGGTTTGCAGACCTGGGAAACGGTCCCGGGAAGAACCTACGCTAGCAACATAGCGTAGGTCAACGACATGTGGCGATATCTTGCTGGCGTAGGTCGGTCTGTGGTGAAATGGCGGTTGCAGACCAGGGAGACACACATGCCCGCCACCGCCAAGTGGGTGATGCTCGCCGAGCACATTCGCGTCCAGATCACATCCGGTGAACTCGCTCCAGGGGCCAAGCTGCCATCCACGATGGAGCTCCGCCGGCAACACAACGTCTCGGAGATGGTCGTTCGCAACGCCATGCTCGTGCTGAAGTCCGAAGGGCTCGTCTACGGAGTGCCCGGCGTCGGCGTCTACGTAGCCGACGAGATCAAGCCGGATGATGACTGACGGGAAGGTTTTCAGGAGGTCAGGGCGGAAACGACGTAGGACTCGGCTTCCTCCCGCAGTCGTCCGGCATCAAGCAGGACCGAACGAGCCTTGGCGATTCCCTCGTGTAGTTCCCTGATGAGCCGAGCTTGATCCGCGACTGGCGGAACGGGGACAGGTGCGTTCGCGAGGACGCTGACGGGGATTGTGTAGAGCGTCCCGCTGGTGGTGCGAGCGCGGTTGCGGACGTGGGATCCGCCCGGCGGTGAGTTGAACCATGCCTCCACGAATTCGGGCAGAATGTCTGCTGTATCCAGGCGAGCCCGGATTACATGGTTCTGGTGAATACACGTCGGAATCTGGCCGTCCCAGCGTGCGCAACGTCCCACTTCCTCAAGCGAGTTGGCTTCGAGGAAGAGCAAATCGTGGCGTTTCAGCGCCAGTCGGGCCACGGTGTCGGGACTGACGTTCATGGTTTTCACGTCGGTGAGGTTGAAGTAGCCGCGCTGTACGTTGGCGACCCGCAGGTACTGGACGTCCTGCCCTCCTGTGTTCGATCGCTGTAGCTGCACGCCAAGCCGTACGTCGGCAATCGCGTGAAGTGGGACTATCGGGTACGGACTCGTCGTGGCGATCGGGATCACGTCAGTGTCCCAGCGGTCAAGCGCGGAGAATCTCGTGACCGTCACTATGCCCGCGGCGGCGAGCGTTTCCGGTTCGTGGATCAGTTGAGAGCCGAAGCCATCCCACGCGGCGCTGATGAGATCGGCGGACCTGCGTTTGGCTTTATCGGCGCTCTCCAGCAGGTCTCGATGGGCAGAGACGATCTCCCGTTGGATGTCGATCGGTGGAATGGGAATCGGAGCGTTTGCGAGCTTGCCGGCGCCGATGTGCCAAAGAGATCCCGATGTTGTAGTGGCTTGGCGGCGAATATACTCGTTTCCGCCGCTCGTGTTAAACCACAACATGACGAAGTCAGGATCGAGCTGATTAGTGGAAAGTCGAACCCTGATGATGGCGTTCTGAATAATCGTGGTGTCGCCGCCCTGCCACGCAGCGACACGACCCACCTCCTCTAGGGAGTTCCCTTCCACAAATAGGAGATCACCCTCAATTAGCTGAAGACGTTCGCCTTGCTCCTTCGTTACGAACATGCTCTTTACGTCGGTCAGGTCGAGGAATCCACGTTGGACATTAGCAGCCCGAAGATAGGGAAGTTTGATGCCGTCGCTGATCTTGCTTTGGAGCTGCGTGCCGAGGCGAATGTCAGCGACATCCTTGAGTACCGCCATCGGCCAGCGCCAATCGCGGCCCAGTAAAGAGTCTCCGAAGCCGGCGTCCCAGCGATCTAGCGCCGCAAAGCGCATAACGCTAGTCATCGTAGCGGTCACGCGACAACCTCAGAGAGATGCTTGGCCTTGAACTGCTGCCATGCAGCCAACACGGCCGGAAGGTCATTAGGGACGTTTTCGCCGGTTTCTCCTGTGGCTGTGATCCCGACCGCCTTCGGGGTAGCCATGAATACCGGGTAATCGAATGCCTCGCGGACGTACTTCCACATGCTGGCCGTCTGCTGATCGTCGAGGCTCTTAAGCGCCGCCCGGAGTGACGCCAGTGCCTTCGCCAAGCCGGGGACCGCCGCAGCACGCTCCGTGTAACTCTTCTTCAGGTCTCGCGTTGCCGCGGTCGTGTTGCCCTGCCAAATAGGGCCACGCAGTGTGGTAGCGGGCGCACCTCGTACAAGGCTGTCCTTCCGCGCCCGTAGGGGCTCAGGAATCACTCGTGTGACTTCGAGCGCGGCAAGCTGATCGAGTATGTCGCGAAGTTCGGTGTCGTCGTTGTGTAGCAGCGCATCGGCAGCGTCACTCAGCAGAGCATCACGTCGCGGCCCGAACTCATGCTCGGTTGCCTCGAACGCGTCAGTCCAGCATTGTTCCCACCGCTGGGAGTCATCGTCAGTGAACTTCTGCATGAACAAGACCGACGCCGTCACCGAGGCGCCCGAGAACTTAAAGGTCTCCGGCGGCAAGGCAACGACGGCCTGGAGAAGCGCCTTTCCTTCCGCCCAGCGGCGCAGCCATGCCTGCGATGAGGCGTTCAGGTTTCCGTTGGGCAGGATGATGCCCAGCCGTCCTCCGGGTTCAAGCAGGCGGATACATCGTTCCAGGAACATCTGTTCGGTCTTACGGGAGGTGGTACCCTTCCCGATCTCGAACTGGTCAAGGATCTTCTGTCCCCGCGCGTTGACCACGCTATTGTGCGCGCCCAGCCAATCCTTGCCATATCGCAGTTGCTGGCGCCGGCGGTACTCATAGTCGTCGGGAACATCCGCTTCAGGGCTGGAGCCGATGCGCTGGGACGAGGTGACAGTCGCGCCGAACGGCGGGTTGGTGACGACGACACGGAACCTGCCGTTGAAGATTCCGTTGATGTCAACGAGGCCGTCGTGCCAGTGAATCCCGCCGTGTCCGTCGCCGTGCATGATCATGTTCATCTTGGCGGTACGAGCGGCGCGTGGTTCCTTGTCGGTGCCGTAAATACATTGCCAAGCCAGTTTCCCGACGCGGGTTTCCGTCGGGCCGCCATCTGCGTCGCTCGGGGCGAGCTGCTTGTTCAGTTTCTCAACGGCGATTTCGATGCGTTTGTCACGTTCGTCGAGAGCCCCATCGTCGGCATCGTCAGGGTACTCGGCATTGATCTTGTCGATGAGCTGCTGTCGTTCGGACGCGATGTCCGCGGTGATCTGGTCACGTACGTGGTCGAAGACGCTGATGAGGAACCCGCCCGAACCGGCGGCCGGGTCGCACACAACCTCACCCTCCTGGGGGTCAAGGACATCGACGATAAACTCCACTACCGGACGGGGCGTGAAGAATTGGCCAAGCTCGCCACGGAACGTGCGCCCGAGGAATCTCTCGAATGCGATGCCTTTAATATCCTCGCCGGTTTTGGACAGGTTAAACCGTTCAAGCTTGCTAACCAGGTCGCGGAACGTGTCCGCCGAGACATCCAGGCGGTCGTCCTCCGCGAAGAGATCATCAGCCGAATAGGCGGCCTTCGTCTGCTCGAACATCTGCTCATGTAGAGCGAGCTTCGGGTTGGTCAGGTACTTGGCAGCGCCGTCCAGATACTTCGTCGTAAACGTCTCATGTGTCTGAGTCCGCTCGACGTGAAGCTTGATAAACAGCACCTTCGAGATCGTGTCAAAGGCGCGGTCCGGTGTCATTGCATGGTTGTCCCGCAGCAGGCTGTGGCACTCGAATAGCACACGCTGAAACTGCTCACGATCAAACACCTCAAGCCGTTCGATCAGCGCTTTGAGGCGCTTTTCGTCGCCGATGTCGGCGGCCTTCGGCCAACTGTTGATCTGACGAGCCCGTCCGGGCATACCCTTGGTCAGCTCGAAGACGACCTGATTGCTAGCGTTGGCGAGCACAAGGAATCTCGCGCCTGCTGCACGCGCGTAAGACTCACCCTGCCAGAAGTCAGCGGGCCGGACTATGCCCTCGTCGGCTTTGGTCTCCACGACCAATACCGGCTCGCGCCCAGCCTGCTTATCAGCCGCGTTGTGCCACACCACGATGTCGGCACGCGGAGAGCGCCTGCCGGAGTGTGTACGGCGTTCCTGATCCATCTGCTCAAGCGAAAACCCGCCGTCGACCAGGAGCCGCCGAATCCAGTGCTGCCGTACGATCTCCTCCGGCTTGTGCGTCACATCGACCCAACCACGCAGAGGCGCCCACACAAATCTTCCGTTCCGATGAAGTCCCTCGTCGGAGAATGGTGTGGACGGCGGGTTGGAGCTGCTCGGGAGCGGGCCTGTCATGACGAGAAGGCTAACGGCTGCTTTCAGACTGGATGCCACGCCCCTCACCGCTCCGCACCCCGGCCGAACGTCAAGGCAGAACCGGCGGCCTATCAAGGTTCGGATCTTCACCCGGTCGCCCCTGGTGGGCTACATCGTTGCAGTGACGAGCAGCAGCCTCTAAAGGAGCAGGGTCGGCCCCTTGCGAACATGGCTGGGTCGTGCAGGAGAACCTTGATCGTAGTGACGACGACGGCTTGGCTAGATAGTCCGGCAAGGGAGGACGAACTCTGCCGTTTGCCGGCTCAGCTGACCTGCGCGGTTGCAGGCAAGGCTTCTGCCTGCGACGGCCGCGGTCTCGGCAGGTACCGCCGCGCCGTGCTGACGCTCACGCCGGCCTCCGAGGCGATCTTCGCGATCGGGGTGTCCGCGCCCAGCTTCTTCGCGGTCGCCTCGACCTTACCGGCACTGGTCAGCGATGCAGGAAGCCCGCCCCGCTTGCCGCGAGTGGACGTGCGGCTGCCGGGTACCGGCGCGGGCTCTGGTGGACAGCTCTCGGATGGCGGCTCGGGCTCCGACCTATCCGCGATCGGCTCGGGCTCCGGCAGTTCCGCTACAGGTTCGGGTGCGGGTGGTGCGGCATGCGTGGCCTGGGCGACTTCCCGGCGGATGGTCGCGCGCTCGTGCGGTGCGAGCAGCGCGATCGCCGTCTTCGTGATCAGCATGACCGCTGCCGTCGGTGCGGCGGAGGCTATGGCGCCGCTGATTCCGGGCGAGGCCATGTCAAGCTGGGCATTGAGCGATAGGCCGGCACCGAGGATGAACAACACGACGGGGAGTACGACCGAGCGGTCTGATCTGCGGCAGATGCGATACGCGACGATGCCCGCGAAGGGCATGAGTTCGGAGATGGTGGCGTTCGTTGCGCCGGCCAGCCACGAGGTACCGGGTGGCGAGTGGACGAGTGTCCAGGCGACCACGTGCCCGACGGGGACCAGCGCTGCGAGGATCGCGGCGGCGGCCATGACGAGCCTGAGCGACCATCGCTCCCACTTCTGAGTGATCATGAAACCTCCAAGGCGAAGGCTTCGGGCAGGCCGGCGACCGCGCCGACCGGGCGCGGAAGCCAAAGAATCAGGGGTCGTGTCTCATCTTGTGAGACGGATTTTCGGGCCGAGTTGCTGTAGTGGCGGCGTAGTAGGGACAGCCCTGAGCGGGTGAGACGGCCCGAACCTGGTCGAGACGCCGCACCGACAGATACCAGGTCAAATGGTGTCTAGCGGGACTGCTGAGGCGGAGATAGCTCTGTTGTGGTCCCGGGGGTCGCGGGTTCAAGTCCCGTCGGTCACCCCAAAGCGTAAGAAACGAAGGCCCGGTCCCTGGACCGGGCCTTCGCCGTTCCTGGGTTTGGCGAAACGCGGGCCCGCGCGGACCAGGCGGAGCGCCCCCGCCGGATCGGCCGCCGCGTGCACCTCGTAGCTGGCCCGGCGCAGGATGCGGGAGACGATGTCGCGTCCGCCGTCCGCGTCCTCCACGACGAACACCCGCCCGCTCCTACCCGGCCGCGGTCGGGCGCTTGACCAGCGTCGACGCGGGCGCCGCGACCTCGGCCGGGGGCAGGTAGACCCGCACCGTCGTGCCGCGGTCGGGCTGGGAGTCGAGGGTGATCGCGCCGCCCGCGTCGGCCACCACGCCGTACGCCGTCGCCAGACCCAGCCCGGTGCCCTTGCCCCGGCCCTTGGTCGTGAAGAACGGCTCGAAGGCCCGGCCCAGCACCTCGCGTGACATACCGCAGCCCGTGTCGGTCAGCGACAGGCAGACCTGGCCGGTGTCCCGCGCGATCTCGGTCGAGATCGTCAGTCGGCCGCCCGACGGCATCGCCGCGCGGGAGTTCATCACCGCGTTCATGATGACCTGCTCCAGCTTGCTGCGGTCCATGTCGATCGGCGGCAGATCAAGCGACAGGACGGTGCTCAGCTCGATGTCCTCGCCGAGCGTGCGGGCCAGCGACCGTTGCATGTCGGTGGCGACCGCGTTCAGGTCGAGCAGCTCGGAGCGCGACGGTTCGAGCCGGCTGAAGTTGAGCAGCTGCCGGGTCAGCATGCTGCCGCGGGCCGCCGCCTGGTCGATCGCCTGGGCATCGGCGTGCAACTCGTGATCGCCACCCAGCTCCTCGGTGAGCAGCGCCGCGTAGCCCGAGATCACGGCCAGGATGTTGTTGAAGTCGTGCGCGATGCCGCCGGCGAGCTGGCCCAGGGAGTCGAGCCGTTCCGCCTGGCGCAGTTGTTCCGCCATGTGCACGCGCTGGGTGATGTCGCGCAGGATGCCCTCGACCGCGACCGGGTGGCCGTCAGGGCCGGTGACCGCCCTCGCCCGCTGCTCGACCCAGACCGGGCCGCCCCTCGCCCGGCGCCAGCGGATCGTCAGCGTGCCGGGCTGGGCCGACTGCCACGAGCGTTCGAGCAGCGGACGGTCGTCCGGCTCGACCAGGCGGAAGATCAGGGCCGGATCGGCGTAGAACTCCTCGGGGCGGTAACCGGTGATCGCTTCGACGGCGGGGCTCAGGTATTCCATGCCCGGCGCGGGCCGCAGGCGGTAGTGGAAGATGACGTCGTGAGCGTGTTCGGCCAGCAACGGCAGTGCCTCCTCGGCCCGGCGGTGCTGCCGGCGTTCGGCCGCCTCGCGCAGTTCCCGCCGCACGGCGGGGGCGAGGCGGGCCAGCCGGTCCTTGAGCACGAAGTCACGGGCGCCCGCGCGCATCAGGTCGACCGCCACCTCCTCGCCGGTCTGACCCGAGACGAGCAGGAACGGCAGGTCGGGGTCGTGCTCCCGGACCTGGGCCAGGACTTCCTCGGCCCGTACGCCGGGCAGGTTGTAGTCGCAGATCACCACGTCGACCGGGTTCGCGGCGAGAGCGCTGGCCACCTCCTGGGCTGTCTCGGCCCGGGTCACCCGCGCCGGCATCCCGGCCCGGGACAGCGAGTGGCCGATCAGCACGGCGTCGTCGTTGTCGGCGACGACCAGCGCCCGGAGCTGCTCGGCGGTCATGGGATGGTCCAGTCGGTCGGGCCGGGGGCCGCCTCGTGGGCGAGCAGGCCGCGCAGCGGGGCCCGCAGGTCGTGCGAGACCGAGTACGCGAACGCGTCGAGCTCGCGGACCTGCCGCTCAAGCTCGTCGTTGAGGCGTCGGACCTCCTCGGTGCCCGCCGTGCCGGTGCTCACGGTCCGACCCTAGAGCGGCGATGGGGCGAAGATGAGCGCTTTCCCGTTTGCGGTTCCGGCGGGATGGGGTGACTGTTTTGCTGTAAGCGCCGCCGGGCTGGCGGTGTCTGCCTGCGGAGCTGGTGTGAGACCACTGCCGGGAGATCTTTCCCGGGTGCGGCAGCTGGCTGTGAAACAGGAAACCCGAGGGTGACCAAGGGAACCCCCGTCCCTTTCCGGGCGGGGAGATGTCAAGTGCGTGCTGGTCACCCCGCAGGGGACCCCGGTGCTGGACTGGATGGTCCCGACAGCGCCCTGAGCCGTTCGAGCAGCCGGGCCGCGTCGGCGGTCAGATCTCCGTGCTCGCCGGGGAAGTAGCCGTGGGCCCGCGTCCACCAGCGGACGTAGCGGCCGAGCTGGCGGATCGTGGAGTCGACCGGGAACTGGTCGTCGCCGGGCCACTGCTCGCGGGTGCGGCGCACCAGCTCGGCCAGTTGCCCCTCGGCCTCGTCGACGGCCCGGGGGAGGCCGGCGAAGGGGGCCAGCAGGTGCAGCTCGGCCAGCGACCCGGGCGCCCAGGCGTCCTCGTCGGACTCGGCAGCCTCGCGGGCGGCGTACCACTGGCCGGGCCGGTCGATGCGGCCGGTCAGCGTGGCCTCGAGCGAGAGCGCCTGGACGCCGTGCCAGTGCTGCGACAGGTTGTGGGTGAAGCCCTGCAGGTAGCGGCGGCGGGCCTCGGCCAGCGCTTCCCGGGCCGTGGCCGACCAGCGGTCGTCGTCGCCCAGTGCGGCGCGGCGGAACGACAGCTCGGCGTACCTTTTCTGCGCACTGCCGAGCACGCCCAGGTTCTCGAGCCGGGCGGCCACAGCGGGCGCGGCGACCGGACCCTCGACGTAGCGGGTCAGCGACGCGATGCGCGAGCTCAGCTGAGCGGCGACCGTGTCGTACGCCGCGGGGTC
>Ga0247737_1000218_pt1 | contig 20315 bp, 23 predicted proteins | sample UWRJL028104C2_FD_180937 | JGI IMG/M metagenome (GOLD analysis project Ga0247737, IMG submission 180937) | Plant litter microbial communities from Arlington Agricultural Research Station in Wisconsin, United States - UWRJ-L028-104C-2 | ecosystem: Environmental > Terrestrial > Plant litter >...
AACAACGAGATGTGTCGGAAACCGGCAAGTGCCTCACAATGCCGTGGTATTATGATGGCCGGGTGTAAGTAGAATGCGGCTTGCAACTTCGCAAGTTTTTCTCATAACCGCCTGATCATCTCGAACCGTCAACATTCGAATTTTGTCGCGCCATAGCCCTCTTCATCTTCCAATGCCCCGTCCAAATCCAAGAATAAAACCATGGAGTGCAACCGAAAGGTGTCAAATATCACGACAGGTCTCGCAAGGGAAAATAAGTAGGACTCCAGAAGGACCAAGGCCCTCATGAGCCATCAGCAGAGCGGATCGCCCTTGGTAAGACCACCGTTTTGCATGCTGGACCCACCTCTGACAGGCTAGTTTTCAGGTTCGCTCATTGGGAGAGTAAAACAGAGCAAAAGAGAACTCACCACGAAACTATACATCATAACTGCCAGATGACATTGCTCTCTGCCTAACGCAACTGCCTAATCTTGACGATGCCCTGGTCTGTGAGTCTCTGCTTCCCATATACCGTTACAGTTACTAACGATTTAAGATTTGGTCAGCTCGTTGCGAACAACGAAGATGAATAAACGAGAGCTCAATATGGTCGTCAAACGATTGCAACCGCCCGACTCGCTGGCTAAAGAACCTGCCTCATGTAGATCGCGCGCGTTGGTGGTAAGTCCGTGCCTTTCATACATGGTTGGCCTCACTAACGATTTAATATTCAATCAGCTTATGATGGAAACGAAGACGAAGTATACAAGAACTCGCTATGATCGACGGATGAATGTGGACACCCCAACTCTCTGCCTTAACAACACTCTAATATTGGTCTTTCTATGTGATCGTTATCACCACGACCCATCAGCCAGCCAGCCAACCATTTGACGTTTCCACCACACAAAAAACATCTGGAGAGTCCAACGCGAGACTTGGCGCATGTCCTCGGGCCCATATTCTTCCACTGGGCCTCCCGTTGTCCTGAAAGATCCCTTTCACCGCTTGATTATTGGAACGCAATCAGCTATGCTAACCCGACGAGGGGCGGGGCCCCATCCCCCTTCATTCCGGCTGATGTATATCTTTTCATTTTCATCAGCTGGAAGCAGTGAGGCTGATCTATTCTCTACTCGGTTAGGTCGATAGACGAGCGTGGGGTGTGTTTACACATGCCTGATGAATGAGGGGGACGGAGGTGCTGAGAAGCGGGAGTGTACGTGTCGATAGTGAGTTTCACTGTTCTTATTGCATGGTGCCTGTTGTTTACGACTTCTAGTCGGGTGCTAGAAGGGTTACTCGATTTGGATGGGTGTCGTTTCAATTGCGACAGCTATGGTGAGTACATGATCGCTGTCAATCAACTCGCTTTGAATTTCCACCAGCTTACCCAATTTATAACACTGTCAGCTGACGCCCTCATAACGCGAGACCTGTAGGCTCGTGGTCGAAGACGTTAGCTGACAGTATGATTTCCTAGACGAGTCGATTCGTATTAGTGGGAGGAGGAATATTTAGGTGGTCGAGCTTTTGTCTCGCGGAAGAGACAGTACCAATCTCTGTATGTATGTCTATTGTGTCTCGTGAGCCTTTCTGACAGCTTTTAGGCTGTAGGATAGATGTTTAGCGGGCAGGTCGTTTGAGACAACCGTGATCTTGGGAGTAAATGCACAATTGACTCATCATTGACTTTCCACCTTATAGAGACGAGCCCAGACAACCCAGCAACGGTTCTAATGGCTTGTGCATCCTGGAATCGGGATGTTGGGCTGCTGAGGTGTGTGTTCATGGCGTCTATCAGGTAGCGCTAACGACTTCCAGGATTGATGTTCGAAGGCTGTTGGCAGTTTGAGAGGGTATATCGAATGCTACGGCTGTTGTGAGTATGTTGCCATCATAAACGAGCACTGCAGTTACTTCGAACCTTAGTGCATCTGGTATGAGTTAGGAACGAGCGAGGCGTCAAATTGAGCTTGGTAGGGTCAGGGAGGGCCAAATAGATGCGTAATGGTGCCCGTATTATATTCTGGGTCTTGTTAACGAGTTCCTAAACGTAGGGTGAGGACCGGAAGGCATTGGTCGTTTCAATTGGTCGTTAATTCGAAGGCAACTCGATTCGTCAATGTATGTGTCCATTGGATGTTGCTGACGAGATGCGCGGGGTGGGCCCACGCTCGGAAGGCGATGGTCATCAGGATTGGGCGTCATTTTGAATGCTACACCTATGGTGAGTGCTTGGTCGGAGACTTGATAATTTAACCGACTTCAGCTCTACAGAACCAATTTTACGCATCCGTCAGTCTCTGATATCCAACGATCCCACCTCAAAGACCTATACTCCTGACCATTCTACCTCCTCATCTTGAAGTGTTTGTCGAAACCAGCTGCATATGATATCTCAACAATTTGCCCCACCCTGCGCGATAATCGTCTTCCAACGAGACATTCCACGTTGATCCAAGTGTTATCATTGAACTTGCAGAAAATGATGTGAAGAGCAACGAGGATAAGAGCAACGAGGTGCAAAAGGTATGCAATATATATGGTGGAATAGGCAAGCATGGCACTTCCCTCATTGGATTTGCCAACTGACTCATACCCAGTACAGCGGATGGCATACCAACCGCTCACTTTTCTTGCGCCATCGCACCCACACTGGTACGGGGAACCTCTTCCTTCTTGCTCTGCGAAAACTGACCTCGTTTGCGCTAGGTGCTTCGTATTTCACCATAGGTAACACCTGGGAACCGCCCATCTCACCTCTTTCCCAAGCACCACGATGAGCCACTGTGTATCTTGAGTACGCTCCTCATGTGGTTGCAAGACAGTGGGTTTATTCCCCAGCCGTCCATCCACCCCGATAATCACAAGCCAAACCCAAATGACAAAGATTGAGCAGGCTGCTTGATCACTGTCCTTCATTTCGATGGAAACACAGGGCATGTCGTGTCAGCTCCTTATTTTCGTGTAAGAGGGTGATACCGCCCCATCTCGTCTTATATTCACGTTTAATGCGGACATAGGAAGTATTAGGAACCATGTAGGTTACTCTTTGATGGTAGCAATATTACAATACCCGTCTGAAAAGGAGTACTATCTGCATCTTACACCCGCTCGAGTTCGATTTTCATGGAACTGCCACTCGAATTACAAGAGTGGAATATAATAATTGATAATCGAGCCATTGCAGGTACCTGTTGGCCTTATAAGTATTATCTGCGTTATATGTCGGTAGCGAGCTATAATTTTGAGCTGCCATAGGTACCCGTCATGCTAAATTTGGTCTCATTAAATAAACACCACCCCACCTACACGAAACGCGAATCGTCCACGTACAAAGACAGCATAACACACCGTGAAATGCAGTGATGTGGCATCGTGATCTGCGCGTTTGACCACACCGTGGTCCTTATTAGGTGATTTGTTTATTGGCCTTTTCCGCACCGCATCATCATCCCGACGCCGCGCTGCACGAAGCGCGCTCACTGTCTGATACAGTGAGCTTGCTGTTTTGCCCATTCCCGACTTGTTTCTTTTGGTTTTTCTTGCTATAGCCTATGTATATACTTTCTGTACATAATATATGAGGTCTATAGCGATGCAGATAGTAGTATAATGCCTGAAGGGTATGATTAGATGCTGTACCAGCATCTCCCCATGGTTAGTCCTAACTTCAGCCATTTCTTTAGATAAAAGTACTATGCATGCTTAACTTTAAAATGATGCATTTTGTTTTACGCCTGTGCATCCAGTATCTGTAGGACTATGAAGGTGGGTCCCTGACTCTCTGGTAAGCGAGCCAGTCACGCATTCCCATACAGGCAATACCTTTCGAGTGTTAGCTTTCTTCTTCCAACCTTTCCTGGCTTTCGTAAGTAGTAGAGCGGGACAAAAATTGCGATGAATCCAAAAATAGACACGTGAAGACACTGAGTACATAGCTATGCCTGTTTGCACAGCGTAAATAAGCCACTGGTGGCTTCCAGTGGCTTTGCACAAGCTCTCTCGTGTACTCAACTCAATGGCTTGTTCTACAGCTTTGCTAAAAGCGGTGGGGCTTGATATATAGGAAATAATTGTTTTCGAAAGTCTCCAGGAGCTTAAAATACAGGTTTTTGAAGCATAATGAGGTCATACTTGATAGACATTACTACATTTAGAAATGATTACTATATATATCCTACCTTTTAGAATGTACCTTTCTATAGAAGTTTCTTGACAGCTTTCAATCGTAAGCTCCAGACCCCGTTTGAAAACTCGGATAAATTGGCTAGCCTTGGCCGTGGCTCCGGGATAAAAAGTTCGTTTATTTGTGTGTCCGCTGTCAAACTAACTACCCAAGATCAAACAAAAGTACTACGATCCATGTCCACATGAAGTCGAAGGTCAGCTGAATAGCGTTATTCGTATCCGGAATATGTGAATCGCTAGTTGGTACAAATCAAAGGGCATCTTTTATCTTAGAGCCGCTGATGTGTAAAGACAATGGGGGAGGACAAGTAACCCAGATCTCTGCAGGAATATAAATCGTTGCGATAATCCTCAGTTCATACGCCTTAATTGAAAGGGAGTCATGACAGCCAACTTGATTTTAAACATTTAAGTTGGGAAATGCATAAATTTGATTGGTAAGTATGCTACATTCGTGTTTTTGCCGTCAGTTCCAAGTATCTTTTCGCTATCGCTTTGTCAGACTTCATCACAGTCTTGCGACCTTGCGCGGGGTAAGAGAAATATTGTGCAAAGAGATCACCGGGATACGAATATCGGGCCATGGAAGCGATGTCACTGTCCCGATCACTCTGTAATTTGCGGAGCGAGTTTATGATTTCTCCAGATGGCCTGAGAGAGAGTTCGCCTGTTTCCGGGTGTTTTCGGGCCCACTTGAGATTGAATTCACGTGAATCCATACTGCAATACTCGTCCATGAGGATCTGGGAAATATCCCATTGTGGTTAGCTGAAGTCGGGAATGTACGAAGCCCTCCTGACGAACCTTATATGATCCCCAAGTTTGCTTCATATCCTTCCACCTTTTTTTCTCGAATTTACTGTAGAAGCTCTGCCAGTGCTTGACTGCAACAGGTATACCACGAACCACTAACGGTGGCTCACGATTCCCCGTTGAAAACCTATCATCCCAGACTTCGAGAAGGTGAGCAGGAGATGAGACCAAGCCTGTAAGCGATGGGGGTTCACGAAAGTCGCTCTCGTAATATGCAAGGTGAACCCCAAGTCCAAGCTCAATCACATAGGGTTCCTTGGACCCGACCAAGGTAGTCGTTCGCTCTTGTTGTGGCGAGGCAGGTAGAGACAGCGCTGACCCGCACAATATCTTGCAGGAATCGTCACCAGCGGCGGCGGATTGAATCCCTACCTCTCTCACCCCGATGTCTGCTTGGTTGGTCGTCCGTCTGTTTAGAGCCGAAGGGGGAGATAAGACGACAGCGGAAGATAGCACTGGATTATAAGGAGAGTCACCAGCCGGTATACCAGAGCTCGTTTCAATGGCCATTGGCTGAACTTGACGGAACGAATAACCAGTTATTGTTGGCGTCGACGTAGTATTTGGTCGCAAGGACGACTCATTTTTCACATCGTCCACCAAACGACAGGCCTACAAGCTGTCTGTTAATAACAAAAACGTAGGGTTGGACTTAGAACTTACCCATTGGTAAATGTTTATTTTGGGGGTCAAAAGCGCCTCCTGCTGAACGCCTCTGTACCAAGCCACCGAGGATCTCATTTCACGAGCTCGCTCTTCGGATAATGGAACTCGCGCCGGAGGAAGTGCATATGGATTACGTCTCCCTTTGTGGGGACGATGAGGGGCTATTGGTTGTTCAACAGTTTCCAAAACTTCCCCTCTTTATGTTTGCGTCAATATTGTATTTAGGAAGAGCACCTAGGAGCCACTCACTCGCCATTGCTACCCTTGCGGTTATGGCTCACCAGAATCTCAATCAACGCAGATTTTTTGAGCTTCTTGTGGCTTTGAAGTCCTAATTTCATACAACGCGCTCGGAGCTCGGGAACATGAAGGGCTTTGAGACACCTTGAACTAGGTTCGCGGCTGAGGAAAATTAAATATAACTTGAAGGTGGCCACGCACTATTGTTCCTCGTTTAACGCCTGTCCAGTAGGAAGCATATCGCTCGTAATAATTGAAGAGGGGTGATTCAAGTCGGATACGGCCTCTGCTGGAGGCGAATAATGCGTCGAATATGCCAAAGGATCGGAATCAGTGATATTACAATCCGGGACAGGCCAGTCCATAGCAGGTGAAAGAGCTGTGGAGAACTCGGAGAGATCTACAGAGTCCATGCAGAAGTCGGGAAACATATCGACGTCCCGCCCATCTCCAAAGTTAAGCCACTGAAAGTGACTCCAGTCAGAGCGGCCGGGGTTTAGGGGCGAAGGGCCATCAAGTTGCTCGGAAGTATTGCTGAACATTTTTTTTTGCTTCAGGGGGCTTGGGACGGTCTGTTCAGAGGAGAGGCAGGGAAAGCGAATCCAATGGCCACTCGATTTCTGTGCAACTCTTATTTAGCGCAAGACAAGCAGGGGTAGCATCGGGATGGAAGTGATATCTCTCCGTTAGGGGGTCCTACAGAAATGGCCAGCCTCAAGAGCGGCAGAAGCTTTAGTTCGAAGTTCATCGGGAGGTTGAGCAAGCGGGTGGAGGAATGGTCGCCATAGTTTAGGGTGTCCTCGCAAACATCAAAGTCAGCACGAAGCGAAAGTGGATGCATCTCCATTCTGAAGGTCGATACGAGTTTGAACGATGAAGTCGTGACATTTAGGACAGTCCAGCTGAAGGAGACATACGCTCGCACTGTTGCAGGTGCACGTATCCCTTGAACGAACGGAATTCGCTGCCGCCTGATGCAAGTTCTGAGCCTCAACAACATTACTACCCATCCATGCTTAAACTTAAGCATGTTGCTTACGAAAATCTTGGCGGTCTGTGTATCCTTCGGAATCGCATTGGGTTCCATATGCCGCGTAGGAGGGAAGATGTCAGCGCTCGTTTAGGGTGGCGCTAGATACTCGCCTGGTATCGACAATAAGCTATGTTCTTGAGCAGGAGATGCAACGGTCTACGGTGGGTGGGATCCACATGGATCTGACCACGCAAACGAAACGCGACTTCGCGTTGTGGGTGAGAGATGATTAATGAAGTGCCAGTTGAAGACTAGCGACATTCAACTGTTTGTATATATTCAACAATATATTCAGCACCTCGACATTGCATCTTGTGCCTCTACATAATAGATACTCGAGTTGATCCGAGTCTCGCCACCGTGACACTTGCAGACAAACTCACCGGAATCTTGTAATCTGGACTAAACTGTTGGTAACTTTAAGACTTTGGTAGTTTTGTGACGTGCCTCGCTTTTTGTACTCTAATATGAATTTGCAACAAATATGGTGGGTCATTTCACCACGTTCGACGAGGGAATGCAGAATGGGAGAAATAAAAGGGATCACCAAGGTGGAAAAGCGATATCGTTAGAAGGAAGTGGAACAAACATATACAAGCGAAAAGGAGGAGTCTACTGAATGGTAGAGGTGGTGAGGTATGATATTTACTGACAAGCGCTCAGTAATTCGTTCGCCTGTGGATTGTATAATCAGAGAGTCTCGTTCACGGGCGCTTAAGCACTCTCAGGCTCGCTTGATGATATGTCCAACATGGTGAACTTTATCTTATCACACATATCTTTGAGTCACTTTCAAGCATCCGAACCGCATAGAGGGATCGGTCACCGGTCCACCATAATAGTGATCTATGGTGCTTGAGAGTAGTGTCTCACGTACACCCAAGACCTAATGGTATTACGTTCGTTCCAGAAAACCTTCTTGAGGGTGGGCGTCGTTCCCCATGCATGTCGCAATTATACGGTAAGATGAATTGTTTATTTCTGGGCGAAGACGATGAAGGTGTTGGCGAATGCACGCAAACGGCCGAATGTCTATGTGGCAACCTACTTCCCCAAGCTAATCTGAAAATTTAAAAGCACGGGAATTTCCTATCTCTTGTAGAGCTTTTCGAAAGGCTCAAAGTTAACTTCTGGTAAAGTAATTCTCATAACTATCTCAGTCGACTCACACCTTACCTTGAACGAGGCATTCTCATATTACAGCACTGCATTGGCAGACGAGTATTATGTGCTGGGCCTTCTCAAGAGTTTGCAGCATAGATTTTACAAAGGATTTCGCGAAGGATTTCGCTGGTTTTGGCAGGGGATTCTAAAAACTCCCAGGTCGTTTTGGCTTCAGGGCTTCTAGAAAAGAATGACGTCGTCCCGTCATGCTACGCCACTGAACCTTGAGCGATGTAACTACCGTGGCCATCGCACCTAGAGGTAAACTTGGTTGGGTACATACTTGGAGGAACGGCAACCCCGATAACCCACCACGGTGTGTATGGAAGATCCGGACATTGCGTGGACTCAAGATGAGGATCCAAAATGGCAGACGAGTCACTCCGTTCGGTTAGATCTTCCTCGCGGGGAAGGCCGCGAAGAGTCTCAGGTGTGGAATGCTAATTGCCAGATCTGGCGACAGCCGCGGGGGCCTGTCCGAGTTGAAGGCGTTGAAGGAACTTACTTATAGTTGGACGTGTCGTCTTCATCCCTTCCTTCCCTCATCAACTCTCTTCAATCCGTATGTCTCTTCGGTATGCCAAAAAGGACATGTAAGTAAAACTTGTTACCATATTTCTGCTTGTTCACTCAGTCTTCGTCTATTCAGAGACCGTCTGGCAAAGCCGGCGCTTGTCCGTCTTATTCAGCGACAACCGACGCTGACTTGGCCTGATAAAATTTGCAAGGAAACTGACCCAAACAAGATCGAGAATCGACTGCTAAAGAAGATTCTAACCGGACCCTTCGGTTTCTGCATCGCCGAACCGACAGACGCTCGCAGGCAAGAGCCAGAGGAGGCTCGGGCTCCGATTCCAGAGGCAGCAACAGCTGCAATGGAGACAGACAACCCCCTGCCAGGGGCCACTTTGCCTGAATATCCTGTCCCCGTAAGTCCTTGCTGACTGTCATTCGATAACTTGATTTGTGCTGAATGTTACCATTATAGGCGCAAGACACCATCTCACTAGCTGGTTCCCCTCCTTTTACACCAGAGTCGCCGATTTCTGCTTCTTTGAATCAATCTCCACCTTTGACGCCTCCACCGGCTACTAAGGCACTGGAGGCTAACAATTCAGATTCGCCGAGTGAGTAGTCTTGACATGAGTTTGTTGCAAATGAGCCAACATCCCACAGCGCAACCCCCATCTGAGATAGATGGCGGTATGAACCTAGCGTCAGGTATGCATGTCTCATCGCGCCTGGCACTACTCGTGTTGACCACCATCCAACCGCCATAGATATGGAGGTCGACGAGGTGGTCTCCACTTTTGGTCCTAGCGCCTATGGCCCAGAGGGGGATGACCCCAACGAATCATTTTCCGCGTTGACAGATGACCTGTCGTTTTCGTCCTACGGTCCTAGCGAGGGTTCCAAAACGGACCGGGAATATGTTACTGATTATATCAATAGCAAAACCAAACTCCATATTCAAGTTGAATTCCTGCGCTCCCACAAGCGCAAGCCCCAAGGCGACAAGGGATTAGTCGAGGATTACGCCTTTGCCATCGACCTGCATGATCGCCTTTTAGAGAGGGACACCTGGCCAGTGAGTAATAAGTATATTTTTACCTTCGATCATCAATTCAGCAAAACACAGACGAACACCGGCAGAGTCAGGGCTGCAGCGGTAAAATCCGCATTGGACATAAGCGACACGTGGCTGTCCAAGGCCCGTAAGGTGATCGAAATATTAGATGAGATGGGACCGGATGGTCGAGAGCCTGATCCTGTTGTTGTTGCACGGATGAGGTCTAAGAGTCAGAGAAAGGGGACAGAGTTATATCGATTCCTGATGGATAGGCGTGAGGGGTTGAAGTCGGCTTGATTTTCTCGTCTGTTCTCTTGTATTACTTATTTCTTGGTGGTTCTGGGGGCATTCTGCTGCATACGTAACGATTTTAACGTAGTTTGGAGTATTTGGTGATATGTTATTGAAATGATACAGTCGTAGATGGGGGCTCTGGAGCACCGGCTTTGAATGAACAAGGAGAGTGTCCAGAAATAAATCATCCCACGCTGTAACCACTGGACGAAATTACTTCCTGGCATTACTAGAGAAATATCAGGCACGCATTAGTGGAGAGGGTGCACGCAATATCGAATGCTGGATCGGACTCTCATAACAGGTGGAGACAGTTGGAGAGCCCAGCAACCTACGCGTCGATTAGGGTGGTCCTGGCCGATATTGTAAAGCGCTACCCAGTAGGTTCAGTTCCGTCGATACCAAGTACAAAGAAATCGGAGCGAGCCGCGGAACAGCTACAGGTAATTATGGCCTCTAGAGAATGTCGAAATAACATACTCTGGGCCAAGGTCGTAAAACCCCAGAATGCCTTACAATGCCGAAAAGACCGAAAATGCGCGGTGCCTGGACCAAACAACGTCCAGCCTGTATCGGCCGCCTTCACCATGAGAGAAAGCTCTACTCATCTGGACTCGGAGTACTGTATCATTTCGTTCAGTTCGGCCAGGGGTGGGACGCGTGACAGGCTGGCCAAAATTCGGACGTCGGCCACCTTGAGGATGGACAGGGGAAATGCCCGGATTTTGGCCAAAAAAAAAGATTCGGCCACTTGTGTCGACGGTGTGGTGCGGCACGGGACTGAGTTATCCCCACTTTGTGGCTTCTTAAGGGCCTTGAGTTTGAATTTCAGATATTCGGGGACCTATCTGCACCTAAAAAATAAAATAAAAAAAGGAAAAAAAGGAAAAAAAAGGAAAAAAAAATCATAGCATAAAGAAGGATGCAAGCTGATATTCGCTTGATTAATCACGATCTTTGGGTCCGTATCTTGTCCAAGATGAGCGGTAAGAAATCTACCGTTCGCAATACCTCAGATGGCAATTGCCATATTGAGCTCAAGCCTCGAGATCAACGAATGCCTACCTCACTGTAGTAGGAGGCTGGTAGCCATTTTTTATAATATTGAGTCCATTTTTACCTATTTTTCGAACCACATTTCAACGCCGGCCAATTGGGCAGTGAACTGCGACCTCAGGCTGGAACTGATTTCGGCCAAACCACCTAGGCCTGTGAGGCGTGATGGCCGAACTGAACGAAATGGTGCAGTAGGCTCAGTGGAGTAATCGTTTTAAAGCTATTGTTCCTCCGTAAGCCTACTCTAATGCACTACTGCAGCTGCGCAATTTTTGCGCACATATACCCCTTCCTTCATTCCATCTCACCCCAGCATCTACGTACAATCTGTCAGTACTGCGGCCTCAGTAAATACATATAATGTATTTAATAAATTCATCCAAAGAGTGTGAAGTTTGGTATTGGTAAAGTTGGTCGAAGAGCGATATGCTTCCCCTTCCCCTGTTCATTCCACCCTTAGAAAGTGTGACGCTCCCTATCTAATTAAATTGGGATAAAGTAGTGTATTATAGTAGATTTATGTAGAAACAACTTGAATAACTTTAAGCGTCAGGGTGGTCCCTCAATAGATCATTTACTCTGAGGCATAATTGAACATATAGCCTATTTAGAGGCCTCCAATTGCCTACATGAAGGGTTTATAAATTCTTATATAATTCCCCTATATAATATATGCACTCCCTACAGTAGCACCTACATTACTGGGGCTTGTTAGATTAAACGCCAACAAAACGACTACTCTACTCCAGATGAGCAGAGCTTTCTCTCATGGCGCAGGCGGCCGATCCAGGCCGGACGCTGTTGGTCCAGGTACCGAGTCACATTTTAAAGTTCGAAAGCGTTCGATTTTCACGAACTTATGCGGAGCACTGTAACTTGTAAGTGGCGCATCAGTTGTGTATTGCCATAATGGGACCAAAAACCATTGATCGCATCATGATCCCCAGTGAAAAGTCCGGTGGGCCTGGTTGAGTTTGGTTGAGTCTGGTTGGTTGAAAACGTAACCATCAAAATCGCTCAACCAAGGCCAATACCAGCCAAAAAGTGCAACCTCCGCCCAATGATGGGATGGGCATGGTTGGGTGCTATTGGGTTTGATTGAGTCGTCGCTCAGCTTTAGTATTTACCCAATATCGCTCAATTGACTCGCACATCCATCGAGCTTAGGTGGGCCTGATTGGGCTCCATTGGTTTGGTCAGGAAAGAACTCAATTGAATGAGATCCATTGTCACTAAACGAGGGCCAATGAACAATTGGGCGCTATTGAGCATGTTTGAGCAAATAATAATATTAGACGGTTTAAAATTCTAATCTAGTCTATAATATCGTCGTCAACGCGCCGACGCCAGCGAAATACAAAATAATGCAAATAAGGGAGACTTGATATGGTCGGGAAAGTCTTGCTGCTGGAGTTGGTGGTTTTCCCAGAGGGCTGCCTTCTTCTCTTCAGTTTTCTCCCTTGACAGGTAAACGAAGCGCTGCCCGTCGCAAATCAGTAATATCCAGCTTCCCATTGAGGAGATCCACGTCTGTACCTTTGACAGTCGCCAAGAAATTCATGACAAACGTTCTGGACTCCCGCTAGTTACCCAGCTCTTACCCAGAAGAAATAAAACGCTGTATCAATGTGAGTAAATAAAGTACAGGAAGTCGCAGCACTCACTAACATTGTTAATGCCGCTCCTTTCTGAGTCCTATCTGAACAGGTGTAGCTACTGCGTCCGCTGACTTGAGACGTACAAAATGAAAAGGCTGACACCAAGTAGAGTAGCCAACTTAGCCTAGAAAAGCATAGCCTTCCATGAGGGGAACATATATGTGCAGGGGGAGGGACACGGAGGAGCGAACGACGAAAAAGTTGAAGTCCCCCAATGACCTGGCAGTCTGCAGGTTTAGGGCAGGTTATGTGAACTTAGCGCCTCAAATCATTGATGCTTTCTGGAGACATGCGAATTTCCATCGATTCATCTGAAATTGCATTGAGCAGAGTTGGTCCTTGTTGGGTGGCGTTGGGTGTAACTGAGAAACAGATCACCTTTATCAACCAGGGGCAAAACCACCCTGAGATCACTCGCTGGAACCCAATCTCACCGAAAAGGTCGCTCAACGAACCCAACCACACTCAAAATCGCCCAATCCGCCCAACGGATTTTTCACTGGGCATGATCGACCGGACCGCCGCATTGCTCGTTCACTTGCGTACGTCAAACCTTGATTGACTCTAACACCTTCTCAAATATGTCGTCCAAAGATCCAGGGCTACCTATTGGATCTGTTGGGTTAAATATTACCAGAGAAAGTACGTTATATAACTTAATTAAGACTCGGACGACAACAGCCATTCTAAAGATCAACAATTGTAGGAAGACTTGATGATCTGAGAATCGATTGAGGGATCCCCGGTGTTTGTGTCGAGTGAATGGCGGTGCGAGTATCTCAGTGTTTGTCTGAGATAGGCACTAAACGAAATCGGTAGAACGGTAGAAACGGGAGGTCGAGGTATGGGTCGTGAACTGGGGTGCTTTTCGTGAGCCGTGGACTGAGCGTGCGTGAAATGGGATTGCTTCTTATGAGCGTGAACTGAGCGTCCTGAACGTGTAATGGGGTGCTCTCGTGAGCGGGGTATGACTTAACTTGAAGACTGGCGGACTGATCGAAACAGCGACGACTGGGGCGGACTGAACGAAACTGGGTGATCATGACAACTGGTGACTGGGAGGAGTCGGTTCCACTACAGAGAATTTAGTGCACATGAGGTTTTTATGGTAAATAAAGCGGCATAGGGGATAGAAATCCGAGTCAGAGTCCAGAATAGTAGAACTATGAAATGACGAGCAATAAAATGAAATGATACTTCCTAGGAGACGAGCGCGTGCGCGGTGAAGGAATTGCACGTGTTTTCCATGCTCAGCCAGGGAGGGTACCTTATAATGCCTCAAAATCAAAGAAAATGGGCTACCCGTCGTAATTGTTTGAAGTTAACTTTGCGCGATGTCCATTGGTACTAATGGTCTATAATAGCAGTCATATCAATGACAACCGATCCACTCTCAGCATACAGGAAAATGACGATGAGGAACAGCCTGTCAGGACATGATGGACATCCCAGTAATGGGACAAATTCCCGCTTACAAATACATGCGCCACTCACCGATTTCCAGTAGCTGAAATACACCTATAGATGCATTCGCGCCGAGTTAGCGTGGCTCACCGATGTATGGCTACTCCCAAATATCCAGTAGCTACAATATGCTTAGAGTTAGATGGTAATATATTCACGTCGAGTCAGGGCCGTTCAGTGATGGACTCATGGTGGCTCATAAATATCAAGTAGCAGAAATACACTGGTAGGTAGGAAATAATATATTCATGCCATGTTAACCAAGCTGGTAACTATTTACTGACCGCTGATGTCCAGTAGCTGAAATACACCTGTGGTATATTCATTCCGAGTTAGCATGGTTCAGTAACCGATGTGCATGGCCACTCACCAGCACGCAGTAGCCGAAGTAACCATAGGTGAGCGTGATCATGAATACATTCACACCACGTCAGCCTAGGGCGGTAATCGGTTACTGACGATTTAACGATGTCCAATAGCGAAAACATACCTGTAGGTGGACAGTTCTATAATCATTGCGAGTGAGCGTAGGTCATGAATGGATTCATGGGGACCTAGTAGCTGAAATACACACTCGCGAACGTCCAATAGCTAAAAATAGCTAAAATATGCCTAGAGTCAGACGGTAATGTATTCATGCCGAGTTGGTGCGGGCCTAATAATGGATTCACAACGACTCGCGACTGTTCAGTAGCCAAAATACACCTATAGGCCGACTGAAGTATATTTACGGCCACGTTAACCCAGCCAGGTAATCAAATACCAACAGCTTATCGATATCCAGTAACTTAAATACGCTGTCTGTGGGTAACATATTTCAACATGCTCGAAGCCGTGTAGTACTTTACTATTACGACCGATCGTTCATGTAACGTGTAACGTCAAGGTGTGAACTGAACAATATTGACATATGTAACGCGTAACATGACTGAGTGAACACTTCACGAAATGACCTCTAACACCTCTTAAAACCCCAATTTCCCGCTCCATACTCACTTTCAACATCAAAAACGGATGAAGGTTGAGCGAAATCTGACAAAAACTCATTGAAAAGGGTGGGGTTGGTTTTATCGAGATTTCAGAGGGCTTCAAGAGCGTGTGGGTATATATCTTAGTTCTGCCCCTTGAGGAATCGAACGACATACAACTTTAAAGGATATGTCCCTTAGAAAACAAAGGCTAACTTCTTCTGGTTCATGTTTTGGTTGAAAAGCGGCTCTCGAAGCCAATAGGCTGCCATCGAGGTCATAAATTGGAAGTGGTAGGCGTGCCGCACGACGGCAACCTTATTAGTACTAGGTGCTTTGGCGCCCACTTCGGTTCCTCTCAACTCACGACCACAGACTCAGCCAGCCAGCGGTCAGATCGACCAACCGGTGAACTTCGGCTCGAAGTGAACATTTTCCTGTTCGGTAACATGTAACTTTAGGTCGTGAATATCTTGCCCAGTGAACAATAGGTGTAACATGTAACATAGCGTGAACATTCGATCGTAATAGTACAGTAGCCGATAGACGGGGGCTAAGCTAATATGACGTGGCAGGGTAATCGAATTCCGAACACTCACTAATACCCAATAGCTAGCATATGACTTCAGATAGGCGGTAATATATTCACGCTAAAATTTGTTTAATCATTGGCAACTGGAGGGCCACCAAAGTAATTATTCAAGTTTGGCTAGTAATTTACCCCCACCACCGTTATCTATGTGTTAATCTAATTACGATGAGATTACTGCGGGCAGTAATCGACTTTCATTGAGTTTACTCATCTGCTGCATTCGAAATAGGAGCGAGTGGAATAGAGTTCCAACTGTCAGTGTTTGACTAGCACATTGTCATAATCAATTCATACATATTCTCTATTCTATTTCTGTCGACGTTAGCTGGATCTTACCAATGGCACTGCAGTGATGGATTCGAAGTATTGTAGATGTCTGGGATTTGGTCTGGATGCTAAACTATCGCATAGTTTGACAGAAATGAGTCACCCGATGATAGTCAACATACGTAGATTAATGACCCAACTAATCAACACCGAGAGCTGGTGAACAGCCTGATGCGACTGGCGGAGCTCAAATGTCTGGCATGCCACCAAATTTGGAATCCCATACCAACAGCCACGTATTTACAATGACTTGGCTTTAAGATCTTGTGAAAAACATAGGGATGAAGGCTCGCTTCAAGTTGGAATAATTAGTTCTTATTTACTGTACCATTTCGTTCAATTCGGCCGCCCAAGCCCCTCGCTACTAGATATACCATGGTCATTAGAAGGTCAATCTTTGTCAGAATCATCGTTGTGTCTCCAAAAGCTTCGAGACCAATGAAATTCAAGACCAGGGGACAGAGACCATCAATCCCCGTTATTTGCGATATATTGCTGATATATTACAGTTGCCCAAGCATGTGCCCGCGTCATATCCATCTTTGGCTATGACATCTTTTAAATCTAAGCAGGGCCCCAACTTTCTTGAGCTACCACAAGCGGCCAAACGTTTTCTCCGCACGTCTGGCTCAGGGATACAAAAGACATTTTTATTTGTATCCACCGGAACTCATACTAGTTAGGGTATGCAAGAAGATATCGGGATTTTCTGATATATTATCTATTATCTTCGAGAAGTCGGACAACGAGATGAATACATATCCCCAAAACTGCTATATAGGGAGTCTTCTCATGACGCGTGCGTCGTGCCAAATGTGTGATGAACGTAAGTAACAGTAGTTGGAGTTGGGGATGAAGAATGGAAGTCGTCTGATCTTCAGGGCGTAGGACTGATGGGTGCCGGCGGATGACCCCCTGGAATACTCAAAGGTCCTACTCTACTGTGTTGTCCTTTTCTAACTTGTTGCTATCGTCGACAGAGAATATGTATTGTAGTTGTGAAATAGTCACCGTGTGAGTATTTTGAAAAGAAAAGGCGATGGGTGGGCGGGATTAAAAAACCGTAATACGGAGCAGTGTGCGACTAGTACTAGGTGCGACTCTCGAGGCGAGTACGGACAAGCTGGTAGTAGTAGTATAGAAAGTCTAAGGTAGTGAGAGTCTCGTTATGTGGCAGATTCTTCCCACGAGACAGCGGACCCAAAGGCAGAGAAAGAGGTGGCCTCCGAGATAGAGTGAAATAGTATGTTAAAATCATAAATAGATAAATGATGTGGGAGGACGACGTACCGATCCATGCTCAGCATTTCCTTCTTCGTCGTTTTTTGGCGACTGCCAGCGGGAAAAGAGGAAGGGGTCAATGGACACACAGCGTCTAACTTCTGCCATCGCTTGCTGATGTTCAATATGCAACCACGACTCAGAGCGCGACCGGTGGGAAAAAAGAGAGATCATAAAAGGCCAGTGCCGGATGCCAGAGACCCAATCCTCATTATGAATGATAATAAAATGTAGCCAACTGCAGGTATTTGGATCGGAAGTCCACTAGATTCTCAAATAACGGCGCAAGTTCAACAGCGAAGATAAGAGGTGCTGCGTTTGGGCACAACTGGGGGTACACGGTCCATGAGTCTAAGATCATCAAAAGGGTGTAAGTTGAGGAGCAGGGTTGAACTTCAGCGCGCCTGCGACAACGGTCAGAGTCGAAAAGCCGCTGAGGGTGACCGTTTGAATGACGACACGATGGAAGGAAGGAGCTGTGGTGAGGACAAATCGCAATTTCGCGAGACTTTATGGAGTTTCAGGTGGGTGGAATAAAATTAAAAAATGACAAAAAGAACAACAGAACCGCGGGTCATTACACCACGATCGAGGAGAGAGAGCAGAATTTGGAGAAAGGCGGGAATGCCAAGAGTAGACGAAAAAAAAGGTTCGATCGCCAAGGTGAATGAAAGACAAAAGCGAGAGTGTTAAAAAGGAAGTCGAACAGACATATGCAAGTGAAATGGGGGGATCTGCTTAATAGTAGAGGTATATAAAGAGGAAAATTTATGACCATTCGCCGATTTCATATCGGCATGCACATCGGAAACGGCCCAGATATTCTATCGCATATGTCACATCCGCGACTATCACAACAACCTCGACTTTATCTAGAAATGCCAGCTTTGGTAGTGGAAGATTATGGCTACCTGAAAGGTTGACACCCGCTTGGGCCTGCTGGTAATGTCGGATTGAGGTTGTTCAAGTTTGAGGCTAACAAGGGAATGATATGGGAGACGGAGAAGACGAGAAAATAGGTGCTTTCAACTTTGACTTGTGTGGAGAATGAATCTATTCTGAGAAGTGATCGTCTCAGAAAATGAAGTATTAAGTAGCTAGAAAAGGAGACACAAATTGCGAGACAAAACATCTACTGAAGGACGATATAAATTCCAAGAAACTGCGTCAACGGAAGTAGTAAATCCTACCAATTCACGTCCTAATTAAACAGAAATCATTATCTTCTTCCATACGGAACCTAGCTGTGGGGGACATGGTTCATGAACATAATTACCCTCGTCGTCAAATCCGTCATTAAGTTCTACTTCGATCCTTTCCATCAACCGCAGCTTTGGAAAGCTCGCAGGATCACCACCAGCACCATTGTCGGCGGCTGCCAGCGCTGGGTTTCCCAATGGAGCCGTGTCAACTTCGCACGAGATCATAGCAAGGGCTTCTTCAGAGAAACCAAGTGGACCGTAATATGTGAAATACTTGAGCTTCGGTAGGAGATTGGGGTCTCCTTTCTGCACCGAGAGGCATTCCAGAAAATGGTCACTGAAGCCTTTGTCGGAGTCTCGTACGTCCGTCGCGATTGTCAGATGTTCAAGTGCGGGTGTGGCCATCAACACGGCCAGTAGCTGGTCCTCTTCGTCCTCGTTGGAGAATATAACACCATGTTGCTCCAGGGTTTTCAGTGAACATCTGGACCGAGCCAGAAAGTTCATGAGGGTATCCGCGTAAGCTGCGTCGAAATTTATGTTCAACTCCTCATCAAAATTGACGATGAGCTTCGTCAGAGAAGGAGATGATAACTTTGACAACAGTTCTTCCAGAATGATTGTCTGCTCAACGCCGTCGTCTTCTGGGTAGGTGTAAAACCGTAGACGGATATCGTCAAGCTGATAGTGGACTATTGGGTGGACCTCGATGTTGATTTCCTTAATGAAGTCCAAGTTGGCACTGCAAAAAGTGAGTGCGGGAGCGTGGCGGAGAACGTGCATCAACTGATCCACTGGAAGTCGTGTGCTGAGACCAATGCTTTTGAGCGCCTGCCATTGCGTCTTGATCCAAGACAAGGGCACAAAACCATAGATTTCTTCGGGACTATCTGCCGTCAAGTCCAACTCTACAGCTTCTGTAAGATGCTCCGAGTGATGCACCGTAAAATGAACGACTTTGAGGTTCGAGAGGTAGGTGTCGGGGTCGTTGCGCAGGAGAAGTTCAAAAACATATGGATCGTCGCATCGGCAGTCCATTTTTTGCCAGCGATGGCGGTGCTCCTTAAGCAAATTGATGAAGGGGAGAGACCTATGAGAATCGTGGCAGGTGACGTTGATCGACAATGGGAGTACTACTCCTGCCCGCTGTATCCACTCTTCGACAAGACCAAAGAGGATTTCGAGATTCTTTGTAATTTTAATGATTTTGAAAGACACTGTTGTCCAAAGTCGTGGTGTTGTCCAGGCCACATTCCGCCAAGTAATATTGACAGCTCCGAGAAGCAGTGGGGTAGTAGGAGCTGCTGGCCTGGCCGCGAGCGTATAAGGCCAGAAATGAGGTGTCTCTTGAGAATTATTCAAGTAGAAAAGAAATATTTCGGAAAGAACTTCATACGGGACACGGTCGATAGCGGGGCGATGCGTTCCAAGGTCTGGTTGTCGGAGGGTGTAGACCATGTTGGGTGATCCTCAAGGAGACCTAAGAGTAATGTTCAGGCGAACCAAATAATAAATACACGACGAGAGGGACTGACCACGGTTTGGGAAACGTAGAAAAACTGTTGAAGTGAGAGGAAAATTGAAGAGTGTGTGCGAATAACACTAGTCTTCTGAAACTGGAACTCTGTTCGAAGAACATCGGCAGACGTACCTTAAATAAGTTGCGGGTATCAGACGGAGAATCATAAATTAAAAATAGGGTAGCCAGGCTCTCATACTGAACGATAAGTGGACAGGATTCGAACATCTGTTTTCGAATGAAGGGGTATGGCTGCCAGAGAGAACGTCATACTCTAAATCATCTTGTTCTA
>Ga0247737_1000219_pt1 | contig 20313 bp, 15 predicted proteins | sample UWRJL028104C2_FD_180937 | JGI IMG/M metagenome (GOLD analysis project Ga0247737, IMG submission 180937) | Plant litter microbial communities from Arlington Agricultural Research Station in Wisconsin, United States - UWRJ-L028-104C-2 | ecosystem: Environmental > Terrestrial > Plant litter >...
CAGCTGGGACTTGTCGGCCAGCACCACCGGCAGGTCGCGGCCGTAATCGGTCTCCAACCGCACGTCCTCGCGCAGCAGGCGACGCAGCAGGACCGCGAACTCCCCGACCAGTTCGCCGAGGTCGAGACGCTCGCGGCGCACCGTGGACTTCCTCGAGAAGGCCAGCAGTTTGCGCACCAGGTCGGCGGCGCGGATGCCGGTCTGGCGGATCTGGTTCAGGCCGTCATAGGAAGGATCGCCGACCGGGTGACGCTCCAGCAGTTCGGACAGCTGCAGCTGGATGGCGGTCAACAGGTTGTTGAAGTCGTGGGCCACGCCGCCGGCCAGCTGTCCCACGGCCTGCATCTTCTGGGCCTGCGACAGCTGCAGCTCCATCGACTTCTGGGCCGAGACGTCGAACAGCCAGACGCGGCGCTTGTCGCCTTCGGGGGCGACATAGAGGTGCAGCATCTTGTCGGGGTGGGCGCGGGCGACCAGCTCGATCGGGCCTGTCGATCCGGCGGCGATCCGGTCGCGAGCCTCGATCACGCCCGCAGGATCGAACAGATGGCCGAAGGCGGCGTCACGGGCCGAGGCGGGGCCGGTCAGGGTGCCGAGCGCGGGGTTCGCCTCCTCGGCGCGACCGGCGAAGATATCGTCGCCGTCGATCACGGCGGATCCGAAAGGCGCCCCGGCGGCCATGGCGCGGGCGTCTCCGGTCGAAGCGGCATAGGCGGGCGTGGCGACGGCGGACGGCGGCGTGGTCAGGGCGGATTCCGGAGCCTCGCGGACGAGGAAACGCCCCTCCCCGGCCTGGCCGATCAGGACCTCGATCTCGCGCTCGCCGATCAGGACGATGGCGCGACCCTGCTCGCCCTGACGGGCCTGGGCGAAGGCCATGAAGAGGGCCTGCGCCGACTTGCCCTTGGGCAGGTTGACGGTCGCGCCGTTCTGCGAGGCCCAGGCGCCGTTGTAGGCGAGCACGGCGCCCGAGGCCCAGACCAGGGCGGCGGGCTCGGCCATGGCGTCCAGCATGTCGACGGCGACGTCTCCGGCCGCGCGTTCGGGCTTGCGCGTCTCGATCCGGTTGAAGGCGAACAACCCCATCAAGGCGACCGCGGCCACGGTGATCAGCAGGATCATGTGCGGCGTCGTCAGCGGGCCGGCCTGGAAGGCGGGCCAGGCCAGGGCGGCGACTGCCACGGCGAAACCGACCGCCATCAGGATCACGGTGAAGTCGAACTTGGGCGCCGACGGCGCGCTGGAGACGGTCATGGCGAGGCGCCCCTGCGAATCAGTGGGCTGAGTATACGTCAAGGCGTGACTGGTGGCTGGTGATTGGTGGCTGAAGCGGAACCGGGCCAATTCCAGTCACCTGGCCACCCGCCGCGAGCCACCCCTTAGCGGCGTTTCCGCTTCTGCATGACGAAGCCGATGACCTTGGCGGCGGCCTCGAAATGTTCGCGCGGGATGGTCTCGTCGATGTCGACGGCGGCATAGAGGGCGCGGGCCAGGGGCACGTTCTCGACGATCGGCACGTCGTGTTCCCTGGCGACCTCGCGGATGCGCAGGGCCAGGGCGTCGACGCCCTTGGCGACGCAGACCGGGGCGGCGTCGCCTTCCTCGTAGCGCAGGGCCACCGAATAGTGGGTCGGGTTGGTGACGATGACCGTGGCCTTGGGCACGTTCTGCATCATCCGCTGGCGGCTGCGCTGCATGCGGATCTGCTTCAGCTTGGCTTTGACGTGCGGGTCGCCCTCGGTGTTCTTGTACTCTTCCTTCAGCTCTTCCTTCGACATCCGCATCCGCTTGGCGAAGCGCATCTTCTGCCAGACGAAATCGGCGCCGGCGCCGAGGCCCAGGAAGACCAGGACCGAGCTCATCACGGCGATCATCAGGTCGCGGGCCAGCGGCAGGATGGTCAGGGGCGACATCGCCGCCATGTTCTCGAACTCACGCGCGTGCGGTTTCAGCACCATCCAGCAGATGACCGAGACGGCGATCAGCTTGGCGAACGTCTGGGCGAACTGCATCAGGCCGTCGGGGCCGAAGATGCGCTTGAAGCCCGCCATCGGGCTGACCTTGTCCCACTTGGGCTTCATCTTCTCGGCGGAGAACAGGAAGCCGGACTGGAAGACATTGCCCCCCACCCCGCCGACGATCGTGGCCAGCATGACGGCGCCGAGGAAGGGCGCGACGGCCCAGACGGCGTTCATGCCGATCTCGACGCCCGCCCCCGCCTCCAGCCCGCCGATCAGCAGGTGGGGCGAGGCGATGAAGGGCATGAAGGCTTCGCCGATCGAGGTGGCGAAATAGCCGCCGCCCATGATGACGACGGCGGTGGCGCCGAGCAGACTGAGGGCCGGGGCGACGTCGGCGGATTTCGCGACGTCACCCTTCTTTCGCGCCTCCTCGAGTTTCTGAGGAGACGCCTCTTCTGTCTTGGACTCGGGATCGTTGTCTTCAGCCACCGATCCCTCCCGAAACGAACAGGTTGGCCAGGGTGCGGTAGCGGTCGATGAAGACCGTTCCCAGCACGCCCAGGGACAGGGCGAAGATCGACAGGCCCAGGATGATGCTGAGCGGGGCTGCGGCGAAGAAGATCTGGAACGCCGGCATCACCCGTCCGATCAGGCCGGCGGCGAGATTGAAGATCAGGGCGAAGACGATGACCGGCGCCGACAGCTGGATGCCCAGCATGAAGCTGTCGCCCACGGTGCGGATGGCCAGCTCCGCGAAATCGCCGGCGATCAGCGGACGCGCCGGGGCGATCAGTTCGTAGGACCCGACCAGACCGGCGATGAACAGGTGATGGGTGTTGGTTGCGAACACCAGCACCGTGCCGAACAGCATCAGGAAGGCGGCGATGGTCGTGTTCTGGCCGCCCATCAGCGGGTTGGCGGTCTGGGCGAAACTGAGGGTCGTCTGCAGCGAGACGATCTCGCCGGCCGTCGACAGGGCGCCGGTGAAGATGCGCAGGATGGCGCCGATCATCAGGCCGGTGAGCACCTCGCGGATGACCCAGCCGACGGTGGCGCCGAGGCTGTCGGGCAGGGCCGGCAGGGTTCCGCTGACCACCGGCCACAGGCAGAGCGAGATGACCAGGGCCAGCGACAGCCGGATGCGCGGCGGCACATAGCTCTCGCCGATCCCTGGCATGGTCAGGATCATGGCGCCGATGCGGGCGAAGATCAGCCCGCCGGCCCAGACCTGATCGGCGGTGGCGTAGGGCTCCATCTTTCGCCGCTACATTCCCGAGATGCGCGCCGCGATGGTCCGCATGAAGGCGCCGAGCAACCCGCCCATCAGCGGCAGGAAGAGCAGCAGCGAAATGAAGATGGCGATGATCTTGGGCGCATAGACCAGGGTCTGTTCCTGGATCTGGGTCAGGGCCTGAAACAGGCCGATGCCGACACCGACGACCAGGCCGACGATGAGCACCGGCGCGCACAGCTGGATCGTCAGCCACAGGGCGTCGCGGCCCACATCCAGAACTTCCGCGCCGCTCATCTTACGCTCCAGGAATACTCGGCAGAAAATGCCGGGAGCGTGGTTAACGCGGGGTTACGAGGCATCTCTTCTCCCTCCCCATGAAGGGGAGGGAGAAGGTTCAGCCCGCCGCCTTCTCGATCTGGGCCTCGGCCTCGGCGCGGCGGCCCAGTCTTTCCAGCGCCGCCGCATGGGCGATGTGCAACTCGGCCCAGCGGGGCGCGAAGGCTTCCGCCTGCGCGTATTTCGCCGCCGCCTGCGCCCACTGGCCCCGCGCGGCCAGGGCATCGCCCCAGCCCTTCAGTGGGTCGGCCCAACGCGGGCCGCGCGCATTGGCGTCACGGAACCGAGTGATGGCCCGCGCCGTGTCCCCGCGCGCCAGCAGGGCCAGACCTCGACGCTGGTAGGCAAACGGAAGCGAGGGAGCGAGGCGGAGGGCGACGCCGTACTGGCGGTCCGCCTCGGCATGCAGGCCGCGCGCCTCCAGCACATCGGCGCGGAAGGCGGCGCAGGCGACGTAGCGGTCGCCGCGTACGAAGGCGGCCTCGGCCTGGGCGTATCGGCCCGACAGGCCTTCAGCGAGCCCAAGGAAACAGGGCGCTTCGTAGAAGGTGAAGGCCACGTCGTCGTCCGCCTGCCAGATGGCGTCGAGCGCCTCAGCCGAGGCCAGAGCTGCGGGACGGTTGTCGGCCCCGAGCGCGCGATAGGTCTCGATCATCTGCCGACTGGCCAGAGTCATGGGATCGTCGGCTTTTGCCGCCGCCAGGTGACGAAGCGCGGCGGCGAAGTCGTGTCGCCGTCCCTCAGAGTCCGCCAGGCTGGCCTCCTGACCGCCGAGGGCGCCTTCCCCGCCGGTCTCGGCGACGTCGGCGGCCGCCACCTCGAGCGAGCGGGTCCAGTCCTGAACCAGGATCAGATAGTTGGAGGCCTCCATGAGAACGCCCTTGTCGTCCTCGCGGGCCATCATGTCGCGGCCCGCACGAAACGCGGCCTCCTCGCCCTCCGTGTCGAACAGGGTGGCGACCAGCATGTCCCAGGCGACGGGATCGTGCTGATCAGCCTCGATCGACAGCTTGAGTTTTTCGATCGCCTCCGTCGGACGTCCGGTCGTCGCCAGCAGCAGACCCCAGTCAAGGGCCAGCGCGGCGCGCGAGCCGGGATGGCCTGCGTAGGCGCCGGGGATGAACCGCTCGGCATCCTCGTACCGCTGGGTCTGCAACAGGTAGCTGGCGAACAGCCGGGGTTCGAACCGGCCGTAGATGTATTCCGACGCCTCGGTGATCAGGCGCGGCATCTCCGATTCCGGCCCGGTGAAGGTGCGGCCGCGCACGCCGTCGGCGCGGATGGTCAGGGAGACCTCGCCACCGACGCTGACGGTCACGGCGCCGCCGATATGGGTCTCCTTGCCGAACCAGCCGCGTAGCAGCTTGTCGATCTCACCGATCGACACGCCGGTGGAGGGCACGACCACAGGCACGTCGCGCGTCCAGTTCAGGGCGACGCTGCGGTTCTGGGATGAGTTGCGGGCGTCCGCGCCGATCGTGGTGATCGCGTCGGAGACGCTGCGGGCGATCACCTGGCCGGTATGCCCACGTCGCGTCAGGCCGTAGGGGCTGTCGAACGGGTCCACCACCACCGCGCGGGAGTTGGCGGCGGTCCACACCATCATCCCCAGTCCGACGACGAAGGCGACGCCGACCAGGGCGGTCATCACGCGCAGGACGAAGCCCATCCGCTCGTTGGAGACCTGGGCCTTGATCAGGCGGCGCTGTTCCTCGACCAGGAGCACGGCCGGGTCGGGCGGACCCATGGTCTCTTCCGTGGCCTCCATGGCGTTCTCGGCCATCTCGATGGCGTCCAGCGAATCCGTCGCCTTCTCGCGGCGTCGGCCCAGCCGGATGCGTCCTTCGCGCGGATCTTCGTCGGTCATCCAGCCCCCTGAAGCCAACAGGTTAGACCGTCGTTCGCTGAAGGCAAAGCGGCCCGGTCCTTGCGGATTTCCCCTCAGAAGAGAGAATTCCAATGGCCTGGACAGCGATTTCGACCCGAAACGAGACACCGCCCATCGCGCGCGGCGGTTGGCTCGACGCCCTGCGTTTCATTGTGGCCTCGATGATCATCCTGCATCACTTCCAGGCGTCAGGCCCGGTTCCGCTGGCCCAGGCCCTGCATCCGGTGTTCGAGCGCGGCGGCTTCCTGCTCACCAACTTCTTCCTGATCGACAGCGGCTATGTGCTGATGCGCGTGTATGGCGGGGCCGTCGGCCGCGGCGCCATGTCGCCCGGTGACTTCTTCATCAAACGGTTCCTGCGCGTCTATCCGGCCCACCTGTTGATGGGGCTGACGCTGGTGGGGTTGGTGCTGGCGACGGCGGTGTTCGGCATCGGGCCGCGCCATCCGACCTGGTTCGCCTGGGATCAACTGCCGGCGCAACTGACCCTGACGCAGGCGTTCGGCATTCACGGCGGCCTGGGCTGGAACGCGCCGAGCTGGTCCGTGTCCGCCCTGATCGGCTGCTACGTCGTCTTCCCCTATATCCTGAAGGCGCTGAAGACGATGGGACCGTGGGGCGTGATGGCCGGCGTGATCCTGCTGTACCTCGTCGCCAACGAGGCCTGTCACGCCTTCCTCGACTATCCCGTCTATCAGATGCCGATGAAGTTCGGCTTCCTGCGGGCCCTGCCGCTGTTCGTCCTGGGCATGGGCTTGGCGGTCTTCTCGGAGAAGGTCTTCGTCGCGCCGCGTCTGGCCCGGATCGTCGGCGTGTCGGCGGCGGTGGGTCTGGCCGTGGTCCAGTTCTACGGCAAGAACGCCCTGATCTCGCTGAGCTTCATCTCCCTGATCATCCTGGCCGCGGGCGCGATTCCGGTGCTGCGGCCGTCCAAGCTGATCGAGCGCGCCAGCGTCGTCTCCTTCTCGATGTTCATCACCAACGAGGTCGTCCGCATCGCCTGGTTCGGCGTCGGCAACGTGCTGATCGTGAAATACGCCCTGTCGACCGAGGTCCAGTGGGCGATCTGGGGCGCAGGCGTGCTGGCCGCCGTCGGCTTCGCCTTCGCCTTCCACGCCGTGATCGACGATCCGATGCAGAACTGGATCAAGCGCCGGCTGGCGCGCGGCAGGACTTCGCGCCGCCCCGTCGAACAGGGCGCGGTGGTCTCGATCGAGGGCTAGGCTCAACCGCATCGTCTCCTCCCCATCGTGATGGGGAGGTGGCAGCGAGCTCTTCGCGAGCTGACGGAGGGGTTCTTCGGGCACGCAGAAGAACCCCTCCGTCTCTCCGCTTCGCTACGAGCCACCTCCCCGCCGCTGCGCGACAGGGAGGAGACAGCCTCAGTCACCGCTGTTGAGGTGCAGGATGTTGCCGTCCGGGTCCTTGAACCAGACCATCTTGAACCCGCCGGATTCGTGGATGCCGTTCGCATAGGTCGTGTCCGGCATGTCGTATTTCTCGAACGTGACGCCCTTGGACGCGAGATCCGCGACCATGGTTTCGATCTCATCGCCCACGCCCCAGACGACGGCGTTGGCCTTGTTGGTCCCGGCGAACTCCGAGACGTAGACACAGACCACCGTGCCGCCGGTCTTGTAGATGGCGACGTCATCGCCCGACTTCGGATCGAGTTCGAGACCGAGCGTCTCGCCATAGAAGGCCCTGGCGCGGTTCAGATCCTTGACGCCGACGATGGCGGCGGAATCCTTGTCCTTCAGCATGATCGTCTCCTTGTGGGTTCGCAGGGGGAGAGCGCCCGGACCCCGACCCGCGTTCCGTCAGGGATCGTCCGCTTGCGGCGCCCGGGTCAATCGTGCGCAATGCGCCATGCCTTCCAGTATGCTTCGCGACGTCTACATCACCGGAACCGGCGCCTTCCTGCCCGGTGCCCCGGTCGGGGTGGAGACGATGGAGGACTTCATCGGCCGCATCGCCGGGCGCAGTTCGGCGGTCGGCCGCCGCGCCCTGCGCTGGAACGGGGTCGAGACGCGCCACTACGCCCTGACGGCCGAGGGCCGGCCGCTGCATTCCAACGCTTCGATGACCGCCGAGGCGACGAAGGCGGCGCTTGACGATGCGGGGCTGTCGGTCGGCGACCTCAAACATCTGGCCACGGCGACGACCCAGGGCGACTACATCGTGCCTGGCCACGCCAGCGCCGTGCATGCCGAACTCGGCGCCGGCCCTATCGAGATCGCCAGCTACCAGTCCGTCTGCGCCTCCGCCCTGATGGCCGCCAAGGGGGCGTGGCTACAGGTCCGGGCCGGAGAGGCGGACGTCGCCGCCGCGGCGGCGGGCGAGTTCTCTTCCCGCTGGTTCCGGCCGGAGTTCTACGAGGGCACGACCCTGATCGACGCCAAGGGCCGGGCGCGGGTCGAGGCGGACTTCCTGCGCTTCACACTGTCGGACGGCGCCGGCGCGGTCATCATGGAGCCGAAGCCCAAACCCGACGGCCTGTCGCTTAAGGTCGAATGGATCGACCTGACCTCGCTCGCGGGCCGGTTCGATCCCTGCATGTGGGCGGGCTCCACCTTCGCCGACCGGGCGGACATGAAGAGCGCCTGGAGCCATGCCGGGCCAGTGGCCGCCCATGCCTCCGGCTCCGTGGCTCTCGTGCAGGATTTCGAGCTCCTGAAGATCGTCATCCGCGCCTGGATCGGGGTCTGGCTGGAGAAGGTGGATCTGGGGCGGATCGTCCCGGACCAGGTCGACCACCTGCTGTGTCACTATTCGGCCCGGTCGCTGCGGGAAGAGATCGTCTCCGTCCTCAAGAGCACCGCCGCCATGATCCCCGAGGAAAAGTGGTTTTCCAACCTGCCGACCGTGGGCAACATCGGCGCGGCCTCGATCTGGGTCATGCTGGACGAGTTCATGAAGTCGGGGCGGGCGAAGACCGGCGAGAAGGTCCTGCTGATCGTGCCCGAGAGCGGACGGGCCATGGTCGGCTTCATGATGTGCGAGGTGGTGTGATGGCGGATGGAGCACGCGTGGACGATCAGGTCGCCGACACCCTGCGCAAGCTCGCGGTGGTCTTCGCCGATTTCGAACAACGGCTGGAGGCGACGCCCCTGATCCGCAAGCTGACGCGGGGCCGGTTCGAACTCGCCGACTATCAGCTGTTCCTGATCAACCTGCGCCAGCAGGTGAAGGACGGAGCGCTGTGGATGTCGCGCGCGGCCTCCAACGTCGGCGAGGCGCACCTCGAACTGCGCTCCACCCTGATGCGCCATGCGGTGACCGAACATCGTGACTTCCGCCTGCTGGAGGCCGACTTCGTCTGCTCCGGCGGCGAGGTCGAGGTCATCCGCTCGGCGCCCAAGAACGTCGGCTCCGAGGCCATCTCGGCCTGGATGTTCCATGAGGCGTCGAAGCCCGATCCGTTCGGCCTGCTGGGCGCCATGTTCATCATCGAGGGCCTGGGCTCGATCAAGGCCGCGCCCTGGGGTCGGCTAGTCAAGGAGCGGCTGAACCTGCCCGACGAGGCCGTGCGCTTCCTGCTCTATCACGGCGAGAACGACGCCGAGCACATGCAGGAGTTCGAGGAGATGCTGCGCATGGTCCTGCCCGACGCGGCCGTCGCCGAACGCATCGTCATGACCGCGAAAGTCACCGCCCGCCTCTACGCCCTGCAGATCGAGGAGATCGCGGCGTGAGCCTGTCCGACGGCGGCGACACGGCGGAGTGGAAGACCGACCCGTTCGACGCACGCCGCTATGACGCCAGCGATCCGGACCCGTGGCTGGCGCTTTATCTCGACCACTCCCTGCCCATTGATCCGCAGGCCAAGCGGGCGCTGTTGCTGGGCGCGCGGTCGTGGTCGCGTCGGTGGCTGTTCCCGGTCTCGCGGCCGCTGGTCTTCCTCTTCTTCGGCGTGGTGAAGGTGCTGCGCGCGATCTCGCCGCGCTATCCCAACCTGAACGGCCTGCTGCACAAGTCCATCCACTGGGGCCTGCGCACCTTCGGATCGCCGGAGTGCAACGCCCTGATCCTGCGGCATTTCCACGTCGGGACGGAGCTGCTGGCCTTCATGAAGGCCAATGCCGGGATCGATCCCGCGCTGGTCAAGACCGTCCCCCTGAAACCGCTGACGCTGAAGGATCTGGAGGACAATGTCTTCCTCCAGCACGACCTGAACATCTTCAACTTCATCATCGAGTTGAACATGGCGCTGCGCGCCGCCGGCAAGGAGATCACTCCGCCGGAGCGCGTCGACTTCTCAATGCTGTCGGACCTCGAACCCGACTTCGAAACCTTCCCGACCGGCTTCCTGAACCGCATCGACATCCAGACGGCGGTGGAATTCTACACGCCGCTCTATGCCCTGATGCTGCCTCGCGCCGACTTCATGCGCGCGTCTCATTCGCTGCAACTGGACGAGATCGTCGGCATCTACATCGGCCGGATTCTGGGCACCGATTACCACATGCATTTCGTCAAGAACGGGCATCCGCTGGTGACCTTGTCGACGCTGCAGGCGGGGTTCCGGCTGATGATGCACGGGCTGGACTGCGAGGCCATGCACGGCTGGCTGCGGGTGCTGAAGGCGCGTCAGGAAGCGGGATTGCCGTTGGATCCGCGCGACCCGACCGGTGGGCAGGAGCTGGCCTAGGCAGGACCAATCCCCTCCCCCGCAAACAACCGCACCACGTCATCCGCCCTGCGCTTCAGCACCATCCGCCGGTTGATCGAGCCCTTGTCCGACACCTCGTGCGCCTCGGGGTCCGGCGCATCGGTCAGGAACAGCAACCGGCCGACGCGGCTCGACTGGCCGGGGTTGTCGCGGTTGTGGGCGGCCAGCGCCTCAGCCACAGCGGACACGACGGCGGGGTGGTCCGTATCCGTCTCGCCGGTTAGGCGACGCACGCCCTCCGCATCGGCCCAGGCGAGAACGCCGACCTCCGCCTCGCCGTCGCCGCAGATGACGACCTCGCGAACCACGCCGGCGAGACGGCCCAGCAGTGAATCCCGCAACCGACCTGCGGTGACGAAGGTGCCGTTCAAGAGCTTGAACTGTTCGGCCCGACGCCCCGCGAAGAACATCCCACCCTCAGGCCTGTCGCGATCGTGGAAGTCGGCGAGGTCCTCCATGCGGAGGTAGCCCTCTTCGTCGAAGGCGGCGGCGGTCTGGGCCGGGTCGGCGAAATAGCCGGCGGTGGCGGAGGGCGCCTTGACGCGGACCTCGTAGACGCCGTCGCAGGGCACCAGTTTGAACGCCGCCCCCGAGACCGGCAGGCCGATTCCGACGCGGGTGTCCTCCCACCAGGTGTAGCTGATCGCCGAGCCCGTCTCGGTCGAACCGTAGCCGGAGACGAAGACGAACCTCTGACCCGTCGCGCGCACCGCGATCCTCTGGAGCCGGTCGTGCAGGGCCTGGGGCAGGCCCGCCCCACCGAACAGCATGGCGCGCAGTTCGGTGAAGAAGCGCCGGGCGAAGTCGTCGTCCGCCTCCAGCGCATCGGCCAGCATGGCGTAGCCGTTCGGCATGGTGCCGTAGTAGCGGAGCGGGATCTCCTTCAGGTTCCGGATCGTCTCGGCGAACCGGCCCGGCATCGGCCGACCGTCGTCGATGTAGAGGGCGCCGCCCAGACAGGTGATGTTGGTCATGAGGGACGACCCGGCGATATGGCTCCAGGGCAGCCAGTCCAGCGCCTGACGGTCCCAGGCGAAGGCGTCGCCCATGGCCTGAAAGCCCGAATGGGTGTTGCCCGTCGCCATGGCCATGGTGTGAATCACCGCCTTGGGCCGTCCCGTCGAGCCGGAGGTCAGGAGGTAGCGGGCGGCCTTCGTCGGATCGAGCGCCGCAACGTGGGCCGAGAGATCGGGCGCGGGGAAGCCGACGGCCTCGGACCAGTCGACGGCGCCGTCGATGCCGGGCGCGGCCGTCAGGACGATGGCGTCATCGGGTGCAACAGCGGCGAGCGCGGCGGCGAAGGGCGCGCCTTGTTCGGCGAAGATCAGGCCGGGCCTCACCAGATCGACGACATGCTTCAGCCGCTCGAAATCGGTAGAGATCAGCGAATAGTTGGTGCTGACCGAAGTGACCGGGACGCCCGCCACCATGCCGGCGAAGATCAGGACCGCGTGGTTCAGCGAGTTCTCCGACAGGACCAGGATCGGCCGGTCCGCCGTCACGCCGCGATCCATCAGCCAAGCCGCGACCGAGGCCACCCGAGCCCGGCCCTCGCCATAGGTCAGCCGGGTCCAGTTGCGTGCCGGCCCCTCGCGCCGGGCCAGCCACAGCTTGTCGGGAGTCGCATCGGCATGACGCCAGAAGGCGGCCGCGAGGTTGGGGTCATAGGGTTTCAGGGGCGCCTTGCCCGACACGATCAGAACCCCGTCGGGGCGACGTTCGATCTCCACGCCCACCTCTCCGAACCGGACCGGGCGACAGGGGGCGGCGGTCAGGTCGATATCGAAAAGCGGCGTGCTCATGACGCGACCCTAGACCCGCGACAGTCACTTGCAAATCGAGATTTATCGACCCGGCGACGACGGCGGTCCGTTAATGCTAGGATCGACTCGCCCGGCGCAGATCGGGGCGATGACAAAGACGAAACCGCGTGACGCTTCCCTCCACCCGCGACCTGATCATGGGCAATCCCGTGGCCCGCGCCTTCGCCGTGACCGGCGACGCCTGGACCCAGTTGATCCTGCGCGAAGCCTTCTATGGCGCGCGGCGGTTCTCGCAGTGGCGCGACCGGCTGGGCATGCCCAGGAGCGTCCTGACCGACCGGCTGAACCGTCTGGTGGCGGCCGGTTTGCTGGAGCAACGCGAGGCCAAGGGGTCGGCGACCCGAATGGAATACCGGCTGACCGAGATGGGTCTCGACATGTTCGGGGTGGCGGTCATGCAGGGCCAGTGGGAGCGGAAATGGGCGCGGTCGCCGCTGCAGGAACGCTACGCCATGGCCTTCTACGACCGGGAGACCGGCGCGAAGATCGAACCCGCCGTCTTCGACCACGAGGGTGGCCGGCCCATCGAGATGCACCATGTACGCTGGGAGGCCGGCGAGGGTCTGACACCCATCGCGCCTCCGACCTCGCGTCGTCGTCGGACCCAGCCGATCGAGACCGACCGCGCCATCATCGACCGGTCGACCGACATCATGGGCGACTACTGGAGCTGGGCGGTCCTGGCCGCCGCCTTCTTCCGCCTGCGCCGGTTCGACGAGATCCACGAGGCGCTGGGCGTGGCGACCAACATCCTGGCCGACAGGCTCAAGACCATGGTGCTGCAGGGGGTGCTGGAGAAGCGCCTGTATCAGAAGGCCCCGCCGCGGTTCGAATACCGGCTGACGGAGGCCGGCCGCGACCTCTATCCGATGATCATGGCCATGCACGGCTGGTCCGAGCGCTGGCTGTGCCCTGAGGGGTCGCCGCTGCGGCTGGTGGAGACGGACACGAACGAGCCCATCTCGGCGGTGGTCTGCGATCTGGCGACGGGGCGGAAGATCGATCCCCGCGCCATCCGCTGGGAAGTGGAAGCGGCGGCGCCGGTCGAAACCAGCGCCGCCTGAAACGTCCGCCGCAGGATCAGGGGGTCAGGAGCCCGCCCGATCCTGCGTCAGTCGCCAACCTCAGAAGCTGCGGCTGATGGCGATGCCGTAGCTGCGCGGCGGGCCGAAGACGCTGAAGCCCACACCGACGTTCTTGATGATGTGCTGCTGGTATTCGGTGTCGCCGAGGTTCTTGCCGTAGACGGCGATCTTCACCCCGTTGGCGGCTTCCCATGAGGCGTAGGCGCTGACCAGGCTGTGCGCCGGTGAGCGGACCTCGGGGTTGTTCGACGGATCGAAGAAGAAGTCGTCCGTCCACTGATAGTCGACCCGCGCCGCCAGCTCGCCGCCCCACATGTCCCACTCGCCGTCGGCATAGAGGGTGTACTGGCTGTCCGGCGAACGCGGCAGGGTCAGGCCGTTGTAGGGCAGGATCGACGCGCCAGAGACGGCGTTCGACGTATATTTGGCGTCGAGCGAGGTGTACGAGCCGCCGATCGTGATGTTGTTCGAGACGGCGAAGGCGCTCTCGATCTCGAAGCCGTTGACCTCGGCCTGGGCGTTGGACGTGACCAGGTTCAGACCCAGCAGCTCATAGACCTGCAGGTCATCGTACTCGAGCTTGAAGGCGGCGGCGTTGAAGCGCAGCCGACCGTCCATGATCGTCGACTTCAGGCCCAGTTCGTAGTTGTCGAGCAGTTCCGAACGCAGGGGCGTAGCGGCCTGGACCGCAGTCTGGGCGCCCGAGGCGAAGGAGCCCGCCTTGTAGCCCCGATCGTAGGAGGCATAGAGGCGCACGTTGTCGAACGGCTCGACGGCCAAGGCGATCTTCCAGGTAGGCTCCTCGAAGCTGGCGTCGGCGCGGACGTTGTAGGGCGAACCGGTCGGCCCCAGCGGAATGCCGACGGGCGGGTTCAGACCCAGGTCGTTGTCCAGCGCCACCTGATGAATCTCGCGTTCGTCGTGCGTCCAGCGAGCGCCGACCGTCAGTTCCCAGATGTCGGCGAACGGAACCGTGGCCTGGCCGAAGGCGGCGTAGCTGGTATTCTGGGCCGTCTGGTTGAAGGTGGTGTCGCCGCCGAACGACGGCGGGGCGATCGGCAGGGCGGCCTGGACGATGAAGCGTTCCGAGCGGTCCACGTCCTCGCTGAAGTAGTAGACGCCGGCGACCCAGCTGACGGGCGAATCCGGCTTGGAGACCAGGCGGAACTCCTGGCTGAACTGGCTGGCATCTTCCGAAGCCTGGTCGTCGACCATCAGGGGGAAGTTCGGGAACGGCAGGCCGCCCAGATTGTCCCGCCAGCTGTATTCGTTGTCGCGATAGGAGGTCAGCGACACGACATCGAACGCCGTGGCCTCGTATTCGGCGCGCACGGTGGCGCCCCAGTTGTCGCGGTCCTGATAGTTATCCGGCGACGAGAAACTCTGACGCACGTCCAGGCCTGCGCGCAGGCTGTTGATCAGGGTGACGAAGGCCGGCGCGGTGCCGGAGGCGGTCACGGGGATACGGGCATGGCCGTCCATGCGGTCCATCGAGGCGTCGACCGAACCCTCCAGGGTCCAGGCGCCCGACTGGGTCATCATCGACAGGCGCGCGCCGTACTGGCGGCCGCCTTCCAGACCGCGCCCGCTGGGGACGTTCTCGGCATAGCCGTCGTTGGTGTTGACGCGGACGGCCAGGCGCGCCGCCGAGCTCTCGCCCATCATGCGGTTGATCACCGCCTCCCCGCCCCACTCGTTGAAGCTGCCGTAGCGCAGCAGGGCCATGGTCGTGTCTTCGAGCTGGGGCTTGCGCGTGTAGACGTTCAGCGCGCCGCCCGAGGCGTTGCGGCCATAGAGGGTGCCTTGGGGTCCGCGCAGGACCTCGACCCGCTCGATGTCGAGGAAGGCCAGCGAACTGGCGCCCGCCCGGCCGATGGAGACCTCGTCGATCGAGACGCCGATGGACGGATCGCTGGCGGCCGAGTCGCTCGTGGTGCCGACGCCGCGAATGTAGAGCTGGGGCTCGCCGATGTTGAACTGGGTCAGGGTCACGCCCGGCGCCTTGGAAGCGACGTCCTGGATGCCCGCAGCGGCCGTGCGCTCCAGCGTCTCGGCGTTGAAGGCGGTGATGGCGATCGGCACGTCCTGCAGCGACTGCTCGCGACGCTGGGCGGTGACGATGATGTCGTCGAGCGAGGCGGTGTCGTCCTGCGGCGCGGACTGTGCGTACGCCGGAACCGCCAGGCCGGCGGCCAGGATCAGCACGGCGGCGGACGCGGTCTTCCCGATGATGGTCTTCATGTGGGTCCCCTTCCCTTGGGTTGGCTTCCTGTTCGCCGGAAGCTCTACCGAGAGGCTTGCGCCAACAGACCATATTTGCAAGTCCTTTTACGCAAGTGTCGCGCAAGGAGACCTCATGACCCACCGATCGCTGGAGAACCGTGTTGTCGTCGTCACGGGGGCCGGGCGCGGACTGGGTCTGGCCTACGCCCTCGATCTGGCGAGGCGCGGCGCCAGTGTGGTGGTCAACACCCGACCCCGGGCGGAGGGCCAGCCGGCCTCGGCCGATGCGGTGGCGCAGCAGATCCGCGACTCGGGCGGCAAGGCCGTGGCCTGCGCCCTGGCTGTCGAGCAGGAGGGAGCCGGCGACCTGCTGCTGGCGGCGGCGCTGGAGGCGTTCGGCCGCATCGACGGCTTGATCAACAACGCCGGCGTGCCCGAGGCGATGAGCCTGCACAAACAGAGCGTCGAACAGGTGCGCGGCGTGTTCGACATCAACTTCTTCGGGACCCTGACCGCGACGCTTCCGATCTATCGGCACATGCGCGAACAGGGGGCGGGGCGGATCGTGATGACGACCTCGGCGGCGGGCCTCCATGGGGTGCACGGCATGGCGGCCTATTCGGCGTCCAAGGCGGCGGTGATCGGGCTGATGCGCGTCATCGCCCTGGAAGGCGCGTCCAAGGGCGTGCGCGCCAACGCCGTCGCCCCTTACGCCCTGACCGGCATGACGGAGAAATACGTCGACGACGCCACAGCCGCCGCCATGCCCGCCGAACTGGTCGCCCCGGTGGTCAGTTGGCTGGTCAGCGAGGGCTGCCAGCTGAACGGCGAAACCCTCGTCGCCGGCGCCGGCCGCGTCCGCCCCGCCTACCGGATCGAAGGGTCCGGCCTCGATTTCGGCCGCGACACGGACATCCCGCTGGAGCGGTTCGACGCGGTCCGCGAGACCCTGATGTCGGCCGAAAACTGGACCCGCCCCTACGACGGCAACACGGCGTTCGAGGAATTCCTGGCCGCCACGCCTCCCAAGGCGTGAGACCTGACTTGCGTTAAGATACCACGCCGCGTAACTTGCCTTTCTGGATGGATGGAGCTTGAGCCATGGCCGACGACGCCGCCGTAGCCCGCAGGATCTCGACCGGCGAACTGACCGGCCTGAACACGCTGAACCCCTATCTTCAGGGCCTGTACGAACCCGTGGCCGCCGAAACGACGGCGCTGGAGCTCACCGTCATCGGCGAGATCCCGAAGGACCTGCACGGCGCCTTCGTCCGCAACGGCCCGAACCCGCATGAGGCGCCCGAGGGGATGCACCACTGGTTCGATGGCGACGGCATGATCCACGCCGTCTATTTCGAGAACGGCAAGGCCGAGTACCGCAACCGCTATATCGGCACGGACGACTACCGCGCCGAAAAGGCCGGCAAGAGCATCGGCGCGGGCGGCGTCCTGATGCCGTCGTCCAGGTCACGGCTGAATTCGACGCGCGGCGAGCTTGTCTACAAGGACACGGCCAACACCGACCTGGTCTTCCACAACGGCTCGCTGATGGCGCTGTGGTACATCTCCGGCAAGCCGGTGCGAGTCGATGCGCGCACCCTCGAGACGATCGGTAACGAGACCTTCGGCGGCGCCCTGTCGCGGCATGTCTCCGCCCATGGCAAGGTCGATCCGCGCACTGGGGAGTTCTGCTTCTTCGACTACTCCCTGACCGAGCCGTGGATGACCTATGGCGTGGTGTCCAGGGACAACGTCCTGACCAACTTCCAGCGCGTCGACCTGCCCGGTCCGCGCCTGCCGCACGACATGGGGCTGACCGAGAACTACGTCATCCTGCACGACCTGCCGGTGGTCTTCACCGAGGGCGGGCTGCGCAATCACATGTGGCAGATCAAGGTCGCCGATCAGCCGGCCCGGTTCGGCGTCGCGCCGAAGAACGGCACGGGCGACCAGATCAAATGGTTCGAGACCGAGACCTGCTACATCTACCACGTCGTCAACGCCTGGGAGGACGGCGACGAGGTCGTCATGACCGCCTGCATGATGCAGCCGAACGGCTTCCCGCCGAACCCGGCCTATGGCCCCTACGCCTCGATGGTCAATGTGCTGGCGCTGAACGCCGTGCCCGTCGAGTGGCGGATGAACATGGTCACGGGCGAGGTGAAGAAGCGCCGGCTCGACGACCGCATCGGCGAGTTCCCGGTCATCAACCTCGACTATACCGGCGCCAAGTCGAAGTGGTCCTATCATGTGTCGATGGCTCCCGAGGAACTGCAGCGGTTCGACGGTCTGCTGAAGTACGACCTCGGGACCGGCGCCGCGCAGGAATACAAGTTCGGCGGCGGCATCGGCGGGTCCGAGCCGGTGTTCGCGCCCCGCGTCGGGTCGACATCCGAGGACGACGGCTATGTCGTGGTCTTCGCAACGGCCCCGGACGGGACCTCCGAGGTCCAGGTCCTGCACGCCCAGGAGTTCGACAAGGGGCCAATCGCGCGCATCCCCCTGCCCGTCCGCGTGCCTGCCGGCTTCCACGGGACCTGGGCGCCCGGCGACCAGATCGCGGCCTGATCCGAACCTCGGGGGAGTAAGCTTATGACCGCCTATATTCTGGACGCCGTGCGCACGCCCCGCGCCAAGGCCCGCCCCGACGGGGGCCTCGCCTCGATGAAGCCGCATGAGCTGGTCGGCGGGCTTATCGATGCGCTGGACGCCCGCAACGGCGGCGCGGCGCGCAAGGTCGACGCCCTGATCCTGGGCGCCGTCGGTCAGGTCGGGGCCCAGGGCGCCAACGTCGCCCTGGTCTCCAAGATGCATGCCGGACTGCCGGACGACGCCTATGCCTTCTCGCTCAACAACTACTGCGTCTCGGGCCTGACCGCGATCGGACAGGCGGCCCAGATGGTCGAGGCCGGAGGCGCGAAGACGGCGCTCGCGGGCGGCGTCGAGATGATGTCGCGCGTCCCCTTCATGGGCGACAAGGCCGACTACTACGAGGACGCCAGCTTCCCGCCACGCACCCGCTACATCCCCGTCGTCGTCGCCGCCGACCGTCTGGCCGAGGACATCGGCGTATCCCGTGAGGAGATGGACGCGGCGGCCCTGACCTCACAGCAGAAGACGGCCGCCGCCGAGGGCACGCCCCTGGTCAAGTCGCGCATCCCGCTAAACGGCCTCGACAGGGAGGAACCGGCCCGCGCCTCGACCACGGCCGAAAGCCTCGCCGCCATGCCCGCCGCCTTTGGAGCCTTGGGCGAACAGTATGCCGAGGCGCTGGAAGGCCGGGTCATCGACCACCGCCACACCGTCGCCCACGCCCCGCCCATGTGCGACGGCGCGGGCCTGGCCATCGTCACCGGAGAGGCCACGGGGGCGCGGGCGAAGATCGTCGCCTATGCCGAGGCCGGGGGCGATCCGGCCGCCTCCCTGACCGCCGGTTTCACCGCCATGGACCGGGCGCTGGCCAAGGCCAACCTGACCCTCGACGACATGGACCGGATCGAGTTCATGGAGGCCTTCGCCGTCACCATCGTCAAATTCATGCGCGAGCGGAAGGTCGATCCCGACAAGGTCAATGTCGGCGGCGGCCACATGGCCAAGGGCCACCCCATGGGCGCGACCGGCGCCATCCTGCTGTCGTCCCTGCTCGACGCGCTCGACGCCTGCGAGGGCCGCTACGGCATCGTCGTCGCCCACGGCGCCCAGGGCGTCGGCTCGGCCATGATCGTGGAGCGCATGGGCTGATGGACGGATCCGCGACCAGCCTCGACGACCGCCGTCGCGCCCTGATCGCGCGCCACGCGCCGACGCTGACGGCCGCCATCGACGCGGTCCAGACGCGCAAGAGCTGGAGCCCCTACAGCGACAGTCCGTCCACGAAGATTCACGGCCCCGACAAGCCCGGCGCCGGCAAGGCGGCCTTCGAGGCCCGCCTCGACACCACCTTCGACCTGGGTCAGCCCGGCCTCGACGGAGAGGTCGGCGAGGAGGTCTCGCCCTTCACGCAGAAGCCGCTCGGCATCCGCTATCCGAAGAGCGATCCCGAGGCCCTGATCGCCGCCGCCGTCGTCGCCATGGGCGACTGGCGCGAGACCGATTTCGAACTCCGCATCACCCTCTGCCTCGAGATCGCCGCCCGCCTCTACGACCGTAATTTCGAGATGGCCCATGCGGTCATGCATGTCGCGGGTCAGAGCTACACCCAGGCCTTCTCCGGCTCCGGCCCCAATGCGCTGGATCGCGGCGTCGAGGCCCTGGCCTATGCCGCCAAGGCCATGCGCGACGTGGCGCCCACGGCGACATATCACCGGAACTTCGCCGGCGAAGCGGTGGCGCTGGAGAAGACCTATGTGCTGGTCCCGCGCGGGGTCGGTCTGGTCGTCTGCTGCGCCTCCTTCCCGACCTGGAACGCCTATCCGGCGATGTTCGCCTCGCTCGCCACCGGCAATCCGGTCGTCGTCAAGCCGCACCCCATCGCCATCCTACCCATGGCCATCGTCGTCGAGACCAGCCGCGCGGTGCTCGCCGAGTTCGGCTTCGATCCGAACCTCGTCACCCTCGCCGTCGACACCCTGGCCGAGCCTGTCGCGCAGGGTCTCGTGGACGACCCGCGTGTCCAGATCGTCGACTTCACCGGCAGCCCCCGCTACGGCGGCCATCTGGAGCGGACGGTGACGGGCAAGCTGCTGTTCACCGAAACCGCAGGCGTGAACACGGTCGTCATCGAGAGCGTCGCCGACCTCGACGCCGTGGCCCGCGCCGTGGCCCGCTCGTCCAGCCTGTTCTCGGCCCAGATGTGCACCAGCCCGCAGGTCATCTACATCGCGCCGGACCTGTTCGATCCCCTGTCCGCCGCCATCGTCGAACAGATCGACGCCATCGCGAACGACCCCGCCATGGCCTCCGGCATCATGGGCGCCATCCAGGGCGAGGTATCGCTGAAAGTCGTCGCTGACGCGCAGGCCGCCGTCGCCGGCCTGCCGGGCGTTCGGACGCTCCGCGACCCCGCCCCCTATACCCATCCACAGTTCCCGGACGCCCGCACCATGACCCCGCTGGTCATCGCGGTGGAGGACGGCTCGCACGTCGATCTGT
>Ga0247737_1000222_pt1 | contig 20294 bp, 16 predicted proteins | sample UWRJL028104C2_FD_180937 | JGI IMG/M metagenome (GOLD analysis project Ga0247737, IMG submission 180937) | Plant litter microbial communities from Arlington Agricultural Research Station in Wisconsin, United States - UWRJ-L028-104C-2 | ecosystem: Environmental > Terrestrial > Plant litter >...
GAAAAGTGCAACCAACCGGTCTACCCCCGTTTTTGCCGCCTTGCGCACCCCTCGAATGCGTGTCAATAATCGGCTTACCCGAAGAAATGACCAGTTCCCCAGCGTCGCGGAAACACAACACAGCATCACATCGAGGAACTCGTGTTCATCTTCATTCTTCAAATCAGGCACATGCTCGAGGGTCATGTCGAGGTCTACGCATTCGCCGTCTACTCGGCGCTGATCTGGATCCTGTGGCTCATCAAGCTCATCATCTCGAGCAGGTACAAGCCCTTCACCGGCACCTTCACCGGCACGACGAGCGTCGTCGTACCGGTCGTCGATGAACCGCTCGACCTGTTCCGCGACGTCATCTCGCGCATGGTCGAGCAGATGCCCGGCGAGATCATCGTCGTCATCAACGGGGCGGTGAACGTGCCGCTGCAGGAGGTCTGCGAGGAATTCGCGCCCCTGGTGCGCTGGGTGCACACCCCCATTCCAGGCAAGCGCAACGCTGTGATGATCGGCACCGAGATGTCCAACGGGGACATCACGGTCCTGGTCGATTCCGACACCGTCTGGACCGAGGGCACCCTCTCCGAACTGGTCAAGCCGTTCGCGGACGAGTCTGTGGGTGGCGTAACGACGCGCCAGCGCATCCTCGAACCGGAGCGGAGCTGGATCACCCGCTGGGCCGACTGGCTCGAGAACTCTCGTGCTCTGTACTCGATGCCGGCACAGAGCGTGCTCGGCCAGGTGGGATGCCTCCCGGGTCGCACGATTGCCTTCCGCCGTTCGATCCTCGTTCGGGTCATGGAGAAGTTCATGACCGAGCGGTTCATGGGCGTCTTCCTCGAGGTCAGCGACGACCGCACGCTCACCAATCTCACCCTCAAGGAGGGCTACCGCACGGTCTACCAGTACACCTCGCTCGTGTACACGGATGCGCCGCTGCAGGTGAAGAAGCTGTTCAAGCAGCAGCTGCGCTGGGCTCGGGGCAGTCAGTACAACACCCTGCGCATGCTGCCCTGGATGCTGGGCCACGCGCCGGTGCTCGCGCTGTTCTTCGTGATGGATATTGTTCTGCCGTTCATCTTGGCCGGCGTGATCGGCGGCTGGATTTACCGGTCGTTCACTGGCGAGGGCTACAACTTCTATGAAGGCATTCTCAAGGAGTACGGCGTCCAGGGTGGAGTCGCATTGGTTGTCTCGTTGATGGTCGTCTCATCCGTGCTCAGCATGGCGATTCGGCAGATCCGGCACCTCTCCGAGAAGCCATTCGACTTCTTCCGTCTCCCGATCTTCATCATCGTCTCCACCGCGTTCCTGATGCCGATCCGACTCATCGGATTCTTCCGGATGGGGCACGCGAGCGGATGGGGAACCCGAGCCGGTGCCTATGGTGGCGGCGCGTCGAACGACGACCTGATGGACGAACTGACCAGCGCCGACCTGCCTGCCGCTCCTCCCGGAGGGGACGCGCGGCTCCCCACCCCGGTGCTCGTCGATACCGCCTCGGCGAATGCCGACGGGCTCGAGGCGCTCGGGCTCCAGCCGGCACCCGTCGGTGCCGTGGGTCACGCCGCGGTGGTCGAGACCTCGCCTCGCCGAGCGAGCGGCGCACGCTCCGCGGCCCCGAAGGTGCAGAAGCGCCGTCGTCTCAATCCCAAAGCAGCCTGGCCATACGTGATCGGAATCGCGATCTTCGCAATCGAGGGGTACTTCGTTGTCATCAACTAATCGCACACTGTCGTGGTGGGCTCAGTCGAGCACCCGCGCTCGCCTCACCCTCGCGGGGGCGACTCTCATCATTCTCGCTCTGGTGGCGACGTCGGTGGTGGTGTGGAACTCACCCTCCAACCCGATCATCAAGGCCGTCGCCGCGGCATCCACCGAGGACCTCGCGCAGCAGAAGGTGCTGCACGAGCGCAACGCCCTCTTGAGCCAGGTCGTGGCGCTGCAGAAGCAGCTCGCCGCCAAGCAGACGAACCTGACCACGACCAAGGCGCAGCTGGCCTCCATCCAGCAGCAACTCTGGTCGGCCCAGGGCAAGCTCGAGGCTGCGGCCGCCGCCGAGGCGGCGAAGCCCACGGTCAAGAAGCCCACCAAGACGACGAAACCGGTCGCGGCGCCGGCGGTCGTGTCGGCGCCGAGCAAGGCGGAGATCATGAGCCCGGCATCGCCGTACTTCGGTCTCTATACCGAGCAGGCACCGTTCAGCTTCTCGTCCTACGACGCCCTCTCCGACCGGGTCGGCTCGACGCCGAACGTGGTCGGATACTTCGGCGGCTGGGACCAGACCTACCGCGGCGACGTGGTGACGAATTCGTGGAAGCGCAACTCCCTGCCGATCCTCACCTGGGAGTCGCGTCCGATCAACGCCTCGAACGCGGTGATCGATGAGCCCGATTACACGCTGCCGAAGATCATCGGTGGCGGGTTCGACGCCTATCTTCACCAGTACGCCAAAGACATCGTGGCAACCGGGCTGCCGCTCGGCATCCGTCTCGACCACGAGATGAACGGCAAATGGTACCCCTGGGCTGAGGACGACGGTAAGGGCAATCCGGTCAACGGCAACAATGCCGGCGACTACGTGAAGATGTGGCAGCACGTTCACGACATCTTCCAGCAGGAGGGGGCGAACAGCCTCGTGGTCTGGATCTGGGCACCGAACATCATCAACAACCTGCCGAGCTCTCACAAGACTCCGGCGTATCTCGATGGCCTCTACCCCGGCGCGGGGTACGTGGATGTTGTCGGACTCTCCGGCTACCTCCGTCCCGCCTACAAGCCCGACAACACCTTCACCTTCGACTACACCTTCGGTCCGACGCTGAAAGAACTGCGACGCGTCGCGGGCGGCAAGCCGATCCTGCTCGCCGAGGTCGGAGCATCCGAGACCGGCGGTCACAAGCCCGCCTGGCTGACGAGCTTCTTCGCCGGCATCAACAACCCCGCCAATTCCGACATCATCGGCTTCGTCTGGTTCAACCTCGCCGTCACGACCTACACCGAGGGCGAACTCGGAACGAACGACTGGCGCATCGATTCCCGCCCGGAGACCCTTGCGGCCTTCGTCGCAGGGTTGAATGCGCCGGGCACTCGATTCCATCTGCTTCCGCGCTGACGCCCTCGCCCATCCACCCCATTCCTCCACCACAACAACGGACCTGAACCGAGAATCACCCGCAGTTCTCCCGTAACCCGCACCATCACCTAGCTTCCCCTTTCCGTCCCAACCGCATCATCAGGAGGACACCATGAAGAAGAACGAAGAGCTGCCGGAGACCGAGCCGGCGATCGTGTCTGCCGAGCACCCGCCGCAGGCGCCCCGGATCAGCGTCGTCGGCACCGGCTACCTCGGCGCAACGCATGCCGCAGCGATGGCCGAGATGGGCTTCGAGGTCATCGGTGTCGACAACGACCCGGCCAAGGCGCAGGCCCTCAGCGAGGGTCGCGTGCCGTTCTTCGAGCCCGGCCTGCCGGAACTCATCCGCAAGCACGTGAAGAGCGGCAGGCTGCGCTTCACCACCGACATCGCCGAGGCGACCGCCTTCTCCGATGTGCACTTCATCTGCGTGGGAACCCCCCAGCAGCGCGGCAGCAACGCGGCGAACCTCAGCTATGTCGAAGAGGCGACGATGCAGGTGGCGCGCAACCTGACGCACGATGGCCTGATCGTCGGCAAGTCGACAGTTCCCGTGGGGACGGGCATGCGTCTGCGCTCGATCGTGGCGGAGAACACTCCGGCCGGGGTTGACGTCGAGCTGATCTGGAACCCGGAGTTCCTGCGCGAGGGCAAGGCCGTCGACGACACGCTGACGCCCGACCGCATCGTGGTGGGCGGGACATCCGCTCGCTCCGAGGCGCTGATGCGTGAGCTGTACGCAAAGCCGATCGCTACCGGTACGCCGGTCATCGTCTGCGACCTGCCCACCGCCGAGCTGGTGAAGGTGAGCGCCAACGCCTTCCTCGCCACCAAGATCTCGTTCATCAACGCGATCGCCGAGGTGTGCGAGGCCGCGGGTGCCGACGTGACGGTGCTCGCGGATGCGCTTGGCCACGACGTCCGCATCGGCCGTCAGTTCCTGAATGCCGGGCTCGGTTTCGGCGGCGGCTGCCTGCCGAAGGACATCCGTGCCCTCATCTACCGCTCGAGTGAGCTCGGCGCCACCAAAGCGGCGTCGCTGCTGCAGCAGGTCGACGAGATCAACATGTCGCAGCGTCAGCGCGTGATCGACATGGCGATCGAGGCCTGCGGGGGATCGGTGCTCAACCGTCGCATCGGCGTGCTGGGGGCGGCCTTCAAGCCGCTCACCGACGACGTGCGTGATTCGCCGGCCCTCAACGTCGCTGCGGCGCTGCACCTCCGCGGTGCTCAGGTCGTCATCTACGACCCCGAGGCCAACGAGACGGCGCAGCGGATGTTCCCGACGCTCACCTACGCCGAGTCGGTGGAGGAGGCGGCGACAGGTTCGGATGCGCTGCTCGTGCTGACGGAGTGGAAGGAGTTCTCCGCGTCGAAGCCCGAGGAGCTGCGTTCGCTGGTCGCCCGCCCCGTGGTGATCGACGCCCGCAACTGCCTGGACGCCGCCGCCTGGCGTGCCGCCGGCTGGTGGTTCACCGGCCTCGGCGCCTCGCCCGCCCCGAGCGCGGTGACCACCGCGACCGGCCCCCTGCTGGTCAACACCGTCGGCCAGCTGGTCGGCGCGCGCTAGTAGCAGTTCACCCACCGAGGGCCGCATCCTGTGAGGGGATGCGGCCTTCGTCGTGTGGGGACAAGCAACCCGTTAGAGATACAGTGAGCGATCCTAGGCTTCGCGGTAGCCTGGTCTCATGGACGGATCTATAGCGATGACGTTCGTGATGCTTCCCATTGTTCTCGCCGTGCTGGTGGCGGGTGTCGTAGTAGTGAGCACCGTCCTTCTCCTCGTCTTCCTGTCTTTTAACCGAGCCGTAGCGATGGGCATCGGGCGCCTCCGCAGGCGACGCTCTACACAAGAAGAACCCCCCGAGCCGAAACTCGAGGGGTTCTTCTAATCGGCGGCTGACTTAGACGCCGTAGTACAGCTCGTACTCGAACGGGGTCGGGCGCTGCGCGGCCGGGATGATCTCGGTGGAGCGCTTGTACGAGACCCAGGTCTCGATCAGGTCGGGGGTGAACACGCCGCCGGCGGTGAGGAAGTCGTTGTCGGCCTCCAGCGCCTGCAGTGCCTCCTCGAGCGAGCCGGGAACCTGCGGGATGTTCTTCGCCTCCTCGGGCGGAAGCTCGTACAGGTCCTTGTCGACGGGCTCGTGCGGCTCGATGCGGTTCTTGATTCCGTCGAGACCGGCCATGAGCTGCGCAGCGAAGGCGAGGTACGGGTTGCCCGACGCATCCGGTGCGCGGAACTCGATGCGCTTGGCCTTCGGGTTCGTTCCGGTGATCGGGATGCGGATCGACGCCGAGCGGTTGCCGGCCGAGTACACCAGGTTGACCGGCGCCTCGAAGCCGGGGATGAGGCGGCGGTACGAGTTGAGGGTCGGGTTGGTGAACGCGAGCACCGCCGGCGCGTGCTTCAGCAGACCACCGATATACCAGCGCGCAATGTCGCTGAGACCGCCGTAGCCCTGCTCGTCGTAGAACAGCGGCTTACCGTCGCTCCACAGCGACTGGTGGGTGTGCATGCCCGATCCGTTGTCACCGAACAGCGGCTTCGGCATGAACGTCGCGGTCTTGCCCCACTCGAGCGCGGTGTTCTTGACGATGTACTTGAACTTCAGGATGTCGTCGGCCGCATGCACCATCGTGTCGAAGCGGTAGTTGATCTCGGCCTGGCCGCCGGTGCCGACCTCGTGGTGGGCCCGCTCGAGGATGAGACCGGCATCGATCAGCTTGAGGCTGATGTCGTCGCGGAGGTCGGCCTGCTTGTCGACCGGGCTGACCGGGAAGTAGCCGCCCTTATACGCGGTCTTGTTGGCGAGGTTGCCGCCCTCTTCGATGCGACCGGTGTTCCAGGCGCCCTCTTCCGAGTCGACGGAATAGAAGCTGGTGTTCTGCTTCACCTCGTAGCGCACGTCATCGAAGATGTAGAACTCCGCCTCCGGCGCGAAGAACGCGGTGTCGGCGATGCCGGTCGAGGCGAGGTACTTCTCGGCCTTCTTGGCGATCTGGCGCGGGTCGCGGGCGTAGATCTCACCGTTGCGCGGGTTGTAGATGTCGAAGACCATGATCAGCGTCTTCTCGGTGCGGAACGGGTCGACGTAAGCGGTGCTGACATCGGGAATCAGCTGCATGTCCGATTCGTGGATCGACGCGAAGCCGCGGATCGAGGAGCCGTCGAACAGCTGTCCGACGGAGAAGAACTCCTCGTCGACGGTCGACGCGGGGATGTTGAAGTGCTGCTGCACACCGGGGAGGTCGGTGAAGCGGATGTCAAGGAACTTGATGTCGTTTTCCTTGATGAACTTCAGCACCTCTGAAGAATCATTGAACATGTGAGGTACTCCAATGAGTTTGGTACGGGAGGACGGCCGAGAAGTCAGCCACTGTGAGGCTAGACGGGCGGAGTTTCACCGTGGTGTCGCTATTGTTTCGCGCAGGTTACGTGTGGCGTGCATCCGTAGAATCGGGGTATGGCCCCCGCGAATCCGACCGTCGACCGCGCCCGGAATGACGGGCAGAACGATGACTGGCCCGGTCGACGGCTCGGACTTCCCGCCACTGGTCCGCGGTCGATCGCCCGAGTGGGGCGTCGCATCGGCGGTATCGCCATCGATTGGGCGATCGCCGTGCTCATCTCCTGGGCCTTCTTCGGCTACAGCGGCGGTGCGACGCTGGCCATCTTCGCGATCGAGCAGGTGCTCTTCATCGCCCTGCTCAGCGGCAGCATCGGCCACCTCATCCTGGGAATGCGCGTGGTGCCGGTGACGGGCGGCTGGGTCGGTGTCTGGCGGCCGGCGGTGCGCACGGTATTGCTCTGCCTGGTGATTCCCGCCGTGATCTACGACCGGGATCAGCGCGGACTTCACGACAAGCTCGCGGGTACCGTGCTGGTTCGCCGCTGAGGCGCTGGCACGCCGCTGGACCCCTGGTGTACCGCGGAGGCCTGCGCGGATGACGGGCGGCTCGTGCCGCGGCGGGTGCGAGCTAGCGCGGCCGAGGTGCGCGCGCCCGCAGCGGGTCGACACCCTTGGGGATCGGCAGCTGGTTCTTGCCGAGCGAGCTCAGTCGGTTGCTCACGGCATAGACCTCTGCCTTGGTGAGCGAACGCTTGAATCGGGCCATGCGCGCTGGCAGTCTGTGCAGCGGAACGGAGTCGGTGTCAGGGCCGACCTGGAGGAAGTTCACCGCCACGTTCGGGAGGATTCGGGTAACGCGTCGGCGCTCTTCTTCGAGCATCTTCTGCGTGCGGGACTTGGGGCCTTCGCCGATGAGCACGACACCGCCGGTCCCCACGGCGCGGTAGACGGCATCCTGCGTCTTGGGGCTGACGGCGACCGGCATCTCGCTCGCCGTCCAACCGCGACGGAGCGAGCTCTTCAGCACGGCGCCGACGGCACCGGGCTGTCCCTCGATCTGGCTGTACGCGGCACGTTCCGCCTTGCGACCGAGCACGACGAGGAACAGCAATACGCCACCGAGCACGCCGGCGACGATCCACAGCACCAGGCCGAAGGGGTTGTCACGGGTGAGGATGAAACCGACGATCAGCGCGACGGCGATCGGTGCGAGGAAGGCGAGCAGCATCCACCACACCGCCGTCGAGTCGTACCGACGGGTCATCTGGAAGACCTGGAACATCTGCTTGAGACGACCGGGCTCTTTCGCCGGCTTTGCCGCCGAACTCTGAGTGCGTGCCATGGTTCCTAGGATACGGCCTGGCGACGGTGTCGACCGCACCGTTCCGCCGCGAGCGGACGGCGCGACCGGCCTCTTCTCCTCCACCGACGGAATTGTGCGGTCGCTCTCCACCGCTCTGTGATCCCTGCGCCGGCGCACGCTCGCGGACCGTGATCGTTGGTGCATGGAGACCGTGGGTGGATACCGCCTGGTGCGCAGGCTGGGTGAGGGTGATCGCGCCGAGGTCTGGCTCGGTCACGCCCCCGGTCGCGAGGAATCGGTTGCGGCGATCAAGGTCTATCGGGAAACGACGCCCGACGATCAGATCGACATCGAGCTCGATGCACTGACGCGCGGCGACTCACCGCACCTGCTTCGCCTTCGCGATGTCGGCACAGCGCCGGACGGGCGACCGTGCCTGATCCTTCCCCGCCTCGGAATCAGCCTGGCGCGAACGCTGGGTGCGCGAAGCACTCTCGGCACGGGGGAACTCGTCACCGCGGCGGCACCCCTGGTCGAGGCGGTGCGGGAATTGCGCCGGGTCGGCGTCGTACACGGCGCCATCGGACCGGGGACGGTGCTGTTCGACGATGTCGGTGCCCCCGTGATTGTGGGCTTCGGGTATGCGCGGGTGGTCGGTCCGGCCGCCGACGGCGACGCCCGACTGAGCCCGGCGGACCGTGATGCCGAGCCGGGCCTGAGCGCTGACCTCCGTCAGCTCGGCAGTCTGATCGACACGCTCGCCGGTCGTGCCGCCGATCGGCACGGGCAGCGCCCGGCTGGCGTCGCTGACCTCATCGGCTGGGTGACGGCCGCCGCGGCACAGGATCTGCATGGCGAGGAATTCCTTGACGAACTCGGCGGCCGGCTCTTCGATCTCGCCCCGGCAACTCCGATCCGGTTCGACGGGGATCCACGGTTGCCCACCTTTGCGACCCGGCAGATCCCCGTCGCCCCGTCACCGTCGGTGGGGAGGGCCGCTCCTGGCAGATCCCGCCGTGAGCGGCTGGATGAGCGGCTCGCGCAGCACATCGACACCAGTCCGGCCACGGCAATCCGATCACGACTGCCGGTCGTGCGTGCCGCGCTGTCCCGAGTGAGGCGTGAGCTCGCTCCGGTGCGCCGACCGGTCTGGATCGCCGGGGGAGCAGGGCTCGGCGCTCTGCTGCTCGGCCTCGTCGTGATCCCTGCGTTCGGCACCGAGGGCGGAAGCGACATCCGTCACGCGCCGGAGCGACCGCCGTCGCCGACGACGGGTGCGGCCACCCCGTGGACTGACGGTTCGAGACCGCCGGCTCCCGCCGACGTCGCCGATCCGACGGCAAGCCCTGCGGTGGGGGCACCGCCGGCAGCGGATGCGGGCGCCAGCGCTGCCGCGCTGACCGGCGACGATCCCGTGGCGGCGGCGTCCGCACTCATCGGGCAACGCGCACGATGCCTACTCACGCGGGATGTCGGCTGTCTCGATGAGGTCGATCAGCCCGTGTCGGCCGCCCTCGAGTCCGATCGGTACGCGGTGCGCACCTCGACCGGGGCCGCCGCTCGCGGGGCGCACCCGCTGCCAGCCACGCCGATCGCGCTGGTTCAGCTCCTCGGCGACTCGGCGATCATCGGGCTGGGGAATCCGACGGCGACCGACGGGGCGGCAGATGCGCCACCCAACACCTATCCGGCGTCCATCCTGATCGTGAAAACGACGAACGGCTGGCGGATCCGGGATCTCACCACCGGGGTGAGTCCGTGATCCGCCAGCCGTAAGGAGCTCGCAGCACAGTGTGCGCAGCCTCGACCGGAGAAGTTCCGGCGCTGTCGGCGATTAGACGCCGAGGTTGCCGGCGAAGTCGCCGCCCTCGAGCCGGTTCTTCACCGCGACGAGGAAGCGAGCGGCGTCCGCACCGTCGACGATGCGGTGGTCGTAGGAGAGCGCGAGGTAGACGGTGGAGCGGATCGCGATGGCGTCTGACCCGTCCGCGGATACCACGACCGGCTTCTTCGTCACGATGCCGGTGCCCAGAATGGCGGACTGCGGCAGGAACACGATTGGAGTGTCGAACAGCGCGCCACGCGAACCGGTGTTCGTCAGCGTGAAGGTGCCGCCGGCGAGCTCGTCGGGCTTCAGCTTGTTGTCGCGGGTGCGCGCGGCCAGGTCGGCGATCTGAGCGGCGAAACCGGCGAGGTCGAGCGAACCGGCATCCCGGATCACCGGGGTGAGTAGGCCACGTTCCGTGTCGACGGCGATGGAGATGTTCTCCTGCGACGGGTAGACGATGGTGTCACCGTCGATCGTCGCATTGATGATCGGGTACGCCTTGAGCGCCTCTGCCGCAGCCAGAGCGAAGAACGGCAGGAACGACAGCTTGAGGCCCGTCTTGGCCTGGAAGTCGGCTTTGACCTTGTCGCGGTACTGGGCGACCTTCGTGACGTCGACCTCGACCACCGACGTCAGCTGCGCCGAGGTCTGCATGGAGATGACGGCGCGTTCGGCGACGACCTTACGCAGCCGCGACATCGGCACGCTCGTGCCACGCAGCGGCGAGGTCTCGAGAGCCACGTGGGTGCCCGGCGCCTCGACCAGGGGCACGTCGCTCGCGGTCGGGACGGCGGCGAGCACGTCCTCCTTGCGGATGCGTCCCCCCACTCCGGTGCCGACGACGGCGGCGATGTCGACGCCCTTCTCGTTGGCGAGCTTGCGCACCAGCGGCGTGACGTAGCCGGAGTTCGCATCGGCCGTAGCGGGCGCCGTTGCGGCGGCGGGAGCGGCCGGTGCAGGTGCCGCGGCGGGTGCAGCCGGTGCGGAAGGAGCTTCGGCAGGAGCGGGTGCGGCGGGCGCCTCCGCGGTCGGGGCCGGGGCCTCGGCGGCGGGCTGCGCGTCCTCGGGCACCGGGGCGGCGACAGGCTCGGGCGCCGGAGCCGCAGCGACGGGAGCAGGCTCGGCGGGGTTTGCTGCCTCGACCGGCGCTGCCGCGGCGGGAGCGGCTTCAGCCGGAGCGGCAGGCTCGGCGGGGGCGGCCTCGGCGGGAGTCGCCTCCGGGGCGGCGGGCTGCTCAGCGGCCGGTGCCGCACCATCACCGATGGTCACGAGCGGCGTGCCCACCTCGACGGTTTCGTCTTCGGCGACCAGGATGGCCTCGACGACACCGGCGATCGGCGAAGGAATCTCGGTGTCGACCTTGTCGGTGGATACCTCGAGCAGGGGCTCGTCCACCTCCACCCGGTCGCCGACGTTCTTCAACCAGCGGGTGACCGTACCCTCGGTGACACTCTCGCCGAGTGCCGGGAGGTTGACGGATTCGCTCATCAGTGATGCTCCTTATGCGGTTCTTGAGATCTTCAGTTTAGGTGCGTGCGGCGCTCAGAGCGCGTGCAGCGGCTTGCCTGCGATGGCGAGGAATGCCTCACCGAGAGCTTCGTTCTGGGTGGGGTGCGCGTGGATGAGCGGTGCGACGTCCTCGGGGTACGCCTCCCAGTTCACGGCCAGCTGCGCTTCGCCGATCAGCTCACCGACGCGGGCGCCGATCATGTGCACACCGATGATCGGGCCGTCGACGACACGGACGACCTTGACCGAACCCGAGGTGCCGATGATGTGGCTCTTGCCGTTGCCGGCCAGGTTGTAGTCGTAGCTGGCCACCTTGTCCGGGCCGTACTTCTCCTGGGCCTTCGCCTCGGTGAGGCCGACCGACGCGACCTCGGGGTCGGAGTAGGTGACCTTCGGGATGTTCGTGTCCTCGACGACGATCGGGTTCAGGCCCGCGATCTCCTCGGCCACGAAGATGCCCTGCTGGAACCCGCGGTGCGCGAGCTGCAGGCCAGGAACGATGTCGCCGACCGCGTACACGCCGGGAATGTTGGTCTGCAGACGCTCGTTGGTGAGCACGAATCCGCGATCCATGCCGATGCCGACCTCATCGAATCCGACATTCGCCGTGACCGGGCCACGCCCGACGGCGACGAGCAGCAGTTCGGCCTCGAAGGTCTGGCCGTCTTCCAGGGTGACGACGACGCCCTGCTCGTTCTGGGTGACACTCTGGAAGCGCACGCCCAGGCTGAAGTTGATGCCGCGCTTGCGGAAGGCGCGCTCGAACTGCTTGCTGATCGCCTCGTCCTCGTTGGGGACGAGGTGGGGGAGTGCCTCGATGATCTGCACGTCGGCACCCCAGGACTTCCACACGCTGGAGAACTCGACGCCGATGACGCCGCCACCGAGAACCAGCACCTTCTTCGGCACGAAGTCGAGCTCGAGCGCCTGCTCGGAGGTGATCACCCGGCCGCCGATCTCGAGGCCGGGGAGCGAACGGGAGTATGAACCCGTGGCGAGGATGATGTTCTTGGCGGTCAGGGTGAGGTCATCGACCTGCACGGTGGTGGGCGAGGTGAGCTTGCCGAAGCCCTCGATCACGGTGATGCCGCGGGCCTTGATGAGGCCCTGCAGACCCTTGAACTTGCTGGCCACGATTCCCTCGCGGTAGCTCGTCACCGCAGAGATGTCGATGCCCTCGAAGGTGGAGGTGACGCCGTATTTGGCGGACTCGCGGGTGACATCCGCGACCTCGGCCGAGTGCAGGAGCGCCTTGGTCGGGATGCAGCCGACGTGCAGGCAGGTGCCGCCGAGCTTGCCCTTCTCCACCAGGGCGACCGAGAAGCCCAACTGGCTTGCTCGCAGGGCAGCGGCATAGCCACCGCTTCCTGCTCCGAGTACGACGATGTCAAAATTCTGCTCGGACAACCCAGCGGCTCCTTGAGGTATCAGATCTGCGCGTCGACCGTGGCACTGTGGTGCCGCGAATCGCTTCTGGCACGAGTTTTTCGCACCTCAAAGACCCTACTACCTGTTGGCGATGGTGCCGGAGTGCGCGAGAGCCGCGCGGCGGCAACTACGCCGTGGGCTGAACGGTCGGCGCGGATGCACCGAAGTCCTCGGCGAAGGCGATCAGTGCGCGGACGGTGACCGCGGTCGCTCCCTTGCCGGTGAAGCCCCACGGTGCGGCGTTGTTGACGGCCGGCCCGGCGATGTCGATGTGGGCCCAGGGGATGCGCGCGCCGTCCTCGCGTGAGCCGACGAACTCCTGCAGGAAGATTCCCGCGACGAGCATCCCCGCCGCGGTATTGCCGATCTTCGCGTTGGCGATGTCGGCGATGTCGGAGTTCAGGAGGGCGCGGAGTTCGCCGGGCAGCGGCATCGGCCAGAGCTGCTCGCCGGTCGCCGTCGCTGCGGCGAGTACGGAGTCGACAAGCGTGCTGTCGCCCATCACGCCCGAGTAGCGGTCACCGAGGGCGACGCGCTGCGCACCGGTCAGGGTCGCGACGTCGATGATCGCATCCGGCTGCTCCTCGCCCGCCGCGACGATCCCGTCGGCCATGACCAGTCGGCCCTCTGCATCCGTATTGAGCACCTCGACGGTCCGGCCGCCGCGGATGCGCAGAACATCGTTCGGGCGGATCGCTGTGCCGGAGGGCATGTTCTCCGCCATGCAGAGCCGCGCGGTAAGACGCACCGGCAGACCGAGTTTCGCGGCGGCAACGATGACGGCCATGACGGTCGCAGCACCGGCCATGTCGTCCTTCATGCCGACCATGCCCGCCGCGGGCTTGAGCGAGAGACCGCCGGTGTCGAAGGTGATTCCCTTGCCGACCAGCGCGAGGTGAGCGGTGGCGCCCTCGGGCGCGTAGCTGAGCTTGATCAGGCGCGGTCCACGGGCAGAGCCCTGACCGACGCCGAGGATGCCGCCGAAACCGCCGGCCTCCAGCTCGGACTCGCGCAGGATCTCGACCTCGATCGGCAGGTCACCGACCAGTTCGACGGTGGCGGTCGCGAACGACTCCGGGTAGATGACGTCGGCGGGAGCATTCGTGAGATCGCGCACGCTCTGCATCGCGGTCGCGACGACGCGTGCACGACCGATGATGCGCTCGACCGACCCGGCCGCGTCGATCGGTGTGACGACGGTGAGCTCGGATGCCGGCAGCTTGGTCGCGGCGAGGCTCGCCTGGCGGAACTCCGTGTAGGAGTACGCGCCGATCGCCGCGCCCTCGAGCACGGCGAGCGTCTCGGCGTCATCGCTGACGGGGAGCGCGAGCACCAGCGAGTCGACGCCCACCAGCTGACGGGTGGCAGACCCGGCCGCGGCCCGGAGTACATCGGGGGAGATGACGTCGCCCTCGCCAGTGCCGACGGTGCCGAGGCCGACCAGTGCGAGGCTTGACGCCGCGCCGATGCCCTGCAGCCGTCGCACAGAGTCTTTGGCACCGGTGACGCCAATCGCGGCGAGTGACTCGCGCAGGGCATCGAATTCGGCTGTCGCGAAGTCGGGGCCGTCCGCGTGAAGTCGCGGGCCGTCATCCGTCATCGACACGGCGAGCACGAGCACGTCGGCGGCGATGGTGGGGGCGGATGCGGAGGAGAGGGCGAGGCGGGGCACGGTCATCCCGACATGCTAACGGGCGCGATCGCCGCCTCCCTGCGGCACCGGTCAGCGCTGACACCGGTCTGTTCGCTGAGGGCACCACGGCAGGGGCCGCTCGGCGGGACCCCCTCGCCTTGGCCCGGTTTACAGTTGATTCATGCGAGATCCAGAAGCCCTGTACGAACTCACGCCGGACGCCGCCGGCGTGCCGGAGGGGCTGCATCTGATCGCCGGCCTCACCGGTTTCGCCGATGCCGGCGCGGGGGTCACCCAGCTCAGCGAGTACCTCACCGAGAGCGTCGACAATCGCCTGATCGCGACGTTCGACGCCGACGAACTGCTCGATTACCGCGCGCGCCGCCCCACCATCCACTTCGACGAGGATCACGTCACCGACTACACCCCGCCGAGCTTGGCGCTGTATCTCGGAACCGACGAGATCGGCCAGCAGTTCCTCTTTCTCACCGGGTTCGAGCCCGACTTCCAGTGGGAGCGGTTCACCGCCGCTCTGCTCGGATTGATCGCGCGCTTCCGAGTGAAGACCACCACCTGGGTGCACGCGATTCCGATGCCGACGCCGCACACCCGCTCGATCGGCGTCACCGTCAGCGGCAATCGGGTCGAACTGATCGACTCGATGTCGATCTGGAAGCCGAACACCCAGGCGCCGGCGACGGCGCTGCACCTGGTCGAGTACCGCCTGCAGGAGATGGGGCACCCCACGGTCGGCTTCGTGCTGCTCATTCCGCACTACCTCGCCGATACCGAATATCCGGATGCCGCGGTGACGGCAATCGAGTCGATCAGCGCCGCTACCGGGCTGATCTTCCCGACCGACCATCTCCGTGAGGACGGGCGCGAGTTCCTCGCCAAGATCGATGCGCAACTGGAGACCAACCAGGAGCTCGCCCGACTGGTCGGAACGCTCGAGGAGCGCCACGACTCGTACATGGAGGGCAACCCGTTGCGGTCGCCGCTCACCGACGAGGACGGCGAACTTCCCACGGCCGACGAGATCGCCGCGGAGCTCGAGAACTTCCTCGCTATCCGCCGCAACGGCGAGGACGACCAGCCGGGTCTGGTCTAGCCACTCGGCTCAGGCCCCTCGGCACGTGCCGCGCGGGAGACCGGAGAAAGCCCGCGGCTAGGCTTGCTGGGTGAACTCCCGACGCTCCTGGCTCATCTGGGGCGTCGCGGTCTTCGCCTACATGGTGGGGGTTCTGCAGCGCACCTCGCTCGGCGTCTCCGGAGTCACCGCCAGCGAACGGTTCGAGGTCTCCGCCTCCGTTCTCTCCAGCCTCGCCGTCGTGCAGCTTGTCGTCTATGCGGGCCTGCAGATTCCCGTCGGCGTGCTCCTCGATCGTTTCGGACCGAAGCGCCTGATCACCATCGGCGCGGTGCTCATGTTGCTCGGCCAGGCCGTGTTGGCTTTCGCCCCATCGATCGGCGTTGCCGTCGGCGGACGCATCCTGGTGGGAGCCGGTGATGCGATGACCTTCATCTCCGTTGTGCGTCTGCTGTCGTCGTGGTTTCAGGGGCCGATCCTGCCGCAGCTGTCGCAGTGGACAGGCAACATCGGCCAGCTCGGGCAGGTGCTCTCGGCCATCCCGCTCTCCTATGTCTTGCACAGTGCCGGCTGGACCCCGGCCTTCCTCGGTGCAGCATCGCTGTCCGCCATCGCGCTGGTGCTGGTGATCGTGCTGCTGGCCGACCGACATGAGGATGCGGCGCCCCCGGTGGTGGTGCCCGGTGCACTGCGGAGACTCCGGGACGCGCTGGCGAGGCCGGGGACCCAGCTCGGGTTCTGGTCGCACTTCGTCACCCAGTCATCCGGCACCGTGTTCACGCTGCTCTGGGGTTTCCCGCTGCTGACCAAGGGCCTGCACTACTCGACGACACAGGCCTCGGAGTTGCTCACACTGATCGTCATCACCGGCTTCGTCAGCGGGCCGCTGCTCGGCATCCTCACCGCACGCTTCCCGCTGCGTCGGTCGAATCTCGTGCTGGGCATCGTGGCCATGCTCGGCGTGGTCTGGACGGCCGTGCTGGTCTGGCCGGGCAGCCCACCGCCCTGGTTGATCATCGTGCTCGTGGTGGTGCTGGGGGTCGGAGGACCGGGCTCGCTGATCGGCTTCGACTTCGCGCGCAGCTTCAATCCGCTCCGCAGTCTCGGCTCGGCCAACGGCGTCGTCAACGTGGGCGGCTTCCTCGCCAGTTTCGTGATGATGTATCTGATCGGTGTGGTGCTCGACCTGCTCAATCAGCGCCGGATCGCCGACGGCCTGCCGAGCGATATCTTCGCCTGGGACTCGTTCCGCATTGCGCTGTGCGTGCAGTACCTCGTAATCGGTGCGGGCGTGGGCTTTCTGGTGCACGCACGACGCAGGACCCGCCGTCGCATGCAGGAGGAAGAGGGAATACAGGTGGGGCCCCTGTGGGTTGTATTGGTAGGGAGATGGCGGAGACGTCGGGCAGCACGTCTCCGCGGCGGCGTGGACTTATAGCCACATCGCCATCGGTTGGCAAGGGGCGCGCAGAAACCATGCAATAATTGACTTAAGACCCTTTCTTGACCTCGGGGATCGTTGGTACCTTCACGGTGCTCGCGCCCAGGACTTGACATGGGTCTTAGTGCTGTCCGAAAACACCAGTAGTCCAGCTATTCGCGAACTGCACTGCAACACCGAGCTTCACCCGCTGCCCCGCACACACGGCAACACCCCGATCGGAAGGTGCCCATATGGCTACCACATCAAAGTCCGCGGCTCTCGTAGAGTCCGAGGCAGTCGAAGAGGTCAGCGTCGACCCCACGGCCGCCGCCCCGAAGAAGACGACCACCCGCGCAAAGGCCGCTCCTAAGGCGACAGCCGCGAAGACCGCAGCGAAGGCACCGGCCAAGGCGCCCGCGAAGCGTGCAACCAAGGCGAAGGCATCGGATGACGAGCCAGACGCCGAGGACATCGACGAGGAGATCGAGCCCGTCGTCGTGGTCGATGACACCAAGGACGAGGGCGACGAGACCGAGGAGTCGGAGACGAAGACCGAGAAGGCACCCGAGGTGCTTCCCAGTGGCGCACTGGTGCTCTCGCTCGTCGACGACGAAGACGAGGTTCCCGTCTACTCATCGGCGATCACCGGCGCCACCGCAGACCCGGTCAAGGACTACCTCAAGCAGATCGGTAAGGTCGCCCTGCTGAACGCGGCCGAAGAGGTCGAGCTCGCGATGCGCATCGAGGCAGGCCTGTTCGCCGAAGACAAGCTGTCGCAGATGGCTCCGTCGGAGCTCAAGTCCCCGCTCGGTCGTGAGCTGTCCTGGGTCGCCAAGGACGGTCAGCGCGCGAAGAGCCACCTGCTCGGCGCCAACCTCCGTCTCGTCGTGTCCCTGGCCAAGCGCTACACCGGCCGCGGAATGCAGTTCCTCGACCTGATCCAGGAGGGAAACCTGGGCCTCATCCGTGCCGTCGAGAAGTTCGACTACACCAAGGGCTTCAAGTTCTCCACCTACGCCACCTGGTGGATCCGTCAGGCGATCACCCGCGCGATGGCCGACCAGGCCCGCACCATCCGCATCCCGGTGCACATGGTCGAGGTCATCAACAAGCTCGCCCGTGTGCAGCGCCAGATGCTGCAGGACCTCGGTCGCGAACCTACTCCGGAGGAGCTGAGCCGCGAACTCGACATGACCCCGGAGAAGGTCATCGAGGTGCAGAAGTACGGCCGTGAGCCGATCTCCCTGCACACTCCGCTCGGCGAGGACGGCGATAGCGAATTCGGCGACCTGATCGAAGACACCGAGGCCGTCGTTCCCGCGGATGCCGTGGGCTTCACCATGCTGCAGAAGCAGCTGGAGTCGCTGCTCGACTCCCTCTCCGAGCGCGAGGCGGGCGTCATCCGTATGCGCTTCGGACTGGGCGACGGGATGCCGAAGACCCTCGACCAGATCGGCGACACCTTCGGTGTCACGCGCGAGCGCATCCGCCAGATCGAGTCGAAGACGATGGCGAAGCTACGTCACCCGTCGCGGTCGCAGTCGCTGCGCGACTACCTCGAGTAGACCGAACCAGATCGACAACGACACGCGTCGGCGGGCATTGCCCGTCGGCGCGTTTTCGTATTCGCCCCTCGGTAAACTCGATAGTCGGCCGCGGCGGAGGCGCTCCGCCGCGGCGGATGCGCTCCGCCGGATCCAACGAACAGCCGACTCACCGATGTAAGGATGTGCCTCGATGGTCGCAGACACCACTCCCGCCAACCCCCAGCCCGCCGCGAACGACGGCAAGAAGCTCGAGACGGTGGTCGACGGCGTGCGATACAACCGCATCCCGATCAAGACCCGCCTGGTCGGCCCCGATGACGACATCGTCGAGGTCGTCACCTCCTTCGCCGATCCGGTGATCGAGCCGGGGGACATCCTGTTCGTCACGGAGAAGATCGTGGCGATCACCCAGGGCCGCGCGTACCCGGTCGACTCGATCCAGGCCCGGCCGCTCGCCGTGCGGCTGTCGCGCTACGTGACGAAGACGCCGTCCGGCATCGGTCTCGGACTGCCGCAGACCATGGAGATGGCGCTGCGCGAGTGTGGCGTGCCGCGCATCCTGTTCGCTGCCGCCGTCGCTGCCGTGACCAAGAAGCTCGGTCGATCGGGAGACTTCTACCGTGTTGCCGGGCCGAAGGCGCGTGGTATCGATGGCCCCACCAGCGGCACCATCCCGCCTTACAACTCGCAGGTGGTGCTTGCTCCAGCACGTCCGGCAGAGGTGGCGAAGCGTCTGAAGTCCGCGCTGGCCACCCCGGTGGAGGTGCTGATCGCCGACATCAATGACTTCGGCGGCAACATCCTGGGCTCCACCGTCGACCGGGCGACCGATCGCGCGATGGAGAAGGTGCTTGGCGACAACCCGCTCGGGCAGGGCCACGAGAGCACCCCGCTCGGAATCATCCGCCGCGCCCGCTGACCCCGCGCACGGCGGAGGAAGAGCGAGCTAGAAGCCGACGAACTCGCGGAAGCGCGGGCGGCTTCCGGTGCGGATGCCGGTGACGCTCGGCTTATTCTCATAGACGCCGGCCGCCCAGTTTCCCTCGACCAGCACCGGACCGTTCTCCCCGATCACGATGTCCCAGCCGACGTACTGAATCTGCGGTACGACGCGGGCGGCCTTATCGATGAAGGCGAACAACTCGTCCACCAGCGGCAGCTGGAAGTCGACGATGGAGACGCCCGACTCGGGGTGGTTCTGGTAGACGTTGTCGTGAGAGTCGTAGCCGGCGCCTCGAGAGTGACCATTCAGGTCGAGCATCGTGTAGAAGCCGCCGAAGGTCTGCTGGTCGCTCGCCGCGCCGCGCCCGAACTTCTGTGCCATGGAGAGCACGTGGGTCTCCGTGCCGTCGAAGAAGGTGGTCACGCGCGTGGTGTTCGCCGTACCTGGGCAGATCGCCGCGAGGGTCGGGTGCTGAGTGATGTATTCCTCGAGCAGGGTCTGGCCCTTGGCGAGCAGCTGTGCGCGGAACTTGTTCCAGTCCACGATGTCGGTCGCCTCGTAGCGCTCGACGCCGTGACCGGAGTCGCTGAACGGGACCTTGCCCATGACCTTCTCATGTGCCAGAACGAAGTCGCGGATCTGGTTGACCGACGATTCGCGCACGTCGAGCCAGCCGCGGCCGAGCAGGTCGGCGAACGCGTGGTTGAACTCGAGCTTGTCGTGGAACAGCGAGCGGAACTCGGGCTGGTCGTATTTCATCGCGATGTGGTTCGAGAGCGAGTGCGTCATGAACGTCTCACGCTCGGTGCTGGTGAGCATGGCGAAGTCGTAGTCGACGTAGTCCTGGAACGCGGTGTTGCGGAAGGCCGCAGACCAGAGCATGTCGGCGAAGACGACCGGGGTCGGCTTACCGAACCTCGCGCCGACCTCGCGGGAGCGCTGCAGCACCGAGGCTGCGTTGAAGCCCCGGGCGCGACGCCCCAGGTAGGCGAGGCGGTTCTTGAGGCCGAGGCCCTGTGCTGTCACGGTGGTCGTTCTCCCGTCGGTGGCCGGCGTGTGCCTGACGATTCTACCGTTCGGTCGCCGAGCGCTTCCCGCCAGACACCG
>Ga0247737_1000225_pt1 | contig 20271 bp, 17 predicted proteins | sample UWRJL028104C2_FD_180937 | JGI IMG/M metagenome (GOLD analysis project Ga0247737, IMG submission 180937) | Plant litter microbial communities from Arlington Agricultural Research Station in Wisconsin, United States - UWRJ-L028-104C-2 | ecosystem: Environmental > Terrestrial > Plant litter >...
TCGCCATCCCGGCCAGAAACCGCGGCACGATCGTCGACGACGCCGTGGGAAATGCCGCCAACCTCACGGTCCCCGACCGCAGCCCGGCGAGGTCGGCCAACTCGCCCGCGGCGGCATCGAGCGCCGATGTGATGGCCAGCGCGTGGCGCGCGAGCAGCTGTCCCGCCTCGGTGAGTCGCACGGTGCGGCCCGCCGGTGCGATGAGGGGGAGCCCGAGTCGCGTCTCGGCGCGCTGCAGCTGCTGGCTCACGGCGGGCTGACTGTAGCCGAGCATCCGTGCCGCCCCGGTAATGCTGCCGCTATCGGCGATGGCGCGCGCGATGCGCACAGTCTGCAGGTCAAGATCCATAACTGCAGGTTATCGGTCGCATGCTTTATATCGTCTTGTCGGATGGATGTCCGCCGCTCACGCTAGAACCATGGCCCTGTCACCCCCGCTCGCCCGCGCCATCGCGAGCTTCACGTCCCCCCGCGGATACCTCGCCGCCGCGACCATGGGACTGCCGACGGTGGCGACCCTCGCCGCCCTGCGCGCAGACCTCGACCTGTGGGAGTCGGCAGAGCGTAATCCCATGGACTACGACGGCATCGTCTCCCGCACGCGAGCCTCCTACGCCCGACTCGTGGGCGTCGAGCCGGCGCGGGTCGCGATCGGCTCGCAGACATCGGCGATCGCGAGTGTCGTCGCGGCAGCAGTCCCCGCCGGTGCCGAGGTGCTGACCGTCGATGGCGAATTCAGCTCGATGGTGTTCCCCTTCCTGCAACGGTCCGACGTGCGCGTGCGCTGCGTCCCGGTCGAGCGTGTGGCCGATGCCATCACCGACGACACCTGGCTCGTGGCCTTCTCGCACATTCAGTCTGCTACCGGACGGGTGGCCGACATCCCGGCGATCACCGCTGCCGCGCAGCGCCATGGAGCACTCACCTTCTGCGATACGACGCAGTCCGCGGGCGTTCACCCGGTCGATGCCGGAGCCTTGGATGCGACCGTCTGCCACGCATACAAGTGGCTGTGTTCGCCGCGCGGGGTGGCGTTCTTCACGGTGACCGAGGGGTTCCACGAGCTGCTCACACCGCTGCAGGCCGGGTGGTATTCGGGTGACGAGGTCTGGCAGTCCTGCTACGGGCCGACGATGCGGCTGGCGCCCGACGCGCGTGCGTTCGATGTGTCTCCGGCGTGGCCGGCATGGGCGGGTGCGGAGCCCGCGATCCAGATGTTCTCCGAGCTCGACATCAGCGAGGTGTGGGCCCGGGTGTCGGGGCTCGGTGACGCCCTGTGCGACGGCCTCGGCATCCCGCGGCAGGGGCAGGCGATAGTGACCTGGGCCGACCCGGACGGTGCCGATCTCGCGGCTTTGGCGGCGGCAGGCATCCGTGCGTCCGGTCGCGCGGGGCGGCTGCGCGCCGCCTTCCACCTGTGGAACGACGAGTCCGACGTGGCCGCGGTGCTCGCGGCTCTGCGCCGCTGAACCTCCCGCCCGCATGCCGGGTCCCCGTCAGCATCGCTCCCGCCACCGCAATGGAAACTCAGGACACCGGTCGCGCAATCATGTTCGTCACCTCCAAAAGCGACGCCCCCGTGACCACCGTCCTGAATTTCCGACGGGCGGGGGATCGATAGGCTGAAGGCTGCAATTCGACCGCCCACTCAGACCGCGCACCCAGCACGGCTGACCTTTGGAGTTATACGTGGCCAACGCCTCCCCGCTCGATCCGGTAATCAACCTCGCGAAGCGTCGCGGATTCGTCTTCCAGTCGGGGGAGATCTACGGCGGATCACGCTCCGCCTGGGACTACGGGCCGCTCGGCACCGCGCTCAAGGAGAACATCAAGCGCCAGTGGTGGCAGTTCATGGTGCAGGGTCGTGACGACATCGTCGGCATCGACTCCGCTGTCATCCTTCCCCGCAAGGTGTGGGAGGTGTCCGGCCACGTCGAGGTGTTCAGCGACCCCCTGGTGGAGTCGCTCTACACGCACAAGCGCTTCCGCGCAGACCACCTGCTCGAGGCATACGAGGAGAAGCACGGTCATCCTGCCCCGAACGGATTGGCGGACATCAAAGACCCCGACACCGGCCAGCCCGGTAACTGGACCGAGCCGCAGAACTTCTCCGGCCTGCTGAAGACCTTCCTCGGCCCGGTCGACAACGAGGAGGGAATGGCCTACCTCCGCCCCGAGACCGCGCAGGGCATCTTCACCAACTTCGCCAACGTGATGGGCGCCGCGCGCATGAAGCCGCCGTTCGGAATCGCGCAGGTCGGCAAGAGCTTCCGCAATGAGATCACGCCGGGCAACTTCATCTTCCGCACCCGTGAGTTCGAGCAGATGGAGATGGAGTACTTCGTCGAGCCCGGCACCGACGAGGAGTGGTTCCAGTACTGGATCGACGCCTGCGAGGAGTGGTTCCTCGGTCTCGGCATGACCCCGGACAACATCCGGCGCTACGAGCACCCGACCGAGAAGCTGTCGCACTACTCGAAGCGCACCGTCGACCTCGAGTACCGCTTCCGGTTCGCCGGCAGCGAGTGGGGCGAGCTGATGGGTGTCGCCAACCGCACCGACTTCGACCTGAAGACGCACTCCGAAGGTTCGGGCGTCGACCTCAGCTACTTCGACCAGACCAAGAACGAGCGCTGGATCCCGTTCGTGATCGAGCCGGCATTCGGGCTCACCCGCGCGCTGATGGCGTTCCTGGTCGATGCGTATCACGAGGACGAGGCCCCCAACACGAAGGGCGGTGTCGACAAGCGCATCGTCCTGCGCCTGGACCGGCGACTCGCACCCGTGAAGGTGGCCGTGCTGCCGCTGTCGCGCAACGAGCAGCTCTCCCCGGTGGCGAAGAACCTCGCTGCAGACCTTCGCAAGTACTGGAACATCGACTTCGACGACGCGGGCGCGATCGGTCGTCGCTACCGTCGTCAGGACGAGATCGGCACGCCGTTCTGCATCACCGTCGACTTCGACACGCTCGAGGACAACGCGGTGACCATCCGCGAGCGCGACTCGATGGGTCAGCAGCGTATCTCGCTCGACAAGGTGCGCGGCTACCTCGCGGAGCAGCTGCTCGGCGCCTGACCAGCACTGCCGCAGGGCGTTCTCGCCGCGTAGTTTTGGACGTGCATGTGAACGTGCATTTCGGAAAGTGGCTTCGGAAACTCAGGACATTGGTTGCCCGGGACTCGCATCTGCCTAAGAGATAGCGCGAGCGGCACACCGTTGTCCTGAGTTTCCCTTGGTGTCCGCTCGCTCACAGGCACGGGTGGGGAGGGCTTCTCCACAGATCGCCGGCGCGGGCCGCGGTCGACGGATGCCGCGGCTCACCATGTCCTCATGCGAGACATTGCCGCCATCGTCGACTCGCTCGGCGGAATGGCACAGAAGCAGCAACTCGTCGCCCGCGGCGCACGCGACCTCGACCTGACCGGAGCGGTCAAACGCGGCGACGTCATCCGAGCTCGGCAGGGCTGGTACACCACCCTTCCGCCGGACGATCCTCGGGTCAGAGCGGTGCGGGTCGGCGGGCGCTTGACCGGTATCTCCGCCATTCGTGCCGCTGGCGGCTGGGTGCTGGGCGATCACCCCCTGCATGTCTCGGTGCACGACAACGCTGCTCGGCTGCGGTCCGTCCGCAACCGTCACGTCCGCTTCGACGTGACGGCACCTCACGGTGTGGTGCTGCACTGGGATGCGACGGATGTCCGCGAGCGTGGCGACGCGACATCCGTCGGTCTGATGGACGCGCTGCACCGCGTCGTGCTGGACGAACCGCTCGAGACCGCCGTCGCCGCCATCGACTGGGCCCTGCGCACCGGCCGAATCGAGCAGTTCGACCTGGAGCTGCTCATCCTCGGCCTGCCCGCCGAGTTCGCCTCCCTGTCGCACTGGGTCGACGAGCACTGTGACTCCCTGCCCGAAAGCCTGACCCGCACTCGGCTGCGGGCGGTCGGTCACGAGCTGCGATCGCAGATCCCGCTGACATCGGGGGAGCGGATCGACCTGCTCGTCGATGAGACGGTGGGCATCGAGGTAGATGGTAAGGAGAACCACCTGACCACCTTTGAACGCGACCACCGCAAGGGTGCGGTGATCGTGATGAACGGCTATCACGGGGTGCGGGCGACGGCGCGCATGGTGTTCGACGAGTGGGACCTGGTTGAAGCGATGGTTGAGGCGGCTCTCGCGATGCACACACCACGCGGAAACTCAGGAGTGTATGCGCTGGCCCGACCCGCGGTGCCCGGAAACATGCGGCGGCGGAGGCGTGAGCGACGAGGAAGTCCTGAGTTTCCGAATGCGGATGGGGGAGGGCGGGAATAGGCGGCGGCGGGGCTGGTTGTTGTAGAGGTGAGTGAACCGATCAAAGTAGACATCTGGTCCGACGTGCAGTGCCCCTGGTGCTTCATCGGAAAGCGCAAATTCGAGGCGGGTGTCGCCGAGTTCGGCGGCGAGGTCGAGGTGGAGTACCACTCCTTCGAGCTCGCGCCCGATACCCCCGTCGACTTCGACGGGACTCCCGTCGACTACCTGAGCGACCGCAAGGGAATCTCGCGCGCGCAGGCGAACGAGATGATCGACCGGGTGACCGGCATCGCGAAGGCCGTCGGTCTTGACTACGACTACGACCACATCCACCAGACCAACACGGTGAAGGCCCACGAGCTGCTGCACTACGCCAAGTCGAAGGGCCGTCAGCTGGAGATGAAGGAGCGCCTGCTCGAGGCGTATTTCCTCAACGGCGAGCACGTCGGGCGCATCGCCGACCTCGCGGACATCGCGGCCGACATCGGCCTCGACCGCGACGACGTGGTGCGGGCGCTCGAATCCGAGGAGTTCCTCGCCGACGTGAAGGCGGATGTCGCGCAGGCCGCCGAGTACGGCATCAACGGCGTGCCGTTCTTCGTGATCGACGGCAAGTACGGTGTGTCCGGCGCGCAGGAGGCACAGGCGTTCGCTAACGTGCTCGCCAAGGTCGCCAGCGAGAGGGAGGCAGTCCAGTGACGGATGCCCGGATCATTCCATTGACCATCGTGGGCGATCCCACGGCGGCCGCGTGTGTCGGTGACTTCTGCGAGATCCCGGAGCACCACGAGCAGGCAGTGGTCAACGCGCGCCTCGACGACGACAACGTCTAGTCCGACACGCTCCTGTGGAGTGCTGATCTCTCCACAGATTCGACGGATGCCGCTTCCGCGCGCCGCGCAATCGTCACGCTTGAGCGATGACGATTCCCCATTACGACGACACCGCACTCGAGAGACTCGACACTGACGCGCTGCTGATGGTTCGCGTCGAACAGCTGGTCGGGCGGGCGCTCCGGCGCCAGCTCTGGCTGATGTTCCTCGACAATGACGACGTGCAGCTCCCGCTGCTCTTGCCGTCGGATATTCCCCGCACACCCGAGGTGAATTCGGTGATCCAGTTCGCCGATTTCCTCACCGATGTCGTGGCTGAGGTTCGCGCGACGTCGGTGGTGTTCGTGCTCGAGCGCTTCGGCTCCGACACGATCACCGACGACGATCGGTTGTGGCTCCAGCTGGTCACGGAGGCGGGTCAGCTCGCCGCGGTGCGGGTGCGCGGGCCGTTCCTCAGCCACGAGGCCGGAGTGCGCACCGTGGGGTCGGAGGACATCGGACCGCCCCGGCTCAGCTGATGTCGGCCACCGTGGCGCCGTACGCGGCGATGAGGGCGTCGGCGTCGACGAAGGCGCTGAAGCCGTGCGCCCCCGCACCCAGCGCAATGCGCGACCCGACGATCGACTCGTCCGCGTACACGGGCCAGTTGCCGTCGGCGCCCAGCGGCGTGATGGTGCCGCGCGCGTACCCGGTTGCCTCCAACGCGAGTTCCGGCGACGGCAGCGACAGCTTGTTCACGCCGACGAGCGCGCGCAGCTTGGGCCAGGAGATCTGCCGATCACCCGGGATGAGCGCGAACAGGTACTCGCTCGGAGCGCCTTCCGGGGTGTGCTTGCGCACCACGAGGGACTTGACGATGTCACGAGGGGTGAGTCCGAGAAGTTCTGCCGCGTGCTCGAGGCTGTCGGCGGCCGGTCGCTCGACTATGTCGACGGCGAGACCGCGAGCCGCGGCATCCGCTTCGACGCGGGCGGTGCCGATCAATGGTTCGGTCATCGGGAGGTCCTTCCAGACACGAGCGGGTATGCAGCGAGCCTATCGACGCGGCACGAGCCGTCGCCCAGCCGGAGCATGGGACAATCGAGGGGTGACCATGACCGCAGCCCCGCAGAAGAACCTGACGATCGGGCCCCTCGAGCTCGACGTCCCGGTGATTCTCGCCCCGATGGCCGGCATCACGAACACGGCGTTTCGACGCCTCTGTCGCGAGTTCGGTGCGGGCCTCTACGTCTCCGAGATGATCACCAGCCGCGCGCTGGTCGAGCGCACCGAGGGGTCGATGCGACTGATCAAGCACCACGAGTCGGAGACGCCGCGCAGCATCCAGCTCTATGGCGTCGACCCGAAGACCGTCTCCGAGGCCGTGACCATGCTCGTCGCCGAGGACCGCGCAGACCACATCGACCTGAACTTCGGATGCCCGGTACCCAAGGTCACCCGCAAGGGTGGCGGCGCCGCTCTCCCGTGGAAACTCGACCTCTTCCGCGACATCGTCGAGGGCGCGGTGAAGGCCGCCGGAGACCGTCCGCTCACCATCAAGATGCGTAAAGGTATCGACGCCGACCACCTCACCTATCTCGAGGCGGGTCGCATCGCCGAGGGCGCGGGGGTGGCCAGCATCGCGCTACACGCGCGCACCGCCTCGGAGTTCTACAGCGGTCACGCCGACTGGTCGGCCATCGCAAAGCTGAAGCAGACGATCACCAGCGTGCCGGTGCTCGGCAACGGCGATATCTGGTCGGGCGCCGACGCGATTCGGATGGTGGAGGAGACGGGCTGCGACGGTGTCGTCGTCGGCCGTGGCTGCCTCGGCCGACCGTGGCTGTTCGGCGAGCTGGCGTCCGCCTTCCGAGGCGAGACCGACATCCCGCAGCCGTCGTTGGGCACCGTCGCTGCAACGCTGCGGCGGCACACCGAGCTGCTGGTGGACTTCTTCGACGGTGACGAGGACCATGCCTGCCGCGACATCCGTAAGCACATCGCCTGGTACTTCAAGGGATATCCGGTGGGTGGCGAGGTCCGTGCGGCTCTGGCGACGGTGGAGAGCCTGCAGCAGATGGATGACCTCCTCGGCACGCTCGATTGGGAGCAGCCGTATCCGGGTGCCGATGCCGAGGGTCCACGCGGGCGGGCCGGTACGCCCAAGCGCCCGTCGCTGCCCGACGGCTGGCTGATGAGCCGCGAGCTGGAGCAGGCCGGTCGGGCCGAGATGGCGGAGTTCGAACTGAGCAACAGTGGCGGCTGAGCGCACCGCCGGCAGCATCGACGCCGGCACGGGGGAACGGGTAGCGGCAGAGGGATACGGCGAGCACGATACCGCGCGCTGGTATCCGGAGGAGCATTCCAGCCGTCGTAGCGATTTCGCCCGCGACCGCGCGCGCCTGCTGCACTCCAGTGCGCTGCGGCGGCTCGCCGCGAAGACACAGGTGCTGAGCCCCGCCGCCGGTCTCGACTTCGCGCGCAATCGCCTCACCCATTCGCTCGAGGTCGCCCAGGTCGGCCGCGAGCTGGCCACCAGTCTCGACCTCGATCCGGATGTCGTCGACACGGCCTGCCTCGCCCACGATCTCGGGCACCCACCCTTCGGTCACAACGGTGAGAAGGCGCTCAGCGTATGGGCTTCGGACATCGGCGGTTTCGAGGGCAATGCCCAGACTCTGCGCGTGTTGACCCGTATCGAGCCCAAGGTCTTCGGCAGCGACGGACGCTCCTATGGGCTCAACCTCACTCGGGCGAGCCTCGACGCGAGCTGTAAGTATCCGTGGCCGGACTCTTCGGCGGTCGATGACCCCAGTGGTCGCGCGAAGTTCGGCTTCTATGCCGACGACGTCGACGCGTTCACCTGGCTGCGTCGGGGCGCTCCCGCGCGTCGGCTGTGCATCGAGGCCCAGGTCATGGACCTCTCCGACGACATCGCGTACTCGGTCCACGACTTCGAGGATGCCGTCGTCAACGGCTATATCGACGTGGCTGCGCTCGGTGCTCGGGTCAATCACGACGCCCTGGTCGATTCGATGTTCTCCTGGATCGGCGGCGAGTTCGACCACGCCGAGCTCATTGCCGCCTTCGATCGCCTCGATTCGCTGGATGTCTGGCTCGAGACCTGGGACGGGTCGCGCCGCGACCAGGGGCGCCTGAAGAATCTCACCAGTCAGCTGATCGGGCGATTCGCAGGAGCCGCGGTGCAGGCCACCCGTGCGGCCGACGGTCAGGGCAGCCTGATCCGTTTCCGTGCCAGCATGGTCGTGCCGCGCGAGATCTCGGCCGAGATCGCCGTGCTCAAGGGCATCGTCGCCGCCTTCGTGATGTCGCACAACACGCGCCAGCCGATCTACGCTCAGCAGCGCGAGATCCTGGTCGAGCTCGCCGATGCGCTGCTGGCGCGCGGTGACTCTGCGCTCGACGCGGGCTTCGCGGCGGACTGGCGTGAGGCGAGCACCGATGCGGCGCGAAAGCGCGCCGTCGTCGATCAGGTGGCATCCCTCACCGACCAGTCGGCGATGGCCTGGCACGAGCGCCTCGTACCGTAACCGCCCACGCACCCCTCTCTCGTCGGGTGCGTGTCGGTAACTCAGGACGCCGCACCTCGGCTCCTTCGGAAACTCAGGACACTGTTGCGCTGCTCTGTCGCAAACTCAGGATGCAGGTGCTCCGCTCCATCGGAAACTCAGGACAGGACGTGCGCAAGCGCCGGCATCGCGTCCAGAACGACGACGTTCCGCATCCAAGTCCTGAGTTTCCAACACGTACTCCGGCACGCACCGCATCCAAGCCCTGAGTTTCCAACACGTACTCAGGCAGGCACCACATCCAAGTCCTGAGTTTCCGATACGCACTCCGGCAGGCACCGCATCCAAGTCCTGAGTTTCCATAGGTGCCCCGGCCGGCAAGCACCCGACGGGGGCGGGGCGCGCTCTGCACAGAAGTGGCCGCGCCGGCCGGAGGGGTGCCGCGCGAAAGTAGACTGGGCCGGTGCCCGGACTGATCAGACGCAACGACATCGATGAGGTGCGGGCGCGCATCAACATCGCCGACGTGGTGGGCGACTACGTCACGCTGAAAGGTGCGGGCGTCGGGTCGATGAAGGGCCTGTGCCCCTTCCACGACGAGCGCAGCCCGAGCTTCCACGTGCGCCCCGGCGTCGGCCGCTATCACTGCTTCGGCTGCGGCGAGGACGGCGACGTGTTCAGTTTCCTGCAGAAGATGGACCACACGACCTTCTCCGAGGCCGTCGAGCGCATGGCAGCCCGCATCGGCTTCGAACTGCACTACGAAGACGGCGCCAACGCGAGCCCCGACCAGGGCAATCGCGCGCGCATCCTCGGTGCCAACGAGGCCGCCGCCGCGTTCTTCGTCGCCCAACTGGTCACCCCCGAAGCCGAGCCGGCCCGGCAGTTCCTGGGGGAGCGGGGCTTCGACCCGGCGGCCGCCCAGCGCTTCGGTGTGGGCTTCGCGCCCAAGAGCTACGACGCGCTGAGCAAGCACCTCAAGACGAAGGGCTTCACCGAGGCGGAGCTGCTCGCCGCCGGCCTCGTCGGCCAGGGCGAGCGCAGCACCTACGACCGGTTCCGGGGCCGCCTGGTCTGGCCGATCCGCGACGTCACGGGAGCCACCCTCGGCTTCGGTGCGCGACGCCTGCTGGATGACGACCAGGGCCCTAAATACCTCAACACTCCCGAGACCGCGGTCTACCACAAGTCGCAGGTGCTCTACGGGCTCGACCTCGCCAAGCGCGACATTTCCCGGGGCAAGCAGGTCGTGGTCGTCGAGGGATATACGGATGTCATGGCCTGCCACCTCGCGGGCGTCACGACCGCGGTCGCCACCTGTGGCACCGCGTTCGGGGTGGACCACATCAAGGTGGTCCGCCGCGTGCTGGGCGACTTCGACAACGCCGATTCGCACGGCCTGGGCGAGGTCGTCTTCACCTTCGACCCCGACGAGGCCGGGCAGAAGGCCGCGAGCCGCGCCTTCGCCGAAGAGCAGCGGTTCGCCGCACAGACCTTCGTCGCGGTCGCGCCCGACGGCCTCGACCCCTGCGACCTGCGACTCCAGCGCGGCGACGATGCCGTGCGCCGCCTGATCACGAACAAGAAGCCGATGTTCGAGTTCATGCTGCGCCGCGTTCTCGCCGAGTACAACCTCGACACGGTCGAGGGGCGGGTCGGCGCGCTCCGTTCGGCCGCGCCCGTGCTCGCCGGCATCCGCGACCAGTCCCTCACCTCCGGGTACGTGCGCAGTCTCGCGGGCTGGCTCGGCATGGACCTCACCGAGGTCGGCCGCGCCGTCAGCTCGGCGAAGGGGCGTGCGGCGGAGCCGCAGCGCAGAACGCAGCACGGCCAGTCGCAGCACGGGCACGAGCAGACGCAGACGATCGTGCAGGACGCGATCGTCGGTCCGTCCATGGTGCAGCTGCCCACCGACCCGACCACGCGGCTGCAGCGCGATTCGCTCATGGCGATGCTGCAGCATCCCGAGGCCATCGGCATCGACCTGGTGCGTCGGGCCAGTCAGGCCCGCTACGAGAACCCCTCGCTCGCGGTGGTCAGCGAGGGCATCACCGCCGCCCTGGGCTCGCCCGACGGCCCGGCCGCCTTCGCCACGACCGCCTGGCTCGACCGTGTGGTGGCCGAGGTGCCGCTGGCCTATGCCACCCTCGTGAAGGAGCTCGGTGTCGCGCCGATTCCCGAGAAGGAGAACCGCGCGCTGTCGATCTACTGCCGCGGCGTCACCTCCGGAATGGTCGACCGCGACCTGTTGCGGCAGAAGACCGAGCTGCTCGGTGCGTTGCAGCGAACGGATGCCGCGGCCGAGCCCCAGCGCTACCGCGATCTGCAGGTGGAGCTGGTGCGCATCGAAGCCGAGCGCCGGAGCCTGCGCGCAGACTGAGTCTGACTCGCTGTGTTGCACTCGCTGTGTTGCAGGTGGGTAAACATTCCGTCGTTTTACCCCCGCGAATTGGTGGCCACCTCCGCTTCTCTGATAGCAAGGAGGCATACAGCAATGCACGGCCCTCGTTCGGGGTGCCTTTTCGTGGTCTGCCGCATGCGCTCCCGAAGTTGACGAGCGCTCGTGGTGTGCCCGAGTGCTTTCAACCAAGAGAGGTAGACGTATGACGTCCGCATCCATCTTCCGCAAGCGTTCGCTTGCACTGCTGGGGGTCGCCGCAGTCGCGGCAATCACCCTGGCAGGTTGCTCGGCCGGCGGTGGCGCCGCCAAGACCACCCCGCTCACGATCGGCACGACCGACAAGGTCACTGTGCTGGACCCGGCGGGTTCGTACGACAACGGTTCGTTCGCCGTGCAGAATCAGGTGTTCCCGTTCCTCTTCAACACCCCCTACGGCAGCCCCGACGTGAAGCCCGACATCGCCGTGTCCGGTGATTTCACCGCTCCCACGGAGTTCACCGTCAAGCTCAAGCCGAACCTGAAGTTCGCAAACGGCGACAAGCTCACCTCCTCCGACGTGAAGTTCACCTTCGACCGCAACCTCAAGATCGCGGACGAGAACGGTCCGTCGTCGCTGCTGTACAACCTCGCCAGCGTCGCCGCTCCCGACCCGACCACCGTCGTGTTCACGCTCAAGCAGGCCAACGACCAGGTGTTCAAGCAGATCCTGTCGAGCCCGGCCGGCCCGATCGTCGACGAGCAGGTGTTCCCCGCCGACAAGCTGCTCAGCGACAACGACATCGTCAAGAGCAACGCCTTCGCGGGCCAGTACACGATCAAGAGCTACAACTTCAACAACCTGATCTCGTACAAGGCGAACCCGAACTACGACGGTGTGCTTGGCAAGGCGAAGACCGACGTGGTCAACGTGAAGTACTACACCTCCCAGTCGAACCTCAAGCTGGACGTGCAGAAGGGCGATGTGGATGTCGCCTTCCGTAGCCTGTCGCCGACCGACATCTCCAGCCTCGAGAAGGACAAGAACGTGACCGTGTACCACGGTCCCGGCGGCGAGATCCGCTACTTCGTCTTCAACTTCGAGACCGCGCCGTATGGCACGAAGACCCCGGATGCCGACCCGGCCAAGGCTCTCGCCGTGCGTCAGGCCGCGGCCGACCTGGTCGACCGCGATGCTCTGTCGAAGGATGTCTACAAGGGCACCTATTCGCCGCTGTACTCGTACGTGCCCGACGGCCTCACCGGTGCGACCACCGTGCTGAAGAGCCTCTACGGCAACGGCAAGGGCGGTCCGGATGCGTCGAAGGCGAAGAAGGTGCTCGAGGATGCCGGGGTCACCACCCCGATCAAGCTCGACCTGCAGTACAACACCGATCACTACGGTGAGTCCTCCAGCGACGAGTACGCGGCCCTGAAGAGCCAGCTCGAGACCGACGGCCTGTTCGCGGTCAACCTGCAGTCCACCGAGTACGTGCAGTACTCGAAGGACCGCAAGGCGGGCGTCTACTCGGTGTTCCAGCTCGGCTGGTTCCCCGACTACTCCGACGCGGACAACTACCTCACGCCGTTCTTCTACAACCCGACGGACAGCGAGGCGTTCATCCTCAACCACTACGACAACCCGACCGTCGACTCCCTCATCCTCAAGCAGGGTGTGACCAGCGACAAGGCCGAGCGCGCCAAGATCATCGAGGAGATCCAGGCGGATGTCGCCGCGGATCTCCCGACGATCCCGCTGCTCCAGGGCGACCAGGTCGCCGTCGCGGCGAAGGACGTCACGGGGATCAAGGACACGCTCGACGCGTCGTTCAAGTTCCGCTACGGCGCCCTGTCGAAGTAGGGCACCGCGCGACTAGCACGAAATAGCACGGCGTTCACGCGGCTAGAGTTTTCACACCGTGTGAACTGAGGGCGACCCGCACGTAGGTAGCGGGTCGCCCTTTCCATCTGCATCACCCCTGATCGATTGGTCACGATGACGTCTACCGCCACGACGACGGATGCCCCTCCCGGGCTCTCCGAGCCGACAGCAGCGAAGAAGACCAGGGGCGGCGGTCTCGGGCGCTACATCCTGGTGCGCTTCCTGCTCATCTTCCCGACCGTGTTCATCCTGGTCACGATGGTGTTCCTGCTCATGCGCACGATCGGCGATCCGATCACGGCGGCACTGGGTGGTCGACTCAACGCGGTGCAGCTCCAGGAGCGGATCCACGCCGCCGGCTACGACCGCCCGATCCTGGTGCAGTACTTCGAGTATCTCGGCCAGATCTTCACCGGCAACTTCGGCACGACCATCAGCGACAACCGGCCGATCAGCGAGGTGCTGCTCACCTACGGCGGCGCGACGCTCGAGCTCGCCTTCTACGCGCTGATCGTGGCCTTCATCGTCGGCATACCGCTCGGCATGCTCGCCGCCTACCTCCGCGACCGCTGGCCCGATGCGGTGCTGCGCGTGCTGGCCATCCTGTTCTACGCGACCCCGGTGTTCTTCGCGGGGCTGCTGCTCAAGCTGGTGTTCGGCGTCTGGCTCGACGTCCTGCCGATCGCGGGCAGGGCATCCACCAGCACGGAGCTGCAGATCCAGCTGCTGCCGACGAAGACCGGCATCTACCTGATCGATGCGTTCCTCACCGGCGATCCGGCTGTGATCGGCGACGTGCTGCTGCACGCGATCCTCCCGGGCCTCGCACTCGGTCTGCTCACCGCCGGCGTGTTCCTCAGGCTGGTGCGCACCAACGTCATCGGCACGCTCTCCGCCGAGTACGTCGACGCGGCGCGGTCGCGCGGCGTGAGCGAGTTCCGGCTGGTGCGCAAGCACGCCTACAAGCCGGCGCTCGTGCCGATCATCACCGTCATCGGTCTGCAGATCGCGCTGCTGCTCGGCGGCGCGGTGCTCACCGAGACCACCTTCGAATGGAAGGGCCTGGGCTTCATGCTCGCCCAGTACCTGTCCGCCCGCGACTTCGTGGCGGTGCAGGGAATCGTCGCGTTGCTGGCCGTCATCGTCGCCGTGACCAACTTCATCGTCGATGTGATCGCCGCCCTCGTCGATCCCCGCGTGAGATATTGATGAGCGAGGTACAGATGTCCACCGTCGTCACCCCCAAGCGTCCGCTCTGGCAGCGCATCCCGGTCGTGCACCAGCTGCGGCAGAGCGTCGGTCTGCAGCGCGGAATGCTCGTCGCGGGTCTCGTCATCACCGCGATCTTCCTGCTCACCGCGATCTTCGCCCCACTGCTCGCGCCCTACGGTTTCGCCCAGCTGAAGGACGCCTCCGGCAATTTCGGTGCCCAGCGTCCGCCCGGCGGCGCGCACCTGCTCGGCACCACCGTCAGCGGCTACGACGTGCTCTCGCGCGTCATCTGGGGCTCGCAGACCGCAGCCCTGGTGATCATCGTCGCGCTCGCGCTGTCGATCTTCGCCGGCATCTTCATCGGCCTGGTCTCCGGTTACATCGGCGGCTGGCTCGACCGTGTGCTGGTCACGATCGGCGACGCGGTCTACGCCTTCCCGAGCCTGCTGCTCGCGATCGTGTTCTCGATCGTGATCTCCGGCGGCCAGTCCGGCCTGTGGGCGGGGGTCTTCTCGGCGGCGATCTCGATCACCGTGGTCTTCATCCCGCAGTACTTCCGCGTGATCCGCGCGGAGACGATCCGCATCAAGGCCGAGGCCTACGTCGAATCCGCGAAGGTGATCGGCGCGAGCAGCGGCCGCATCATGTTCCGCCACGTCCTGCGCAACGCCACCCGTACCCTGCCGCTCATCTTCACCCTCAACGCGTCCGAGGCGCTGCTGACCCTGGCCGGCCTCGGCTTCCTCGGTTTCGGCATCGAGCCGACCGCCGCGGCCGAGTGGGGCTACGACCTCAACAAGTCGATCTCGGATGTCACCAGCGGCATCTGGTGGACCGCCCTCTTCCCGGGTCTGGCGATCGTCCTCGTCGTACTCGGGCTCACGCTGGTGGGGGAGAGCCTCAACGACCTGGCCGACCCGCGACTTCGCACCCGCAGGCGCAGTGACACCCCGCTTCCCGTTCTCGCGACGACCTCCGATGTGCCGGGCGGCTCGCTCGACGAGGTCTACCGCATCGATCAGCTCGAACCAGACGACCCGAAGACGCGCGAACGCGAGGAGGACCGATGAGCACTCTGAAGCGGGGCGAGCAGGCGGTCGGCATCACCGACCTCACCGTCACCTTCGCCACCGACGGCGGGGATGTCCGGGCCGTCGACGGTGTGAGCCTGGCCGTGAACGCGGGCGAGGTCCTCGCCATCGTCGGCGAGTCCGGCAGCGGCAAGACGGTCACGGCGAAGACCATCCTCGGGCTCCTGCCCGAGACCGCCACCGCCAGCGGTGTGGTGCTGCTCGCCGGCGACAACGTCGTCACGGTCAGCCACGCCCGCCTGCGCGAGCTGCGCGGTGCGAGCGCCGCGATGGTGTTTCAAGAGCCGTCCACCGCTCTCAACCCGGTGTACACCGTGGGGTGGCAGATCGCGGAGGGGCTGCGGGCGCACGGAAAGTACAGCAGGGCCGAGGCCAGGGCGAAGGCCGTCGACATCCTGAACCGGGTCGGAATCCCGGATGCCGCGACGCGCGTCGACTACTACCCGCATCAGTTCTCCGGCGGTCAGAAGCAGCGCGTGGTCATCGCGATGGCGCTCGTGCTCGACCCCGCGGTGATCGTCGCCGACGAGCCGACCACCGCGCTCGACGTCACCGTGCAGGCGGAGATCCTCGACCTGCTGCGGCGGTGCCGCGACGAGTTCGACACCGCCATCGTGCTGATCACCCACAACATGGGCGTGGTGGCCGATCTCGCCGACCGGGTCGCCGTAATGTACCAGGGCGAGGTCGTCGAGCAGGCCGATTCGCTCACCCTGTTCTCCGATCCGAAGGCCGAGTACACGAAGAAGCTGCTCGCCGCGGTGCCGCGGATCGGCACGGGTACGGCGAAGACCCGCGAGCGTGCGATCGATCGGGCGCTCGCGCCGACCGAATCCCTCGTGGTGGCCAAGGATCTCGTCATCGAGTATCCGGGCAGGCTCGGCCAGAAGGGCTTCCGCGCGGTGAACGGGGTCAGCTTCGAGATCGGCGCCCGCGAGGTTCTGGGGCTGGTCGGTGAGAGCGGGTCGGGTAAGACCACCATCGGTCGTGCCATCGGTGGCCTGACCAAGATCACCGGGGGATCGCTTACGGTGCTCGGCCAGGAGATGCTCGGCGTCAAGGAGCGCACCTTCCGCCCGTTGCGGCGCGAGATCGGCTTCGTCTTCCAAGACCCGGCCACCAGCTTCAATCCGCTGCTCACCATCGCCGAATGCGTCGCCGAGCCGCTGATCGTGCACGGCGGAGCGGGGGATGCCCGCGCCGCCCGCCCGCGAGTGAACGAGTTGCTCGAAGCCGTGCAGCTGCCACGCGCGTTCGGCGATCGTTATCCGCACGAGTTGAGCGGAGGCCAGCGCCAGCGGGCGTCGCTCGCCCGCGCCATCGCCCTGCAGCCGCGCCTGCTGATCGCCGACGAACCCACCAGCGCACTCGATGTCTCGGTGCAGGCCAGGGTGCTGGAACTCTTCGCCGAGCTGCAGAAGGAGTTCGGCTTCGCTGCCCTCTTCATCAGCCACGACCTCGCGGTCGTCGACCTGCTCGCCGACCGCATCGCGGTGCTGTACCACGGTGACCTGGTGGAGGAGGGGACAGGGGCCGAGGTGTTGGGTGCGCCGCAGCATCCGTACACGCGTCGTCTTCTCGCCTCGCTGCCCGTGCCCGACCCGATCGAGCAGGCACGCCGCCGCGAGGACCTGCGCGCGATCGTCGGTGCCGAACGCTCGGTACAGGCGGCGTCCGTGCGAGCCAGCTCCGAACTGCACGCCTCGGATGCAACGAAGGCGGTCGACTGACATGGTCGCATCGGGGGATGCACTGCCGGTGGCGAGCGCGCACGACGTCTCGATCCACTACCGCTCCAACACGGCATCGCCGGAGTTCGTCGCCGTGCGCGGCGTGACCCTGGACATCGGGCTGGGTGAGGTCGTCGGACTGGTCGGTGAGGCCGGCGCGGGAAAGTCCACTCTCGGGCTCGCGATGGCGGGCCTCGCCTACCGCACCCAACCGGGACTCGGCGTGCCCGAGATCTGCGGCGGCACACTCGAGGTGCTCGGCCGTCGAATGCGCCGCATCGGCCATCGCGGGCGCGACAAGATCACCCTGCGGGTCGGTCACCTGCCGCAGGACGGCGCGGAGCGCCTCGACTCGACCTTCACCATCGCCGAGAACATCGCCGAACCGATCTATCGCCGAGACCGCAAGTTCAACACCCGGGAGGCCGCCGACGCCGTTGCCTACCTCGTCGACGCCGTGCGCCTGCCGCTCAGCGTGATGAACCGGATGCCGTGGGAGCTGAGCAGCGGACAGCGCCAACGCGTCGCCCTGGCCCGCGCCCTCATCCTGGAACCGGTACTGCTGATCGCCGACGAGCCGACCCGGGGCGTCGACGTCTCGGTGCGGCAGGGGGTGCTCGACGCCCTGCGCGACCTGCAGCAGGATCGCGCATTCTCCGCGCTGATCATCAGCAGCGACCTGTCGGTGGCGACCAGCATCTCCGACCGGCTCGCCGTGATGCAGCACGGCATCCTGGTCGGACTCGGCACCCCGAGCGATGTGCTCGAACGCCCGGAGCACGAGTACGTGAAAGACCTCTCCAGAACCCGGCCGATTCCCGTGATCCGGCCCGTCGACCATCCGCTCGACCTCGAAGGAACCGCCCCATGAGCCCGCATCGCCCCGCGAACCAGCACCGCGCAGTGACCGCCATCTTGGCGGAGCCCCTTGCCGACGACCAGCGACCCGAGGCGGGTCCCGTCGCCATCGTTCCCGAACTCGATGACCTCTACGTCGCCGCGGTTCGGGCCGGCGGCGGCCGGGTCACCGACGACGAGAACGAGGCGCGCGCCATCGTCTGGAACTCGCACAAGGCCGCGGCGCTCGGCGGCTACCTCGACGCGCACCCGAAGATCGGCTGGGTGCAGCTGCCCCTCGCAGGTGTCGATGCATACGCGCCGCTGATCGCGAAGCGGCCCGACCTGCTCTGGACCAGCGCGAAGGGATCTTTCGCCCAGCCGGTCGCCGAGCATGCCCTCACCCTCACCCTGGGGCTGCTGCGCGAACTGCCCAAGCGCATCCTCGCCACCACCTGGGACACGCAGAAAACGGGGACCTCCCTATTCGGCCTCGAGGTCCTCATCGTCGGTGCCGGCGGAATCGCCCTCGAACTGATCCGCCTGCTCCAGCCGTTCGGTGTGACCATCACCATCGTGCGCCGCAGCGCGGATCCGGTGCCGGGTGCCGATCGCACCGTCAGCTCCGAGCACCTCCTCGACGTGCTGCCTGACGCCGACGTCGTCGTCATCGCGGCGGCCCTCACCGAGGGCACCAACCAGCTGATCGGCGAGGTCGAGCTGAATGCGATGCGCGACACCGCCATCCTGGTCAACATCGCCCGCGGCGGACTCGTCGACACGGATGCCCTGGCCGGCGCGCTCGCCAGCCGTCAGATCAACGGGGCCGGCCTCGACGTCACCGACCCGGAGCCGCTACCCGACGGACACCCGCTGTGGCGCGAACCGCTCGCCATCATCACGCCGCACGTCGCAGACACCCCGGAAATGGTGCAGCCGCTGCTCGCCGCCCGTATCCAGGAGAACATCGAAGCGTTCCTGGGCGACGGCAGGTTCGTCGGGGTCGTCGATCCGAAGCTCGGCTATTGACCGCCTTCTGGGTCGGCTCCTATACCGCCTCGATGGGCGGTGACGCGAGCGGCATCGGCTGGGCGGTGACCCGGGCTGACGGCACCCTCAAGTACCGCGGCGTTGCCGCGGAAGCCTCGTCGCCGTCGTTCCTCGCTCATGGGGCACCGGGCATCCTCTATGCCGTCGATGAGGCGGCCGCCCGGGTCGAGGCCTACCGCGTCGTGGGAGACGGGATGCTCGAACCCCTCGGCGGTCGGGCGACGAGTGGCGCGGCCCCCTGTCACATCACGGTCACGCCGGGTCACCTGTACGTGTCCAACTACGTCGGCGGCACGGCGGACCGGTTTGCGCTTAACCCGGATGGCACGATCGGGGAGTTGCTCGACACCCTTCACGGCACCGGACGTGGCCCGCACGCGGCGCAGGACGGCCCGCACCTGCACGCGACGCTCGTGGTCGGTGGGGCCGTGCTGAGCGCCGACCTCGGTTCGGATCGGGTGCGGATGCAACGGCCGGTGGGGGAGCACCTCGAGCTCGCCGCCGAGACTGAGTTCCCGCCGGGCACAGGGCCGCGCGACCTCGTGCACTCGAGGGGCGAGGTGTTTCTCCTGGGGGAGCTGAGCGGCGGTCTGTTCCGGCTCGACGACCACGGCGCGATGCTCGGCTCGGGTGCCATCGTCGCCGACTGGACGCCCGGTGATCACGCAGCGGCTCTCGCGAGCCATGGCGACCACCTGTACTCGGGGCTGCGCGGGTCGAACCGCATCGCGGCCGCCCGTCGCGACGACCTCACGCCGGCCTTCGCCCTGCCGACCGGTGGAGACTGGCCGCGGCACCTGGTGATCACCGGCGATACCCTTCACGTGGCCAACCAGCTCTCCAGCACGGTCACAAGCTTTCGCCTCGAGCCGGCCACGGGCATCCCGACGCCGCTCGGCGCACCGGCTCCGGTCCCCTCCCCGACCTACCTCCTCCCCGCGCACTAAGGCCCGGCCTGCCCAGCCCCGGTCGGTCAGCTCGAGTCGGATAGCTCGCGTAGCCAGCTCGAGTTGGCCAGCTCGAGTCCGATAGTCGGAAACTCAGGACACTGGTCGGGCTCACCCTGCAACACGCCGGCACGCCGTTCGCGGCGGCGACCACGGTCCTGAGTTTCCGAACCTCCGGGCGCGCGGGGCGGCAGATCGCCGTGGCCGCACCGCCCCCGCCCACCTACGGAAACTCAGGGCTCTGGTCGCCGATGCACCCGACACCCCGGGCACCGCGGCCACCCCGCAACACATTTCCTGAGTTTCCGTAGGGGGAAGGGTGGGGGAGGAGGTGGGGCGGCGCGACGCGCGCGGGATGCGCCGATTTTGCAGACGCTCAACCTTTGGTAAAGTAATCACGCTGTTCACAGCAATCCTCGATAGCTCAATTGGCAGAGCATCGCACTGTTAATGCGGCGGTTCTTGGTTCGAGTCCAAGTCGGGGAGCTCGATAGTCGCACGGGG
>Ga0247737_1000226_pt1 | contig 20248 bp, 17 predicted proteins | sample UWRJL028104C2_FD_180937 | JGI IMG/M metagenome (GOLD analysis project Ga0247737, IMG submission 180937) | Plant litter microbial communities from Arlington Agricultural Research Station in Wisconsin, United States - UWRJ-L028-104C-2 | ecosystem: Environmental > Terrestrial > Plant litter >...
GGCCGTGCCCACACCCCCATCGAGACCCAACTGATCGGCCCGCCCGGCCGCTGACCCCGCCCCACGGCGATCTGCCGGCGTTTTCCGCAACGACATCGACAAGATCCGAGTGTGTCGCGGTCCGGAGTTGCATGATCGTGGCACCATTCGGGGCCATGGGCCTCATCATCCGACTTCTGATCACTGCATTCTCGTTGTGGCTGGCCACCGTACTGATCGACGGAATCGAACTGACCACCGACTCGGCGTCGGAGAAGGTCATCACGCTCTTGATCGTCGCGGTCATCTTCGGCGTCATCAACGCGGTGCTCCGGCCGATCATCAAGGTCGTGGGCTGTGGGCTCTACGTGCTCACGCTCGGCCTGATCGCGCTGATCGTGAATGGCGCGCTCTTCCTGCTGACCAGCTGGATCGCCGACCAGTTCGACCTGCCGTTCCACGTCGACAACTTCTGGCCGAGCGCCGTCCTCGGCGCCCTGCTCGTCGGCGTCGTGAGCTGGCTGCTCAACATGCTGGTCCCCGACGGCGACGACTGAACCCGGATCAGCCGGCAACCGGATCAGCCAACGACAAGAGGAATCGGCCGACGACAAAGTGGCTTCGAGGCTCGGCCCGGCGCCGGGCCGGCCGGCAGATGAAGCGCCATATCGTCGTGAGGTGAGCCATAGGCAAGGACCGCTGCGCCTGTGAGCCCTTACGGTAAAGCATGAGCGAGGAGCGGCGCGGATACCTTTATGGCCTCGCGGCGTACGTGATGTGGGGTTTCTTCCCGATTTACTTCAAGCAACTCCTGCCCGCGTCGCCGCCCGAGATCCTCGCGCATCGGGTCATTTGGTCGGTCGTCTTCGTCACCCTGCTGCTCGCGTTCGTGCGGAACTGGCGCTTCCTCAAGCGCATCGCCCGCAGCCCGAAGCTCCTCGGCGGCAGCTCGCTCGCGGCGCTGCTGATTGCCGTGAACTGGGGCACCTACATCTACGGCGTCAACTCGTCGCGGGTCGTCGAGGCCGCGCTGGGCTACTTCATCACCCCGCTAGTTCTGGTGCTGCTCGGCGTTACCGTGCAGCGCGAACGATTGAGGGCTCTCCAGTGGGTCGCCGTCGGAGTCGGCACGCTGGCCGTCGCCGTGCTGACCGCCGACTACGGCCACCCGCCGTACATCGCCTTGATTCTCGCCGTCAGCTTCGGCACCTACAGCCTCGTCAAGAAGCGCATGTCGTTGCCACCGGCCGAGGGGCTCTTCGTCGAGTCGGCCGTGCTGGCGCTCCCCGCCCTGGCCTTCGTCGGCTGGCTGACCACGGCCGGCGACGCCAAGTTCGGGCACGTCTCGGCCGGTCACACCGCGCTCATGATCTTTTCGGGGCTGGCCACCGCGCTGCCGTTGCTGCTCTTCGCCTCCGCGGCCAACCGCGTGCCGATGGTCGGGATCGGCATCCTGCAGTACGTCGCACCGATCCTCCAGCTCGCCTGCGGGCTGCTGATCTATCACGAGCCGATGCCGCCGGCCCGGCTCGCCGGCTTCGCCCTCGTGTGGGTGGCGCTCCTCGTCTTCACGGTTGACGCCATTCGCCGTCGTCCCCGCCGGGGAGAGACAGCGGCCGGCCCGACGGCCGCCACCGTCGAACCGGCCGCCACCCTGCCACCCCGCTGACCCCGAATCAGAAGGTCACGGGACGTCGTAGGCGAGCAGCACCTTTCCGTCGTACTGCACCAGTTCCAGCCGGGACAGACTTCCCCGGCCGAAGTGGGTGACGCCGGGCATCGCGAATTCCGCGCCGGGCGTCGCTTGCCAGGAGCCGAGCTGTTCTTTCTGCTCGTCGGGGCCGTACGCCACCAGGCGGAACGTGTAGGGGCGGGTCGCCGAGCGGCTGTAGGAACAAACCAGGTCGACCTTCGTGCCGCCGGGGGTGCCGGTCAGCCGCACGGTGGCCGTGACGGGCGAGAAGCTCTGCACCGCGGTCATCGCGATCGCGGGACCGGCCGGTGGAGCTGCCGGTGCGGCGTTTCCTCGCGTCCAAGCGAAGACCCCGACGCCGATCAGTGCCACGAGAACCGCGGCCGCAGCCGAGCTCACCAGCCGTACCCGAACATTCTTGCTCTTATTGCGCCTTTTAGCATCCGGCGCCAAGGTGGCCCACTCGCTGGTCGCCCAGTCACGCAGCGAAGCGCCGGGATGGCTCTCGCCGCCCGTCAGCGTGGGGTCGAGGAGTTTCGCGAACTCCTTGGCGTCCAATCGCGACAGCACGTCGGGCAGGGCCGAGATGTCCGCGACCGCCTCGCGGCAGAACGAACACGTAGCCAGATGGCTCTCATACGCAGCCCGCTCCGTCGGCGACAAGGCGCCCAGCACATAGGCCCCGTCGTCGTGTTCGTGCTCGCAGTGCACCCCGTCACCACCCTCCGCCGATCTCCCACCTGCACCCTGTCTTACGGGCGACAGGAACAAGAGGTTCAACGGAGGCTTAGGTGCCCTCGTCAGGCGGTCACCGATTCCCCCGCCGACAGCGCCTCGGCCACATTTCGGGCGGCCGCGGTCAGCTTGGCCCGCACGACCCGCGCCGATGTGAGCATTTCGGCGGCGGGCAACGCGCACGCCAGCACCAACCGTCGTTCGATGTCGCGGTCGGCCAGGACCAACACCGAGGCGCAGGCCAGCCCCTGCCGGAACTGGCCCATCTCGAGCTGCATGCCGCGGCGCTCACCGGCGGCCAGGTCGGCCTCGAGCGCCTCGGGGGTGGTCAGCGTGGCCGGGGTGAACGACCGCATGCCGTAGTCGCGCAGGTAGCGCGCCCGCTGATCGGGAGTGAGCGTGGCCAGCAGGCCTTTGCCGAGCGCGGTGGCATGGCCGCCCTCGTCGAAGCCGGGCGACATGTCATCGATGAAGGGCGAACGGGCGCCCTCGGCCGACGCGGTCACCGCGATCCGGCCGCCGACGAAGCGACCGAGGTAGTGGCTGTAGCCGCTGTCGAGCGCCGCCCGCCGCAACGCCTCACCGACCGCGGGCGGCCCCCGGAAGGCCGAGACCAGCTCCCGGTATCGGTCCGCGATCTCCAGACCCACGATGTACGTGCCGTCCTCGCGGCGGATCACGTAACCCTCGTAGGCCAAGGTGCGCACCAGGTGATAGGTCGTCGCGACGGTCAACTCACACCGTCGCGCGATCTGTTTCACGGTGAGTCCGCGGGGTGCCCGACCGACTGATTCGAGCACGCGCAGAGCGCGTGAGACGCTCCGAATCAGGTCGGACGGCTCCGCCAGGGGGTCGCGCACAGCTACCTCCGACGCCAGGGACTTACACCATATGAATAATCTTCCTCCGAGGGAATGCCAAAAGCATGTGGATCACGATCGATTTACACGAGCCGTGTGGTCATTGGCACTGAGCGCGCTCAGCCACATCGGGTCCGGCCCTGTCTGACCACAGATGGCGAACCTCAAAATCCTTCCCCCGCCGAGCCTGCCCACCAGCGCCTGATGGGCATCGATCGGTGCGCTGACGACGATCTCGGTGCGCGTCCCCGCCTTCCTCGTGGCCGGCCCCGCCAGGCAAATCGGCCACAAGCTCGGCTTCTCCCCCACCGGGCTCGGTCTGGCGGACTGTGGCCGGTGGGACTGATCAAGATTCGCACCTCCGAAGTTCTGGGGTTCGGCCGGTCGAGAGCGCGCGTCCGTCCGGGCCGGTTCCGTGCATCGAGCGCCCGCAATTGCCAGATCCGGAATTTGATCTTGCGAGCAACACCCCTGGGGCGGTGCTTGTCGGACCCATGTGGCATCGTGAAAGCGTGGTGAGCACCGGTGACCTGACGCTGTCGTCGCTCGGCCTCGACATCGATCCCTCGGTCGATGCATCGGTGTCGGCGACGCTGGCCGCCGTGGAGGAAGCGCTGCGGCTCAACGTGGCCAGCGCCGACCCCCTGGTGGCCGAGGCTGCCCGCCATCTCGCCGACGCGGGAGGCAAGAGGTTCCGGCCGATGCTCGTGGCGCTCGGCGCCCAGTTCGGCGACCCGGGTGCGCCGGAGATCATCGCCGCGGCCAACGTGGTCGAGCTGACCCACCTGGCGACGCTTTACCACGACGACGTCATGGACGAGGCGCCCGTGCGGCGCGGGGCGCCCAGCGCGAACGCCCGCTGGGGCAACTCGGTGGCGATCCTGGTGGGCGACTATCTCTTCGCCCAGGCGGCCGACCTGGCCGCCTCGCTCGGGCCCGAGGCCGTCCACCTGCAGGCGCGCACGTTCGCGCGGCTCGTGCACGGTCAGATCGCCGAGACGGTCGGGCCGCGGGGCAACGATCCGATCGAGCACTACCTCCAGGTCATCACCGAGAAGACAGCCTCGCTGATCGCCACCTCGGCGCGCTTCGGCGGGCTCTTCTCGGGAGCGCCGGTCGAGATCGTCGAGGCCCTCGCGTCCTACGGCGAGACAATCGGCATCGCGTTCCAGCTCTCCGACGACCTGCTCGATATCGCCTCCGAGTCCGTGCAGTCGGGCAAGACTCCCGGCACCGATCTGCGTGAGGGCGTGCCGACGCTGCCGGTGCTCTACGCGCTGGCCGGCGACGACACCGACGCACGGCTGCGCGAGCTGCTCGCCGGCGGGCCCCTCACCGACGACGGCCTGCACGCCGAGGCGCTGACCCTGCTGCGCGAGTCGGCCGCGATGAAGCGGGCGCGCGAGACCGTGCGCACCTACGCCGAAGAGGCGCGCAGCGCGCTGTCGCCGCTGCCCGACGGCGCGGCCAGGCGGGCGATGGAAGCGCTCTGCGACTTCATCGCCGACCGCACCAGCTGACGTAACGAAAAACCCCGGCTCTTGGTGAGCCGAGGCCTTTTCGTGTCAGGTCAGCGGACGAATTGCGCCGCGTCTCTCGTCAGGTCGATCAGCGGAGCCGGGACGACGCCCAGCGCGAACGTGGCCACCACGCCGATGACCAGCGCGGCCGAGGTCAGGAAGCCCGGGATCGACACCGTCGGCGTCGACTCTCCCGGCTCAGAGAGCCACAGCAGCACGACCACCCGCAGGTACGGGAAGGCCAGCAGCATGCTGCTGATCACGCCGAACACGACCAGCCAGGTCTGACCGCCCTCGACCGCCGCCCCGAAGACCGCGAACTTGCTGGTGAGGCCACTGGTCAGCGGGATGCCGGCGAAGGCCAGCAGGATGAACGTGAAGGCGGCGGCGAAGAGTGGGCTCTTGCGGCCCAGACCGGCCCACCGGGCGAGGTGGGTGGCTTCCCCGTCGGCGTCGCGGACAAGCGTCACGATGCCGAAGGCGGCGAGGACCGCGAAGCCGTACGCCACCAGATAGAACATCGTGCTGCTCAGGCCCTCCTCGTTCAGCGCGAGGACACCGACCAGCAGATAACCCGCGTTCGCGATCGACGAGTAGGCCAGCAGACGCTTCATGTCGGTCTGGGTGATCGCCAGGATCGCGCCAGTCAGCATGGTCAGCACCGCGACCGTGCCGAGCACCGGCTGGAAGTCCCAGCGCACGCCGTCGAAGGCCACGTAGAGGATTCGCAGCAGCGCCCCGAACGCGGCGACCTTGGTGCAGGCCGCCATCAGCGCGGTGACCGGCGTCGGCGCACCCTGGTAGACGTCCGGCGTCCAGACGTGGAACGGCGCGAGCGCCGCCTTGAACAGCAGGCCGATCGAGAGCAAGGCCAGGCCGGCGTAGAGAAGCACCTGGCTGCGCTGCGGGTCGGCCACCGCGCTATGCACCTGGGCCAGCGAGACACCGCCGGAGAAGCCGTAGATCAGGGCCACCCCGAACAGGAAGAACGCCGACGCGTACGAACCGAGCAGGAAGTACTTCAGCGCGGCCTCCTGGCTGAGCAGGCGACGCCGGCGGGCGAGCGCGCACAGCAGATACAGCGGCAGCGAGAAGACCTCGAGCGCGACGAACATGGTGAGCAGATCGTTCGCGGCGACGAAGAGCAGCATCCCCCCGAGCGCGAAGAGCGTCAGCGGGTAGACCTCGGTGGCACCGGACTGGTCGCCCGCCTGCCTCAGGTCCTTGCGCGAGCCCACGGTGATCGCGGCCTGCGCCACGAACGGGCCGCCCCGCTCGATGGAGCGCTCGCCGATCAGCATCAGCGAGACGGCGCCGAGCACCAGCAGCGCGCCCTGCAGGAAAACCGTCGGGCCGTCGACGGCGACCGCGCCGCCGATCGTGATCTTCCGAGTGTCGTGCTGGACGACCACCGCGACGAACGCCGCGGCCACCGCCGCGAACGCGAGCGACAGCTGGATCACGTTGCGGGACCGGCGGGGTGCGAACACCTCGACCAGGATGCCGACGCAGGCCGCCCCGAAGAGGATCAACATCGGCAACAACGCGCCGTAGTCGATGGCGGGCAGTTTCAGGTCTCCCATGGCTAGCGCGCCACCCTTTCGTTAGCGACGACCACCGTCGGCGCCGGATCCCGCACGCCGACGTCCTGCAGAGTTGCTTCCACCGCCGGGTTGATCACGTCGGTGAGCGGCTTCGGGTAGAAGCCGAGCAGGACGATCAGCAGGATCAGCGGGGCAACCACGACCTTCTCGCGGAGCGTGATGTCCTTGTGCATGGCCGGCACCTCGGTAAGGGCCGGGTTGGGAGTGCCCTGCGTGGTGCGCTGCACCATCCAGAGCACGTAGCCGGCGGCCAGGATGATGCCGAAGGTCGCCACCACCGCGTACGCCTTGTGCACGGTGAACGTGCCGATCAGCACCAGGAACTCGCTGATGAACGGCGCTGTGCCGGGCAGCGCCAGCGACGCGAGACCGGCGAAGAAGAACACCCCGGCTAGGACCGGTACGAGCTTGCCGGCACCGCCGAAGTCGCTGATCAAGTTGGAGCCGCGCCGGGCGACGAACATGCCGACCACGATGAAGAGCAGGCCGGTGGCCAGACCGTGGTTGACCATGTAGAGCACTGAGCCGGTACCGGCCTGGCTGGTGAAGGCGAAGATGCCGATGCCGATGAAGCCGAAGTGCGCGATCGACGTGTACGACACCAGGCGCTTGAGGTCGTTCTGACCGACCGCGAGCAGCGCGGCGTAGACGATGCCGATGACACCGAGCACCAGCGCGGCCGGGGCGAACCAGCGCGACGCCTCCGGGAAGAGCGGGAGGCAGTAGCGCAGGATCCCGAACGTGCCGACCTTGTCCATCACGCCGACCAGCAGTGCCGCGGCACCCGCCGGAGCGGCCCCACCGGCGTCCGGGAGCCAGGTGTGGAACGGGAAGAACGGCGCCTTGATGGCGAACGCGACGAAGAAGCCCAGGAAGAGCCAGCGCGCGGTGTTCTGGTCGATCGAGCCGGCCACCTCGGTGAGCTTGAGGAAGTCGAACGTGTGGCCGCCGACCACCCACAGCCCGATGACCGCGGCCAGCATGAAGAGACCGCCGACCAGGCTGTAGAGGAAGAACTTGACCGCCGCGTACTGCCGGCGTTGGCCGCCGAACGACCCGATGATGAAGTACATCGGGATCAGCATGACCTCGAAGAACACGTAGAACAGGAAGATGTCGGCGGCCGCGAAGACGCCGATCATCGTGAACTCGAAGGCCAGCAGCAGCGCGAAGTAGGCCGAGGCGGAGCGGTTGCTCTTCTCGACGTCGTGCCAGGAAGCCAGAATCACGACCGGGAACAGGATCGCGATCAGCATCAGCATGACCAGCGCGATGCCGTCGGCGGCGAAGGTGAACCGGGCGTCCCAGGACGGGATCCAGGCGTACGACTCGCGGAACTGGAAGCGGTCGCCGCCCGCCTTGAAGGCGATCCACATCACGACGCTGAGCACCAGCACGAGCAGCGACCAGCCGAGGGCGACGGTCTTGGCCAACTCGGCCTTCTGCCGCGGGATGAGCGCCACGATCACGGCGCCCACCAGGGGCAGGAGCGTCAGGATGGACAGAAACGGAAAGTCGTTCACGCCAACCACCCAAGCTGGATCGCGAGGAAGGCGCCGACCACCAGGACGGCACCGGTGAGCATCGAGAGGGCGTACGAGCGCACGAAGCCGGTCTGCAGCCGCCGGAGTCGCCCGGAGGTACCGCCGATGCCGGCCGCGATGCCGTTGACCAGCCCGTCGATGCCCTTGTTGTCGAGGAAGACCAGCGCCCGGGTGAGATAGATACCCGGCCGCTCGAAGACCGCCTCGTTGAACGCGTCGGTGTAGAGGTTGTGGCGGGCCGCGGTGACGATCGGCCCGGCCGGCTGTTCCTGCAGGGCCGTGCCCCGGCGGAACAGCGCCCAGGCCAGGCCGGCGCCGGCCAGCGAGATCGCCACGACCAGAACGCTGACCACCCACGCGGGCCCGATCACCGGCTCGAGGTGCTGTTCCGGGCCGAGCACCGGCTCGAGCCAGTGGCTCACCGGCGAGGCGATCAGGCCACCGGCGACGACGGAGCCGAGCCCCAGCAGGATGAGCGGAACCGTCATGATCGGCGGCGACTCGTGCGGGTGCTCGTTCTCCTCGGTGTACCGCTCCGGCCCGTGGAAGGTCAGCACGAACAACCTGGTCATGTAGAACGCGGTCAGGCCCGCACCGAGCAACGCGGCGAACCCGAACAGCCAGGCCGTCCACCCCTCGCGGGCGAAGGCGGCCTCGATGATCGGATCCTTGCTGAAGAAGCCGGAGAAGGGTGGCAAGCCGATGATCGCGAGCCAGCCGGCCATGAAGGTCAGCCAGGTGATCTTCATGTATTTGCGCAGGCCGCCGAAGCGCCGGATGTTGACCTGGTCGTGCATGCCGTGCATGACCGAGCCGGCCCCGAGGAACATGTTGGCCTTGAAGAAGCCGTGCGCCAGCAGGTGGATGATCGCCAGGGCGTACGCCCCACCGCCGAGACCGACACCGAGGAACATGTAGCCGATCTGGCTGACCGTCGACCAGGCCAGGACCCGCTTGATGTCGTCCTTGGCCGCGCCGATGACGCAGCCCATCAGCAGCGTGAGAGCACCCACGCTGACCACGACCACCTCGAGCGTCGTGTTCGCCGAGAAGATCGCGTTCGAGCGGGCGATGAGGTAGACGCCCGCGGTCACCATCGTGGCCGCGTGGATGAGGGCGGAGACCGGGGTCGGGCCCTCCATCGCGTCCGGGAGCCAGGCCTGCAGCGGGAACTGGCCGGACTTCCCGGCCGCGCCGAGCAGTAGCAGCAGGCCGAGAACGAGGACCGTGGTCGAGCTCAGCGCACTCACATTGCCGAACACTTCGTCGTACTGGGTGGTGCCGAGCGTGGCGAACATCAGGAAGATGCCGATCGCCAGGCCGGCGTCGCCGACCCGGTTCATCAGGAACGCCTTCTTGCCGGCGGTCGCCGCGGACGGGCGGGTGTACCAGAACGAGATCAGCAGGTAGGACGCCAGACCGACGCCCTCCCAGCCGAAGTAGAGCATCACGTAGTTGTTGCCGAGGACCAGCAGCAGCATCGCGGCGACGAAAAGGTTGAAATAAGCGAAGAACTTACGCCGGCCCGGGTCGTGCTCCATGTAGCCGACCGCGTACAGGTGGATCAGCGACCCGACGCCCGTGATCAGCAGGACGAAGACGCCGGCCAGCGGGTCGAACAGCAACCCGAAGTCGACGTGCAGGTTCCCGACCGTGATGAAGTCCCACAGGCTCTGCTGGGCCGACCGCTCGCCGTCCTCCAGCCCGCTCAGGCTGATGAAGAAGACCAGCCCGAGTACGAACGTGGCCGCCACCGAGAGGACGCCGAGCCAGTGTCCCCACTTGTCGGCCCGCTTGCCGAGCAGCAGCAGGATCGCGGCGCTGACCAGCGGAATGGCCACCAAAAGCCAGATTCCGCTCAGCACCCCCGACGCGGGGGCGTACTCCACTGTCTGTTCCACGTGAAGGCCCCTTTAGTACTTGAGGAGGTTCGCGTCGTCGACGCTCGCCGAGCGCCGCGTACGGAAGATCGACATGATGATCGCGAGACCCACCACGACCTCGGCGGCCGCGACGACCATCACGAAGAACGAGATGATCTGGCCGTCCAGGCCGCCGTTGATGCGGCTGAAGGTGACCATCGCGAGGTTCGCGGCGTTGAGCATGAGCTCGATGCACATGAACAGCACGATCGCGTTGCGGCGGACGAGCACCCCGGCGGCGCCGATGGTGAACAGGATCGCCGCGAGCACAAGATAATAATCCGGGGTCACTGAGCCACCTCGATTGAAACCCACCGCTTCGCGCTCATTTGTCCGTTCCCTTCGGGGCCAACTCATCAGCGGTGAGCTCCCGGATCGGCAGGATCTGGGAGATGCTCCGCTCGGCGCCGTTGCCGTCCGGCAGCCGTGCGGGCGCGGCGACCGACATGGTGTTGGCATAGACGCCGGGGCCGGGCTTGGGGCCGGGGTAGTTGCCCGGCCGGAACCGCTGCTTCATCCGGGTCAGCTGGTCGACCACGTCGGCCTTGGACCGCTCGACATGCGCCAGGATCATCGCGCCGACCGCGGCGGTGATGAGCAGCGCCGAGGTGACCTCGAAGGCGAAGACGTACCGGGTGAAGAGCAGCGCGGCAAGGCCCTGCACGTTGCCGTTGGCGTTCGCGTCGGCCAGTCCCACCGTGCTGGTGTCGCCGAGCGAGCGGGCCAGCCCGGTGCCGATCAGCGCGGCGAAGCCGACGCCGAGCAGGATCGCGGCGACCCGCTGGCCGCGCAACGTCTCGATCAGCGAGTCGGAGGCATCCCGGCCGACCAGCATGAGCACGAAGAGGAAGAGCATCATGATCGCGCCGGTGTAGACGATGATCTGCACCGCGCCGAGGAACGGCGCCGCGTTGACCACGTAGAGGAAGCCCAGGCAGAGCATCGTCACGACGAGCCACAGCGCGGAGTGGACCGCGTTGCGGGCCAGCACCATGCCGAGCGCGCCGATGACGGCGATCGAGCCGAGGATCCAGAAGGCGACCGCTTCGCCCGTGGAGACGTGGTCCATCACACGGCCCCCTCAACGGTCTTTTCATTTCGTTTCCCGCCGCGGTCCGACTCGGCCGCTTCACCAGAGGCGGCTGCGGCCTCGTTCGTCGCCCACGGCGCCCGCTCGGCACCGGCCGACGTGCCCGGGTTGGTGAGCGCCCCGAGGTAGTAGTCCTTGTCGGTATCGCCCAGCCGCATCGGGTGCGGCGGCTGCTCCATGCCCGGCAGCAGCGGCGCCAGCAGTTCCTTCTTCGTGAAGATCAGGTCCTGGCGGTTGTCGCGGGCCAGCTCGTACTCGTTGCTCATGGTGAGCGACCGGGTCGGACAAGCCTCGATGCACAGCCCGCAGAAGATGCACCGGGCGTAGCTGATCTGGTAGATGCCCGCGTAGCGCTCACCCGGCGAGTAACGCTCCTCGTCGGTGTTGTCGGCACCTTCGACATAGATCGCGTCGGCCGGGCAGGCCCAGGCGCACAGCTCACAGCCGATGCACTTCTCCAGGCCGTCCGGGTGCCGGTTGAGAATGTGCCGGCCGTGGTAGCGCGGCGCCGGCGTCGGCGGCGAGAACGGGTAGTCGGTCGTGATGACCTTGCGGAACATGTGCGCGAAGGTCACCCCGAAGCCCTTGAACGAGCCGGTGAACGTCCCCACGTCACACCTCCTTGTCTGCAGAAACGGGCGAGGAGTCGCCGCCGACCAGCGCGGCGGCGCGTTCGGCCACCGCTCGGCGGGCCCGTGGACTGGGGGGTACCTGGAGATCCATCGGTGGCACCGGGAAACTGCCCGGGGGTCTCGCCGCGAGTTCCTCCTCGATGGAGATCTGCCGGGGCTTGCGCGCGGCCGGCCAGAGCATCGCGACCAACAGGATCACGACGACGATGCCGATGATCGAGAACCACTTGGCCTGCTGGGAGAGCTCGTTGTTGGCGATCTTCACGTAGCTCAGGAAGAGGATCCACACCAGGTTGACCGGGATGAGGACCTTCCAGCCGAAGCGCATGAACTGGTCGTAGCGCATCCGGGGCAGGGTGGCCCGCAGCCAGATGAAGCCGAAGAGCAGCAGCAGCACCTTGGCGAAGAACCAGATAACCGCGAAGTAGCCGGAGTTCGCGCCCTCCCAGAACCAGGTGATCGGCCAGGGGGCCCGCCAGCCGCCGAGGAACAGCGTGGTGGCGAACGCCGAGACGGTGATCATGTTGATGTACTCGGCCAGGAAGAAGAGCGCGAACTTGAACGACGAGTACTCGGTGTGGAAGCCGCCGACCAGCTCGGACTCCGCCTCGGGCAGGTCGAACGGCGCCCGGTTGGTCTCGCCGACCGCCGCGATGCAGTAAATGATGAAGCTCGGCAGCAGCAGGACGGCGTACCAGCTCGGGGTCGTCACCTCCCAGCCGAAGATGTTGACCGGGCTGCCGTGCGCCTGCGCGGCCACGATCTGCGAAGTGCTCATCGAGCCGGCGGTCATGAAGACCGCCACGATCGAAAGACCCATCGCGACCTCGTACGAGATCATCTGCGCACTCGACCGCAGACCACCCAGCAGCGGGTAGGTCGAGCCGGACGCCCAGCCGGCCAGCACGACGCCGTAGACGGCCATCGACGAACAGGCCAGCAGCACCAGCACCGAGACCGGCACGTCGGTGAGCTGCAGGGCCGTCTGCTGGCCGAACATGTTGACCACGCCGCCGAACGGGATCACCGAGAACGCGGTGAACGCCACCGTCGCCGAGATCACCGGGGCGATGAAGTAGACCACCTTGTCGGCGGTCTTCGGGATGATCTCTTCCTTGAACGGCAGCTTCACGCCGTCGGTGAGGCTCTGCAGCCAGCCCTTGGGCCCGACCTGGTTGGGACCGGGCCGGACCGCCATCCGGGCCACGACCTTGCGCTCGTAGACGATCGTGAAAAGCGTCAGCAGGAGCAGCAGGACGAAGACGCCGAACAGCTTGATCAGCGAGATCCACCAGACGTCGTTCTCGAACGTCTGCAGAGTCGGGTCCACGGCGTGCGCCGCCAGAATCACGTCGGTCATGCGATCACTCCTGAAGCGAGGATCGGTCCGGGCCGGCCGGCGGAGAGCCGGACAACCGCGCCCGCGGTCACGCCGAGGCTGCGACGCAAGGTCGAGCCGGGCGAGTTGGTGGGCAGCCACACCACGCGCGGCGGCAGATCGGTGATGGCGGCCGGCAGGGTGACCGCACCACGGTCGGTGCCGACCGTGACCACATCACCGTCGGCCACGCCGAGCGACTCGGCCAGGTCCTTGCCGATCCGCGCGACCGGCAGCCGCGCGGTGCCGGCGAGCACCTGGTCACCCTCGAGCAGCGAGCCCAGGTCGATCAGGTGGTGCCAGGTGGCCAGAACGGCTTCGTGCTCGTCGACCTCGGGCAGTGCCGAGGCCGCGACCGCGGGCACCGCGGGACGGAACGCCTTGGTGGCCGGAATCCCGCCCAGCTCGCGGCGGATCGTCATCACGTCACCGGTGGTGAGGGTGACTCCCATCAGCGCGGCTATCGCGTCAAGCACCCGGCCGTCGGTCATCGACGTGCTCGGCAGGACCGTGTCGAAGGACCGCAGCCGGCCTTCCCAGTCGAGGAAGGTGCCGGACTTCTCGGCCGCCGGGGCGATCGGGATGACGACGTCGGCGCGGCGGGTGACCGCGCTGTGCCGGATCTCGAGGCTGACCACGAAGCCGGCGTTGTCGAGCGCCTGCTCGGCCAGCCGCGGGTCGGTCAGGTCGCCCGGGTCGACGCCCGCGACCAGCAGGCCACCGAGCTGACCGGCCGCGGCCGCCGCGATGATCGCGTCGGTGTCCCGGCCCGTCGTGCTGGACAGCGCGCCCGGCTCGATGTCCCAGGCCAGCGACATCTCGGCGCGCGCCGTCGGGTCGCTGACCGGACGGCCGCCGGGCAGCAGGTTGGGCAGGCAGCCGGCGTCGATCGCGCCGCGGTCGCCGGCCCGACGGGGCACCCACGCGAGGCGAGCGCCCGTGCGGGCCGCAAGGTCGGCCGCGGCGGAGAGACCGCCGGGCACGGTGGCCAGACGTTCACCGACGATCAGCAGGGCACCGGGGGCGGAGAGCGCGGCGACCAGCGCCGGGTCCTCGGCCAGCAGCCGCGCCTCGTCGCCGGGAACCGCCGCGACCAGGGCCGCGCCGAGCTTCTCGAAACCGCGGGAGAGGTACGGAGCCACGGCCGTGACCCGAAGCTTCTTGCGTCCGTGTCCCTTGCGCAGACGCAGGAACAGGATCGGGCACTCCTCCTCGGGCTCGAGCCCGACGATCACCGCGGCCGGTGCGTCCTCGACGTCGTCGTACGTGACGTCGGCGACCCCGGCGACCGAGGCGGCAAGGAAGTCGGCCTCCTCGGCGCTGAGCGGGCGGGCCCGGAAGTCCACGTCGTTGGTACCGAGGGCAACCCGGGCGAACTTCGCGTACGCGTACGCGTCCTCCACCGTGAGCCGGCCACCAGTCAGCACGCCGACGCCCTGCCCAGTCGCGGCCTTCAGCCCTTCGGCCGCCGCGAGCAGGGCCTCGCTCCAGGACGCCTCGCGCAGCTCACCGGTCGCGGCGTCGCGCAGCAGCGGCACCGTGATCCGGTCGTTCGCCACCTGGTACTGGAAGCCCCAGCGGCCCTTGTCGCAGTTCCACTCCTCGTTCACCGCCGGGTCGTCGCCGGCCAGGCGCCGCAGCACCTTGCCGCGGCGGTGGTCGGCCCGCATCGAACAACCGGCGGCGCAGTGCTCGCAGGCGGTCGGCGTCGAGACCAGGTCGAACGGGCGGGCGCGGAACCTGTACTGCTCGCCGGTGAGTGCGCCCACCGGGCAGATCTGAATGGTGTTGCCGGAGAAGTAGGAGTTGAACGGGACGTCGCCCGCACCCTCGCCGGCCTGGCCGTCCCCGGTGCCGGTCCCGCCGAAGAAGTCGTCCCGGTAGACGTTGATCTGCTCGCCGGAGGAACGGTCCATCAGGTCGATGAACTTGTCCCCGGCGATCTCCTCGGAGAACCGGGTGCAACGCTGGCACAGGATGCACCGCTCACGGTCGAGCAGCACCTGGCTGGAGATGTGGATCGGCTTCTCGTACTCGCGCTTGTGCTCCTTGAACCGCGAGTCGGACCGGCCGTTGGTCATCGCCTGGTTCTGCAGCGGGCACTCGCCGCCCTTGTCGCAGGTCGGGCAGTCGAGCGGATGGTTAGCGAGCAGCAGCTCCATCACGCCGCCCTGCGCCTTGGCAGCGACCGGCGAGGTGAGCTGGGTGCGCACCACCATGCCCTCGGCCACCGTCTGAGTGCACGAGGCGACCGGCTTGCGCTGGCCCTCCACGTCGACCAGGCACTGGCGGCAGGCGCCGGCCGGAGCCAGCAGCGGGTGGTCGCAGAACCGGGGAATCGCGATGCCCATCCGTTCGGCGACCCGGATGACCAGCTCGCCCTTCTGAGCGGTCACCTCGATGCCGTCGACCGTCAGGGTGACGGTATCGGTCTTTTTGGCAACGTCCGTCATCAGTGAGCTCCAACCAGAGCCTTGGCGGACAGCCGCGGAGCGGTCCGGCCCTCGATGTAGTCCAGGTAGTCCTGGCGGAAGAACTTGAGCGTCGACATCACCGGCGTCGCCGCGCCGTCGCCCAGGCCGCAGAACGACCGGCCGAAGATGTTGTCGGCGGTGTCCTGCAGCGTGTCCAGATCGGAGTGCGTCCCCTCGCCGGAGAGGATTCGGCGGTAGGTGCGCACCATCCAGTAGTTGCCCTCGCGGCACGGGGTGCACTTGCCGCACGACTCGTGGTGGTAGAACTCCAGCCACCGCCACGTCGAGTAGACCGGGCAGTCCTGGTCGCTGAAGATCTGCATCGCGGTGGTGCCCAGGATCGACCCGGCCGCGGCCACACCTTCGAAGTCCATCGCGGTGTCGATGTGATCGGCGGTGAGCAGCGGGGTCGACGAGCCGCCCGGGGTCCAGAACTTCAGGGTGTGACCGGGCTTCATGCCGCCGGCGAGCTCGATCAGCTCCCGCAGCGTGATGCCGAGGCCACACTCGTACTGGCCGGGGTTGACGATGCGGCCGGAGAGCGAATAGATCATCGGGCCGGACGACTTCTCCGTGCCCATGCTCTTCCACCAGTCGGCGCCACCGAGCACGATGTAAGGCACGCTGGCGATCGTGCCGACGTTGTTGACCACCGTGGGGCTGGCGTAAAGACCCGCGATCGCCGGGAAGGGCGGCCGGAGCCGGGGCTGGCCGCGGAAGCCCTCGAGCGAGTCGAGCAGCGCCGTCTCCTCGCCGCAGATGTAGGCGCCGGCGCCGCTGTGCACGACCAGTTCGAGGTCGAAGCCCGAGCCCAGGATGTTCTGGCCGAGGTAACCCTTGGCCCGCGCCTCGTCGACGGCGTTGCGCAGGCGGCGGGCGGCGTGGACGGCCTCGCCCCGGATGTAGATGAAGGCCCGGTTGGCACGGATCGCGTACGCCGCGATGATCGCTCCCTCGACCAGCGAATGCGGGTCGTAGGTCATCAGCGGCAGGTCCTTGCAGGTGCCGGGTTCGCCCTCGTCGGCGTTGATCACGAGGTAGTGCGGCTTGCCGTCGCCCTGCGGGATGAAGCCCCACTTGAGACCGGTCGGGAAGCCCGCGCCGCCGCGGCCGCGCAGGCCCGAGTCCTTGATGAGCTGGATGAGGTCGTCGGGGTGCACGTCGAGGGCCTTACGCAGCGCCGCGTAGCCGTCGAGCCGCTCGTAGACACCGATCTTCCAGGCGTCCGGCGAGAGCCAGCGCTTGGTGAGCACCGGGGTCAGTTTCTGAAGAACCGCACGCCCTGGCTGAGTCACTTCTGCTCCTTGTTACGGACGCTGTCACCGGTCGGCTTGCCATCGCCCGCGGGCTGGTTGGACGCCGTACCGGCCGCCTCGGCCGCAGCCTCGACCTTCCCGGCAGCGGCCTCGATCTTCCCGGCCGCCGTCCTGAGCGCGCTCGTCGCCTTCTCGGCGACGGTCGCGAGCTTGCCGCGGCTCTCCTCGCGGGGGGAGGGCTTGGTCCTGGTGATCGGGGTGTCCGGGTCGAAGTTGGCCACCGCGATGCCGTGTTCCTGAGCCAGGTTCACACCGCGCAGGGTGGGCGCCCCGGCCGGGCCGTCGGCGACCGCGCCCGCGCGCGAGTCGGAGAAGCCGGCCAACTGCAGCTGCATCTCCTTGAGCGAGCAGATCCGCGAGCCTCGGCTGAGCGTGGGCTGCTGACCGTTGCGCAACTGGTCGACCAGGCCGATCGCCGCCTCGGGGGTGGCCTCGTCGACGGCGAAGTCGTAGTTGACCGTCACCACCGGCGCGTAGTCGCAGGCCGCGAGGCACTCGGCGTGCTCCAGCGTGATGCGTCCGTCGGCTGTGGTCTCGTCGTGCCCGACGCCGAGGTGTTCGACCAGCTGGTCATAGACCTCCTGGCCGCCCAGCGTGTTGCAGAGCGTGTTGGTGCAGACGCTGACGAGGTATTCGCCGGTCGGTCGCCGCTTGTACATCGTGTAGAACGTCGCGACCGCGCCGACCTGGGCCTTGTTGATGCCCAGCACCTCGGCGCAGAAGGCCACGCCGCCGGGGCTGACGAAGCCTTGTTCGGTCTGCACGAGGTGGAGCAACGGCAGCAGCGCCGAGCGGCTGCGCCCCTCCGGGTAGCGGGCGATGATTTCGAGAGCGGCCGGGAGCAGTCTCTCGGCCAAGAGGGCGGCGGCCGGGGAGAAGTCCACCTCCACCTCGGGTTTGTCTGATGCAGTGCGGCGAAGCCGCTTTGACAGCTCAGTTTCGGTCATTAGCGGTCACACCCACCCATCACGGGGTCCAGGGACGCACCACCGGCGATCACGTCGGCCAGCAGTGCACCTTCGGCCATCGCGGGAATGGCCTGGAGGTTCACGAAACTCGGGTCCCGCAGGTGGACCCGGTAGGGATGGGTGCCACCGTCCGAGACAGCATGCACGCCGAGTTCGCCGCGCGGGTGCTCGATCGCGACATACACCTGGCCCGGCGGCACCCGGAAGCCCTCGGTGACGAGCTTGAAGTGGTGGATGAGCGATTCCATCGACTGGCCCATGATCTTGGCCACATGCTCGAGGGAGTTGCCCATGCCGTCGAGGCCGACGGCCAATTGCGCAGGCCAGGCGATCTTTTTGTCGGCGACGAAGATCGGGCCGGGCCGGAGCCGGTCGAGTGCCTGCTCTACGATCTTGAGCGACTCCCGGATCTCGGCGAGACGTACCTGATAGCGACCCCAGACGTCGGCCGTCGTCGCGGTCGGCACGTCGAACTCGTAGTTCTCGTAACCGCAGTAGGGCATCGTCTTGCGCAGATCCCAGGCCAGGCCCGCGGAGCGCAGCACCGGGCCGGTGATCCCCAGCGATAGGCAGCCGGTGACGTCGAGAACCGCGACGCCCTTGGTCCGCTCCTGCCAGATGACCTGGCCGGTGAGCATGTCCTCGTATTCCTTGAGCTTCTTCGGGAGGTAGACCAGGAAGTCACGGATCTTCTTGATCGCCGACTCCGGGACGTCCTGCGCGACCCCGCCCGGGCGGAAGTACGCGTGGTTCATCCGCAGGCCGGTGGTCTCCTCGAAGATGTCCAGAATGTACTCACGCTCGCGGAAGCCGTACAGCATCATCGAGATGGCGCCGAGCTCCATGCCGGTGGTGGCCAACCACACCAGGTGCGAGGAGATCCGGTTGAGCTCCATGAAGAGCACCCGGATCGTGTTCGCCCGCTCGGTGATCTGGTCGGTGATGCCGAGCAGCTTCTCGACCGCGAGGCAGTAACCGGCTTCGTTGAAGAGCGGGGCCAGGTAGTCGGCTCGGGTCACGAAGGTCGTGCCCTGCGTCCAGTTGCGGTACTCGAGGTTCTTCTCGATGCCGGTGTGCAGGTAGCCGACAACGGGCCGGACCTCCTGGACCGTCTCGCCCTCAAGTTCGAGCACAAGCCGCAGTACGCCATGCGTCGACGGGTGCTGCGGACCCATGTTGACGACGATCTTCTCGTTGCTCAGCGGGTCGACACTGCCCGTGAGGGTGTCCCAGTCGCCGCCGGTAACCGTGAAGACGCGGCCCTCGGTGGTCTCTCGCTCGCTCGCGTATCCGGACTGTGTCATTGGTAGACCCTCCGCTGGTCAGGAGGCGGAATCTCGGCGCCCTTGTACTCGACGGGCACGCCGCCGAGCGGATAGTCCTTGCGCTGCGGGTGGCCCTCCCAGTCGTCCGGCATGAGCACCCGCGTCAAGTTCGGGTGACCGGTGAAGACCACGCCGAACATGTCGTACGTCTCCCGTTCCTGCCAGTCGGCGGTCGGGTAGATGCTGGTCACGCTGGGGACGGTGCCACCGACCGGAATGGCGACCTCGAGGCGGACGCGACGGCGGTACGTCATCGAGGTCAACTGGTAGGTCACGTGCAACCGGCGGGCATCGCTGTTCAGGTAGTCCACACCGGAGACCGAGGAGCACAGCTCGAAGCGCAGCGATTCGTCGTCCCGCATGGTCTGCGCGACCTCGGCGATGCGTTCGGGCTTGATGTGCAGGGTCAGCTCGCCCCGGTCGACGACCACTTTCTCGATGGCGTCGGCAAAACCGGGGTACGCCTCCTCGAGCGCGTCGGCCACCTCGTCGAAGTACCCGCCGTACGGCTTCGGGGTGCCCACGACCTCGGGATGCCGACGCACCAGTCCGCCGAAGCCGGAGACGTCACCGGTGCCGCTGATGCCGAACATGCCCTTCCGCGGGCTGGCCGGCGTCTGGGCCGGAGCGTCGAAGTCGGCGCCGACAGGATCGGCGCTGACTGGCACGCCATCGGTCGCGGACTCGCTGGGTTCGATCGTCACTTGCCACCCTCCCGGAGGTGCGGCTGCAGCTTCATCCAGTTCTCGATGCGCAGCTGTTCCTCGCGGCCTTCCTTGACCGCTTGGGTCCACTCCGCACGCCGGACCTTATCGGCCCGGTACGACGACGGCATGGCGCCCGGCGCGACGACCGGCACCTTGCCCTCGGCCTTGCGGGCCTCGAGCATCTTCTTGCCGTTCGGGCCGAGGGGCGCCGCCATGACCTTCTCGCGCATCTTGAGGATGGCGTCGATCAGCATCTCGGGCCGCGGCGGGCAGCCGGGTAGGTAGATGTCGACCGGGACGATGTGGTCCACGCCCTGCACGATCGCGTAGTTGTTGAACATGCCGCCGGACGAGGCGCACACGCCCATCGAGATCACCGAGCGCGGCTCGGGCATCTGGTCGTAGATCTGACGGACGACGGGCGCCATCTTCTGGCTCACCCGGCCCGCGACGATCATCAGGTCGGCTTGGCGGGGCGACGCCCGGAAGACCTCCATGCCC
>Ga0247737_1000229_pt1 | contig 20209 bp, 24 predicted proteins | sample UWRJL028104C2_FD_180937 | JGI IMG/M metagenome (GOLD analysis project Ga0247737, IMG submission 180937) | Plant litter microbial communities from Arlington Agricultural Research Station in Wisconsin, United States - UWRJ-L028-104C-2 | ecosystem: Environmental > Terrestrial > Plant litter >...
CTCATGGCGGCGCTCACTGCTGAAGCTGGGGAAGCCATTTACGCCCTCCATGCACGCAACATCGTGACAAAATTTCTGAAACAAGCACTGCCAGAACCTAAACCAATCAACCCCTCACTCCCAAAAGCAACCGACGTGGTGGGCATTCTTGGGGCTGGCGTTGGTGGTCTTTATACCGCCCTCATCCTCGAGTCTCTCAAGATCAACTTCGAAATACTTGAGGCATCTAAAGACCGCGTTGGAGGCCGTATGTACACCCACAAGTTTGATAAAGGTGGTCGGTACGACTATTATGTCAGTCAATGCTTTCCTTCGTTATCAGGAATGATACCTTATCACCTTTACCAACTATCTAGGATGTCGGTGCTATGCGCTTTCCTCTGCCCCACAAGAAGAACGGTGAATATCAGCAGGGGGTAATGCAGCGCCTCGGGCTGCTGTTCCAATACCTGAAGATGGAGGATCAGCTCATTCCCTATTACTTCAAGGCCAAGCCTGGTACAAACCCCGGCATCATGTACTTCAATGGCGTTCATGGGCGTGTGGACCAAACGGATGTCCACTTCGATGCTGACAAGTTAGGAATCAACGACACTCTTATCGAGCTAGGGGTTCCTCGAGTCGTTCAGGACGTCATCGGCCCCTTCGCGCGAATGCTCTGGAGCGACATGGAGAAGCACACCACAACTGGCTGGGACGTCATGATGCGGAACGATGCTTACTCCACCCGAGCATATATGGCCTTCAAGTATATGCCCAGCGCGACATTCGGTTTAGTACCAGATCATTTATCGACCAGGGAGATCAACTGGTGCGAGACCTTCGACAAGAGCACCGGATGGTACGACAAAGCGCTGACTGAAACCGTTTTGGAGGCGATCGCTTTCGGCGATGTGGATGCGGCCAGTGTGGAGTGGAAGTGTATCGAGTGAGCGTTAACTATTCCTAAATCCAAGTTTGTGATAGAGGTTGACATGGCTTTACAGCGGAGGTTCCAGCGTCTTGCCAGAGAATATGAAGCTTTATCTTTACGAGCATCTCAAAAAGGACGTAATCGCCATGAATGCGCGCGTTGTTGCTATCAAGGAGGCTCCCAATGAATCTCCTCATATGGTCGTGACCACCGCGGATGGCAAAGACCACGAATATGCCCATGTCATCTCGACTCTACCCCTCCCGGTTCTACGCACAATCGATTTGACGGGAAGTGATCTTGATATCGTCCAGTCTAATGCTCTTCGCCAGCTCCAGTACGGCCCCTCGATCAAGGTCGGAATTCTTTTCAAGGAAACTTGGTGGACCACCGGCAAAAACAAGCGCGGAGAACCGTTCAAGATTGTCGGAGGGCAGTCCTATACTGACCTTCCCATTCGCACCATCGTATACCCGTCCTACGGCGTTGACTCCGACGCGCCATCCAAAACTCTCATCGCTAGTTACTGTTGGACAGATGATGCCTCGCGCATGGGATCTCTGATCAATACGGGGGAGGAGACCTACGAGTCTCAGCTTGAGATGCTCGTCTTGAACAACCTCGCTGAAGTCCATGAGGTGACATACGAGTACTTGAAAGATCTCTGCGTTGAGGTCTTCTCCTGGGACTGGAATCACGACCCTCTCACCATGGGTAATTGTCAAAATGCCTACAGAATTTAAGCTGACCCCTTTTTCTGAAGGCGCCTTCGCGTTCTTCGGTCCAGGAAATTTCCAGGACATGTATACCAGCCTTGGCAGACCTGCCGCCAACGACAAACTCCACTTTGCAGGAGAAGCTCTAAGCGTGCGACATGCGTGAGTCCCATCGATTCGAATCCGTTCTTATTCTGATGATGAATTTCCCTGCAGGTGGGTTGTAGGAGCCTTGGACAGTGCATGGCGTGCTGTTTACAGTTATCTCCAGTTCACTGACCCGCACAAACTGCCCGAATTTTTCAAGAAGTGGGGCAAGAACCCAGATTGGTTTGATCCCGTTCCCTCTCCGGGACCCACCCCAAATGATCCCGAGGTCGGGAGCATCTTTAAAGACTACCTTCGTCAAACCCACAAGTAGACGTGTCAAGCCAACTCGTAGACTATTAGCCAGTCGATACAAAACAATGATATACGAAATCCTGGGGCATTTGATCTGCCTTCCATTTAGCAGCTGGCAGCGACACATGAGGAGAACATAAGGTAGCAAGCCTTATCGGCTGTTTGCGTCAGTTGCTAAATAGGACCTCAGTCAAGGTTGGGTGGAATCGCGAACGACATGGTCGACTATTAGGACCTGGTATACATGTCGGGGACTCCGCAGTGAATCCGATTATAGAGATCTGTATTAGCAGAGCTGTGCCCAAGGTAGGAGGTTCTTGCTAGTTCTTCTAGCGAACCAATGGTCGTAATGTTGGAAGATATCCAGCCATGCAAACCGAACAATTATCAGTCTGGACCCAAGGATATTCATGGAGAAAAGACAAGTCCGCGTTCCCTCTACGGTATCATCCACCCAGCCATTAATCGAATTTCAACCCGCTTTGACATGGGCCACATCGCATTTCCAGCTCGGCTATGAAGTCCGTGATCAAGCAAGAGCTCCCTGGCCGAGAGATGCGCTAGGTTTCTTGTACTTTGCCTACCCTCCCGAAAACCATGACTAGGGGGCGAAGTCAAAATACGGGTCGCTTCTTCTGAAGACCCAAGAAGTCTCGAAAATGGGAGAGACTTGCTGCTACCGACAAGCCAGAGATGGTCGCGACCCCTGCACCCCATTGCCGCCAACCCTCTCCAACGACCTCTATATAGGATGAAGGTTTGCTTTCGTAAGACCTAGATGCTACAATTCGGACAGTTTGCGACCTGTGAAAGTCATGTATTCGCGAAGTAAAATGATCCACTGCCTGAATGACCACCGTTACCTCTGACTTTTCTGCGGATTGACAGTAGCTCTTGGCCATTACAGAGCAAGGCGTGGCTCCTTCATGGAAAGGTATGTGGCCTCTTCCATAGGACACCTTAACCTCTCAAATCACATTCGTAGGGCTCGCTCTTGCAAGATTCGAACGGTCTGCATTTCCGCAACACATGTACATCGAGACTCGGTCAGTTGTTCTCCGCATTGACCAAGAACACACGTCCATCGTGCTCCGATTCCCCTCGTATGATAAAGGGGAGCTATACAAAACGGTTTCATAATTCAAGACGTCCTTGGAACATTAATATCGATGACCCAGTCGGAAGAAAGCTGCTCATTGATGGACTAAGACTTCTGTGGCGAACGGCTGAAACCTCCAAGTATCCGTGATCACGACGACCCCAATGTGCAATGCAACATCACAGTTGTATCACTGAATGGAAACCGGAAGCTAGTCCACCTCTAACACCGTACCGCGCTGCACACTTCCCCACCCTGGTTGGTCGTTCAACAAAAAATCTCGACGGACAACGGGATGTGTGCTTACCAACAAGCCGCCAATGCTTCTCAATACGGCGCGACAGAGCAACCTTCTCCCCAACCTCCGTGCAAGCCGGCGAAGTTAACTGAATTTTTGCCAGATCTGCCTTGACGCTCAGCACCCGTCCGCCAGTGGATGTTGAACCGATGTTGATCAGTAACAACTCGTTCTTCACCAACTTCGACACCTTGGTCTGTTTTTTATCTTCTGTTTTCACACCCAGCAATCGACGGAGCAAGAACAAGCTAATCTCAAGTTCTACCGCAACTTATTAGCCACGAATCGAAAAACACTTGCTGGAACGCACCGGTATAAATCTTCGGGAGCTTGCCAACCGCGCCCAGAACTTGACCCACTAGACGGTCAGCTCTACACAGTGTAGGATCAATCCTCGTCCCAACACCGATTAGACCTCCCGGAACGGCGAAGGAGAGCAAGTTGTTCTCGGCATGGAGAGACATGATTCTGCTGAAAATCGGTTTGCATTTGTTACGGCCTGCACTGTCTTTAGTCACAATACCCGGGCGAATTTCGACTTCTTGTCCAATCCTTAGTACACCAGTCAGGATCGAACCACCAGCAACACCACCCTTGAGCTCGTCGACCTCTGCTCCTGGTTTGTTGACATCGAAAGAACGAATGACGATCAGCCTTGGATCAGAGAGGAAGTCGCGGACGGGGATGGGGATACGTTTCACGATGTATTCGTTCACAGCGTCAATATTGTATTTCAGCTGAGCGGATATGGGTACAATGGGTGATGATTCGGCGACAGTTCCTGTCACACATATTCAGTAAACGAGTGTCAAGAATTAATGAAAAGGAATAACCCTTCACGAAAGCGGATATGCTTTTCTGGTGTTCGAGCGCTTGTGTCTCTTTGATTAGATCCACCTTGTTTTGGAGGATGATGATGTTCTCTAGTTTCATAATTTCGACAGCAGCAAGATGCTCTGATGTCTGCGGTTGTGGGCATGTTTCATTTCCCGCGATTAGAAGTAGAGCAGCATCCATGACCGCCGCTCCGTTCAACATCGTGGCCATCAGAATGTCGTGACCTGGGCAGTCGACAAATGATACATGGCGGATAAGTTTCATACGGTGTCCACAACCAGGCCGCTCGCATGGTGGGTTTTCCTCTTTATTGGAAGGATACGATCGATAGCAGCCTGGGCGAGGGCATGCCTCGTTTTCGCATTTGTAGATCTAGAAGAATATAGATTAGATGATCAGGATTACATTTGATATAGGTTTGGCAGACAAACCTTAGCATTAGCGTACCCAAGCTTGATGGTAATGTTTCTGACCAGCTCGTTCTTGAATCTGACGGTCATAACCCCAGAGATAGCCTTTACAACCGTCGATTTTCCGTGCGCGACATGTCCAATTGTTCCTGAAATCACGGGTTAGAATACCACCTCTGGGATAAGAGTCCTTTATACCTAAGTTTATAGTAGCCTTGCAGTAAAAATTCAACTTTGCTTCCTACGAGGGAGAGAATTCAAAACGCACTTGTTTTGCGATGACTTCTGGCGAAAGAGGTGTTAGATTTGTCGCATCCACCTCGATCATCGGGACGGCCTCCGCCTCCTCATCCTCATCCTCAGATTCTGAGTCCTCTTCGTGTTTTTGAAGTGTTTCGTCGCCAGGCATCGTATGCGTTATTGTCGAAGGTTCTGTACAAGATCGCGCTCTGACTCGGATTCATTTTGCTTTACAAAGTATTAGATGACTTGTTTTTGAAGCGGAGACTGAATTTCTCTTGTTCCACTGGTGCGTTCACACTACGACGGCTGGGTTTATCAAGATGGTTTACACTGCTAGCTTCCTTAAACAAGACGAGACGAGACTACACGCTTATAATCGATAATCATATGGATACGTCCATGGCTTCAATGTACCCATGAAATATTCGTTTCCAACCAAATCACTCTGAGAAAGACAGGCACTCTTATCGCCTGGGCTGCTTTCACGGAACACTGTCTTCGTTGCGCGGTCGAAGTCTATGACTCGCCAGTTATGGAACTTTCGATGTCTGGGACAGAGACTGGAATTGCTCGTCTGAGGATTGCGAAGGATATTGCCTTGTCGAAGGTCGTAATGCCTGATCCCTGTGTGCCCCAGGTCCGTTACTATTTCTCGTATATCCCTGTTATCGGGGTTAGAGTCCCGAAAAAGGTTGGAAGGGTTACGAACTCACTGTAGTTCAGCTTCGTCGACTTTGGGAGCGGGATAGCATTCTCCTAGTTCCTCCAACAGGAGAACCGCGATCAGGCGATCAGCACCACTCTTCTGGCTCCAGGACATCCAAGGAGAATCTGCTTTGAGGTACGCTTTGTCTCTGAAGAATCGATAGTAGTCTTCATGCTCTTCCTCGTCGTCTCCCAAGAAAAATTCGTCATCACTGCGCAACTTGGTCCACGGCTTGAGAACGAGATCGTCGTTTCCATCTTCGTTTAGGCTCCCAGACTGTGCTGTAAAAAACCCATAACATCTTGCGGTGATAACACCCTCACAGTTACCTTCTCTGTGCAGTTGTTCATAAAACCAAGCTTCGCGTGCTAATGTTCGACAGTGGTTTCCTTTGGCCCACTTGATACATAGACGCTTGGGCATTTCCCCACCACTCGAAGAAAGGACCTTCGCCCCGTAGGTAGTTCCCGAGGCACCCTCGCCTATCCTCTCTTCCAACTTGAGCTCCAAGTGCCCACTTATGGGAGGCGACAGAGGAGCCCAGGTGCTGAGAGGAGTTCGCACATCATACACGTCTTCTGTATGAACTGGGGCAGGGAACGACAGTGATCGTTCGAACGTTCCAGACAAGGGATCCGGCTTGCTTTTCGATGTGGCGATGTCGTGGATGGTAATCGAGGAGAAAGACAGCAAGTTTGAAGGCTACATATGTGGAGTTCGTTGGGTCAGTCCTTTACAATATAGCAGCGCCTAAATCAACAACACTCACCGAGATATCGTCGCAGGAAGGTGAAAGTGAACATCTCGTATGATCCATATCGTCTGGCAGTTGGTGAAGTTGGAAGAAACGACGGTGAGAATTGCAAATATATATACCGCACAATCGCAGGGACGCTCTACGGGGGTTCAAATCACTCTGACTCATGGGCGCTTAACTTGATGGCTGTCCAATCGTGATACACGTGTAGGTTGTTCTGTACTGATCTTCACGATAATCACTCATATGGGCATTGTTCTCGTCAGGGCGCCGATATTGGCTATACACGTGTACTTGAAGCGGAATTTCAGTTGGACAAGGTTTGTGTTTGTGGGCCAGTGGCTGACCCACCATTCTCCTATAATGGGCATCGAACCTGATGGCTCGCATGCTCAGGAACATAGCTCACTAGCCAATTTCATTCTGTCGCTCTGGAAGCATCCTGATGGTTAGAAAATTATTTTGTTCCAAAACCACCGCGAATTGTGAAATATGCTCTTCACACCGACAGATCCGTTTTTTTGATCTCGTATTGGGCATCCATCTGACACGTTTTCTCATTTCCCCCCCCTCGAGTGGCGTGGTGGACTTGTGCGCATGATTACTGGACTTGTTAGTAGTGGCTAATGTCATCATACACTGGCAGAATCGACGCAACAAAAAATAATGGTACACAGAGTGCGTCACTGCCTCCGCCACACTTATATTCAAGACAAAGTGAACATCGAAATTTTACGAACTATCACATCCCCGTCAACACTGGAAAATAAACGGTCTATTGCATATAAAAGACATGTCTCAAGGAGAATGTGAGTTTCTTTTTGCGATCATCTCTGTGACTCGCGAGTTCTCATATAATCTATTCATTAATCTGTGGCAGTCGATTCGAAATTTCCAGGGCAAACCGCTCAAGGACTCCCGCCTTCGCCTAGCAGAGAAAACCCAGGCAGGGTTAGAACCAAGTTCTTAATTAAGTGATTAAAGCTTACATAAACGCCTTACTAGGTTTTCCCTAAGACTGATCCAAGTAGAGGTAAGTCGTTTTCCAACATCTCAAAGAAAATGTATTTAATTCATCACGCAGTCACCGTCCCATCTGCATGCCGCACGACCCCCGACCAATTTGTCGGCAACCCTTACCTTATGAACGGTGCATTGGATAAAGTGGACCACGCGTTCGGTGAAGTAATCGCTGTGTTGGAGCAGGAAGAGCGGTCACAGGATCGACAATCAGGAGGTAATGCTTTGTTGCACAAATTCAAATCGTGGAGAAACGAATTGGAAAGAATGAGAACAGGGGTAGACAATCTTTCGCTTCCGACCAGGGCCGCAGACCCTCCTGGGATTACACAGGAGGGTGGTATGTTCGCCGACTAGTCGTCCATTCTTCAATGTAAAATCGGTATTTACTACCTCAGAATATCACGGACGCTCAGGATGATATTCTAAAAACAGCACTACGATATCTTATCTGATAGAAGTTGACACCTGTCAACTTTCATGGCTGTCGGAACATACATAAATACTTACGTGCATGTCGATCCTGTCGGTTGAGTGTTTCCAATACGTAAAGCTGTAGTCCGCGATTTTGAACACAGCCAAATGCTGTCAATAATTTGGGCCGCATATCCGACGTGGAGTGCGGAGGTGTTGGCCTGTTGAACAGATAACTCCCTTATTGACGTGTATCACGGTTCAAACGTTCACGGTTTGCCGATACAACTCTCACAATGCACCTCGCAAACGGTTAGCACCATTACACTATAAGTTCCTCAGACATAGGAGTGGGTGTCCAAGAACGGCATAGTTCCACATTAAGTGGCGAACTGCATGTAACGCTACTAAAATATCCAAGGGCAGCGCCTTCTGCGTCAGAGACGACATCGTTTGGGATCATAATTATGATTGTTTTTGGAACGATAATCCTGGTTAGTCAAAGGAAATCTTTGACCGAGTGGGCGAAAGAGACGGCACGGCAGAAGTGATGTACAAAATCTCCAAGGCTCCACTAGTCCAACATGCGGAATTCGGTCATGAACATGACATGCGCTTCACCCTGTTTGATGTCACATAGCCCTCAATTCTTGGCGGTGAAAATGACACCCGACGCTATAAAAATCGGAGTTTTTTATGTAGAAACTGTCATTGTCGGTTGCATTACCATACCGTTTGTCAACCCCGATAATAAAATGAGGTGTAGAGAAGGAGATAAATGCTGGCGTTCCTCCCCCCTATACTTCCAGCATCGCGTTAGCATTTCACTTCCAACTATTTCCCCTTAGTCCCCTTAGTCCCCTCCATGACCACCCCAGTACCACAGCAACAATACCACCTTCCTGATCTTCTACGCAATTGGCATTGGGCGAGAAATCTCAGTCCATATTATGAAGAGGCCAAGAAGGAATCTAGTGCGTGGATCGAGTCATTCCAGTCTTTCGACCGGGATGGACAAAGGGCATTTGACGCCTGCGATCTAAGTAAGTGTGCTCTTTCTTATTGAGCCTTGTTGTTGCTCAAGGACGAGCCTTCACCCAGACTTGCTGGCAAGCCTGACCTACTCGCGCCGCGATAAAGGTATCTCCCTGTCATATCCTGAGCACTCGAATTTACAATAATGAAGACGTTCTTGACAGATTTTATTCGCCTGGGGTGTGATCTCATGAACTTCTACTTTGTCTACGACGAATACACCGACGTATCCGATCCATCCGTTGCACACCATTTAGCAAATGTCGTCCTCGATGCAATGAAAGGTCAGCCACAACGATCCAACGTCGAAGAGCACTTACTTGGCAGGATGACACGAGAGTGAGCACCCAAAAATTCCAGCAGTCCTCTATGACACTAAATTCCCATTCCCCCCTTCCAGATTCTGGGAGAACGCCCAGACACTCGCTGCGCCCGGTTCATCGTGCTTCGACCATTTTGTAAAAACGTCAGAGATGTACCTTCGTGGGGTAACACAAGAGGCAGAAGATCGCGCATGCAACCGGATCAGGAAAATCGACGACTATCTTCGACTTCGAAGGGATACATGTGGCGCACGTCCGACACTCGCACTTACCGAATTCGGCCTTGACCTGCCAGATGAGGTGCTTGCTCACCCAGTACTGGTATCGCTGACACAAGCTGCTGTAGATTTGATTATTCTTGTTAATGTATGTTTGCCTCTGATCCTGAAGCTACCTGTGAATGCTGATAAGCCCATTTCTATCCAGGACATGCACTCCTACATTCGAGAAATCTCTTGCGGCCTGGCGAACCACAATATCATCACTCCCATCATGCACGAGCATGGGCTGGATCTTCAGGGAGCCTTGGACTGGCTTGGATCATATTCAGACGAGGTCGTTGCTCAATTCATGGCTGACCTTGAACAAGTACCTTCTTGGGGAGAGGACATCGACTCGAGAGTACGAGAATACACAGAGGGCCTCGGACAATGGGTGCGCGGAAACGACGACTGGAGCTGCGAGGCCAAGCGATATCATGGAGATGACGGCTTGCGCATTCAAGAGACCAGGCTGGTCAGTGTATGTCCGAGAAAAGCAAATTACATACGGACAGATCAGGTTAGTGCGCTAACACCAAGGACCGAGGTCACTACAACGCCGAGTTTGATTCTGAGGCTGAGAGAGTGGTGGCAATGGGTTGCGACGCGGCAGAGTATATCGGAAAGCTTTCATTAGAACTAAGGACCAGGAAAACGACTTCAGCTTAGAACACTTTATTGCATAATATAAGATACTCACCGTTCCCGGCTCCAAATCTGCTGAATATGTCGTGTTGACAATGAGGGTATCGGTGAATTGTTTAGAGTAGAAAATGAATGAATATGCCAACCCGATACAACTAATAGCATGAATGATAAATTGCAGATGTATACATTAGATGAGAGCAGGCAGATAAAGTCCACAAATGAGTCGTGAAGGGTCGTAAAGCCAGCACCAGCCAAGGTCATCGCAGTTCCTTGGGCCAGTCTCTCCGCCTTCGCCAGCGGCCTTCTGAGTCGAATCGGGGGTTGACAGGGTATGTCAAACCATCACTGAGACTCCGACCGATGGGTACTAAGATAATAGTAGCATTGTGAGCTATATAGTTTATTCCCAAAGCAAGCAGAACTCACGGAACCACCCAAGCGGGTTCTTCCCCATCACATCCACCCACTCATCGTGGCCATTACCTCTCCACCAGATGTTGCCTTCGGTATTCAAAGCACCCCATTCCTGGTCCCACTGTCTCTGACGTCTCCGCTTGGCACTGAAAGGGGGTTGAGAGTCAGAAAAGATATGACAGACCAGTACGTACGCGAACTCCCAGAACTCGAAGCCTTTCGCCAGCGTTGCTGTCTCACGTTCCTTCATCGAGTGAATCTGCATACTCTCGACGGTCGTCTGCCCTTTCAGAATCATATTTACGTGGGACGTTGTCAACGCTATTGTGAACAAGAAGAAGAGGGCCGCGAGTGCGAGGAGCACGATTTCTTGTGGATTGATATCGCCGTCAAAGTTGTTCGTCGCTTTGATGATGTAGGCCAGTTGTGTAGAGAAGGTGTAGGCAGTGAATACTACGGTAGCTTGACAGAAGTTCATGAAGAACTATGTGATTGTCAGATTTCAGAAATGATTGAGATTGAGAGAGCGAACTTTGTGATTTCGAGCACCCACACATTGACCTATCCAAGGGCAATGGTGATCGTATTTCAAAACACACTGGTCCAATAGTCAGCTTCTCAACAATCAATGAGGAGAACGAGGCACTCACTGTTCCGCACACACGGCAGTGATGTGCTCTGTATGGCTTCACGATTTCATCAGGGGTGCAGAACCGATGAATGGGCTGAAGAACAGCTGTTGTTGGTGGTCGTCGATGCACGCCCAGCTGATCCAAAGCCAGCTCCCGTTCTGACACCTTCTCATCTTGTTTAGGTGGTGAAGACTCTGCTTTAGGTTTCTTGAGCTTCAACGTCGGTGGTTGCGGAGCCACGGTGGTTGACGAGTTCGGTGACCGTTGTGGATGAGTTGGACCTGACGGCAGCACAGGTTTCGGGATAGCGTCTAGAATTCCTGCATTAAGATCCCGATCTTGAGTTTCGGTACCATCTCGCTTTAGCAAGTCCTCGTATGAGGGACCTGCAAGACCATTCGCGTTACGTGGATTTAGCTGAGATGTGTGGCTTTGTGCTGTGGTCGCAGATAACGACGATCGGTGGGCATGATGAGATGCTTCGGGATCGTGCACTTCAGAATAAGAAATTTCGTGCATCGGAACAGATACCGGGATGAGTGGTCGAGCAGATTTGTGAACATACTGAAGGAGAGTCAGCGTTGGGGTAGACAAAGGAGATAGCTGGCTTACGTCTTTGGCATAGCCAGGAGGTGTCATGATGACCTGTGTGGGTCAATATGAGTCCGATACTTAATTAGTGAGGGTTAATATCGACCTTAATATAAGCCCAGATCATCCAAAGATAAAGGACACAGAAGACGACGAGCAGAGAAACTACGTTCTTCGTTAGCAAAGCCTTGAGGGTGGAACGTTCAACTCACTTCCTGTGCCACGACCACCAGCTGCGTTGCTCCTCCGCCTAATCATGGGCAGACACAATAAATCAATGTATACATACGCAGTATATCCCATTATACCCAGAGTTATCGCGACCATGAGTTTCTTGACGATCCATGGTTGTGGCTTTGTCCTGTGCTCTCGCTTCTCCCGAACCTGAATGGTGGCCTCTTCAATGACTCCACAGCATGATCTGTCTCTAGGTGGCGGTTCTCGAGGCATGAGCTCTTCTGCCTGAGCTCGAAGGCAAATTCTGCAGAACTGCGATGAAGTTGGTGGCAGTGAGAGAACACCCGCTTGCAGACTGACGTCGTTCCGGCATGTCAGCCACGTGACGCCTGTCCTGACATCAAGAAGACAGGGGTGCCTTTAGAAATATTTTCAAGTGTTTTCGGGCGTAGGAGGCACTCTCAAATTTCGAGCAAAGTATTTGAGTTGATACGTCCCAGACTGAGGGTATTTTCAACTGATAAGCCTTGAAGAATTTTGGTCAGCAATCAACTCGGAAGGTTCTCAGGGTTCTCTCAAAGTGCGTGCCGCTCCTGGACAACTGCTGGATAATAAAATATCACGCTATGATAAGTTGACTTCTCATTAATCTGCGACATAACAAGAGCCAAGTTTATGAGAGAAGCTCTCGGAAAATTTAATTATCCACTCATGATGGACGTCAAAATCTGGGCCTTGGTCAAATTCGCGGGGTCCGAATTCGGAAATACTTTCCATTGAAGGAGAATCTACGAGCCTGACGCTAATATGACAACTGGATGTTTGAGGTCTTGTACCCTAACACTGAGTGGGACATCCAGGCAATGCGAGAGTAACTTCACGAGTCTGGATCATCTGAACATCGAGGTCCAGTAGATTTCTCCATGTCATGGGAAACAATCATCACGGCAAGGACGAAATCTTGCTCATGACGTCAATGTTCTACATGGCCGATTTTTACCACCCTAGACGCGTAGACTCTCAGTAAGCCTCAACCACCTTGGAGGAGGAAACGTACCTCATTTTGGCCTTGACAGAATTATATCATCATTTCTCTACTGACCCAGTGACTGGCCGCTCCTGCGAGTTTATGCGAGTTAAACTCCTTGCCACGCGGTCTTGATACGAACCGGGAGATGAAGGTGCTGGGTTATGGTGCTTGAACGCTTGAGGGGAATCGATGGACCGGGAAGCTTCATACATACATCCACCTCTCCGAGGTTCCTTCGCCGTAGGCTTCAAGGTCCAGAATAACTAGGAAATGGGGTCCGTTGTAACGGACAAGCTCTCGCAAATTCATGGCTGCTCCTTCGTATGCTAAAGGCCTAATGAATGCGGAGGCCGAGTCGCACGAGGCGTCTGTCCTCTGGTAATCAAAACGGCTTCAGAGTTGTTCACATGGACAATGGAACTGCACTGACCATAACGCCGTCGAGGAAATTTGAAAGGCCCTCGTGCCTCAATTGAGGGAGTTTTGCTTGTGGTAACATTGGCCTCACTAAGCGGCCTTGTTGCCGGGTAGTTCCTTGGTCAAGTGGACTCTGCCTAGGAGAGTGTCGACAGTGTTGCATCTACATCTCCGACTTTCTTGCTGCAATCGAACATCGAAGGAACGAAAGTTGTCACAGCCGAAAGCCTGGCGGGTGTAGCAGTGAGATAGCCACCGGCTTGCTCGAACACCGTCCTCAAAACGTTCCAGGGTGCATATTGTTGTCGATGACCTTCAAATTTCCTCCTAGGGCGTCCGTTAGCAGGGTCTAAAGAAACCAACACTCACAGGCTTTTCACACACGCATCTACGATCCCTTCAGACAGGCTTCTCCATTCTCCACCGCTCGCTCGCAGAATCCCGAACGGTGATTCTACAAATTGCTCGCAGCTTGACACTGGCAATTCCCCATGGGATTTGAGAATGAATGGATGTAAGTGGGTAAAGAACCTCGCCAGTTTAATCACCGTCCGTCGTTTCGACATTGTGATATGGCTTCCAAGCAAATCGGTGAGTGGCCCCGGTAGACGTGTCCGATGGGCCCAAAGCGACGGAAACCTTCTGAAAAAAAAAGGACGTACCGACTATCTCGCTTTGAACTTGGCGGTGAACACGGTCTGAACCATGTTGTTTTGATTAATGCTCCACGGGTCCCGGCTTGGATTGCGTGAACTTACCCTTTGGAGAAATCCATCTCAGATTGTGTGTCAAATTCCACCACATTACCGCCTACAACGCCTGAAAATTGTTGGGAAAGCACATCTCACGTCCCCCCAAAGCTTGACGTCTTCGGCACATTGTGGGGGGTTGTAATAGGGTATCTTCGGCCAAGCTTTCCGTTCGGCGCCCTGATGGGATTTGAATAGAGGACAAAATGGTCCAAAATTTGAAGCATTGGATTGTAAAGCGGCAACGTTCACCCTGACTAGCTTCGCATTTGATTCCGTCGGCCTCGTGGACGCAATTTGTCCAATGGGGGAGAAATCAAGGCGTTGCCTGTCGAAATCAGGGTTGGTCAACGTTGGTTGTTGACATTATATACAGTCTGATGACGAGATGTTAATCTCTCCGTCCAGCGCTAGCGATTGAGTTTTGGGTGTGAAATTTGAAAACACGCACGAAACCCCAAAGAAGAAACCTATCCGCGAAGGGGCCTAACCGTTGCAAAATTTGGTGGTGTTCCAAGATTCTGGAACGATCTACTATGCAAACGACGAGGCTTGAGACGGTCCTGGCACACGTTCGGGTGTGCTACTCTATTCCTCTCAACGGACCAACGGGACTAGCGGAACTTGCTGCCAAAACAATTCCTTTGTGGATCTAGATTATATTTGTGTTGATCAAGGGGACTAGTCTATGGACTTTCATATTCACTCTAGTTAATGCCCCTTTGGTGAGTAAGTTCAGTCGACACCCGTAGAGAAATCTTCACCAAGATCTGGGCTCATATTTTCAATTCAGTCGCCGTCTGGTCCCAATCCAACCGCTATCCTACATCTATTCGTCAATCTTGATCAGAACCTCCTCCACTCTTCACATCCAGCACTAATAAAATTCGGCGGAGAGGCTGCAGGCATGTACATGGCTCATTTGAATTACGTCCTCCAGAAATGATTTTATGTAGATGTCTTGATTCAGTGCGACCAAAGCCCACCAATCACATAGTGGACTATGTACAAGTTGTAGCGGCGCTTAACGCGAAGACACAATTGTTCGTTCAGTAGAGCTGATTGGAAACCCTAGGGACAGTATGGTGTCCTATCAATGAGCAGACCCCCGAAGACATATACTCTGTTATGAGTCTGCCTTTCACGCAATAAATGTGTAATCACAACGAAGTCGCCATTCTAGTTCTAAGTGAATCCACGTGACCGCTCGAATACTTGAGAGTGCGCCACACGGAGAACGCCGAGCAATACTAGGCGCCTACCTTTTCGTGAGGCACAAAAATAGCCTACTCATGAAGCACGTTGTTATGAGATATTTTCAAGTTTCCCACCATACATTATGTCCTTGCTTTGCTTTGCCTTGATTCTTGGCTGATTGGACAAGTAGCCCGTGTAGGAACTACGGACGAGATCGGAGAGGATGAGCGTGGAAGGGTGATTGTAATTTCGCTGGTCTTCAATCACACTTATCACTGGAATGTAGGGGAAGTTTTAGACCTACTAAATTCAACTCCGGATACGTGCTTTCAGCTCTTGCGGGAATATCTGGAATGTGAAATTTTTTGTGAACCCTATAAATTACATAGTCATATATACATGTCTGAGGTGGAATACCATCTTCGTCGGATTTTTACTGCCTCCACTCGTACGTTAGGGCAGTTGCATACAAATAAGTAGACTCTCCGACTTATGTTCCCACTGCATCCAAATAACAGCGAATCAAGTGGAGTGATGAGAAATCCCAATCGAAAATTGTCCTTAGAATACGGAGCGAGAAAGAGCCACTCAAGACGCGGGCGCTGAACTGACGCTCACGGGAGCACTTCGGCACAAAAATACTTTCCCGTAAGTTTTCCAAATGGCCACAGTAGCTCATGTGCGTCGGCGCTGCGGTACTTTTGGGATCCCACATTACACAAGCTTACTGCCAGACTCTGGCATAGTAATATCAGGGCCTGAAGACAAGACACTGGATTGAATACAATTCTGGTTGGGAGACTAGATCCGTGGGACTTGGTTTCTTGAGTACTCGGATTCAGGTCGCGATTGCCCCAATGCCAGAATGAGGGTATGTAAGGTGTGGTCCTACATGTACATGTGGTCATCATCAGTGATGGCCGGTGAACTCGTCGATATTTCAGACCATACTTGACGCGCGAGAAGTTTGTGTATCTCTTCAATTGGCACCAAAAGCTGAGTATGAATCTCCTACTGCGGCCGTGCACCTCCTACCATCATAGTAACATGCAGCAGTTAGTTTTACTTTCGCATTCGTTGACAGAACAAAATAAAAATACCCCATGGCATGCATGAGATCTGTATAGCACCTACAGTAGCGGCTGAAAAAGTCGACAATGGCGCCGGTCGATGTTCTTTCCGCAGACCGATTACGGCCGGCCCTGGATTTTCCAACTGGGGATGGGAACGCCAGAAAGTCATGTCCAAATGCTTTCCCAAGGCCTAGTTTGTCTTACTCCAATTCAGATGAATCCCTTGCCATACCTCCAGCAACTTTGACGCGACTACGTTTTATCTATCTCGTGTTCCGCCAGACATGGGGCGCTCGCTGGATGAAGATCCCTTAACCTTGGCCATGGCGCCGCCACCAAACGAAACTTTCGAACAACGGCAGATTCGAGAAGCGGCAGAGGCAGAGGCAAAGAGAGTCAGCGACGAGATTGACGAACAGATTCGGAAGGAAAGAGAGCTCCTACGAAGGACGAAGAAACCTGTGAAACTTCTGTTATTAGGTGCGTTCCCTCACGGCTCATACTTGTTCATGAATACTGACCGGTGAACGTCCTCTGTGGTGTGCAGGACAAAGCGAGAGTGGGAAGACTGCCACGTTGAAGAGTATGTCATATATCGCTTTATGTATATTGAGGCTTTCTGACGTTTTGTTAGACTTTCAGTTGACCTATGCTCGTAAAGAGTGGTACGAGGAGAAGGCCTCCTGGCAAGCGGTCATTTTCCTCAACCTCGTTCGGAATGTCAACGAAATAGTTGCGCACCTCACCAGCGAGATGTCGGACCTACCATACAACGGAGATGACTCTCAGGAAGATCTATCATCACCCCGGCCAGCACGGGCTCTACCTCGTCTCAAATTCACGGACTTTCACCGTGACCTTCGACAGCGACTATCGCCGCTACATGATATCCAGCTCATCCTCGAAAACCGACTTGGGTCAGCAAGCTTGGAACTTCATTTCACATCTGTAACCAGAGCCGCTCCGTTCGAGGCAACCCCATCGTCACCAAGTACCACCACTTCTCGACGGGTTCACGAGTTTTCAATCAACTCATCTAATGGATGGAAGTCGGCACTTGATCGCTTCCGAACCAAACATACTCCCACACGGCAGGAAACCGAGAGCATCAGGAGCTCTGGGTCGTCAATTAAGAGACCTGTAGCCCCAGAGCGAGACATAGCGGGAACAATTGCGTCTTGTCGCGAAGATATCAAAGCCCTATGGGAGGACGACATCGTGAGAGAGCTCCTGATTCGGCGTAAGGTTCGGTTAGAGGATGCTCCAGGATTGTAAGTGCATTTCTTTCCCTATCTCAAATGACTTATTCTCATCTATTATAAGCTTTATAAATGACGCCGATAGGATTGCTAGTCAAGACTATAATCCCACTGATGACGACGTTATCCGCGCTCGACTGAGGACGCTGGGTGTGCAGGAATATCGATTTATTTTTGATCATGGTATGTGAACTCAGTCTGTTGGTTCAAACTGCTCTGACCTTGTCAAGGCCGGACAATGGGCCAGGAGTGGAGGCTGTACGATGTGGGCGGGACTAGGAGTAGTGTAAGTCCTGAGTCACTCAAGTTGCTCATCCTTCTAACATCGTCTCCTCCAGAGAGGAGCATGGTATCCATACTTTGATGATGGTGCGTACATCGACTAGACGAAGCATTCCGCATACTGATTGTGTCCCAGTCGACGCCATCATATTCTTAGCGTAAGTTTATCACTCTTGCTTACATCTATTGATCTGAAGTCTAACGGACGTTTGTTTCAGGCCAAGTAAGGTCGACTTCCCGAAAGCTTGATCTCCCCTGACCTTATCCACATTAGTATCCCCTTTCGATGAAAAACTTGCAGAAGACAGACGCGTTAACCGCCTCGAAGACAGCTACTTATTATGGCGATCGGTTTGCACGTGCAAACTCCTCGCTCGAACACAGATAATCCTCTTCCTTAACAAATGCGACCTCCTGCAAGCAAAACTACAACGTGGAGTTCGAATACGAGACTCGGTTCCTAGCTTCGGCGATAGAAAGAACGACCTGCCTACTGCCACACGCTGTTTGTGTTTCTTCTGCAAACATAAATATCTTTTTTCTTGACACCTGTTTACAGATTTCCAACAACATTTCAAAGAAATTTCAAGGGCTCACTCACCTGTCCAACGGCCGTTCTACGTGCATCTTACGTCGGTAATAGATACGCGGTCAACAGCGGTCACACTCGGTGCGGTTGAAGAGAGCATTCTCCGTGAGCACCTACGTCGGGCAGATTTGATGTGAAAGTCGGATCAGCCATCAATTCTGGAAGATGGTGGCATAGAGGACGCGGCAGACACGAGCGCCATGTGGATGTGGCAGCAGCAGCGGCTTTTAGCCTCCTGGGACTATTCATCTGGTACCTCTAACTCATCATCTAAGATTTCATTATAATCTTCTCTGGGATACCTACGCCCCGCGCTCGGTCGTGCCCGCGTCTAATCTTGACTTATCCCTAATGTACAACAATCTGCACCACTTGTATCATCGAATCTCTTTCGCTGGTCTTCCATTTGCTTTTACAACCTAGCGTTTACTACTTACTCTACATAGCTTTCTTAGTGCATTCTCTCCTAGCTATCGTCGCGTTTGCCTATTTCTGTCGCATCGGTGTATCTCATACTTCCACGACAATCATGCATGGTCACATATGCTTTCATCTACTTCAGTCCTACTTCTCTTTGGTTTTTCGTATACCCATTTTCACAATATACATTTGATTCAAGCCTCACGCAGCTCCCACAATGACATGACAATTGTTGTGCCCATGGAATGGTCAATAAAATATATCACGGTAGGCGATAAGTTTTGCCTCTAATTGGATACGCTAATAAAGTACGATAACATGGTCGCAGTCTCAAATCTTTAGTTTACGATACGGATATAGTAAGTGCAGGTGGTGCAAGGACATCTCTCCTATAACCTGCCATTATGATCTAAGCCCACTTTCAAGAGAAATTTGAGAAGCGGCTAGCATCCCCTGACCCATTACTTCTCAACACCGGACTAGGCAACCCCCGCTCCGTCCGACTCTCGTCCACCGACATATTCCTGCTCAACGACCTCCCAATACCTATACCCCTTCCTACACCGCCATTACCACCATTACCACTGGCGCCTCCTTGTTCAACATCTGGCCCACTAAGATCTACTTCATCCTCACTGTCTGCAGGTGTAGCAACTCCACTGCCAGCGTTGCTACCCGCCAGACCTGATGTTGACCGTCTCGCCCGACGAGCATGGAACGTCCGGCTGGCGGTGGCATTCGAAAAGATCGGTAAAAGATACCGCTCATCCAGGGTCTGGAACCATTTGCCATCCTCCCCGATGGTCATTCCCAGTGAATTCTGTCGAGGCGGGTGAGTGGGGTTGCTGGTAGCCGCGTTATTCCCGCTCGCATCCAACGATGTCGGTGCCAGAGGTAGCACCTCGCCAACGTCCGAGTCGTACGAATCCGACGATGCTGCTGAGAAGACTGCACCTGGCCCTTGCCCTACTGGTGACAGAGGAGGGTTTTGACTATGATGATTATATGTGCGGTTTGCGTAATGCGTACCGATCCGGGCGGCCCCGGTGCGGGAGCCACTACCTCCCAAGGCGCTCGATTCGTCGTCCATGAATCGATTCCATCTTCCGCCTGTGTTCCCATTTCCACCCCTGCCCACCCATGCATTTCTGCTTGGAGGTTGCATTGGCTCGTCCTCGTCGCTGCTAACGCCTGCATCGTCCTCCACACCAGTCCGAATGCCGAGAACCTCCAACATCCGCGCTGTCGTGCCTCCAAAGAGAACGACAGTGAGTACCACAACAATAAGCACCGTCGTC
>Ga0247737_1000230_pt1 | contig 20205 bp, 18 predicted proteins | sample UWRJL028104C2_FD_180937 | JGI IMG/M metagenome (GOLD analysis project Ga0247737, IMG submission 180937) | Plant litter microbial communities from Arlington Agricultural Research Station in Wisconsin, United States - UWRJ-L028-104C-2 | ecosystem: Environmental > Terrestrial > Plant litter >...
TACGAGAGCTCGATCGGCCCGTTCTGGGGCGAGGCCCGCGCGCACATCGAGGCCGAGCGGTCCCGCCGTGCCCGCGTGCTGCTCGACCAGGGGGCCGAGGGCCTGCTCGACAGCTTCCGCCCGATGATGCGCTGGGCGCCGCCGGTCCTCGAGGTCGACGTCCCGTTCGAACAGACGCTCGACCTCGAGGGGCGCGGTCTGGTGCTGCTGCCGTCCTTCCTGTCCTGGGGCAGCCCCGACACGCTGCACGACCCTGCCCTGCCGCCGGTGCTGGTCTATCCGATCGAGCACGACCTCACCCTGCGCCCCCCGGGCGTCCGACCCGCCGACGGCGCCTCGGTGGCCGCGCTGATCGGCCGCACCCGGACGTCGCTGCTCGAGTCGCTCGGCGACGGCCGCACCACCTCCGAGCTCGCCCGCCGCGTCGGGGTCAGCGCCGCCTCGGTCAGCCAGCACACCGCGGTCCTGCGCGAGGCCCGCCTGATCTACACCAGCCGAGCCGGCAAGGCGGTCGTGCACACCATCACGCCGCTGGGTCAGGCGCTTCTAGGAGAGCAGACGTAGACCGCGGACCGCCGCCCCGCAGCAAGGACAATCCGCCACCCGCGGCCGGTGGACCTGAACCGCTTGATCGCGACGGCGATCACCCTGCGCAGTCGCCCGTACCGGCGCCTCAGCGAGAGGTACGGCACGGTGGGGGCGGGCGAGCCCGAGCTAACTTTGGGAGCTGTGGCAGAAGGATCGAACGACGACCTTGTCCGTGCGGCTCAGGCGGGCGACGCGGCGGCGCTGGGCCTGCTGCTCACCCGGCACGAGGCCGGTATGCGAGCGGTGGCCCTCAGCATGTTGGGGGCCGACGCGGAGGACGCCGTCCAGGACGCGATGGTGACCGCGCTGCGCCGCATCGGCGAGGTGCGCGACCCTGCGGCGGTGGGGGCCTGGCTGCGCGCGATCGTGCGCAACAACTGCCGGACCCGGCTGCGCGCGACCACGCCCGTGCCGATGGAGACGGCCTGGCTCGACTCGGTCAGCAGCGAACCGGATCCGGAAGAGGTGCTGGAGAGCTCCGCCCTGCGCGACTGGGTGTGGCACGCCCTGGACGGGTTGTCCGAGCCTGACCGGCTGGTCATGCTGCTGCGTCACTTCACCGGCGTCACGTCGTACGAGCGGATCGCGGCGATCTGCGGGATTCCCGTGGGCACCGTGCGCAGCCGCCTCAGCCACGGCCGCCGGACCCTGGCCGAGGGGCTGCGGGTCAGTGCCGAGGCCGCGCACGCCGACGCCGGGAAGCTCGCGTCGGCGTACCGGCGGCAGGCCGAGGACGCGCTCGGCACGGCCATGCGGGGTGACTTCCACCGCGTCGTCGGCGACCTCTGGCACCCGGACGCCGAGATGAGGATGACCGACCGGGTGATCGGCGGACCGGACGCCGCCGTCCGCGGGATGGCCTGTGACCTCGAGGCCGGGGTCCGGCAGCGGCTCGTCAACGTGGTCGCCGGCCCCGACGTGCTGATCTGGGAGACCGACCTGATCAGCCCGCCGGACAATCCGGACCACTGCCCGCCGGGCGCGGTCTGGCTGCACAAGCTGGACAAGGGGCGGGTCAGCTCGATGACGCTGTTGCACGCCTCACAAAGTTCCTGACGGAGCGAACTTTCCCGGCCGGCACCGCATCCGGTTCCGGAAGTTCCACGACAGGAATCGGAGAACGGCATGAGTTCCACCCCCCTCACCCCGGGAACCCACGAGATCACGATCGATGGCGTCCGGCAGGTGTACCACGTCTTCGGCGACGGCCCGGTCTGTGTCGCGCTCTCCGGCGGGCCCGGCATCGACTGGGCCTACCTGCGCTCGCCCGGGCTCGAGAAGCACTTCACGATGGTGCACCTCGAGCCGGTCGGCACCGGCGACTCCGGGCGTCTCGACGACTACCGGATGGCGACGTACGTCCGTCTCCTGCACGCCGTCGTCGAGCACCTCGGCGAGCCGACCGTCAAGATCCTCGGCCATTCGTACGGCGGATTCGTCGCCCAGCAGTACGCGCTCGAGCACCCCGACCGGGTGTCCGGGCTGGCGCTCTACGACACGTCCCCGGTGGCCGGCGCCGACTTCTGGGGGTCCGCGATGGCGCAGCTGGCCGCGTACCCGGATCGCTTTCCGGACGTGCCCGAGGCCGCGACGATCCCGGCCGCGTTCCAGGCGCTGGGCGGCGCCACCACCGACGCCGAGCTCACCGACGCGCTGCGGGCCGCCGTCCCGGTCTACTTCGCCGACTTCTGGGACCGACGCGACGAGTTCGCGCCGTTCGTCGCGGGCATCCGGATCTGGGCCGGTCCGGCCAACGCCCAGGACCCGGTGCCGTTCGATGTGCGTGACCGGCTCGGCGAGATCACCGTCCCGGCGGTCGTCCTGGTCGGCCGGTACGACTTCATCTGCGGTCCGCCCTGGGCCAAACTCCTCGACGAGGGTCTGCCCGAAGCGCGGCTGGTGGAGTTCGACCACAGCGGCCACTTCGCCCATCTGGAGCAGCCGGAGGACTTCGTCGCCGCGGTCACCGGCACGCTGCTGCCCTGACCGAGTCGCGGATCGAGCCGGCGGCCTGACTCAGCCGCCCGACGACCCGCGCCGCCCGGCCCGGCCCCGCACCGCCCTGGCCCCGCACCGCCCCGGTAGAGGCCCTATCGGGTGTCGAGCGGCAGTGCGGGGAAGGTGTGGTCCTGCCAGATCCGGCGGGAGACCTCCTCCGGGTAGGCGGTCACGGCCGGGTGGACGTCGAAGATCCGGGTCAGGCGGTCGCTGGTGTCGTAGGCGGGCCAGCCGGGGTCGGCGTCGGCGGCGAACGTCGTCCAGGCGGTTCGCATCCGCGCGGAGAGCGTCTCCGCCTCGGGGGACGGGGTCTCGCCGATGAGCAGGGCGGGCCGGCCGCTGGTCAAGTTGCCGAAGACGAGGGGCACGTCAAGACCGTGGCAGGCGCCGAAAGTGCCGCCCAGGCCCGGCGCCGGCCAGGTCAGCTCGTACGCGTGGACCCGGCCGCCGCCGTCGGCCTGGGCCTCGGCGAGGTGGAGGCTGGGCATGCGGAACAGCCAGTCCGAGTGGACCAGTTCGTAGAGCTCGTCGGGGCCCGCGTCCGGAAACCCGTCCCGGTAACCGTGTTCGCCGTGCGGGGTGAAGTCGGCGAGGGCCGCGTCCGCCAGTTCGGGCGTGACCTGGCCGAGCAGGCCGTCCAGGGCGGTGAAGAGCCGCTGCTCGTCGCGGGTGTGGCCGACCAGCAGGTCGATGTCCCGGCCGGCGCCGGCGGCGAGCGCCGGCCACGGGGTGCCGGGCAGGACGTCACCGTCGACGACCGGGGCGAAAAGGATCGACCGGAGCCCGGCCCGGCCCCACCGCGGCGGTCGTTCGGTCATCAGCGTCTCCGCGGCGGCGACGAGCAGTGCCGGGTCGACGGTGGACAGCTCCGCCCTCGTCGGGCGCGACCCCAGCTCGCCGGCGCAGGCGGTGGCGATGTCGGCGGCGAGCTCGGTCGAGAAGAACGCGCCGGGCACGCTCTGGGCGACGGCCCGGCGGAACAGTTCGGCCGCCCGCGGCATCGCCAGCAGGGCGGCGATTGAGCCCGCGCCGGCCGATTCGCCGAAGATGGTGACACGGCTCGGGTCTCCGCCGAAGGCCGTGACGTTGTCGCGCACCCACTCGAGCGCGGCGATCTGGTCGAGCAGGCCCCGGTTGGGCGGTGCCCCCGCGATCTGCGCGAAGCCCTCGAAGCCGACACGGTAGTTGAACGTCACCACGACGACACCACCGTCGCGCGCGAGGCGGCCACCGTCGTACTCGGGGCTGCTGGACGCGCCGATCGTGTAGCCGCCCCCGTGGAACCAGACCATGACCGGCAGTTCGGCGCCCGGATCGGGGGACCAGACATTGACCGTGAGCCACTCGTCGCCGGACGCCTCGGGCCGGCCGAACAGGTCAGGCTGTGGGGGCGGCGGGCCGAAAGACAAGGCGGGCCGTACGCCGTCCCAGTGCGGTACCGGCTGTGGTGCCGCGAAGCGGTGTTCGCCCACCGGTGCCGCGGCGAAGGGGATGCCACGGAACACCGCCACGCCCGATTCGAGCCGGCCGCGCACTGCCCCGGACGCCGTACGGACTTCAGACATCGACATCGTTCCCTTCTGGACGCTTCCGAACGGGATCCTGCCGCGGGACGGGCTTGGGGGCCAGCGCTTTTCCCAGGGGTCAGTCGACCAGCAGGACCAGCCTGCCGGGTACCTGGCCGGTCTCGCCGGTGCGGTGGGCTCCTGTTCAGGAACGGAACAGGCTCAGGTCGATCGCGGCGGCGATCGCTTCCATGCCGGCGTCGTTCGGGTGCAGGTGGTCGCCGGTGTCGAAGCGGCTGTTGTAGCGGGTGGGGGAGGCGGGGTCGTGGGTGGCGGCATCGAAGTCGAGCACCGCGTCGCAGCCGCTGCCGTCGGCCTTGATGAAGTCGTTCACGGTCTCCCGACCGGCCTCGCCGTCGGAACTCCAATAACCGGCACCCTCGTACGGGGTCAGGGTCGCGCAGAAAGCTTTGACCCCGGCGTCGTGACTGAGCTTGATCAGCTGCTGGAGCGCCGCCACCAGCGTGTCGCCGTTGGGCGGATTGTCGCCGCCGAGGTCGTTGAGCGCCAGGTCCGAAATGATCACCCACTTGACGCCGGTCTGCTGCAGCACATCGCGGTCGAAGCGCTTCAAGGCGCTCTGCCCGGCGCCGTCCTGGGTGAGCTGGTTGCCGCTGATGCCGGCGTTGAGGACCCCGACCGTACGGCCCCCGGCGAGCAGCCGCCGGGCGAACTGGTCGGGCCAGCGCCGGTTCTCGTTGAAGGTCGAGTCGAAGCCGTCGGTGATCGAGGCGCCGAGCGTGACCACTGCGCCCGCGGACTCCGCGTTCTGCACGTCGACGCCGGCCAGGAACGCGTAGTTGTCAAAAGTGCGGACACCGGTGAGCGACGCCTTCGTGCTCTGGTTGCCTGAAGCGACATAGTTGTTGCGGTTCGCGAAGGTGTGCTGAGTGACGGAACTGATGCTCTCAGGGACATAGGCACTGACCGCGATGTCGGCGCCGGGCGGTAGGTCGAACGCGAGCGCGTCGCTGACCGCGGTTTTTCCGGGCTCGATGGTCACCGAATTGCCGCCGCCGAACGTCACCCGGCCGTTCGTGCTCGCGTCGACCGTGCTGGTGCGCTGGTGGCGGGCGAGATAGACGTCGCTGATCGTCAACGGGTCGCTGCCGAACTCGTTGGAGAGGCGGATCCGTACGGTATCGCCGCCGATGCTGGTGCGGAGCACCTGCCGGACCGTCTGCCGATCGAAAGCTCGACCGCCGTCCTGCTGAGCCACGGCCCAGGTGCCCGTCCACGGCGTTTCCGCGGCGCTGGTCGAAGGGCTGGGCTGCGCGCCGCTGGCGGGACCGGCCGTCGGGGTGGCCTGGGTTCCGGTTCCGTTCCGCGAAGAATCCCGTCGGACCAGCACAATCGCCGCAATTACCAGGACCACGAGGGCCGCCGAAACCGTGATCGTCGTCTTCCTGGTCAATTTCACGGGACTCACGCTACTGGAGCTCGTCACTCCTGGTTGTTACCCGTGAGCTGGGAGATCCCTGATAGTAGAGCGTGGAGGTGACACTCCTCTCAGACGCGCCGCGCCGCTTTTGTTCCTGCTCGTGGCGTTCTCTGATTGTCGCGTGGCGATCAACTTCTGCCCGGCTTGTGATGCATGCTGTCGGAGTGACCGATCTGCGTGTACTGACCGGCGGTACCGAGGCGCCCACCTACCTGCTGCTGCACGGACTGGGCGCGACCGCCGAGGTGTGGGACGGGCTGACCGCCCGGCTCGGCGACGCCACCTGGGTGGCGCCTGACCTGCCGGGGCACGGCCGCTCCTCGGCCCTGCCGTCGTACTCCTTCGCCGGGGTGGCCGCGGCGGTCGCCGGACTGGTCGATCCGCGTGGCACGGTGATCGTCGGGCATTCCTTCGGCGGCGTGGTCGGGCTGCACCTCGCCGGGCGGCCCGGGGTGCGGGCGGTGGTGGGGCTCGGCATCAAGGTGGACTGGTCGGACGAGGAACTGGCGCGGGCGGCGGCTCTTGCTGAGCGGCCGGCGCCGGTCTACGCCACCCGCGACGAGGCCGCGCACCGCCATCTGCGGATCGCGGGCCTCGCTGCCCCCGCGCCGGTGACCGGCCCGGTTCCGGCTCCGGCGGCCGAGCCCGTTTTGGGGAACGGCTCGGCTCCGACTCCAGCGGCCGAGCCCGCTTCGGTGGCCGGCTCGGTTCCGGCTGCCGCGTTGGTGGAGACGGCCGAGGGTTGGCGGCCCGCCTTCGACCCGCGCGTTTTCGCCGTGGGCGATCCGCACGTGGCTGCCCTGCTGGCGGTCGCGTCGGTGCCGGTGGTGCTGGCCCGCGGTGCGGACGACCCGATGGTCAGCGCCGACCAGATCACCACGCTCGGCGTCGACCCGGTCGAGCTTCCGGGCCTCGGACACAACGCTCATGTCGAGGCGCCGGAGGTGTTGCTGCCGCTTCTCGAATTGTTCGTCAGTCGCCGGGCCGGCTGACGGGCCGCGTGCCGGTCCGCGCCTCAGCGCTTGGTGCCGATGACCGCGCCGTTGGCGCCCGGAGCGTCGAAGTGGACGGTGTGGACGTCGGTGAATCCCGCCTGTCGCAACCAGGCGGCGTATTCGACGTCCGAGTAGTTCCGGCCGCCGACGGTCTCGACCAGCATGTTCAAACCCATGAGCGCCGCCGGGGCCGGGCCGGTGCGTTCGGCGTTCAGCAGCAGCTCCGAGATCACCGCGCGACCGCCCGGGGCCAGAGCCTCGTACGCCTTGGTCAGAAGCCGTTGATTGGTCGCCTCGTCCCAATCGTGCAGGATCATGCTGAAGAGCACGACGTCGTGGCCGCCCGGCAGGGGCTCGTCGCTCAGGAAGTCCCCGGCCGCCGTAGCGATCTGTTCGGCCAGACCCGCCTTCGCGACGTTACCGGCCGCGATCTCACAGACGTGCGGCAGATCAAACACGGTAGCGCTCAGCCCCGGCAGCGAACGGCACAACTCGATCGCGTACGCCCCCGAGCCGCCACCCACGTCGAGCAGGCGTTTCTTGCCGCTCAGGTCGATCCGTCCCGCGAGCGCCTTGGCCGTGAAGATCGACGTCGAGTACATGGCTCCCCAGAAGCTCTCCAGCATCCGCGGATCCGCCGTGTCGAACATCGACTCCTGTGTCGCCGGATCCCAGGTGAGCGGCCGATCCGAGTGAAGCGCCTCACCGATCCGGTGCCAGGGCAGATAGGTACGCTGATCGCAGTACGAGACCTGCCCGCCGAAGTAGTAGGGCTTGCCCCGGACGAGAAACTCCTCGGCGAGTTCGGTGTTGCGGTAGCCGTCACCGTCCTTTTCGAGTAGGCCGAGCGACGCGCAGGCCGTGAGCAGAAGGTCCGCCGGGCGCTCCGGAATCCCCAGCTCCACCTCGGCTTCCGCGACGGTCAAGGTGCGTCCGCCGGCGAGCTTGGTGAAGAGTTCCATCTCCACCGCGGCCGCGAACGTCTTGAAACTCCAGAATCCGGTAACAAGCCCCATCAGAGGCGTCGGCGTCAACATTCATAGATCATTCCAACTCGCCCGGCGCCCCGAGCCCGCGGTAGGTGGGCTCAATGATCAGGGCGAGTTTGCCGGCTACGCCTCCGGTAGCCAGGCGGTGCATGGCGGTGGAAGCCTCGGCCAGGGGATAGGTGCGCTCCAAGGGGGACGCGATCGAGGTCAGGGCGGCCAGGTCTTCGCGGTCGGCGATCACGATGGGGGCACGCAGGGTCTGCTTGAGGAACGGCGAGACGGCCAGAGCCTTCAGGTTGCGCTCCAGCCCACCGAAGAAGCGGCCGCCGTTCTCGCCGCCGGCTATGGACAGGACGCCGCGCGGTTTGAGCAGCGTGCGGAGGAAGGCAAGGGGACGATTCCCGGCTATGTCGACGATAAGGTCGTAGGAGCCGGTCAACGGTTCACGGGTGTAGTCGATGATCCGGTCGGCGCCGAACCCGTGCACGGCCTCGATCTTGGCCGTGCTGCAGACTGCGGTCACCGTGTCACCCCGGGCCTTGGCCAGCAGGACCGCGAAGGAGCCGACTCCGCCCCCGGCGCCGATCACCAGGACCGCACGGCCCGGGCCGGTGGACGGGGTGAGCATGTGGAGAGCGGTCGCCCCCGAGGTGGGGATGACGGCTGCCTGGTCGAACGAGAGGTGGGCGGGCTTGTGGATAAGTCGTACGGGGTTGGCCCGTGCATACTCGGCCCAGATGCTCGAACCCTCACCGAAGACCTCGTCGCCCACCTTGAAGTCGGTGACCTGATCGCCGACGGCCGAGATCACCCCGGCCAGGTCGAGGCCGGGGGTGCGCTGACGGGGCTTTCGCAGTCCGAATCCCAGGCGGGCCACCGTCGGCAATCCGGTCATCGCGTGCCACGCGCCTCGGTCGACGCCGGCGGCGTGGACGTGTACGAGAACTTGCCGGGGCTTGATCGTAGGTGTGGGCACGTCGTCGAGGTGCAGCACGTCGGCGTCGCCGTAGACGTTGTGGACAATGGCCTTCACGAGAGCTCCTCTGGGGCGGGGTGGGGACGGCGCCGGCCGTGGGTCGCATTGTCCTGGACATATTGGGTGGGCGCGGGCACTCCTCGATCTCTGCGCGACCACGTCACGCCCCACGGGCTGAACCCCGGCCCGGCACCGCTCTCGTCGTGGCGGGCGGCGCCGGCGTTGTCAGGACCTCGGAGGTGCGGGGACTAGGTGAAGCGGGCCGCGATCCAGTCGGCCACGGTGGTGGTGCTCTGCAGGACGGCACCGTCGTGTGTGGCGCCGTCGATCTCGACGAACTGGACCGGCTGGCTGTAGGCGGTGAGCTGGGTGAGCAGCGGGCCGGCCGTGATCACGAAGGGGACCGCCTCGTCGGCCGTGCCCTGTACCAGCAGGATCGGGGCGCTGGGGGCCTTCTGGCCGGGGTTGGCGTACTTGGACAGCTTGTTCACCACGCTCTGCGGCAGGGCGCCGCCGACCAGCAGTTGCGCGGCGGTCAGCGGGGCGAACGCGGCGAGGATCTCGTTGAGGCAACCGCTCTGCAGGACGCCGGTGCGCTGCCGGGCGGTGGGGGCGAGCAGCAGTTGCGGAATCACGCTCTGATCCACCGCCTGCAGGCCGTAGAGCGCCATCACCAGGTAGCCCTGCGCGGCCGTGCCGGGGATCAGCGGGGCGAACAGGTCGGCGTTGGAGACCGGCGCGATCGCGGACACCCCACGCAGGACCAGCGCGCCGTCGTAGGAGGGGGCGAACTCGTTGGCGAACAGCGCGCCCTGGCCGCCCTGCGAGTGGCCGTCGATGACGTACTGGGTGCCGAGCGTGGCGTCGAGGTTGCGGGCCGCCTTCGCGTTGTCGATCATCGAGCGGGCGGCGCTGGCGCCGACCAGGTAGGGGTGGGGGAGGGCGGTGCCCAGGCCGGGGTAGTCGGGGGCGGCGACGGTCCAGCCGCGCTGCAGGAGCACGGCGATCGCGGCTCGGGCCTCGGGCCAGAACACCGCCTGGCTCGTCGAGGGGGCGCACTGGTCGGCCAGACCGGTGGTGCCGTGTCCCCAGACGACGATCTTGTTGTTCTTGCCGGCCTTCGGGGTGAGGACCAGGCCGGTCGCGGTGATGAGCCCGCCGTTGACATTGGTCGAGACGTACTGGACGCGCTTGCCGTTCGCCAGCGGGGACAGCTCGGCCGGAAGTGTCGCGGTCGCGCTGGAGAGCACGAATCCCGGCAGGTCGGCGGCGCGGGCGGCCCGAGCCGGGGAAAGGGTCGCCAGGACGGCGAGGAGAGTTATCAGGACCGCCGCGAGAACGGAGACGGCGGGGTGCCTTTTCCGGGCAGGGTGCATCGATGGTTCCTTTCGCGGAATGAGAAATCGCGCAGCGTCATTCGCGCCGCGGACAGGAGGGTCCGCGGCGCGAGAACGGGCGAGGGGAAGGAAACTCGGGCCTGGTCAGGGCGTACCAGGCCCGAGCGCTCCGGGCAAAGCGGGAGAACCGTGGTGCGATGGAACGGCGGAGCGTGGGGAAATCAGCGGGGGCAGGCGAAGTGGTCGGCCACTCGGCGGAGGGCGGCGACGGTCTCGGCGTCGCGGCGCTCGTCGTCCTGGGTGGGCCACGCGCTGCACTTCACGATGACGACTTCGGCGTCCGGGTCGACGTAGAGGTATTGGCCGTGCACGCCGAGCCCGGTGAACGCGTTGAAACACTCGTTGCCGAGCGTCCACCACTGATTGGCGTACCCGTAGTGGGCGTAACCGCTGGGACCGAGCGCGCCGACTTGGAGTTGCGGGCGGTCGTTGCCGCGGCTGCGGCGCACCCATTCCTGCGGCACGATCCGTTCGCCGGCGACGACGCCGTCGTTCGACATCAGCAGGCCGATGCGGGCGAGGTCGCGGGCGGTCGCGTTCAACGAGCCGCCACCGATCGCGGTGCGCGGGCGGCCGCGGGTGAGCCAGTAGTAGGCGTCGCGGTCACAGCCGAGCTTCTGCCAAAGGTGTTCCGACGCGTACGCCGCCAGGGTTTGACCGGTCGCGGCCTCGAGAACCCAGCCGAGGAGCTGGGTGTCGAAGGTGGAGTAGTTGAAGCGCTCACCCGCCGGCGCGGCCCGCGTTGCCGCGCGGACCACGTCGGCGATGTCCCCACCCCCCATGACCGCCTGCTCGAAGCGCTTGATGCCGCTGTCGGAGACATCCCACGTCTCGAGGTCGCCGACGCCGGTGGTCATGTCGAGCAGTTCGGCGAGCGTGTTCTCCTCGTACGCCGTCCCGAGGAAGTCGGGCCGGTAGTCGGTGATCCGGTCCTTCTCGCTGCCGATGAGGCCGTCGTGCAGCGCGATCCCGACGAGGATCGAGGTGACCGACTTGGAGAGCGAGAAGAGCTGCATGCGTGAGCGCGGCCCGGTGAAAGCACCCGGATAGGTCTCGTGCACGATCGTGCCGCGGTGCAGCACGACGAAGGCGGTGGTGAAGGTGCGGCGGTGCAGCTCGGTGAGGCTGCGATCGCGGTCTTCGAAGCGGTAGGTGAGATCGAGGGGCTGGTTCTCGATCGGCAGGGGAAGCGATGTGGCGCCGCGGGCGACCCTTTCTGTCGGCATCAGCCAGTTCATGTGGGTGAAGGTCCACTCGTTGAACGGCCTGCGCATGATGAGATCGCCCTGCTTGTCCCACCAGGATGGCTCCCGGACGGTGGCGGGCCTTTCGGCGGTGCTGGTCATCTCGGTCCCCCGTTATCGGCCGATCGTTCGAACATTTCACGCAAGCTGAGACCAAGTGGTTCATCGATGGGCTCGAGGTATGCCGCCATCAGGCCCAGCACGCCCTTACCCACCAGGTTCTCGGTGGGACCGTGATCGGCGATGTCGGCGCTCGGGTCGCCGAGGTGCCGAACGGCCAGACCCTCCGTGACCGCCGCCAGCAGGTCGGTGAACTCCTGGATCGTGATGCCGGGGCGCAGCCGGTAGCCGCGGGCGGCGATCGTCTCCTCGTAGATCTTCTGCCACGGCTCGAGCGCGCCGGCATAGTTGTTGGCGATCGCGTTGCGGATGCCGTCGTTGCGGTGGGCGGTGGCGACCATGATGAGCTGCAGTTTGAACAGCGGCATGCGGCAGAGGGTCATCAGCTCGTGGTAGCTGGACCGGTCGACCGCGTCGACCAGGCTCTCGTCGGTGGCGAGCCAGTCGCCGCGCGTCTCGATGTCGGCCCCGTACTGCGGGTCGTAGTTGATCGCATGCAACATGAACGAGAGCAGGTCGTTGAGGTAATCGTCGTGGCTGGCCCAGGTCGACCGATAGGGACCCGCGCCCTTCTGCCGGAGGAACGGCAGCTCGAGTTCCTCGACCTCGGCCGAGAGCGCGCGCTCGGTCAGGAAGCTCAGGCCCGACCAGTACTGCTTGCGGCCGTCGCCGGTCGCGGTGGGCGGCCGCTGGGCGCCGAGGTTGCGCTCGATGAGGATCGCGCCGGCCTTGAGATAGGACGCCACCTTCAGCGAGTTCACCAAGGCGGCGCGCGTCGACTCGCGCACCCCCTTGACCCGGGTGACGATGCCCGAGAAGTCCGCGCAGTAGGGGTAGGGCAGATCCTTCTTGCCGTACGTCATGCAGGTGATTGTTGTCCGAATCCCCGGACCTTCAAGTGCGCACGTGCGTAGTACTCGGAGGCTACGCCTTCGGACATTAAACATGTACGCTATGCGATCGCCCGACTCCGAAGGGCGACTTCTACCAGCTCATCAGGGGTGCAGAGCACGCAGCTACGCGGTTGCCAGCGTACGCCGCGTAGGGGTCCCCTCTTCGGCGAGAGCGGTCATCCGACGGGCGAGACGGTTCCCGCCCGGTTGGCGAGGCCCTGCGTGTGCTGAGGACGAGGAGCGCCGGCCGTCGCCTCGTCCTCAGATCTGCACAGAGGCCTTGCCCCGATGACGCTCGTCAAAGGTCTGCGGGCGTCCGCGGCCGAACCGGCCTCGTCGAGCAGGTCGTTGGCGCCCGCCGCGAGACAGTCACGAACCTCCGCCAGCACCTCGTCGAGCGAGATCGGCATTGCCGGGTGCACGTCCTTGCCACATGGCCCGTTCGGCGTCACCTGTAAGACGGTCATGAACTGAACTTACGGTCCGGTGCGGGTATTCGGGTTCGGCCAGGGCGGTGACAGCGGCCCACGGCATTCGGTCGACCGACTCGGCGGTGCCATCGTCGGCGATCGCGCGGTAGGCCTGGGCGGCGGCGCGTACGGCGGCCAGCAGGGCGGCCAGGGGGTGCAGCACCAGCCGGACGCCGAGAGCGGCGAGCTCGGGGTCGGGCAAGGCGGGTGCGGCCCCACCGGCTTCCGAGCGGGACAACACCAGCGGTACGCCGGGGAGCGCGTCCCGCAGGCGTGCCAGCTCGACGGCCGTGTGGACACCGGCGGGCAGCACGGCGTCGGCGCCCGCATCGGCGTACGCCCGGCACCGCTCGATCGTGGCGGTGAGGCCGCCGTCGCCGTACGCGTTGGTCCGGGCGATGACGGCGACCTCGGGGGCCTGCCGGGCCAGTTCGAGAAGATGCCCGGCGTCCTGGTCGGCCAGGATCAGCGCCGAGATGCCGGCGCGCTGGTATGCCAGGGCCGACCAGACGGCGTCCTGCGGGGTCTCGAAGCCGGAACCCGTGTCGGCGAGCAGGGGGACGCCGCCGAGCGCGGGCATGAGGGTGGCCGCCCGGTCGGCGATCTGCGTGGCGGGCACGTAGTCGACGTCGGGGCGGCCCATCATGACCGCGGCCAGCGCCGCCCTCGAGAGATACACCGCCCGGTGACCCGCGCGCACGGCGAGCGTGGCGCTCAGCGGGTCCTGGACGCCCGGCACGTGGGTCACGCGGGCGGCGGCGAGCAGCTCTCGGAAGGCGTTCATGGACGACTATTTAACGCTGTACTCCCGACCGGCACCGCCGGTGGCCCGTCGCGGCGTGCCACCAGCATCGCGAGCGGGTTTCGTGGCCGACGGCGAGCGGCACCCGCTCGACGAACGCCTCGTCGGCTCGGTGATCCGCGACGACCGACCCCTCAAGTGGGCCTCGCTGTGTCCGATGGCACGGGCACGGCGAGGCTGCGAGGGGACACATGCACACTTTTCTGCGTCTGAGGCTGCGGAAGGCCGACCGGCTGACCGGTCTGGCCGGCCCGGCCCGATTCCGTACGGCGTCGGAGCACGCGCTGGCCCGGGGTGCCCGCACCGGGCGGCACAGTGCGGTGCTGCTGCTCGACGTGAACCGCTTCACCGAGGGCGACCGCATCCTGGTCGAGCTGGCCGAGGTCCTGCGTTCCTGCGTGCCGGCCGGTGGCCTCTCGTGCCGGCTCGGCGGCGACCGGTTCGCGGTGGTGCTGCCGGATCTCGCGTTCGCCGAGCAGGCGCACGACGTGGCCGGCGCGATCGCCTCGGCCCTGGCCCCGGTGATCGTCGACGGTCGGCTGACCCCGCTCTCGGCCGGCATCGGTCTGGCCGTCGCCGCCCCGGGCGAACTGACCCACGACGAACTCGTCGACCGGGCCGAACTGGCGATGCACCGCGCCAAGCGCCGGGCTCCCGAGACCCGCTGGGCCGTCTGGCAGGACGACGTCAGTCGGCGGGACGCGGCCTGACCGGGCGGACCGCGCCCGACTCGCCCCCGGCCTCGACCTGTACTCGGGGACGCCCACGCGGCAGCAGGCCGACGCCGGAATCAAGGTCCATGTCGTCGCTCTGTCAGGACCCACCGCATAGGGTGGGGGCCGACCAGGGCACCACGGCGAGGGCGGGCAGGGCGATGGCGACCATCTTCACTAAGATCATCAACGGCGAGCTGCCGGGCCGGATCGTCTGGTCCGACGACCGGGTGGCAGCCTTCCTCACGATCGCGCCGCTCACCGCCGGGCACACGCTGGTCGTGCCGCGCGACGAGGTCGACGACTGGACCGAGCTGCCGGCCGACCTGTTCGGTCACGTGATGGCGGTCAGCCACACGATCGGGGCGGCGCTCAAGCGGGTTTACGGGGCGCCGCGCGTCGGGCTGGTCGTCGCGGGCTTCGAGGTGCCGCACACCCACGTGCACGTCTTCCCGGCCTGGGAAATGGCCGACTTCGACTTCGCGCGGGTCGACCCGAACGCCCCGGCCGAGCGCCTCGACGACGACCAGAAGAAGATCGTGGCCGCCCTCGACCGGGGCTGATTCCGCACCGGCCCGCTCAGTCGCAGGCGGTGCCGTCGCCGTCGCCGTCCAGGTCGTACGGGTCGTCGCCGATCACGGTGATCGGGCCGTCCACGCCGGCCGCCGGCACGCTCCCGTTCCTTCCGCCGCTCCGACGGGACCGCGCCGGTCACTGTGCCCGGCGCGGCAGCGACTCCGGAGGCCCGGCGGTTTGGTGGTATTGACGGATCGTGCGGACGACGGGCGCGGGCCGGCGCCGAGGGACCACACTGGCGTCCCTGGTCCACCTTGGAGCAGGTGGACAGGAGGTATTGCCCATGTTGGTGCGAAGTCTGGTGGCCGCAGCGGTCATCGCCGGGGCGCTGAGCGTTCCGGCGCCGGCGCAGGCCGCGGCACCCGGTCCGGTGCTCGATCCTTCGTTCGGCTCGGGCGGGTGGGTCAGCAACGATCACGGGCCCGGCGACTCGGTCCTGGACCTGTCGCTTCAGCCGGACGGCAAGATCCTCGCGATCGGCAGCGGCAACGAGGGCTACTTCGTGGTGGAACGGCACCGCACCGACGGCTCGCTGGACGGGTCGTTCGGGACCGGTGGTTTCGTGGTTACCGATGTGGAGCCGGCCTCGTTCTGGGACCAGCCGACTGCGGTGACGGCACTGCCGGACGGACGCGTCCTGGCCGCGGGCTCGGTGTCCCGCAACGGCTTCGCGTTCCCGGCGCTGATCCGCTACTTGGCCGACGGGAGTGTGGACACCTCGTACGGCACGGACGGGCGGGTGTTCCCGGCGCTGAGCGCCGCGACCTATGCCGCCCGGCTCGCGGGCCTGGTGCGGCAGCCGAACGGGCGGGTCGTGCTCGCGCTCGAAGGGGCGACGACGGACGGCAGCCCGCCTCCCGCGCTGGTCCGGCTGCTGCCCAGTGGTGCGCTGGACTCGTCGTTCGGCACGGGCGGGGTGGTCTATGCCGACCTCGGGCCGCGTGAGTTCGACTTCGTGAGCGGGGTCGCACTCGCGCCGGACGGGGACATCGTGGTGGCGGGCGCCACCGGCTATTACAGCACGCTGCCCGAGCCGACCGCCGACCTGTTGCTCGCCCGGTTCACCGCGCGCGGGGCGCTGGACAAGTCGTTCGGCTCGGGAGGCCGCGTGGTCCGCGACATCACCGGCCCGCAGGGCATCGACGGCACGGCGGGTCTCGCCGTGGGCCGCGACGGTGCCGTCGTGCAGACCGCCTGGCTGCAGGAGGGCGACAACCGGCGGTACGGCATTCTGCGCTACCTGGCGAACGGCGAACCGGACCGGACGTTCGGCCGCGCCGGCTACGTCGCGGCGAGCGGTCCCGTCGAGTCCCCGATCATCCGGGCGAACGGCCGCATCACGACGACGGGCTCGGCCGGCTCGAACGTCGCACTCGGCCAGTACCGCGCCGACGGCCGCCCCGACGCGTCGTTCGGCACCCGAGGCGTCGCGGTCGCCGACATCGGCTCCTCCTCGCACGGCGGTGTGCTGAAGATCCAGCCCGACGGCCGCCTGCTCGTCGGCGGCACCACCGGTGACCAGGGCGACAGCAGTTTCGGCATCTTCCGTTTCCTGCCCTGACCCCGGCGGGAGCCGGCCGGACCTGGCACGCCCGAGGTCGGACGGGACAACCGCGGGCAGGATCCGCGGCCCCGATGCCCGCGTCCCGCCTGCTCGCCTGCGTCCAACTGGGGCGGGCGGGTGCGCGGGGCGGGGCTGGCGGTCGGGTGCGCGGGGTGGGCCGATCAGGGGTGGCGGTCGGGTGCGCGGCGCGAGCGGTCAGGGCAGGGCTCGGGCCAGGGAGACGGCGAAGCGGTCCTCCGGGTCGGTCCACCACCGGTCGAGGGCGAAGCCGGCCTCGACCAGCTCCTTCTCGACGCCCTCGCGGCGGAACTTCGCCGAGATCTCGGTGCGGATCTCCTCGCCGCTCGCGAAGTCGACGACCAGGTCGACGGCGGGGATCGTGACGCGCATCGGCCGGCGGGCCCGCAGGCGCATCTCGATCCACTCGTGGTCGGCGTCCCAGTGGGCCACGTGGGTGAACCCGTCGAGGTCGAAGTCGGCCCGCAGGTGGCGATTGAGCACGCGCAGGACGTTCTTGTCGAACTCGGCGGTGACCCCGGCCGCGTCGTCGTAGGCGGGGACGAGCACGCTCGGGCTCTTCACCAGGTCGGTGCCGAGCAGCAGGTGTTCGCCGGGGCGGAGGACGCCGCGCACGTCGGCCAGGAAGCGGGCCCGGTCGGCCGGCTCGAAGTTGCCGATCGTGCCGCCGAGGAAGGCGACCAGGCGGTCGGGCGTGACCGGCAGGAAGTCGAGGTGCTGAGTGATGTCGCCGACGATGTTGCGCACCCGCAGGCCGGGGTGGTCGGCCGCGATCCGCGAGGCGGCTGCCGTGAGGGCCGTCGGCGAGACGTCCATCGGGACGAACTCGGCCAGCGTGCCGGCCTCGGTCAGCGCGTCGAGCAGGAGCCGGGTCTTGGTCGAATAGCCGGAGCCCAGCTCGATCAGCGTGCGCGCCCGGGTGCGCCGGGCGATTTCCCCGGCCCGCGCGGCGAGGACGGCCCGCTCGGCGCGGGTCGGGTAATACTCCGGCAGTTCGGTGATCTGCTCGAACAACTCGCTGCCGCGGGCGTCGTAGAACCACTTCGGCGGCAGCCACTTGCGCGGGGCGGTCAGGCCCGCGACCACGTCGGCGCGCAACGCTTGTTCCTGGGCGTCGGCGTCGAGATGAACTTCGAGCGGAACGGTCATGATTCCTCCAACGGGATCAGGTGCCGGCCCGCGGGCGTGGCGACCAGGAGTGTGCGGTCGGGAACGGCCTGCCAGCCCGGATCGTCGTCGAGCGGTTCCGAGCCGACCAGCACGGAACCGGCACCGGCGAGGAACGACAGGGCGTGGCCGTAGGTGCTGGCGACGATCGTCGTGCCGTCGGTGAGCAGGAGGTTGAGGCGGGAACCGGGGGCGGCCGCGGCGACCTCGGCGATCGTGCCCGCGACCGCCTCGCGCGGGCCGGTGCCCCGGCGCAGCCGGTCGCGGACCACGGCCCAGAGCAGCGCCGCGTCGGTCGGGGCGTCGAGCGTCAGCAGATCGACGGGCGGAAGTGTGGAGGCAAGCTTGGCGACCGAGCCGGGCCAGCCGGCGACGACCCCGTTGTGGCTGAACAGCCAGTCGCCCTCGGCGAACGGCGCGGCCGCGCTCTCGGTCACCGGCATGCCGACGGTGGCGCTGCGCACCGCGGCGAGCATCCCGCCCGCACTGACGGAGGCCGCCAGCGCGGGCAGGGTCGCGTCGCTCCACAGCGGAGTGGCGCGGCGGTAGCGCACCGGACCGCCGGGCGCGTACCAGCCGATGCCGAAACCGTCCGCGTTGATCGTGCCGCCACCTCGCATGTCCCGCGGTGCCCACGACTGGCGCGACAGCGAGTGCGGCGGCTCGAAGAGCAGGCGGGACAGCGGGACGGGCGGGCCGAGGTAGGCGAGGTGGCGGCACATCAGGCGTCCCGCGCGCAGCGGAAGCCGCTGAAGATCTGGCGGCGGATCGGGTAGTCCCAGTTGCGGAACGTGCCCCGGACGGCCGACCGGTCGGTGCCGAACGAACCGCCGCGCAGCACCTTGTAGTCGGGTCCGAAGAAGACCTCGGAGTATTCGCGGTAGGGGAACGGGGCGAAGCCGGGGTAGCCGTGGAAGTCACTCGACGTCCACTCCCACACATCGCCGAGGAGCTGGTGCACGCCGAGCGCCGAGACCCCGGCGGGGAAGGCACCGGCCGCGGCGGGCCGCAGGTGGCGTTGTCCCAGGTTGGCGTGCTGCGGCGACGGCGGGTCGTCGCCCCACGGGAAGCGGCGTGAGCGCCGGGAGACCGGGTCGTAGCGGGCGGCCTTCTCCCACTCGGCCTCGGTGGGCAGTCGCTTGCCGGCCCAGCGCGCGAACGCCTCGGCCTCGTGGAAGCAGACGTGGACGACCGGCTCGTCGGGCCCGATCGGGGCCGTGCGGCCGAACGTCGTGGCTGCCCATCCGCCGCCGTCGCGCTGCCAGTGTTGCGGCGCGGTGAGTCCGGCCTCCTGCCGGTGGTCCCACCCGGCCGGGCTCCACCAGCGCGGGTCGTCGTAGCCGCCGGCGTCGATGAACGCCGCATAGGCGGCATTGGTGACCGCCGCCCGGTCGATGTGGAAGGCGGGCACGTCGACCTGGTGGGCGGGCCGCTCGTTGTCGAGCGCCCACGCCTCGCTGTCGGTGCCCATCGTGAACGGGCCGCCGGGCACGAACACCTCGCCCGTGATCGGCGCGGCCGGGGCCGGGGTCGGGGACGACGAGAGAACGGGCGGCCCCGAGCGCAACTGGTGAGTCGCGAGCATGGTCTCGTCGTGCTGCTGCTCGTGCTGCACGATCATGCCGAAGGCGAACCCGTCGGTGACCAGGCGACGACCTTGATCGAGGCGGGCCCGGCCGAGCACGTCGAGTGCCTTGTCGCGCACCTGGGCGACGTATCGCCGGGCCTCGCCGGGGGTGAGCAGCGGCAGCGACTGCCGGTCGCGCCGGGCGTGCTTGAAGGCGTCGTACAGCTCGTCGATGTCGCGGCGCACCGGTTCGCGGCCGCCGACGTCGCGCACCAGCCAGAGCTCCTCCTGGTTGCCGACGTGGGCCAGGTCCCAGACCAGCGGCGACATGAGGGGCGAGTGCTGGCGTACGAGGTCGTCCTCGTCGACGGCCTCGGTGAGCAGGGTGGTGCGGTCGCGGGTGCGGATCAGCTCGGCGGCGACCCGGTCGCGGAGCCGCTCGGTCTCTATCGTCATCGCGTCTCCCCGTGGGCGTCGGCGAGCCGCCGATCGATGGTCTGGGTGATGCGGTCGCGCAGTTCCGGCCCGGCGTCGTCGAGATGCCGGGCGGCCAGATCGAGGAGCGTGGTGGCGGCGCGGTGCAGCTCGGGGTCGGTCAGGCCGCAGCGGGCGGCCTCGACCCAGCGGCCCGCGGTCGGCAGCGCCAGGTCGAGCGCGGCGCTCGTGGTCCGCGAATCGGAGAGCAGCGCGCTCAGCACCGCGACCGGGGTGATCCAGTCCCCGCCGGGCTGGGCGTCTAGGTAGCGCACCTCGAGGTAGCCACGCGGGCGCACGGGCGGGAAGAGGGTGCTCAAGTGGTAGTCGACGTCGGCGATCGTCAGCGCCAGGGGGAACGCGCCCCGGGCCCAGTCGCCGAGCGTGGCGCCGGCCGGCGCGTCCCAGCAGCCGCCGTCGCGTCGCACACAGGTGAGCGGGGCCGCGAGGGCGTATCGCACCCAGTCACCAGCCGGGTCCGCGGAGAATGCCGGGTCCGCGGAGGAGCGCGGGGTGGGGACGCCGACGGGGTGGGTGAGCCGCGGGTCCATCGCCCACCAGGTGGCCATGCGGGCCGAGGCGAGGCCGGTGTCGCGGCCGGCGTGGCGGCGCGAGGTGGCGAACACGGCCAGCAGCGGGGGCCCGAGC